>Ga0073934_10001261_pt1 | contig 62325 bp, 71 predicted proteins | sample LarsenN4metaG_FD_76834 | JGI IMG/M metagenome (GOLD analysis project Ga0073934, IMG submission 76834) | Hot spring sediment bacterial and archeal communities from British Columbia, Canada, to study Microbial Dark Matter (Phase II) - Larsen... ... | reverse complement strand
CGTCAGGCTTGGGTCTGCGTTCTTTGCGCAGGTCATACCCCAAGTCCCCGACGGCGTGCGGGCCTGCCAAGGTCCCGGACCCTCGGCGCATTTGCGCGGCGACTACCTGGGCGACTTCGCCCCGCCGCTGCGCCGGCTGTCTCACGCTCGACCGCATCTCCCGCGTCCGCTCGGCTCGGCTAGCCAGTGAACCTCCCGTGCGAGAGACGGGTGCATGATAAATCCAGCCCGGCCTCGGTCGGATAGATTTTGCGTGCGCCGTTTGTTTTCAGCTGTTTAGCGCCGAAACGGCGTGGATAGAGGCGCTGCCTATCCCCGGAAATTTCTTCGGTGCGCCTGTTATTCCGGCAGCTGCGTGTCCGAGCCGCCGAACGCGGCGGGGAAGTCCTTATACTTCGGCAGTCCGTCTTTCATCGGCAGCACGGTGTCTTCGTAATTGATGTGAAGGCCTGGTTGGAATTTGAGCGTCGGGATCGTCGCAGCGAAAACATCGACGACGCCCAGGCCGGGATGGTTTGTCATCAGGTGGCCGCCGCACTTTGCGCAATACTTGCGCTCGCTAGCCGGGTTCTTGGCGAAAGTAGCGACATGCTCGGCGCCGTCCGTGATGCGGACGTTTTCCGGCTTCCAGAGCGTGAAGGCGTTCACGGGGCCGCCCGACCAGGATTGGCACGAGCGACAGTGACAATAGCCCATCCCTTCCGGTTCGCCCTCCACTTCGAGCCGAACGGAGCCGCAGAAGCATTCGCCGTTGTAGGACATGGTTTCCTTCCCTCTCGTGGCCGGCGTTGGCGACGCCGCAACAAGTCCAGTTTAACTGGCGCCCGCGCGAGTGCGTAGGACTTTGCGTTCACCGATCTTTGCAGGGAAGCGCGAGGCGCCCGGCGGCGCAGCGATCACGCGAACACAACGCCGGTGAGGACGGCCGCGTAATGCACGCCCGCCGCCGCAACCACGAAACCGTGCCAGATGGCGCGGCGAAAGGGGAGGCGCTCCCAGACGTAGAACGGAACGCCGAGCGTGTAGAGCGCGCCGCCGACGGCGAGCAGGATAAGGCCGGCGCGTGGCACGCCCTCGAGCAGCGGACCCAGCGCAGCGACGACCATCCAGCCGAGCGCGATATAGAAGATGAGCCAGACCTTCTTGGAGACGCCGGGCAGAAAGAGCTTGCCGGCCGCGCCGACGAGGGCGAGCGCCCAGACAATCGTCGTCATGCTGATCGCCCAGGCGCCGTCGAAGCGCAGGGTGGTGAAGGGCGTGTACGTGCCGGCGATCATCAGGAAGATGGCGGCGTGATCGAAGCGCCGGAGCAGCGCTTTGCGCTTGTGGTTTTCCGCTAAATTGTACGCCATCGAGCAGCCGAGCATGATCAGCACGCAGATGGCGTAGATCGCCACCGCGCTCGCCATGCCAAGGCCGCCCTGCCACATGGCGAGGCCGAGCGCGGCGCCCACGGCGCCCGTGAAAAGCGCGAGCGCGACGCCGTGCAACCAGCCGTCCACGAGCTTTTCGGCGCGTGTCGGGTAGTGCTGCTCCGTCAGGACATCGCTGAAAGTCATCGAAACAAGGCATAGGGCAATAAGACAATAGGGCAATAGGGTGGCGCGCGGCGCGCTTCACTTAGTCTTACGCCTTGTTGCCCGGCTTATTGCCTTATTGCCCTATTGCCCTATTGCCTCCCGCCGTGAACGACGTCGCCGCCCCCGTAGAGAGTTTCCGCCGCCTTTCGTTCGAAGTTCCGGGCGGGCGCATGGCGGGCATCGCGTTCGGCGCCGAGAAGCCGACGCCGGACATCGTCTTTCTGCACGCGACCGGGTTCAACGCACGTACGTATCGGGCGCTCCTGGAGCCGCTAGGCGAGCGCTTCTCAGTGCTGGCGCTCGATGCGCGCGGACATGGACGCACCACGTTGCCGGCGAAAACCTTCGGCTACACGTCGTGGCGGCGCCATCGCGACGATCTGATCGCTGTGCTTGAGCATTTCACGGCGCCCGTGACGCTGGCCGGCCACTCGATGGGCGCGACGGTGAGCTTGCTCACCGCGGGCAAACGCACCGATCTCGTCGCGGGCCTGGCGCTGATCGATCCCGTTATCCTCGACGCGGCGGGCTATGCGAGCTTCCAGTTACCCGGCGCGCCATTATGGCTGCGTCACACGATGCCGCTGGCGCGGGGAGCGCTGAACCGGCGCGCGCAGTTCGAGAGCCGCGAGGCGGCTGTCGCGGCCCTCTCAGGCCGGGGCGTCTTCAAGACGTTTCCGCCGGCTGTCATTGCGGACTATGTGGCGGACGGCATGATCGAGGACGGGCAGGGCGGCTTCAAGCTCGCTTGCGCGCCCAAGTATGAAGCGGCGACGTATTGCGCGCAGCGCAACGATCCGTGGGAAGCGCTGCGGCGCGTCACCGATCCATTGGTGATGCTCCGGGCGGAGCACAATTCCACGATATCGGAGGCGGGCGTGCATCGCGTGCAGGCGATCAAGCCTGACGCGCGCATCGCCACTGTGGATGGGGCAGGGCACATGCTGCCGATGGAGCGTCCGGACCGCGTGCGCTCCGCAATCGAGAGCGCGGCGTTGCTCGCAAAAGCGGGCCGGAAATTTCACGACGCAGAATTGGAGTAAGCGCGCGAACGGCTAGCGCCGCATGGTCACGGTGATGCCGGTGAAACTGCGGTCCTCCGAGAACGATTCATGACCCACGCGCGTGGATTCTTCTCGCTCTACGTAGGCCAGAGAGGCCTGCACGCCATTGCGTTCGTAGGTAATGCCGGCGCTCATATCGCCGATCTCAACCTGTTCTTGGAGGGTGAAGGCGTCGCCGCGCCCGCCGAAATCGGTGCGCGCCCCGGGCCGCCAGGTCAGCGCTTCGTTGTCGGAGGCGACGAAAGCGTAAACGGAAGAACCGTCGCCGTTATTGTTGCGCCGGTCCACGAGGCCGCGGCCCACACGGAGTTCGGAGCCGGCGCCGCGGCGATTCACGTCGCCATTGGCGTCCGCGCCAATCGAAGCGCGCTGCGCAACCGATACGTCGACAGGGGAGTCGCCGCCGCCGGCGGCGAGTTCGAGTTCAAGCCGGCGCGGGCCCTGCACTGGGGGGAGGCCCTGCCCGCCACTCGGCGAAAAGCGCGCGTTTGAATCGTCGCTGACCGACAGATCCAGCGTCGGCGTATCGGGATTAAGGTTCGCGGGATCGGAGAAATTCACTGACCCGGAACGCGCCGTTTCCTGTGCGGCGGCGAAGGTTACTCCGATCGCCGTCGCTGCAATCACCCCAAACAGGGCGCTGCGGAATATGCTGCGGCCTCCCATTAAAGCCTCATTCCGATACGTGTCGGCGGAGTAATGCACGTCCGTTGCCAGCGGTTCCTGTTTGGACTGCTCGCGTTCTCGTGAGACATGACCCGCCCCTGCAGCGCGCGGCGCACTGTGCGATCAGTGCCGCATGGTTAGCGTGAAACCCGCGAAGTCCTCGTCATGAGTATAGGTCTCGTTGCCCGCACGGACGCTTATTTCGCGTTCGACGTAGGCGAGCGAGGCTTGCCAGCCATTGGCTTCGTAGGTGATGCCTGCCTGGAGATCGCCGATTTCGACGCGGTCCTGCAGCGCAAAACCACCGCGGCCGCCGCCAAAATCCGTCCGCGAGCCCGGGCGCCAAATGAGCGCTTCGTCTTCGGAGGCGGCGAAGAAATACCATTTCGGCGTCAGCGAGGGCGTGTCGCGCGGCATGTCGCGCAAGCCGCGGCCAAGACGCAGTTCCGAACCGCGGCTTTCGCGCTCGATGTCGCCATCGGCGTTAAAGCCGACTCCGCCGCGTTGGGCGAATGAAAGGTCGAAACCGGCCGCCGAGCCTGCGATCACGGCCACTTCGTAACGGCGATAGTCATTGTCCTCGCGCGCGCTAGGACTTACCGGCGCGAAACTCGAGAAGCGCGGCTCGTCGCCAGCGCCGACGCTGAGTGCGAAGGGGTCGGCGAAGGCTTCGGAAGGATCATCGAAGCTTACGCCGTTGGCGCCGACCGAGGCGCTCTGCGCGGCCGCGTCTGGGGCGGCAGTCACATTGGCCACAACACTGAACAGACCCGCCAACCCAACGACCACGAGCTTGCGGAACAGCATCGCGATCTCCTCCCACCACATGAGCTTGCGGTAAGTATGGTTACCGAACAGTTGATGTCGCGGGAGGAATTAATGCAGTCGAACCGCAGTCAGACTGGGCGCAGCCGCGTCAGCGAGCGCTGCATGATGACGACATCCAGCGTGCGGCCGAATTTTTCGCCGACATTGGAGAGCGTGCCCACGTGCTTGAAGCCGAGCTTTGCGTGGAGGCCGATCGACGCGGCGTTGTAGCTGTCGCCGATGAAGGCGAGCGCTTCACGCGCCCCTTCCGCGCGCAATGCGGTCAGGACTTCGCTCAGCATCAGAGCGCCTGCGCCCTGGCGCAATGTTGTGGGTGCGGAATAAACCGAGACTTCGAAGGTTTTGGCGTAGGCGGCGCGATCGCGATACTGGGTTGCGTAGGCGAAACCCAGAATTCGGCTGGGGTCGGCGGCTGGCGAGGCCACGACGTACGGCCAGCCTCTGCCGACGATGCGGCTCCAGCGCTCCGTCATCTCATCGAGATTTGGCGGGTCAAGTTCGAACGACCCAGTGCCCGTCAGCACGTGGTGGGCGTAGATCAGCTGCACGAATTCAAGGTCCTGCTGAAAGCAGGGGCGCGCGATGAGGGCGGGGCGCTCGGCGCTCATGGGACAATCCGTCCGGTGGCGCGCTTTGCCCGCGCCGGTCAAGGCCGTTCATGGGATGCCAACCGGTCTCGAATAAAATCGGAAGCGAAATGGTTAAGAAATGGGCGGCGCAGGCCCGAGCTGTGGGCTTGGGGCTGATGACGGCGGCGTTGGCCGCCTGTGCGTCCACGCCTGCGCCGATTGCCGGGGCTCTGCCTGATCGTTCTGTGGTGGAAGCGCCGCCAAGCGAATTCGGGGACGAGCCGCGCGTGATCGATTACGCGGCGAATCTTCAATGCGTGCCCTTCGCGCGTCAGGCTTCGGGCATCGCCCTCTACGGGAACGCCAACACCTGGTGGCGCCAAGCGGCCGGGCGCTATCCCCGCTCGAGTTCGCCCGCGGCAGGCTCTGTTCTTGTCGTGCGCGGCTACGGCACTGCCGCGCGCGGCCATGTGGCCGTGGTGCGCCGGGTGGAGTCGGACCGCGTCATCATTGTCGATCACGCCAACTGGCTCAATGGCGGAGAGATCAGCGTGGGCGTGCCGGTGCTCGACGTCTCGCCGAACAATGATTGGAGCGAGGTTCGAGTCTGGCACATTCCAGGCAGGCATTGGGGCGGGCGCGTTTATGCGGTCGAAGGCTTCATTCACCCCTTCACGATGCACGCGGCGATGGGATGAACACGCGCGTTAAGATGTATTGATGATGAAGAGAGACTAAAATTAACTCTCAGGCCAAAGCAGGACGAACAACATCTAGTCTTGCTGCGTTTTGTTTACCATAGCGCACAGACCTTTCTAAGAGTTCAGTCGCGATATTAGGCGTTCTTTAACGCCGTCCGCGCGTTTCTGTGTGTCAGTTTGGGGCATGGGCCCGTCTGGGCATCACAGGGCATGTTGGACACCCGCGCGATTCTTCTCGCGGCTGCGGCCGTCGCCGGCTTTGCCGGCGCACCGTCCGAAGCCGATGCGCTGACGCCGCTGTCGATGGATCTCGCCATCGATCCCGACGTCGCAGAGGGACCTTCACAGCACGCGATGCTGGCGCCGCGCGCATTTGAGCGCGCGCCAGACGAAGCGTACGAGCCGACCGCACGCATCACCAACAGCCGCGCGCGGCTGCAATGCGTGCCGTTCGCGCGCCGCGAATCCGGCATCGAGATTTACGGCAACGCCAACACATGGTGGCGCCAGGCGCAGGAGCGCTACGAGACCGCGCGCGCGCCGCAGGAGGGCGCGGTTCTCGTGCTGGAGGGCTACAACACGACGCGACGCGGACACGTCGCTGTGGTGCGGGAAGTGGTTTCTCCGCGACTCATCATCGTCGATCATGCCAACTGGCTAAACCGCGGCGAGATCACGCGCGACGTGCCGGTGATGGACGTCTCGGAAGCTGGCGATTGGAGCGAAGTGCGGGTCTGGTACGTGCCAGGCCGCCACTGGGGCGGACGAACCTACAATGTGCAGGGCTTCATCCTGAACATCTTGGCGGGAGCGGCGCAAAGCCAATCCGCGTCAGCTGCCGCGGAAGCGCCGATCGGTTAGCCTGCACCGTCGCCTTCTGGGGGACCGTACTGAGCGCCAGGATTCCTCAAATGCCCGCCTGTCATCACGCCGAATTCCCGGGATCGGCGGCCCTGGCCTGTTACCGTTATCCCCTCGGCGGCCAGTCCGAGACGCAACAATTCACGCACGGCAGCGGCCCGGCTCGGCATGCGCCGCGAAAACCGCCAGTCATCCAGCGCCTTCAGTTCGTCTTGCGTCAGCATGATCTGCAGACGTTCGTCGCGGGTGCTGTCCGACATATCCACGTTCCCAAATTAGCAACCCGCTTAGAATGAGTAAGATACTCAAGAGTTCCATTTGAGCAGATCACAGTTATTTGTTCAAATGACGCAAAGACGTCGCAAGCAGAAATGGATGTATTTGAGCCGGTATCTCAAGATGAGAGTATAGTATAACGGCTCATATTACTTTTTACGCTTGATTCCATCCGACGGTAGTTTACCCGATTAGCTGGGGTCGTCGGCGTTCTGCGTCCGACGCTCGGAGCCGCCGGACCGGACATTGCGTCAAGGACGCCAAGCCATGCCATTTGTATCTGCTCGTTTTCGGAGGTGGTCGCGACTCGCGCGCTCCGAAGTTGGCCGGCTATTGGGCGTTGCGAAGGTCTCGATTGAGCCCACGCCGTCGCTTGAGCGCGTTCCGCGTAAGCTCGTACCTATCAGCGATGTGCTCGCGGCCGTGGGGCGCGAACGCTCGGGGCCGAAGAAAAGCAGCGGTGACGTGTTTCGTCCCGATTGAAGGGGCTTTAGCCTAGCGCCTCGGCGTGGGGATGCCGAGGGAGGGGATGATGACCGATGCGGCGGCGACTGTTGGCGTGCCGGCGCCGACGCGCAAAGTTCAAGCCAAACGCGCGCAACGCGGCGGCATCCCGCTGTTTCGCTGGCTGACGAAGAACATCGTCTGGGAATTGTTCATTCTCGCTGCGATCGTCGCAAACGCAGCGATCCTCGGCTATGACGCGCACTTCGGCGAGACCAATCGCTACCACGCTCTGATCGAGCAGTGGAATATGTACTTCCTCTACCTGTTCACTGCCGAAATCGTGCTCGAGTTTCTGGCGGAAGGGCCGCGGCGCTATTTCTCGCGCGGCTGGAACATTTTCGACATCATCGTCGTCGGCCTGAGCTACATAGCGGTCAATCCGGCAATTTCGGCGTTGCGGACGCTGCGCGTAGTGCGCGTGTTTCGGCTTATCAGCGCGGTGCCGCAGATGCGCCGCGTGGTCGAGGCGTTGTTCAGCGCGATGCCCGGCATCATGGCGACGCTCGCGATCCTGGCGATTGTGTTCTACATCGGCGCGGTGATGGGGACGACGCTGTTTCACGAAGAGCCAGGCTTCCGCGATCTCGGTGAAAGCGCGCTCACGCTGTTCGCGCTGACGCAGTTCGACAGCTGGGGTGAGACAATCGCGAGACTGCAGCCCCACTACCCGTATGCTTGGTTTTTTGTGCTGAGCTTTACAGTGATCGCCGCATTCGCCGTTTTGAACCTGTTCATCGGCGTTATCGTCGAGGCCGTGCAGCACGCCCCGCGCGAAGCCATCAAGGAAGAACTCGACGAACTGGAGACCGATGTCGAGAATATCGCCGAAGCGCAGGAAGACGCCGCGGTCGTTCAACGAAAGCTGCTCGACGAGATTCGTGGCCTACGGGCCGAAGTCGCAGCGCTCCGCGCAGGCGCCTCGCCGGCAGGCTGAGCCGGACGCACGACCCGCCTGGCCCGGGGTGGCGCGTTCGCGCGCCATCGGCGACAATGTTCGCATGTCAGTCTGGACTCGCATTGTAGAGCTTGCCGCGCGCGCCTTCGATCCGGAGGCCGATCCGCCGGAGTTCAACGAGGAGTGCGCGCCGCGTCCGAACGATGTCGGCTTTACCGCGGCGGTGATCGGACTTGCGGCGAAAATGGCGAAGGCGGACGGTTGCACGACGGAAGCGGAGATGGCCGCGGCCGCGCAGGTGTTCCGGCCGCCCCCGGGGGAGGAGGACGCTTTTCGACGCGCCTTCATGCTTGCGCAGCAAACAGTGCTAGGATTTGATTCCTACGCGAAACAGATTGGCCGCAAATATCGGGCGCGCCCCTGTCTGCTGGAGGACGTGCTGGACGGCCTGTTCCACATCGCAGGGGCCGACGGCGCAATCTCGGACGCGGAGCTGCGGTTTCTGGAAGAGGTCGCCAGCCATTTTGGCTTCAGCGAACTGGAATTCCGGCGGATCAAGGCCACGAATTTGGGCCCTGACGCGGGCGATCCGTACGCGATCTTGGGACTGCTACCCGGTGCAACCATGGAGGAGGTGCGTCAAGCTTGGCGGCGGGCTGCGGCGGAGAACCACCCGGACCGAATGCTGCAACGGGGCGCGCCGCCGGAGTTCGTCGAAATTGCGCGAGACAAGACGGCCGCCATCAACGCCGCTTATGCACGCATCCGTGAAGAGCTGAGCGTCGGGGCGAAGTAACGACGCCCTGCATGCGCCCAGAGGGCGCCTTATTGAACCGCGATCCTGGCCGGCCATATTGAACCGGAGGAGTTCCGCGCATGAACGCGACCGCTGACTTTGGCTCTACCGCACTCGGCGCTTTCGCGCGGGCGGCAGGGCTGCTGGCGCTGGCCGTTGGCGCGGCGCTTGCGTTGGCGTTTGCCTTCGCTGCGGCTCTTGTCGTCGGACTCATGATCTTGGGCGCGGCGATCGCCATGCGCTTTACGCCGCGGCGTCGGACGGCGGCGGGCGGCCCCGAGGTGCTCGAGGCGCGCCGCACGCCGACGGGGTGGGTGGTCGAGGCCGCCACGCGGCCGAAGGTCTAAAGCTTTCGGCAGAACGCTTTTCCCGGCAGGATGCGCGCGCTCATGCCGGACTACATTCACCGCCCATCGCCCAACTTCGACGCCCGCACGCGTCCCATCGATCTTGTCGTTCTGCATTACACAGGCATGCAGGATGCCGAGACGGCGTTGGGCCGGCTCACAGACGCCGAACCGGCGGCGGGCAAATATCCTGGGCCATGGCAGCCATTCGAGGTCGTCGCCGATGCGCCTCTGCCGCGCGTTAGCGCGCATTACGTCGTCGATGAAGCGGGGCAGATCTACAGCCTGGTCCCGGAAGAGCACCGGGCCTGGCATGCCGGCGCGTCCAACTGGGAGGGCGAGGGCGACGTGAACGCCCGTTCAATCGGCATTGAGATCGTCAATGGCGGACACGACTTCGGATTGCCCGATTTTCCCGATGTGCAGATCGACGCAGTGATCGCGCTGCTGCAGGACATTTTCGCGCGCTGGCCTCAACTGACGCCGGCACGCGTGGTGGCGCATTCGGACGTTGCGCCCGAGCGCAAACTAGATCCGGGCGAGAAATTTCCGTGGAAACGGCTGGCGGATGCAGGCGTGTCGATCTGGCCAAAGCGCATAGAATTTCACCCTGTGCCCGGCGAGGACCGCGTCGGACGCGTGCAACAGCAGCTTGTGGCGATCGGCTATGGGCTGCAGATGACAGGCTCAATGGACGAGGCCACGCACGCAGCGCTGCGCGCGTTCCAGCGGCGCTTCCGGCCTGCGAAGGTCGATGGGATGATCGACGATGAAACGCAAATGCTGTTGGCTTCACTGGCTCAGGACGGCGTCGCGCGCTGAAGCGTCTCACGCCCCGCCGCGCCACATCGTGTAGAGGGACAAGAGAATCTCGAAAACGATCAGCGCCACGATGGCGATCTCCAGCCGGATCGAGTGGCGCGCTTCTGTGAAGTCGGCGAGCGTTCGGGCCGTTTCTTCGATTACCTTAAGCTTGCGTGCGAGGGCGCGGGCGCGGTCGTCCAATTCGTACTCGTCGGCAAGACGTGCATAAAGCCGCTGGAGCTGGGGGCGATCCCACAACAGGTCCGGTTTCTCCTGCACCTCGACACGACCGACCATGCGCGTCTGGGCCACCAGAGATTCCCCCAGCAGCTGCAGCATCCGCTTCGAGGTGAGCGCCGTGCCTCCGGTTGAGGCCACATTCTGCGCGAAGGGCTCGATCTGCTCGAAGATCTTGCGCATGTAGCGCTCGTCGTCGGCGAGTGCGACGCTCTTGGCGAGGACGTCAGCAACGATCAGCAGGCGCTCGTCGGAGGTGTCGATGAGGGCGAGGCGGCCGGACGCGGCGACGACATCTTCGGCGCGCGCATCGGCCGCGAGTGAAAGCGATTCCGTTTCGACGAACTCGGCCGGTTCGGTCACGCGCTCCCGCAGCGCGGCCGCTGTTTCCTCTTGCGCCGCCTGCGCGACGCCGATGAAGGCGACTGCGCCGAACCTATAGACAACGACCAATCCGCCGCCGCTACGGAAGGACAGCGGATTCTTCGTCACGGTCTGCGGCGGCTCGAAACCTCGGACGTCAATGCGCTGGCCGAGCTGCAACGCCTTCGCTTCGACGACGGCAGCGGCGCTCTGCTCCGCCGGCGCCGCCTCCTGCTTGCTGATGGCATGGTCGGCCATGTCTCTCACCTAGGCGTTTGCGCCATGTTCGCCTATATCAGGTCCGCCAGTCGGCCGGACGGCCGCCCCGCCTGTATTTCGGATGACCGGACGTGAGCCGCCTGAATGTCCGAAACACTGGCGGGGAGGAAAGTCCGGGCTCCACGCGGATACGGCGGCGGGTAACGCCCGCCGGGAGCGATCCTAGGGATAGCGCCACAGAGAATAGACCGCCGATGGCGTCGCAGGACGCACAGGCAAGGCTGAAACGGTGGGGTAAGAGCCCACCGCGCCGACCGTAAGGAAGGCGGCACGGCAAGCCCCGCCGGGAGCAAGACCGAATAGGAGCACGCGGGACGCAAGTCTCAGGTCCGTCCGCGGATTGTGCTCGGGTTGGTCGCGAGAACCGTGCGGCGACGCACGGTCCAGAGGAATGGTCGTCGCGGGGGCAACCCCAGACAGAACCCGGCTTACAGGCCGACTGGCGCTTTGTTTCAGAACATTGGCCTTCGGTGGCGAGATGGTCGCAAGCGTGGTATGAAGCCCCGATCATGAGCGCTCCTCGTATAGTCGTCGACGCCAACATTCTGACCGGCAAGCCAGTCATTAGAGGGACGCGGCTCACGGTCGAATTTGTGATTGGCCTGCTCGCGGACGGTTGGACCCAGGCCGAGATTGAACGGCAATATCCTGGTGTGACGGCCGAAGATGTTGCGGCTTGCCTTGCTTACGCCCGCGATGTGCTCGGGGCCGAGAAGGTCTACGCGCTGAGCTAGAATGCGCCTGCTTCTGAACGAGAACGTGCCCATCGAAACGTTAGAGAGCTTGCGTTCCGTTGGCGTCGATGTTCGTTCGGTTCGATTGGATGCCCCCGGCATGTCGGATAGGGACGTGCTGGCGTGGGCGCGGCGCGAAGAGCGGGTGCTCGTTACTTTCGACAAGGATTTCGGTGAGCTTGCCTATTCGGCGGGTTTGCCTGCGTCCTGTGGGATTATCCTTCTGAGGATTCCGCCCCCAAGAGAGAGCCGGGGCTGCGTCGCCCTGGCGGCCCTGATCGCGGCGCGCGGAGACTGGCCAGGGCACTTTGCCGTTATCGAACCTGGACGGGTTCGCATGCGCGCGCTCCGCGCCGTTTGATGGTGAGCGCGAGGAGCGGCCGGCAGCCGCTCTACGACCCAGGTTACAGAACCGGGCGTACAGGCCGACTGGCATCTTCTTCCGATCGCCGCCGTGCTATCCGTCCTGGGTGGGCGGAGGGTCTTATGCTGTTGCGACGATTTATAGAGCATTTGCGCAAGCAGCCATGGACCGCCATTGCAATCGAGTTTCTGATCGTTGTCCTCGGGGTTTTCGTCGCCTCGCAAGTCACGGAATGGAGCGCGACACAGGCCGACCGGCGGCTCGGTCGCGAATACACCGCACGACTCCTTGCCGACCTCGAGCAAGACCTTGAGAACCGCCGGGTTCTCATTGCTTATTACAACGCCGTTTACGCGAGCGCCGAGCGTTCGGTTGCGTTGTTGCAGGACCCCAGCGCCGATCCGCAAGCCGTGGTGGTCAACGCCTATCGCGCGAGCGAGTACGCGTTCTATCCAGCAACGCGCGCCACTTGGGACACGATCGTCTCCGCTGGCGACACGAGGCTGCTTCCCCAGCAAGCGGTGGCGAGTGGTTTGGCAGACTATTTCAGCAACGACGCCACTCAGGATATTCTCGATGAGATGCGGCAAACGGCTTATCGACAGCGCGTTCGCAGTCTGCTGCCGCACGAGGTGCAGGCGGCGATCAGAGAGCGTTGCGGCGACGTGCGTAACGATGCGCAGGAGATCGTCGGTTTTCGCAACGATTGCGATCTCGGATTGACGGGCGCGACCCTCAGGGCGGCGGCCGATCGGTTGCAGCGCGATCCCGCTGTGCTGGACGATTTGGCCTATCAGTTTTCGGCCCTGGTCGCTGCGCGGGCAAATCTGCAAGGCGATGCCGTTTTTCTGGAACGGGCGATCGACGCGCTGGAGGACGGCGTAGGCGAGTAGGCCGCGCGCGCGGCGACATATTTCAATTCCGCAACAACCTTGAATCGTGGGAGTCTGGCCCATGGCTCATGCCCCAGTCCTGCTGGCCGAAGCGATGGACGCGCTCGCGCTCCGCGACGGCGGCGCTTACATGGACGCGACCTTCGGGGGCGGGGGCTATTCGCGCACAATGTTGGCGCGGGCCGACTGCCGGGTGATTGCCTTCGACCGCGATCCGGACGCCATCGCGCGGGGCGCGGCGTTGGCTGCCGAAGCCAAAGGTAAATTCACGCTTCATCAAGGCCGGTTTGGCGATTTGTCTGCGGAGGAGCCGGTGGACGGCGTCGTGTTCGATCTCGGCGTCTCCTCGTTTCAGTTCGACGAAGCCGAGCGCGGCTTCTCGTTCCAGGCCGATGCGGATTTGGACATGCGCATGGAAAAGGCAGGGCCCAGCGCCGCCGACGCCGTCAACGGCTTGAGCGAAGCCGCGCTGGCCGAACTGATCTATCGCTATGGCGAAGACGATCAGAGCCGGCGCATCGCCCGCGCCATCGTGCGCCAACGCGTCGAGGCGCCGATCACGCGCACGCTGCAATTGGCGAAGATCGTCGAAGATGCGGTCGGCGGGCGAAAAGGCGCGCGCACGCATCCGGCGACAAAGACGTTCCAGGCGCTGCGCATGCTGGTGAATGATGAGCTTGGCGAACTGGCGCGCGGGCTCTCGGCGGCTGAGCGCGCGCTGAAGCCAGGCGGGCGGCTCGTCGTGGTGTCGTTCCATTCGCTGGAAGATCGACTGGTGAAGCGCTTTCTCACAGAACGGGCTGACGCACGCGGACGCGGCTCGCGCTATGCGCCCGATGTGCCTGCCGAACGCGCCCCAAGCTTCGCGCTGGAACACAAACGCGCCACGACGCCCAGCGAGGAGGAGGCCTCCGCCAATCCGCGCGCGCGTTCGGCCCGACTGCGCTGGGCGGTTCGCACCGATGCGCCGGCCTGGGGTGAACTTGAAGCGCTGGCGCTTGCGCCCAAAGCGGAGGCGGAATGGACAAAGCTCTCCTGAGACGCGGGCTGTACGCCATTGCAGCGCTCATCGTCGTGGCCCTTGCCGTGGGTCTCTACAAAGCCAAGACGGACGCAGCGCGCGCCGAAGCGCGCGTGCGAGACTTGCAGCGACAAATCGAACATAGCGAAGCGGATTTGCGCGCGCTGCGCGCCGAGATAGCCGCACTGGAAAGCCCCGCGCGCATAGAAGCGCTGGCGCAAGATCGCCTCGGCGTTGCCGCGGGCGGCGAAAGCGCCGTCCTGCCGGAAAGCGCGCTGCAACAACGCCTGCCGCCGCCGCAACGCCAAGAACGCTCTCAATGAAACCGTTCGGCGCCGCCCTTTTGTCGCCGCGAGAGCCGTTGCCTGAGACGTTCGCGGAGGCCGCCCCGGCGCGCAACCGCGTGCGCATCTTGGCCGTCGCCGTGTTCGCCGTGCTGCTGCTGTTGGCTGGACGAGCCGTGCAGCTCGCGTTCTCCGGCGATCCGCTGGCCGAGCCGCGCCGGAGCACGACGATCGCGTCGACGCCGCGCGCTGACGTCGTCGACCGCAACGGCGTGCTCCTGGCGACGACCGTGCGCGCTTATGCGCTGACGGCTGCCCCGGCTCGTGTTTGGAACGCAGCGGAAACCGCCGACGCGCTGCGCCGCCTGTTTCCCGATCTCGACCGGGCCGCGACTGTACGTCGCTTAAGCGACGCCACGCGCCAATTAGTGTTCCTGCGCCGGGGCCTGAGCGAAGATGAGCGCGCGCAGGTGCATGCGCTCGGGCTTGCCGGCATCGGCTTCGAGCCCGAAGACCGGCGCATCTATCCGCACGGCGCGATGGCGGCGCATGTGCTCGGCTTCACTGACGTCGATCTCAATCCGCTCGCGGGCGTCGAACGCGGGCTGGATGCGCAAATTCGGGCGGCGGGCGAGGCAGGACGGCCGGTGCGGCTGTCGCTGGATGTGCGCTTGCAGTATGCGCTGGAAAGCGAACTCGACGCTGCCGCGCGCGCAGCGGGCGCGTCGGGGGCGGCCGGCGTGCTGCTGGATGGACGCACCGGCGAAGCGCTGGCGCTGGCGTCCTGGCCGCGCTTCGATCCGAACGAGCCGGGCTCGGCAGGCGCGGATGCGCGCCGCGACCGGGTCGCGGGCGACGTTCACGAACTAGGTTCGACCATCAAGCCCTTCACAGTGGCGATGGCGCTGCAAGAAGAAGCGACTAGCGCCGGCGAGCTGTTCGATCTTAGCCAGCCCTTCTCGATCGACGGCAGCCTAATCGAAGATCATGAAACCGTGCGCGGCCTTGCCAGTCTGCGCGACATTCTTGCTCAATCCTCCAACATCGGCGCAGCGCGCCTTGCACTTCGTCTCGGCGGGGCGCGCCAACGCGCCTATCTGGAACGGCTTGGCCTCACGCAAGCATCGCGTCTCGAACTCGGCTTCAACCAAGCGCCGCTCGCGCCGCACGCCCGCAGCCGACGTGATGTGGCTGGACTTGGGTTTGGCTATGGACTTGCCGCGACGCCTGCTGCGCTCGCTGGCGCCTACACGGTGTTTGCGAACGAAGGCAGGCTGGTCGCGCCGACGCTCATCGCGCGCGCTCCCGACGCGGAGATCGAACGGCGCCAGGTTTTCTCGCCGCAAGTAACGCGCCAGGTGCTCGCCTATCTGCGTGCTGCCGTTATCAATGGCACGGGACGCGCGGCCGACGTGCCGGGGCTCGCGGTTGCGGGGAAAACCGGCACCGCCGAAAAGCTGGACGAAGAGAGCTACGACGAAAGCCGCAATTTTTCCTCCTTCGCCGGCGTATTTCCGGCGCACGATCCGCGTTACGTGATCGTCATTGCGCTGGATGACACGGGCGAGGGCGCAGCCGGCGGCATGGTGGCGGCCCCCGTTGTGGCGCGCACGCTGCGGCGCATTGCGCCTATGCTCGGCCTGAGGGTGGAGCCGGCCGCGGCGGCGCGCTAGGGAGAGGCGATGAAGCCAGCTTCCACGCCAAGCCGTGCACTGAGGACCGCCAGCATCTTGCCGGCAACAGGGTTTGCCACATTGCGCCAGTGCAAATCGAACGAGCCCTTGCCGGCTGGAAGCCAGCGGTCCTCAGTGGATATCGGCGTTCGGACATGAAACTCGGAGAATTGTTCGACTGGGGCGTTCCTGAGAACGCGCGCGATGTGGAGATCGCGGGGCTTACCGCCGACTCGCGCGCCGTGAGGCCGGGCTATCTGTTTGCGGCGCTGCAGGGCATTGCGACGCATGGGCGTGAGTTCGTCGCGCAAGCGCGCGCGAACGGCGCGGCGGCTGTGCTCAGCGCCGGCGATCTCGGCGCCGATCCCGGCGTCCCGCATTTGATTGCAGACAATCCGCGGCGGGCGTTCGCGCTGGCGGCGGCGCGCTTTATTCCCCGCCGGCCTGAAACGCTGGTCGCTGTCACCGGCACCAACGGGAAAAGTTCGACCGTCGATTTCCTGCGCCAGATTTGGGCAAGCGCGGGCAAGCGCGCGGCCAGTCTCGGCACGCTGGGGGCGATCGGGCCCAGCGGCGTCATCGATCTGGGGCACACCACGCCCGATCCCGCCGCCGTGCATGCTACGTTGAGCCGGCTCGCGGACGATGGCGTCACGCATTGCGCGATGGAGGCGTCCAGCCATGGGCTTGAGCAGCATCGGATCGACGGACTCAGCTTCGCCGCCGGCGCCTTCACCAACTTGACGCAGGACCATCTCGATTATCATGGCGATATGGACAAATATCGCGCCGCCAAGATGAAGCTCTGGGCGCTCGTTCGCGATGGCGGCCTCGCTGTGATCAACGCCGACGCCGCAGAAAGCCAAACCTTCGAGCAAGGTGCGCGCGCGCGCGGACTCAAGATCGTGCTTTGCGGCTGGCGTGCACCGAGAGAGGGCGCGCTGAAGATCGTGGAGATTCAACCCCGACCCAATGCGCAACTGATGACGCTGCGCTGGGAGGGCGAAGAATATGACGTCGAAGTGCCGCTGATCGGAGAATTTCAGGCGATCAACGCCGTGACCTCCGCGACGCTTGCTTTGGCGCTGGGCGAAGCGCCGGAGTCAGTGTGGGCAGGCATGTCGAAGTTGAAGCCGGTGCGCGGACGCATGGAGCATGTCGGCCAGAGCAAAAGTGGAGGGCATGTATTCGTCGACTACGCGCACACGCCGGACGGGCTCGATGTGCTGTTGCGCGCTGCCCGTCCGCATGCGCCGGGGCGAATCATCGCCGTGTTCGGCTGCGGCGGCGATCGCGATGCCGACAAACGGCCGAAGATGGGCGCGATCGCAGCGCGGCATGCCGATGTAGTGATCGTCACCGACGACAATCCCCGCGGCGAGGATCCTGCGGCCATCCGCGCGCAAATCCTGAAAGCTGCGCCGAGCGCCATCGAGATCGGCGACCGCGCGCAGGCGATTCGTGAGGCCGTGTCGATGCTGCAGCCCGGCGATGCGCTGCTGATTGCCGGCAAAGGCCATGAGACCGGGCAGATCGTCAAAGGCGTCGTGCATCCGTTCTCGGATCAGGAGGTGGCCCGTGCGGCGCTGGAGATGCAATCTTGATTGAACTGTGGACCGCAGCGGAAGCCGCACGCGCCACGGGCGGGCGCTTGGCGCATGGCGAGGCGTGGGCTGTAAGCGGCGTTTCCATCGACACGCGCACGCTCGAGCCGGGCGATCTGTTCGTCGCGTTGAAGGACGCGCGCGATGGGCACGACTTTCTGGCGCAGGCCTTTGTCAGCGGCGCAAGCGCGGCGCTGATCTCCGATGAAAGCAAGGCCGATGGGCTCGGACCGGCGCTCATCGTGCCCGATGTGCTCGACGGTTTGCGCAAGCTTGGCGAAGCCGCGCGTGAACGCAGCGGCGCCAAGCGCGTGGCGGTGACGGGATCCGTCGGCAAGACCTCAACCAAGGAAGCCCTGGCCGTGTGTCTCTCCGCCAGCGGGCCAACGCATCGCTCGGTCAAGAGCTACAACAATCATTGGGGCGTGCCGCTGACACTGGCGCGCATGCCGCGCGAAAGCCAGTTCGCGGTGTTTGAGATCGGCATGAACAACCGCGGCGAAATCCTCCCGCTGGCGCAGCTGGTGAAGCCGCACGCCGCGCTCGTCACCACTATTGCGCCGGCCCATGTCGAGAATCTCGGCTCGCTCGAAGCCATCGCCGATGAAAAGGGCGACATTTACGCAGGCCTTGAGCCCGGCGGGGCGGCGCTCATCCCCAACGAGGCGCCGCACGCGAGCCGCCTGATTGCCGCTGCCGAACGCAACGGCGCGACGCTTGTGCGGTTCGGGCGCGAAGCGGAATGCGAGGCGCGCCTGCTGAAGTTCGAGATGGACGAAAACGGCTCCACGGCGGAAGCGGAGATTCTGGGCCGCACCATTCGCTATCGCGTCGGCGTGGAAGGCGCGCACTGGGCGCTCAATTCGGTTGCCGCACTTGCGGCGGCCGACGTAGTTGGCGCCGATCTCGACGCGGCCGCACACGCGCTTGAACATCTGCGCGCGTTCGACGGCCGCGGCGTCGCCCAGCGAATCGACGCGCCGTTTGGCGCCTTCACGCTGGTCGATGACGCCTACAACGCCAATCCCGCATCCATGGCCGCCGCGTTTTCCACACTCGCGGCGCGCAAGCCGGGCGAGGGCGGACGGCGCATCGTTGCGCTTGGGGATATGTTGGAACTTGGTCCCGGCGAGCGCGACTATCACGCAGGTCTTGCACAGCCTCTGGCAGAGGCAAACGTCGATCTGGTGTTCGCGGCCGGCCCGCGCATGGCCGCGCTCATGGAGGCGCTTCCCGCCTCGCGTCGTGGCGGCTATGCCGAAAACGCCGATGCGCTGATTCCCATCATTGCGAGCGCTTTGCGTTCGGGGGACATCGTGCTGGTGAAGGGATCCAACGGCTCGAAGATGAGCCGCGTGGTCGCAGCGCTCGCCGCGCTCAGAGGGGAAGCGAATGCTTGAGCTCTTGGGGCAATTCGAAGAGCGCTCGCAATTCTTCAACCTCTTCAACTACATCACCTTCCGCGCGCAAGGGGCGTTTTTCACCGCGCTCATCATCGCGCTGTTCATGGGCGCGCCATTTATACGCTGGCTGCGCATGAAGCAGGGCAAGGGCCAGCCGATCCGCACTGACGGGCCCGAAAGCCACTTGCTCACAAAAAAGGGCACGCCGACGATGGGCGGCCTTATCATCCTCATCAGCTTGATGATTGCAGCGCTGCTGTGGTCTGACTGGAGTAACCCGTACATCTGGGCCGTGCTGCTGGTGACGGTCGGCTTCGGCTTCATCGGCTTCGTGGACGATTTCGCGAAGGTGACAAAGCAGCATCACGGCGGCCTTTCCGCCAGACTGCGTCTCACGCTCGAGTTTGCATTCGCGCTGGTTGCGGCGGTTATCATGTTGGCGGCGGAATGGTTCGCGCAGACGCCCGGTCAAACGCACGACGTCGTGGGCTTTGTGAACGCGCTGATGGCGGGCCAGCCTTTGACGACCGTCGCCTTGCCGTTCCTGACCGGCTGGGGCGTTCAGCTGTTCGCGTTCTACATTCTGTTCGCGATGATCGTTGTTGTGGGTTTCGGCAACGCCGTAAATCTCACCGACGGGCTGGATGGATTGGCGATCGGCCCTGTGCTGATCGCGGCCGGCAGTTTCGGCGTGATCACATACCTGGTCGGACGCGTGGACTATTCGGCTTATCTCGGCATTCCGCACGTCGCGGGAGTCAGTGAACTTGGCACGGTGCTCGCCGCGTTGATCGGCGCGGGCCTCGGGTTTCTTTGGTACAATGCGCCGCCCGCGCGCGTGTTCATGGGCGATACGGGCTCGCTGGCGCTGGGCGGATTGCTCGGCGCGGTGGCGGTGGCGACCAAGCACGAGATCGTGCTGGCGATTATCGGCGGTCTGTTCGTACTCGAAACCTTGTCGGTGATGGTGCAGGTGCTCGTCTATAAGCGCACCGGCAAGCGCGTGTTCCTGATGGCGCCGATCCACCACCATTTCGAGAAACTCGGCTGGCAGGAACCGACGATCGTGATCCGCTTCTGGATCATTGCCGTCATTTTCGCGCTGGCAGGATTGGCGACATTGAAGTTGCGTTAACGGCGCGAAGCAGCGCAGAGCGAAACCATGATTCCGATCACGGAATTCAAGAACCGCGACGTCGCCGTGTTCGGTTTGGCGCGCACGGGCCTCGCGGCCGCTCGCGCTCTGGCCGCCGGCGGAGTGCGCGTGCACGCCTGGGATGACAGCGACGTGGCGCGCGCTGCGGCAGAGGCCGCTGGCGTGCCGGTGTCGGACATCAATAGCCGCGACTGGCGATCGTTCGCCGCGCTGGTGCTCTCGCCCGGCGTGCCGCTGACGTTTCCCGAACCTCATCGCGTGGTCACGCTCGCAGAAGCCGTCGGCGTGCCGATCGTCAGCGACATCGAATTGTTCGCCCGCGCCGTGAACGCGTTGCCGGCCACGCAGCGCCCCAAGCTGATCGGCGTCACTGGCACGAACGGGAAATCCACGACCTCGGCGCTCATCGCGCACATCCTGAAGGAAGCGGGCAAGGACGTGCGCCTTGGCGGCAATATCGGCGCGGCCATCCTTGAACTGCCGCCATTGCACGCCGGCGCTTATTACGTGATCGAGCTCAGCTCGTATCAGCTGGATCTCACCGCGAGCTTGCGTCTAGATGCGGCTGTCTGGCTCAACACCACGCCGGACCATCTGGATCGCCACGGCGACATGGCCGCGTATGTGGCGGCCAAGAAGCGCATCTTCCTGAACCAGGGCGCGGGCGACTGGGCCGTGATCGGCGTGGACGATCCGTACTGCGCGGCGGTTTGCACCGAACTCAAACGCGCCGGCGTGCAGTATGTGGCGCCTATTTCTTCCGGGCAGGCGCTGGGCCGCGGCGTGTCGGCGCTGGACGGCAAACTCGTCGACGCGCTCTCGGGACGCTCAGAAATTGTCGCCGATTTGGCGAAGGCGCCTGCGCTCGCCGGCAAACACAATGCGCAGAACGCCGCCGCCGCCTACGCGGCCGTGCGCGCTTTCGGTGTTGACCACCGTATCATCGCGCAAGCTCTCAACACTTTTCCTGGCCTGCCGCATAGGCTTGAACGCGCGGGGGTCGTCGACGGCGTCCGTTTCATCAATGACAGCAAGGCCACCAATGCGAACGCCGCAGCCCAGGCGCTGGCGGTCTATCCGCGGGTCTATTGGATAGCGGGCGGCGTGGCGAAGGAGGGCGGCATCGCCGAACTCGAACCGTTCTTTCCACGCATTGCGCGGGCCTATTTGATCGGGCAATCGGCCGGCGAGTTCTCCGATGCGCTGCGCGGGAAAGTGCAAGTGACAATGGCTGGCAATCTGGAGGCGGCGGTCAAGCTTGCCTTCAACGACGCGCGCGCCTCCGGCGAGCCTCATCCGATTGTACTGCTTTCGCCCGCGTGCGCGTCGTTCGATCAGTTCAAGAGCTATGAGGATCGCGGCGAGCAGTTCAAGAAATACGTGGCCGGGCTGACCGCCTCGCAGCCGGAGCGCAATGGCGCGACCGCCGGAGGCAAGGCGTGACCGTCGGGGCCGGCGCGCTCGCGGAGCGTTTTGCAGCCGCCTTCGAGCGCTGGCGTACATACGACAGGCCGCTACTCGTCATCGCCGGCATTCTCTTCGCTCTGGGCATTCTGCTTTCGATGGCGACAAGTCCGTCAGCGACCGCGCGCATCAGCATCGACGAAGCCTTTTATTTCGCCCTCCGCCAAGCGGCTTACGCGGCGCTCGGCGTCATTGTCATGATTGCGTCGGCCTCGCTCGATCCGCGCCAGGTGCGGCGCACAGCGACGGTTCTGGTTGGCGTTTTTCTGCCGCTTTGCGCGCTAGCGGCGTGGATTGGGCCGGAAGTGAAGGGCGCGCAGCGCTGGTTCGACTTCGGCCCCTTCTCGCTGCAGCCTTCGGAAATACTAAAGCCGGCGCTGGTGGTCGTGTGGGCGTGGATGCTTGGCGAAACCATGCGTGCGACGCGGTTTCCTGGCAGGGCTGTGGCTCTCGGATTGTTTGCGCTGACGGCGCTCGCCCTGCTTGCGCAGCCCGATGTCGGGCAGACTGCACTCTTGGCGATCGTGCTAGGACCGATGCTGGCGCTGTCGGGACTTGCATTGCGTTGGGTGCTTGGGGGAGCCGTGCTCGCAGCGGCGGGGGCTTGGGCGATCTACAGCTTCTATCCGCATGCGCGCGAGCGCGTGGACGCCTTCTTCAGCGACGGCGAACCCGGGTACCAGGTCGGGCGCGCGCTCGATGCGATTGCGGCGGGCGGCGTGTTCGGGCGAGGACCGGGCGAAGGCGTCATAAAAAGGTCGCTGCCGGATGCGCATGCTGATTTCGTCTTTGCTGTCGCCGCGGAAGAGTTCGGGTTGCTCGCTTCGCTTGGCCTTATTGCGCTGTTCGGCGCGCTCGCTTTCCGCGGACTTTCGCGCGCCAGCCGGCTGAACGATCCGTTCGAACAGCTCGCCGCTGCCGGACTTGTCACCCTTCTGGTCGCGCAAGCAGGGATACACATCGCCGTGAACTTGAGCCTTTTGCCCGCCAAGGGCATGACGCTTCCTTTCATCTCGTTCGGCGGCTCCTCCATGATCGGCTCGGCGCTGGCGCTGGGCTTCTGTCTCTCGCTGCTTCGCAACCGGCCCGGCGCCTTTCTGTTCGCGGGCCGCAGCGCGAATAAGTCATGACCAAGAAGGTTGTCGTCATCGCAGCGGGCGGCACTGGCGGACACCTGTTTCCCGCCGCCGCGTTCGCGGAAGAGATGTTCCGGCGCGGGTGGCGCGTGATCCTGATGACAGACGCACGCGGGCGCCGTTATGCGGAAGGATTCCCCGCCGAGCGCATTATCGACGTGCCTGCTGCATCCTTGTCCATGAATCCGATTACGGCGATCCCGAATCTTCTCAAGATCTGGAAGGGCATCAAGGAAGCCAAGCGGCACTTCATGCATCTGACGCCGTCTCTGGTCGCGGGCTTCGGCGGCTACCCGTCATTTCCGGCGCTGATGGCGGCGCGCGCGCACAAGGTCCCGATCCTCATTCACGAACAGAATTCGGTGCTCGGGCGCGTCAACCGCGCCATGGCGACGAGCGCGGCCATCGTCGCATGCGGCTTTGAGCGGCTTGAACGGCTGCCGGCGAAAGCTCAGGATCGCAAGCGCGTGGTCGGCAATCCGGTTCGCCTGCCGATCCTGGCCGCGCGCGAACGCCCGTACCCTGAAGCGCCGGCAGGAGGCCGGCTCCATCTGCTCATCATCGGCGGCAGTCAGGGCGCGCGCCTGTTCGGCGAAGTCGTGCCCGAAGCCATCGCGCTCTTGCCGCAAGCGCTGCGCGCGCGCCTCGACGTCGTGCATCAGGTTCGGGAGGAGCAGGTCGCCGCGGTAAAGAAGGTTTATCAGAAGGCCAAGGTGAACGCCGAGGTGGCGCCATTCTTCACCGACATGGGCCAGCGCCTAGGCGCTGCCCATCTCGTCATTTCGCGCGCAGGCGCGTCCTCCGTGACGGAGCTGCAAGTCGCCGGGCGGCCGGCGATCCTGGTGCCGTTCGCCGCCGCGGCCGACGATCACCAGACGGCCAATGCCGAGGGACTGACCGGCGTCGGCGCGGCCGATCTGTTTACCGAAGAAGATTTCCATCCGGCGGCGCTCGCCGCTTGCCTGGAACGGCGCCTGGCGGACCCGCACGGCCTTGCCGTCCGCGCCGCCGCCGCGCGCGCCGCCGCCAAGCCGGAGGCGGCAAAAGCCCTAGCGGATCTCGCCGAATCCGTGGCGCGCTGAAATTTCGCGACAGCCTGCATCTAAGACCGCAGCTCGCGGCGGCTAAGGGCCAGGAGAGCGCAATGACCCTCGAGCTTTTTCGCGATTTCTGGTGGCTCATCTTTCCGATCTTCGGCATGGCGATGGCCTTTTGCGAGGTGGCGCGGGAGAACCGCGCCGCCGACGCCGTGCTTGAACGGGCCCGCCGCAAACTGGAGCAGCGCTGATGACGTTCGCCGAATTTTTCCATGACTTCTGGTGGCTCATGTTTCCGCTATTCGGGATGTCGATGGCGGTGATGGGCATGTTCCAGGACGACCGTCGCTCGCAAAAGGCGATCGATCTGATCAAGTCGTACGTCGATCAAGGCAAAGACCCGCCGCCGGAATTGCTGAAGCTGGCCATGCAGGACGCCGACAGCGCGGCGTGGCGCAGCTCTGGCCCCAGTCGGGGGTGGTCTTTCGTCGTGTTTGCTGCTTTGGCGGCGGGACTGGGCACTGGCTATTACTTCGTGCGCGCCGAGGATTGGGCGTTCGCATTTCTGATTGGCGCAGTGGCGACCGGCGTCATGGCGGTCGGCGCGCTCTTTATCCTCATCTTCGGCCGCAAGTCGTGACGCGATGGAGCCGACGGAAGAGGCGCGCCTCGTCGCGCTCGCAAGACAGGGCGATATGCACGCGTACGCCCGTCTGGTGGATGCGCACCAAGGCGCCGTGCGGGCGTTTCTGCGCCGGCTCGTCGGAAACTACGCCGATGCCGACGACCTCGCGCAGGAAGCCTTCGCGCGTACATGGGAGGTGCTGTACCGTTACGACGGCCGTTCCAGCCTGCGCACCTTCATCTGCGGCGTGGCGTTTCAATACTGGCGCCGCGCACGCCGCGCTGGGGCGCGACGCCAGGCTCGCGAAGACGCGTACGCCGGCCTTTCCGATACGGAGACTCGATCAGACGCGCGCATGGCCCAGCGGCTGGCGCTGCGTCGCGCGATGGAGGAGTTGCCTGAGGACCAGCGCGCCGCGCTCGCGCTTTGTCTCGGCCAGGACTTCACGCACCAGGAGGCAGCCGAGGTGCTGAACTTGCCGCTCGGTACGGTGAAGAGCCATATCAATAGGGGCCGCGCGCGCCTGCAGGAGGCGCTCGGCATTTCGGAGAAGGCCCGATGACTGACGATCGCGAACTGGCCGATCTGCTAGGCGTGGCGCCGCCGACGCCCGATCCCGGCTTCCGTATCGATGTGGTTGCCCGGATAGCAGCTCGTGCGCGCCGGCGAGCAGCGCTGGAGCGCGCCTGGAGGCAGATCGTCGCGTTCACGCTGATTGGCGCGGCCTTTCCAATTGCGCAGGCGTTCGGGATCACGTGGCAAAGCGCGCAGCCGCTGGCGCTCGCGGGAGCTGTGTTGGCGTGCGCTTATCTGTTTGCAGCGCTGACCATCCACGGCCCGCGTCCGCTATTGGCCCGTTCTCGCGGGCTGTTGCGCGCGGTGTAGCGATCCGCCTGTACAAAATGACCATCATATGACTATAATGCAGTATGAGCGAGTATTCTGTCGCCGAGGCCAAAGCCAAGCTGTCCGAGTTGATCGATCGCGCTGAAAAGGGCGAGGGCGTCACAATTACGCGGCATGGCAAGCCCGTTGTGGAACTAAAACCCGTGCGTCTGGCGCCGCGACGCATGACGCAGGCCGACATCGAGTGGCTTGCGAAGGTTCGAGTCGGCAAGAAGATGCCGAAGGAGGATGCGGGGCAGTTCGTTTCTCGGATGCGAGATGAGGACTGGAAGTGAGCGTCTACCTGGACGCGAGCGTCATTGTCCCGTTGTTTGTGGTGGACCCGTTTTCGAGATCTGCTCCGCAACAAATCGCGGCGCTGGATGACGATTTGGCTCTAAGCGACTTTACCGCGGCGGAGTTCGCCTCCGCTATCGCCAAAAAGGTGCGGGAACGAGACTTGACAACTAGGGAAGCCAAGCTCGCTTTCGAAGCGTTCGACAAATGGGCGGCAAGGCTTGCGCGACGCGTCGAGATCGTCGCCGCGGACATGGCGGAATGCGTGGTAATGATCCGCCGACTGGACTTGCCGCTTCGCGCGCCTGACGCGTTGCACATTGCCGCTGCCGGCAGACTGAACGCGCGACTCTTTACGTTCGACGGCCAACTCAAGCGTTGCGCCAAGAAGCTCGGTATCCCCGTCATTTAAGACCGCAAGCAACGCTTGCGCCGCGGGCTGTGGCGGCGCAAATAGCAAGCTTCTGGAGCTCTCATGATCCGCCGCGCCATTCCGTTCGACACCGGTCCGCTGCACTTTGTCGGCATCGGCGGCATCGGCATGTCGGGCATCGCCTCGGTGATGAAGAATTTCGGCTATGAGGTGACGGGTTCGGACGCGAAGGATGGGCCGAACATCGAACGCCTGCGCGGGCAGGGCATCTGGGTTTCCATCGGCCACAAGGCCGAGAACGCGGCCAATGCCGGCGTGGTGATCGTTTCTTCGGCGATCAAGAACGGAAATCCCGAAGTGGAGGCCGCGCGCGCGCGCGGCGTGCCGATCGTCAGGCGCGCGGAGATGCTGGCGGAGATCATGCGCCTCAAATGGACCGTCGCCATCGGCGGAACGCACGGCAAGACGACCACCACCTCCATGGTCGCCGCGCTCCTCGACGCCGGCGGCAAGGACCCGACCGTCATCAACGGCGGGATCATCAACGCCTACGGGGCCAATACCCGCATGGGCGAGGGCGAGTGGATGGTGGTGGAGGCTGACGAAAGCGACGGCACGTTTACGCGCCTGCGCGCCACCGCCGTCGTCGTCACCAACATGGATCCTGAGCACCTCGACCATTACGGGTCGGTGGACGCGATGAACTACGCCTACTGCCAGTTCGTCGAGAACATTCCGTTCTACGGCTTCGCTGTGATGTGCGTGGATCATCCGCAGGTGCGCAAGCTGGCCGAGCAGGTGCGCGACCGGCGCGTCATCCGCTACGGCTTCGCCGACGAGGGGGACGTCCGCGCAGTGAATGTGCGCCCCTCGCGCGAAGGCGTGACGTTTGACGTGGTGGCGCGCCGCCAGGGCCAGGGACCGGGCGTGACGATGCACGATCTCTTTCTGCCGGTGGCGGGCCGGCATAATTTACAGAACGCGATCGCGGCCATCGCCGTTGCGCGCGAACTCGGCGTCAACGATGCGGGCATACGCAAGGGATTGAAGAACTTCTCCGGCGTGAAGCGCCGCTTCACCACCGTGGGTTACTGGAACGATGTGCGCATCGTCGACGATTACGGACACCATCCGGTGGAGATCGCCGCGGTGCTGCAGGCGGCGCGCGAGCTCGCTCACGGCCGCGTCATCGCCGTCGCCCAGCCGCACCGCTACACGCGGCTGCGGGATTTGTTCGAGCAATTCGCTACATGTTTCAAGGACGCCGATCTCGTGGCCATCGCCGACGTGTATCCCGCCGGCGAAACGCCGATCGAGGGCGTTAGCGCGGATGCGCTTGCGGCCGCGATGCGCAAAGCCGGCCGGAGCGATGCGCAACGCCTGGAGAGTCTCGAGCGGTTAGCTGATTTTGTGCGCGCCCACGCCAAGCCGGGCGACATCGTCGTCTGCCTCGGCGCGGGCGACATCACCCACTATGCCAACGCGCTGCCGGGGAAGCTCGCGGCTGCTGCGGCGGCATGAGCGTTCAGATCGATGCCTGGGGCGTGAAGCGCCTCGACGGATCTGGCGAGGCGGTAGCGTGGCGCGACCTACAGCGCGTAATGATTGTCACCACGGACCAGGGGCCTTGCCAGGAGGACTTTTACTGGCTGCTGGAAGGGGAAAACGGGACCGGCGTCGCGATAAGCGGAGAGCAAGCCGAAGCGTGCAAGCTTCTGGCGGCGCTTCAGGAAGAGTGCGCATCTTTCAACAATGAAGCCGTCATCGAGGCCGCCAGCGCGACGGTGAACGAGCGCTTTCTCATCTGGGAACGCGCCCGGCTCTATTGACCTCAGCTGCGACTCACGGCGCCTCGGATATATGCCCGACACCGCGCACCGCCCAATCCGCCCGCGCGCCGCCATCATCTACGATTTCGACGGCACGCTGGCGCGCGGCAACCTGCAGGAGCGCAGCTTCATCCCGGACATTGCCGGCATGAGCCACGCCGATTTCTGGATGGAAGTGAAGCGGCTGGCCAAGGCCGAGGACGCGGACGAAATCCTTGTCTACATGCACCTCATGCTGGATCGCGCGCGCGCGGCCGGCCGGCCGGTGACGCGCAAGCAATTGCAGGAGACCGGCGCCGATCCGGATTTCTTCGACGGCCTGGATCACTGGTTCGAGCGCATGGATGCGTTCGCCGATGATACGGGCCTCGAACTCGATCACTACGTCATCTCATCCGGCATCTACGAGATGATCGAGGGCTGCCCCTTGTTCGGACGCTTCCGCCAGGTGTTCGCCTCGCGTTTTCTCTACGACAAGAAGGGCGAAGCGAAGTGGCCGGGCGTCGCCATCAACTACACGACCAAGACGCAGTTTCTTTTCCGCATCAACAAGGGGATCGAGACGGTCTGGGACACCGAAGCGATCAATCGCTGGATGCATAATGACGCGCGTGCGCTGCCGTTCGAGCGCATGATCTTCATCGGCGACGGCGACACCGACATTCCTTCGATGAAGATGGTGACGAGCCAAGGCGGCTGCGCCATCGCTGTGCTCGATCCCTACCAATGGACCGAGCCGCGCAGCATCGACAAGATCAGCCGTCTCATAGCCGAAGACCGCGTGAGCTATGTCGCGCCGGCGGATTATCAGCCCAAGAGTCAGCTCGACGTCATCGTCAAAGGCGCGCTCGGCCGCATCGCCCGGCGCGCCGGCCTGCCGGTGACGGCCTAGCTGCCCTGCTGGTCGGCGGGCGGTTCGGGATCGCGCGTGATCCGGTCAATGGGGTAGGTGCGGCGAGGTTCTCCCCCAGTGATTTCGACGCCCAAACCGCTGCCCGTGCATATCCAGCCGCTGTCCGAACGCAGCGCGATAACCTGCGTCCAGTCCAGATCGTTGGCGTTCCAGTTGGTCGTGAGCGTGTAGCTGCGGCTTGGGCTGACGCGGACGCGAATGTTGTGATCGTCAATGATCGCATAGCCATTCGCATCGGCCGCCCGGAAGCAATCGCGGCCTTCGCTCGGCGTGGTAGATGAGACCGGGGTGGTGCAGGCGCCTAAAGCCAGCGCAGCCAGAGCCATGATGGAAGCCGCAATGCGCATTGTTTCCTCCAATTATCCTTGCGGCGCCGGATCTGGCGCACGCGCGATCGACTGAATGGGATAGGCCGTCTGAGGGTCTCCGCCGACGATTTCCACACCCAGCCCATTGCCGGCGCAAATAGAACCCGTGGTGGAGCGGATCGCGATCCGCTGCGCATAGTCCAGATTGTTTGTCGGCCAATTCGTCGTGAGCAGATACCGACGGCTGGCGCCGACCCGCACTTCGATCGTGCGCTCGTCGACGACATCGAAGCCGTTCACGTTCTCGCTGCGAAAGCAGTCCCGCGCGCTGGCGGCTGAGGTTTGCGCATCCGTGCTTGCGCAGGCGGAGAGCGCCAGGGCGGAAGCGAAAATGCCGATGCGCAACATGGGTTTTCACTCCGGGGCGCGGCCGCGCGCCGCTATCGGCAATGTACGACACTCGCGGGCTTCCGCGTCCAGCGCGGCCGTGTCATAGGCCATCAATAATGAGTGAACTCGACCTGCCGCTCGTCCGCGGCCAATTGCTCAAGGGCGAAAAGCTCGCGCCATTTACATGGTTCCGCGTGGGCGGGCCCGCCGATGCGCTCTTCCTGCCGGCGGACGCCGACGACTTGGCGCAATTCTTGGCGGAGCTGCCGCCGCGCGTTCCGGTCCTGCCGATCGGGGTCGGCTCAAATCTGATCGTTCGCGACGGCGGCGTTGAAGGCGTGGTCGTTCGTTTGGCTGGGCGGGCGTTCGCACAGATCGAGCCGCTCGAAGGGGCGCGCGTTCGAGCGGGCGCCGGCGCCCTCGACTCCATGGTGGCGAAGGGCGCTGCGAAGGCGGGCATTGCCGGACTTGAGTTCTATGTCGGCGTGCCAGGCACGATCGGCGGCGCATTGACCATGAATGCCGGCTGCTACGGCCGGGAGACGAAGGACGTGCTGGTCGAGGCGACGGCGCTCACGCGCGAGGGCAAGCGCGTCACTATTCCGGCCTCCGAGTTCGGCTTCACCTACCGGCATAACGCGCTGCCGCCCGATCTGATTTTCCTGGACGCGACTTTCCAGGGCTCGCCCGACGATCCTGCCGCAATCGCGGCGCGCATGAACGAGATCACGGCAAAACGCGAAGCGTCGCAGCCGATTCGGGAAAAGACCGGCGGCTCGACCTTCAAGAATCCGACCGCGCCGAACGGCGAGAAGCTCTCGGCCTGGAGGCTCAACGACGAAGCGGGCATGCGCGGCTATCGCCGCGGCGGCGCTCAGGTAAGTGAGAAGCACGCCAACTTCCTGATCAATACCGGCGATGCGACGGCGGCGGATATCGAAGGGCTTGGCGAAGAGGTGCGCGCCGCGGTGAAGGCAAAACACGGCATCGAACTGGAGTGGGAGATCAAGCGCGTGGGACGCGCACACTAGGGGCGCAGCCGCTTTGAGCTTGTGAATTCGCTGTGCCGCCGTGGTGAAAAGACACCTGCGACAAGGCGAATGCCGAGGCCGAGATAGCGAGCACGGGCCACGCTCCGGGCTAGCCTTCCGAGCGGGGGCGCACTAAACCCCCGCCCATGAACCTCAAACCCAACATCCTCGCCGCCATCGGCCGCACGCCGCTGGTGAAACTCAACAAGGTCGTGCCGGAAGACGCCGCGGAAGTGTGGCTGAAGTGCGAGTATTTGAATCCGTCAGGTTCGATCAAGGACCGCATGGCGGTCTACATCATCGATCAGGCGGAGAAACAAGGGCTCCTGAAGCCCGGCGGCACGATCGTCGAGAACACTTCGGGTAATACCGGCCAGGGCGTGGCGATGGTGGCGGCCGTGCGCGGCTATCGCTGCATCTTCACAATGCCTGACAAGATGTCGAAGGAGAAGCAGGACTCTTTACGCGCCTATGGCGCCGAGGTGATCATCACGCCGACCGACGTGCCGGGGGATTCGCCGGAGCATTACGTCAACGTCGCCAAGCGCATCGCCGAGGAAACGCCGGGCGCGTTCTATGTAGATCAATATCACTCACAGTGGAACATCGACGCGCATTACTGGTCCACGGGCAAGGAGATCTATGAGGGCACCGACGGCGGCAAGTTCGACGCCTTCGTCGGCGGCACCGGCACGGGCGGCACGGTTTCCGGCATAGGCCGCTGGTTCAAGGAACATGCGCCGCATGTGAAGATCATCGGCGCCGATCCTTTGGGCTCGGTGCACTATCACCTCTTCCACACCAAGACGCTGCCAACGGCGCACGTGTACATGGTCGAGGGCATCGGCGAAGACATCGAGTGCCGCGCGATGGATTTTTCCGTTGTCGACGACATGCGTCAGGTGAACGACCGCGATAGCTTCGTGATGGCGCGCAGACTCGTGCGCGAAGAGGGCCTGTTTGTCGGCGGCTCGACCGGCTCGAACGTGCACGTGGCGATCGAGATCGCCAAGGAGCTGGGCCCCGGCAAAGTGGTGGTCACCGTCGCGCCCGATCACGGCAACCGATACGTCTCGAAATTCCTGTCCGACGCCTGGATGAAGCAGCACGGCTTCACCGAAACCGAAAAGGAGCTGGGTTTCGTCGAGGACATCCTCAAGCGCCGGCCGCAAAAGCCTGTGACGGCATCCGCAAGCGCGCCGCTGCGCGATATTGTCGACCTCATGCGCGAGCACGGCGTCAGCCAGATTCCGCTGATCGACCGCGGAAAGCTCAACGCCATCGTCCACGAGAGCGATATTCTCGGAAAGATGCAGAAGCGCGACTTCGACCTGGGCGCCCCGGCCATGAGCGTCTCCTCGCCTATCGCCGGGCTCATCTACCCGAAGGCGCGCATCGAGGAGCTGTTCCATATTTTTGCGACGGACCACGTTGCGATCGTGGTCGACGCATCCAAAGTGGTAGGTGTGATCTCGAAGATCGACTTGATCGAATATTTGGCGAGCCGGGGACGATAGCGTGCGCTATGTCCCTCTCACGTCATTCCGGGCCTCCGCGAAGCGAAGAACCCGGAATCCAGCGGAAAGTGCAAGCCGCCATGGATTCCGGATCTCGCTTCGCGCGTCCGGAATGACGAGCACGCCGATAGACACTCCCTCCTAGGACGCGTCCATGCATCACAACAAACGCTTCGCCACCCGCTGCATTCATGCCGGCCAGAGGCCCGATCCGACGACGGGCGCGATCATGACGCCGGTGTACCAGACCTCGACCTACGTGCAGGAAAGTCCAGGCGTCATCAAGGATGACTACGATTACGCGCGCTCGTCCAATCCGACGCGCAAAGCGCTGGAGCAAAACATCGCCTCGCTGGAGGGCGGGCGGCACGGGCTGATGTTCGCCTCGGGCCTCGCGGCGCAGGCCGCGTGCATTCATCTGCTCTCGTCCGGCGATCATGTCGTCCTGTCGGACGATGTGTATGGCGGGACGTATCGCCAGTTCGACAAGGTCTTCAAACAGTTCGGCGTCGCCTACACGCGCGTCGACATGACCGATCTGGATGCGGTGGAAGCGGCGTTCACGGCCAGGACGCGGATGCTCTGGACCGAGACGCCAACCAACCCGCTGCTGAAAGTGATCGACATCGCGGCGGTGGCGCGGCTAGCCAAGAGCAAAGGCGCGCTGACTGTCGTCGACAACACGTTCGCCACGCCCGTGCTGACCAACCCACTATCGCTTGGCGCCGACATCGTCAGCCATTCGTGCACAAAATATGTCGGCGGCCATTCCGACGTGATCGGCGGCGCGCTCATCTGCAACGACGATGAGCTGGCGCAGCGCCTGCGCTTTACGCAGAACGCCGTCGGCGCGGTGATGGCGCCCTGGGATGCGTTTCTCTTGTTGCGCTCGACCAAGACGCTGCACGTGCGCGTGCAGCGCCATTGCGAGAACGCCGCGAGGATCGCGGATTTCCTGGCCGAGCAGCCGCAAATTGAACGAGTTGTCTATCCCGGCCGTCCGGATCACCCGCAGCATGCCATCGCCAAGAAGCAGATGCGCGGCGGCTATGGCGGCATGATCACGGCCTATCTCAAAGGCGGCCTGCCGGCGGCGCGCGCGTTCCTGGAGCGCGTGCAGATTTTCTCCTTGGCGGAGTCCCTCGGCGGCGTCGAAAGTCTCATCGAGCATCCCGCGATCATGACGCACGCCTCGGTCGAGAAGCCGCTGCGCGAAGCGATAGGGCTGACGGACGGGCTGGTGCGCTTTTCCGTCGGCATTGAAGACGTCGACGATCTGATTGCCGATATCCAGGAAGCGCTGGGCTGATCGCCGGCCACGCGCCCTCCGAGGAGGGAAAAGGGGCGCGCAGCGATCATGGCCAGATAAGAGGCAGCGCATCTGGAGCCAATTGATCGTGCCGAAACGCAGCCTGGGACCGGTCTATGGCCTGCGCTGCCGCTTCCAAACGGTCAGCAGCCGCGCCAAGATGTCGCCGAGGGACGTGAGGAGGCGGGCCATGTTCAAACACTTCTGCGCAGGGCTGGCTGCGGTCCTGGCGTTCGCCGCGCCCGCGGCCGCGCAGACGCCGCTCTTTTCCGACAATAGTGAACTGGCGATCACCATCGAGGCGCCATTCACCACGCTGTTGCGCACAGCGCGCCGCAGCGCCGACCCCCATCCCGGCGCGCTTGTCCTGGACGGCGCACGCTACAACCTTCTCGTCTCGCCGCGCGGCATGTCGCGGCGGATAGGGGGTATTTGTGCGTTTCCGCCGTTGCGCATCGATTTCGAGAATAATGAGCTGCGCGACACCGTCTTCCGCGGCCAGAACAGACTGAAGCTGACGACGCATTGTCGGCCAACCGACAGTTACACTCAGCTCTACGTGACGGAATATTTGGCCTATCGCCTGTTCAATGAAATCACGCCGTTCAGTTTTCGCGCGCGGCCTCTGCGCGTCACTTATCGCGACGTCGAGGGGCGGCGGCGGGACGAAACTCAGTTCGGATTTTTCATCGAGGACGACGACGATCTCGCGCGGCGGAATAATCGCATCGCGCTCGAAATCGAGACCCGGACCGTAACTGTCAGCCAACTCGACAATGCGGCAGCTGCACGCGTGGCGCTGTTTGCCTACATGGTCGGCAATCTCGACTGGGACATGCTTCAGAGCGCCGCTGGCCGCGACTGCTGCCACAATGTGCGCTTGCTTGCCGCATCAGAGACCGCCCGGTCAGGTATTGTGCCAGTGCCTTACGACTTCGATCATTCCGGCCTCGTCAATGCGCCCTATGCGGTTCCTCCGGAAGGACTGCCGGCGCGCAATGTGCGCGACCGTCTTTATCGCGGTTACTGCGCTCACAACGATCAGCTGCCGGCGGCGATCGCCCACTTCCAGGCGCGACGCGATGCGTTGAACGCGGCGATTGCTGCGGAAACGCGCCTGTCGGAAGGGCGCCGGCAGACGGCGCGGCGGTACATCGACAGCTTCTTTGAGGTAATCGGCAATCCCGAGGCTGTGCAGCGCGAGTTGACTGGACGCTGCCGCAACGTTTCAGGCTAGGCGGCGCATTGTGCCGACGCTTCCGCCGCTGGGGAGGCGGGCGGGTCCAGCGCAGCGATCACCGCGAGATATTGGCAGCGGGCCTGCGCGGTCGAGGCGTCGAGGGGCACGCGCTGGCCGCGATGCACCGCGGTTACGCGCTCGCCTTCGATGATCACGAACGCATGCGGATCGGGATGGCCGCGCGGCGCCGCGATGTCGGCCACCAGCACGCGTCCGCCAAAGCGCGGCACGACATACGGCGCAAGCTTGGTGTGGCCGACCACGATCCGGCGCACGCCATGGCGCGCCAGTACGGCTTCGAGGTTCGCGGTTTCGGCCGCTTCGTCGTTTTGCGCGAGACCGCGATACCAGAGCGGCCCCTCCTGATGCGTGAGGATATCGGCGTAGCCTTCAAGCGGCTGGCCATTGAGCGCTGCCCGAACCGCCCGATTGAGCGTTGCGCGGTCGGCGCCAGTGAAGGCCGGACCAATGCCGCCGTGCAGGAAAAGCGTGTCGTTGATGCGAATGACGGCGTTATGTCCCGCCACCCAGCCGCCATACGCGCCCGTCGGCGCCCAAGCCCTGCGGTGTTCGACCCATCCCAGAGGATGCTCGGCGTCGAATTGCGCGCGGAAGGCCTCATCGATCACCGGCATTCCCGTCGGCGGCGGATTGCTCCGAAGCTGGTCGATATAATTGCGATAGACTTGGTCGCGCACCCGCGCGGAATTACGCGTGGCGAATGCGGCATACTCGCCCGGATGCACGTAACGCAGGTCGCCTTCGATGTTCATCGCTTCGTGATTACCGATCAGCGCATGCACGCGGCCGCCGGCGCGCTGGGCCTGGCGCTCAAGGCGCATCAGGTGATCCATGATAGCCCGGCTGTTGGGCCCGCGATCGGGAATATCGCCGAGCTGCACCAGGTGGGCGCGCCCGCCGATCCAGTCGCCCTCGGCGTCGATCAGCTCGGCCGTGCGCAGCATGTCGAGATATTTTTCGTAGGCGCCTTCGAGATCGCCGATCGCCACGATACGTTCGACGCCGCTCCACTCAGCCTGGTTCGATTGGGCCTGCGCGGGCGCGGGGGCCGTGGCGCAGCTCAGCAAAAACAGCGTGGCGGCGAGCGTGCGGATAAGCGTCGTCATGGTTTCCTGAACATAGCGCAGCGCGATCGCGCACAAACATCAGCAAATTGCGACGCTTTGGCGGCGTCGTGGTTAAGCGCGTCTAACTCCGATGAATGCAAATTTACCATGAAAATCAGCACATAAGCGGCTCTCCCTCACCATGCCTTAACCGCGACGCGTTTCATTATGACACTCCGCACTGGGCGCAGAAAAAGCGCTGGGCGGGCGTTGTCGGTTGGTTGAGGCGCGTATGGCCCGGGTGGCGGTGCTTCTTGGGGGCTTGAGCCCCGAACGGCCTGTGAGCCTGGTCTCCGGGCGCGACTGCGCGGCTGCATTGCGCCGGCTCGGGCACGAAGTCGTTGAGATCGATCCGCAAAACGAAGGCTGGATCGCCGAACTGCAGGACGTTCGCCCCGACAAAGTCTTCAACGCGCTGCACGGTGAATGGGGCGAAGATGGACGCACGCAGGGCGTGCTGGATTATCTCAAGCTGCCCTACACCCACTCCGGTACGCTCGCCTCGGCGCTGGCGATGGACAAGGACAAGTCCAAAGCCGTGTTCGCGCAAGCGGGCCTGCCGCTCGCGAACGGCAGGCTGATGCACCGTCACGAGGCGGCGAAGGCGCATCCGATGCCCCCGCCCTATGTCGTGAAACCGAACGCACAGGGATCGTCGGTCGGCGTATTCATCGTGCGCGAGGGCGCAAACCGGCCGCCGGAGCAATTGCTCGATCCCGACTGGACATTCGGCGACGAAGTGCTGGTCGAAGAATTCATCGACGGCAAAGAGTTGACGGTCGCCGTCATGCACGAACGCGGCGCGCTTGCCGTGACCGAAATCCTGCCCGCTGGCGAGTGGTACGATTTCGACGCCAAGTATTCCGAGGGCGGCTCGCGCCACGAAGTGCCAGCTAAGATTCCACAGACGGTCGCCGACCAATTGATGCGCGCGGCGGAGGCTGCTCACCACGCGCTGGGCTGCCGCGGCGTGACGCGCGCCGATTTCCGTTACGATCCGAAACGGGACCGCATTGCGCTGCTCGAAGTCAACACACAGCCGGGCATGACGCCGACCTCTCTTGTGCCGGAGCAGGCCGCGCACATCGGCATGTCCTACGACCAGCTCGTGAGCTGGATCTTGGAGGACGCCTCATGGCCGCGGTGAGGGCGCGCCGCAGCGGGCGCTTGCCGCCAGAACCGCCGCCGCGCGGCAAGCGCCGCAAGGCGCCCCCGCCCGTGCCGGCGTACGAAAACATGCCGCGCCTGGCGCGCATCAAGCTCAGCGGCGGGCTCACCGGCGAGGACGTCCAAGTCTCTGGCAAGAGCCTGATGCTCGCTCTGACCGGCGTCGTCATCTTCCTTGGGGCCGGCATCGCCGGCGCGGCCTGGCTCGGGTCGTCCCTGTTCGACGTGCGAGAAGCGTTCGCGCGCGGCGCGGACAGCGCCGTCGCCCACGCAGGTTTCGAGATCGACGAGATCGAGATTGCGGCCATGGAGAATGCGCCGGGCCTGACCGAGGCGCGCAAGGCGGAGGTGCGTGCGCTCATCGTGCCGGAAGGTCGCCATTCTCTGCTTGCTCTCGATCCCGTGGAGGTACAGGCGCGCGTGGAGAGCCTCGACTGGGTCGCATCGGCCCGCGTTCGGCGCCTGTGGCCCTCGACGCTCGTCGTCGAGGTCGAGCGCCGCCAGAGTTATGCGCGCTGGCGTGAAAACGGCGCCGTGACCGTCATTGACGCAAATGGCGAGCGCCTGCTGACCGAGCGCGCCGCCGATCACCCGGAACTGCCATTGGTTGTCGGCGCCGGGGCCGGGCCCGCCGCGCGGCCGCTCCTCATGGCTTTAGAAGAATTACCGCAAGTGCGTGCGCGCATTCGCGCCTTAATCCGCATTGGCGATCGCCGCTGGAATGTCGAACTGGATAACGGCGCGATCGTCGCCCTGCCCGAAGATGGCGCTGTCGAAGCCTTGACGCGACTGGAGGCGCTGCAGGCAGAGTATGCGCTGCTCGATCGTCCACTGGCTCAGCTCGACATGCGCGCGCCCGGACGGCTGGCGGTGCGCGTACATCCCCAACTTGCCGGCGGACAGCGCCCGCTGCTGGGAGGGGCGTGATGGCTGCGATTCGCGCCGAAGAGCAGGATGTTCTTGAGCTCCGCACCCCGCTTGCGCCGCTGGTCGCGGCGCTCGATGTGGGCGTGTCCAAGACGGTGTGCCTTGCGGCGCGCCGCGATCCCGTGCTCGACCTTCATCCGGAGCGGCCGCTGCGCGTGCTGGGCGTGGGCCATCAAACCGCCCCCGCCATCGCGAGCGGCAAACCGGCGGATTTTGACGCCTGCGCGCGTTCGATCCAGGTTGCGATCCAGGAAGCCTCCGCAATGGCCGGCGCGCCGATCAAGCGTGTCGTCGCCTCGTATTCCGGCCCCGGCATCGCTGCGCAGATTGTGCGCGGCGCGGCGCGGATAAAGGGCGCCGTGATAACGGCTCGCGACATCGACAATGTCATCCACGCCGCCATGCAAGCCGCGCCTACGCCGCAGCTCTCCTTCCTGCACGTCGAGCCCTTGCGTTATGAAATCGACGACGCCGAAGCAATCCACGATCCGCTCGGACAACCGGGCAAGCTTTTGGCCGTGGAAGCATGCATTGTGACGGCGCCCACCCAAGCCCTCAACGCGCTGAGGGCGTGCATCGCGCAAGCCGGCGCGGAGGTCGAAGAAATCATTGCCGGGCCCAAAGCCGCCGCGCTCGCCGTGCTTTCGCCGGAGGAGCGCGCCGACGGCGCGTTGCTCGTGGACTTGGGCGCGGGCGCGGTCGGCGTCGCCGCGTTCGCGAGCGAGGGCGTTGTGCATTGCGAGAGCATCTCCGCCGGCGGCGTCCGCCTGACGCGAGATCTTGCGCTTCGTCTCAACACGACGTTCGCGGCGGCCGAACGCATAAAGCTGCACTACGGTGCCGTGGGGGACGCCTGCGATCCGCGGGAAGCCGTGCAGGCGCCCAAGCTTGGCCCCGACGGGCGGCTGGAAGCGGCCACCACTCTGCGCGGCGTAATCGCCGAGACGTTGACGCCGCGCGTGTACGAAATGCTGCTGACCGTCCGCGATCGGTTGAACCGCGCCGGCTTCTCGCGGGGCAATGGCCCTCAACGCGCCGTTCTCGTCGGCGGCGGCGCGCAAATTCCCGGCGTTCGCGATCTAGCCGTCGAAGCGTTCGGCATGCCGGTCCGGCTTGGACGGCCATTCGAACTCTGCGGTTTCGACCATGGCGAGGCGGGGCCGGCTTACGCGGCGGCTGCAGGCCTGCTGCGCCATCGCCTCGATGCGCCGCCGCTCGAAATCGTCGACGAAGGCTTCCGGCCAACGCTTGCTCAGGCCGCAGCTGTGATGCGCAATACGGTACATGGCGCATGGGCTTGGCTGCGCGAGAACTTCTGACGACGTCCGAACAAAAGCTTCTGGCAATGGAACCCGCGCGCTGAGTTCACAATCGTGCGCGCATGCGGCTGCCTGTAACCGCATGACTGCATTCGCGCCTTCCCACCCCACAACAACGGTGCTTGCTTTGGGAAGAGGGACACGATGGAGCTCGCGCGACGCGCGAGGGCGCCTTTGTACGATATTGGCTATCCCTTCTTGCGATCTTGGCTCTACGGCATCGGCGGGTTCATTGTCGTTATTGCCGCCTTCGCCATCGGATTGACGCTCGCCCGCAATGGCGGCGGTCAAACGGCTGAGGCCAGCCGTTCGGAACCTGTCAGTCCCAACCAGGCTCCTGATGACATCATCGTCGTGCAGCCGGAGGTCGAAACCCCACGTTTTCCGAACTTCGCGCCCGAAGGCGTCATTGTCGTCCGGGCTCCGGAACGCCGCGAACCAACATTCGCCGCGGCACAGCCGGCTCGCGATTATCAAAGAATTGCACGCGCGAGTTTGAGGCGTCCCGCCGAAAGGGCGGAGCAAACAATCGCGAGTCCTGCATCCCAGCTGACTGAGCCTGAGCCGCGCAATCCGGAAACACGCCCGGCCGACAGGGATCAAGCCATTCAGCGGACGGAAGACCCGGCGCCGCCTACGCGTGATGACGAAGAGCAGGCATCCGAGACCGTGACGGAAGCGGATGCGCGTTCCTGGTACGGCAGCACAGAATATTGGCGTGAAGTGCGGGCGCGGCAGCGCGCAGAGCGCGAAGCGCGGCGCCGCCATTAGGAACTCTGCATGCCGGTGTTGGTTGGCCCGGTATGTCTGGCCAAGCAACCACCCCCACGGACACCCGCGCCGGCCGCAATGAAGTGCCCGCGGCGCGCAGGCTCCACGGGGCGGACCGCGCCGGTTTGGGTGACAAGGGCTGGGCGGAAGTGCCTGACGACCGGGTCGGTGATCCAGACCGCACCAACGTGCCGCGGGAATATTACGCGCCTTCATCCGAAATCGAGCCAGACCAACCTGTTTAGCCGCCGTCCGGCGTTTTCTGCGGCGCCGCTGAGTTGCGCTTGCCTGCAACGCCGCGGCCCTCCTGCGCGCGGGCTTGCGCGATCTCCACCGGCGTCGGCGGCGCGCCGCCGGCTTCGGCGTCCGTCTCCATCGGCGCCGCCGCGGGATCGAAGCCCGGCGTCTTGTCGCCGGTCTTGCCGCTGTCGATGTCGCCTCGCAGCTGCGCGCTGGTGGGTTTCTTCTTGGCCATCCAGAACAAACCCCACGCTGTCATCGCGCGTTCCGGGCGAGTGGCATGTGCCGGTTTCCGCCCTACATCCCGGCTTTGGACGTTTCGGCGCCGCAAAAGCGCCGCTCGAAAGTCGGATGGCGTTACCGATGCTTAAACACTGCCTGCCGACCGTGCAGTGCGAGGTTGGGCGAATCGTGACAAGCCGCCCATGGAGCGGGTGATGAGCCAGTACAGCGCGCCCCCCGTGCGCGATCTTCGGCCAAGGATTGTGGTGTTCGGCGTCGGCGGCGCCGGCGGCAACGCCGTGAACAACATGATCGACGCGGGCCTGCGTGGCGTGGATTTCGTCGTCGCCAACACAGACGCGCAGGCGCTGACGCGGGCCAAGACGGCGAACCGGCTCCAGCTCGGGCATTCCATCACCGAAGGCCTGGGCGCCGGCGCGCGCCCAGAAGTGGGGCAAGCGGCCGCGCAGGAGAGCCAGCCGGAAATCATCGAAATGCTGGAAGGCGCGCACATGGTGTTCGTCGCCGCTGGCATGGGCGGCGGAACAGGCACGGGCGCAGCGCCTGTGATCGCGCGCACGGCGCGCGAGCGCGGCATTCTGACCATCGCGGTGGTGACGAAGCCTTTCCATTTCGAAGGCCAACGGCGCATGCAGGTGGCCGAGGCCGGCATCCAGGATCTGCGCAAGCACGTCGATACGCTGATCGTCATCCCGAACCAGAACCTCTTCCGCGTCGCCAACGAGCGCACGACTTTCGCCGAAGCTTTCCAGTTGGCTGACCAGGTGCTGTACTCGGGCGTGCGCGGCGTTACCGATCTCATGGTGATGCCGGGCCTCATCAATCTCGATTTCGCCGACGTGCGTACGGTGATGGCTGAAATGGGCACGGCGATGATGGGTACGGGCGAGGCCGCCGGCCCGAACCGCGCTCTCGAGGCGGCGCACGGCGCGATGGCGAATCCGTTGCTCGACATCGTGTCGATGCGCGGCGCCAAAGGGGTGTTGATCAACATCACCGGCGGCTTCGACATGACGCTGTACGAGGTCGACCAAGCGGCTAACGAAATCCGCGCCGAAGTGGACGCGAATGCGAACATCATCTTGGGCTCGACGTTCGATGAGAGTCTGGAAGGTCGCATGCGCGTGGCCGTAGTCGCCACTGGCATCGATGACGAAGCGATCGTCGCGCAGCATACCGTTGTCGAACCTGCGCGGCGCGCAGCCGATACAACGCCACGGCGGCCGGTCGTGCATCCCCGTCCCGTGCCGCCGCGCGAGCCGGAGCCGGCGCGCCCAGTCTACGAGGAGCCGCGGCCGACCTTCGCCAACGATCTCGGCCCCGAGCCGGAGCCTCGACGCGGCGGCTTCTCGCTTTTTGGCTGGAGAAAGCCGGAGGCGCGCGACGATGTCCCGCTCGCCGAGATCAACCTCGACGAAGGTTTCGGCGAATTCGATCCCCCGCGGGAGTCCAGCTCTCGCGACGAGCGCGTGCGCGATCCCGCGCTCGACGAAGAGCTGGAAATCCCGGCGTTTCTGCGCAGGCAGATGAATCCGCGGTGATTTCGCAGCCCATCCAGCGCTGCAGACCGTGTCGACCGCTTATCCGCCCCACAATCGGCGCCGGGTTGCGGCTTCGCGTTCGGTGAGCACGCCCGCTTTGGCGAGCACGTCGTAATGCGCAAGCGCGGCGAGGCGGTGCATTTCGGCGTCCGCCCCGCCAAGGCCCGCGAGGTGCGTTTCGACGGTGGCGCGGAAGCGGGCGCCGTCGAGATCGTCGGCAGGGAAGATGCGGTCGGCCAGGTGGAGCTCGTCTTCCCAGGCGCCGCGTGCGGCGTTGCGATCTCCAGAGGTCAGCGCTGCGAGGCCCACGCGTTCAAGCGCGGCGGCGAGCGCCTTCGCGGCGCGCTTATCGTCGGGCGCAGCCTCCGCAAGCTGGAGGCGGATCGCGACGCTTTCGTTGAAGGCCGCGCGGGCGGATGAAAGCGCGCCTGCCTCCATCGCCGCATCGCCCAACTTCAAAAGCGCAGCAGCAACGCCACGCCTGTACCGCACCTCCTGCGGCGCACGATCCAGCGCCATCCGCCTCAATTCAAGGGCGCGTGCAAAGGCGTCCTGCGTGGGGGCCTTCGCTCCGGCCATGCGCGCCGCCTCTCCAAGGCGGTCCCACGCAGCGGCCGTCTCCGCCAGCCAAGCAGGTGGGGCGTTCGTGGCCTGCGCGAACGGCTCGCTGCGCTGACGGGCTGCGTCGGCGGCCTCACGCGCGCATTCGAGATCGGCTGTCCGCAATGCATGGTCGGCTTGATCGAGCAGCGTATGAACCAGAAAGCGAATGGGCGCTTCCGCATTGCCCGCGTTGGCGACGAGAGTCTCCGCGAGCGCGCGGGCTTGGCGCAGGGAATCCGCCGCGGCGTCGGCATCGCCGAGCGCGGCGCGCAAAGCGGCGCGGACCCGCCACGTGCCAGCCAGCGCCCACGCCTCTTGCGGATAACGCGCGGCGAGGCGCAGGCGCGCCTGGAGCGCCTTGTCCATCGCTGCGCGCGCCGCATCCTTGGCGCCGCGCACATAGTCCGCTTCCGCCGCGAGCGCCCAGGCGTCGGAGAGAACGGCGCGCCAATGCGGCTCGTCTTTCTCTGTCGCGGCCAGCGCCTCATAGCGGCCGATCGCTTCGGCGAGGCGTCGGCGCGCTGAACTGGCTTGTCCTTCGTCAAGCTCGATCGCGGCAAGGCGCATTTCCGCATCTGCGATGTCGGCGGCGAGAACGGGCGGCTCGCCGGACTGGGCGGCGGCGGCGCGAAGCATCGCGAGCGCGCCTTCCGCGCCGGTCCGCGCTGGGCCGAAATTGCCGGCGACCGCATCCAGTTCAGCGAGGCGCCCGCGCGCTCGCGCGTACCAACGGGCGGCCGTCACATTGCTCCGGTCAGACGCCAGCAGTTCGTCCTCGATTATCAGCGTGGCGCGATAGGCCGTGCGGGCGCGCTCATATTGGCGCTGAACGCGGGCCAATTCGCCCAATATGAACGCGGCGCGAGCACGGGCGGCCTGATCGACGGCCTCGTTCAGCACGGCTTCCGCTTCCTGGGCGGCACCGGCGAGGTCGCCCTGTTCGGCGGCGAGCCGGGCAAGCGCAAGCCGGGGCTGGGCGTCGAGCGGCTCCAGTCGCGCGATAAGGCGCAGGGCCTCTTGGGCTAAGTTGGGGTCCGAGCGTTCCGCGATTACCGCAGCCCGCCGCGCCGCTAGCACGGCGCCGTCGCCGCCCTTGGACGCGCGTTCCAAGAGTGCTCTGGCAGCCTGCTGGGAGGGGCCGTCTTTCTTCACGTTTTCAAGCTCTTCCGACTGTCTGCTTAACGGTCACAAACCGTAACGCAACGTGTGTTGTGAGGGACGGAACGGGCGCCTTAGAGCAAGGTTGGGGTCGGGGAATGCGGGGGACAATTAGGTGGCTTTGGTGCGTCGTCAGCAGACCATAGCAGGTCCGGCCATGTGCGCAGGCATTGGCGTCCATTCGGGCGCCCACGTGCGGATGGCGCTTCAGCCTGCGCCGGTCGACACCGGCGTCGTTTTCGTCCGCAGCGATGTGCGCGGCGCGGACAACGTCGTGCGCGCCCATGCCGACTCCGTCTCAGATACCCGCAACTGCACCACCGTCCGCAACAAGGCCGGCGTCGAAGTTGCTACCGTTGAGCATCTGATGTCCGCGTGTGCGGGCCTCGGCGTCGATAATCTGATCGTCGAAATCGACGGTCCGGAAGTGCCTATCCTCGATGGCTCGTCTGCGCCGTTCGTGCAGACGCTGCGCAACGCCGGCGTCAAGATCCAACATGCGCAGCAGCGCATGATCCGCATTCTCGAACCAATTGAAGTGCGCATGGGCGCCAAGCGCGCTGCGCTATTGCCCGCCATCGATTTCGAAGGCCTCGATCTCGACGTCACTATTCGCTTCGCCGACGCCGCTATCGGCGTGCAGCGCCGGCGCGTGCAGCTGACGCCGCAGACGTTTCTCACAGAAGTCGCCGACGCCCGCACCTTCGGCTTCCTGGCTGACGCCGAGATGATGCGGGCGGCGGGTCTCGGCCGTGGCGCTTCGATGGACAACACGCTCGTGGTCGATGGCGGGCGCGTGGTGAATCCGGAAGGACTTCGCTACGACGATGAGTTCGTGCGGCACAAATTGCTCGACGCGATCGGCGATCTGGCGATGGCCGGCGCGCCTATTTGTGGCCGCTTTGTGGCCGACCAGCCGGGTCATGCGCTTAACGCGCGCTTGGTGCGCGCGCTTCTGGATACGCCGGAAGCGTGGCGCTGGGAAAAAGGCGCAGGCGAAATGGCGCGCGAGGCCGCACCCTTCATGGCCGCCGCGGCCGGCTGATTTTCGGGCTTCGTCTTACAGCCGCAGGCGCTTTGCGCCGCGCCCGCCTTCCTGTATCAGCGAACGGCCGTGCTTCGCCGCGGCGCCGGTGCTGCAGCCAGAAGAGGCCAGTGGATGACCCCTCGACAGAAGCATTTTGCCCGCGCCCTCGCCATGACGATCCTGGCGGCCGGCTTGGGCTCATGCGGCACGTTCGGACGTCAGGAGCGCGAGAGCGTGCAGTACGTCGAGGAGCCCGTGGCGCTGCTGTACAACCGCGGCGGCGACTATCTCGATCGGCGCCGCTGGGCCGATGCGCTCGCCGCCTTCGAGGAAGTCGAGCGCCAGCACCCATACTCATCCTGGGCGCGCCGCGCGATGCTGATGGAGGCATATGCGCATTATCAGGCGCGGCAGTACGACGAGGCGATCGCCGATGCGCAGCGCTTCATCGCTCTGCACCCTGGCAACGAGAGCGCTCCTTATGCTTATTATCTCATCGCCATCTGCCATTTTGAGCGCATCCTGGACGTGGGTCGCGACCAAGCGACCACCGAGGCCGCGTTGCTGGCGCTGAATGACGTCGTACGCCGCTATCCTAACAGCCCTTATGCGCGCGATGCGCGCCTGAAGCTGGACATGGTCTACGACCAGCTCGCCGGCAAAGAAATGGAAGTCGGCCGCTTTTACCTCACGCGCGACCAGCACCTCGCGGCCATCAACCGCTTCCGCAATGTGATCGAGAACGAGAACTTCCAGCGGACCAGTCACGTCCCGGAAGCGCTGCACAGATTGGTGGAAGCCTATCTTTCTGTCGGCATGATTGAGGAAGCGCAGCGCATGGCCGCGATCCTCGGCCACAACTTCCCCGGCAGCCGGTGGTACGAGCGCTCCTACGCGCTCATGACCGATTCTGGCGTCGCCCCGGTCGCGCAGGAAGAAGCCGAGCGCCGCGGCTGGTTCGAACGCACGTTCGGGGCAGTTTTCTAGGTGTCTGGTGTCAGGTTTCTGATGTCAGGGTAAGCTAAGCTGACACCTGGCACCCGATACCTGGCATCTGATGAAACCCGTCGAACAACTGACGCCAAAAGAAGCGGCCGCAGAACTCGAGCGGCTGGCGCGCGAGATCGCGCGGCATGACAGGCTCTATTACGAGAAGGACGCGCCGGAACTCACGGACCGGGAATATGACGCGCTGCGCAAGCGTAACTCGGCGATCGAAGCGCGCTTCCCAGACCTCGTACGCGAGGACAGTCCATCGATGCGCGTGGGCGCGGCGCCTGCGGAGAAGTTCGGCAAGGTGCGCCATGCCGTGCCGATGCTCTCGCTCGACAATGCGTTCGACGCGGAAGACGTAGAGGGCTTTGTCGCGCGGGTGCAGCGCTTTCTGAATTTAAGCGCGCCGCCGGCCTTCACGGCCGAGCCGAAGATAGACGGATTATCGGCTTCGCTGCGCTACGAAAGCGGGCGATTCGTGCTGGGCGCCACGCGCGGGGACGGCCGCGAAGGCGAGGACGTCACCGCGAACCTGAAGACAATCGCGGACATTCCGCAGGCCGTTAAAGGCGCGCCCGCGGTGCTCGAAGTGCGCGGCGAAGTTTACATGGAGAAGGCGGCGTTCGCGAAAATGAACGCCAAACTGGAGGCGGAAGGCAAGCAGACTTACGTCAACCCGCGCAATTCAGCCGCGGGCGCGCTCCGCCAACTCGATGCGAAAATCACGGCAACGCGCCCGCTACGCTTCTTTGCGCACGGCTGGGGCGAACTTTCCGAGCCTTTGGCCGAGACGCAGTACGACGCGATGCGGCGCCTGGAGGACATGGGCTTTCCGATCGCCGGCATCAAACGCGCCAAGACCGCGGAAGCGCTGCTGGAAGAATATGAGCGCATTCTCGCGGGCCGCCAGAAGCTTGCCTACGAAATCGACGGCGTCGTCTACAAGGTAGATTCGCTTTCGCTGCAGCAGCGGCTTGGCTTTGTTTCACGCAGCCCACGCTGGGGCATTGCGCACAAGTTTGCAGCAGAGCAGGCGCAAACGACGCTCGAAGGCATCGACATCCAGGTCGGCCGCACCGGCGCGATGACTCCGGTGGGGCGGCTGAAGCCGGTGTTCGTCGGCGGCGTGACGGTGACGAACGTGACGTTGCACAATCCCGATTATATCGCCGGCGTCGGCGCCGACGGCTCGCCCATTCGCGGCGGCAAGGATCTGCGCATCGGCGACACGGTGACGGTGCAGCGAGCAGGCGATGTCATCCCTCAGATCGTCGACGTTCTGTTGGAGAAGCGGCCTAAGGGCGCGCGACCTTATCGATTTCCCGAAACTTGTCCTTGTCCGCTCAAGACGCCGGTCTCGGCCGAAGAGGGCTCGGTGCGGCGCTGCACGGGCGAATTCATGTGCCCTTACCAGCGCATCGAGCATCTTCGGCACTTCGTGTCGCGACGCGCTATGGACATCGAAGGGCTCGGCATCAAGCAAATCGAGGAATTGTTCGAGCTTGGCTGGGTGAAAGAGCCCGCGGACATTTTCCTGCTGAAAAAACATGCCGACGAGTTGCGTGAGCGCGACGGGTACGGCGAGAAGAGCGTTTCCAATCTATTGGCGTCGATCGAGGCGCGACGCGAAGTGGAATTGTCGCGCTTCATCTATGCGCTTGGCATTCGCGACATAGGCGAAACGACCGCCGGCGTGCTGGCGCGGCGCTTCGAGAGCTGGGCGAATTTTCGAGACGCCGTCGACGCCGCGGTGGCCGCGCGGCCGGGCGAAGCGTACGAAGAGCTTGAGCTGATCGAAGGCATAAGCGAAGGCGCTCTGGCCAATCTGATCGCGGCCGCGGATGAGTTGAAGGCGCCGCGCGGCGATCTGTTCGATGCAGGCGAGGCGCCGAAAGTGAAGGGCGTCAGCGGCAAGGCTTGGGATGCGTTGATCGGGCGTTATGGATCGCTGAGCGATGCGATCGCCGCTGTGAAACGCGCGGCGAAACAAGCGCCCGGGGAAGATTATTTCGAGCTGACGCGGTGCGAGGGCGTGGGGCCGGTTGCGGCGGGGCATCTGGTGAAGTTTTTCGCCGAGAAGCACAACCGCGCCGCGCTCGACCGACTCTTGAAGCAGGTCACGCCGAAGGACGAGCCTCGGGTGGCGAAGTCGAGCAAGGTCGCGGGCATGACCATCGTATTTACTGGCACGCTCGAACAGATGACGCGCGATGAGGCAAAAGCGCGCGCAGTGGCGCTGGGCGCCAAGGTGGCGGGCAGCGTGTCGAAGAAAACCGATCTTGTCGTCGCTGGGCCCGGCGCCGGCTCGAAGCTGGCCGAAGCGGAAAAGCTCGGCGTCAAGGTGATCGACGAGGACGCGTGGGTGAAGCTGAGCAGCTAGGCGCCAGGTGCTGGGTGTGAAGCTGCGGGGTGACAACACTCAACCCTAACATCTGTAGTCTCACTTGCTCCGTGTAAGCAGCGCGTCCGCTGCGTATTGTCCGGGCCCATGCGTGGCCAGCACGAGCGGGATCGCAATCATCACGAGCGGCGGGAAAAGGGCGCGGAAGTCGGTTTCGCCGCCGCCGAGCGTCAAGAGTGCAACCGCGACGATGAAATTGAAGGTCATCACAAGGCCGGCCCAGCGCGTGAGTAAGCCAACAAGGATCAACGCGCCACAGAGGAATTGGGCGTACACCGAGACCGGGGCCGCGAGCTCAGGCAGCGGACATTTGAGCGCCGTCAAAAACCCGACGAACTCCTGCATGCGTTCGGACGAGGCGATATTGTCCCACGTGCCCCACATCAGGAACGCGCCGACTAAAACGCGCAGCACGAGGAACGCGGCGTCCGAGAAACCGCGTAAGGAATCGAGAAAAATCAGATTGCCCATGTCATCCCCAACGAGCAATCAGCCTGACCAGCGAGGGGGAAGTCTCCCAGCGGAAATCGACAAAACGCCGCGCTTTCTGGATGGGCGAACGGTTCAGGGTTGCATCGCCTGGGCGGCGCCTAGTGTGTCGGCATATTGCTGGAAGACGACGATCTTGCCGTTCTTGACGCGGAAGACGTGTGCGAATTGCGCGCGCAACGGCTTGCCGGTGGCTTTGCACACGCCCGTGTAACGGCCGAGCGAGACGACCGTGCCGCCGCCATCGATCAGCTCCTCGGACGTCACAGCAAAGTTCTCCCAGTCAGCGCCGATGCGCGCGAACACACCGGTCAACACGGCTTGCGGACCGACGTAAGGATTGCGGTCGGCGTAAGGGAAGTTTTCGGCTTCGGTCCAGACAATGTCCTCCGCCATGGTAGCGAGTGCGGCGGGCATGTCGCCCTTGGCGAAGGCCGCATAAAGCGCGCGGACGGGTTCAGTGGACATGCAATTCTCCCTACCGCGCCATCTCATACAGGAAATCGACAAAACCCATAACAGCGCCGACCACGCCTTTCACGCGCGGATTGGCGCTATCGACGACGAAGTACTCGTCCGGCGCGTGCGCGCCGCCGCCATGCCCTAGGCCAAATTGCGCCGCCGGGATGGACACGGGCGGTTGCGTGAACACGCTGCCGGGCCAGGAGCCGGCGTTGCGCGGATTGAGCGTCGCTTCGACGCGATTGGCGCGATAGACGGCGAGCTGGGCCGCCACAATGCGGCTCGACTCCGGCGTCTCGGTCGGATCGTAGCCGCCCGTCACATTGACCTCGATGTCGTTAAACCCGCGTGCGTCCAGGTGCGCGCGCAGCTTGCGCTCGCATTCCGCGCGCGTCTGGTTCGGCACCAAGCGCAGATCCAGTTTGGCGGCGCCGCGAGAGGGCAGGATCGTCATGCCCCCGGGCCCGGTATAGCCGGCGACCAGCCCCTCGATGTTCACCGTGGGCTGGGAAGCAAGGCGCTCAAGCGCCTGCGGCCACGGCAGATTGTCGATGAAATGCTGCACGCCGTTGCGTCGCTTCCAGTCCGCTTCGCTGGTGTTGGCCGCGTTCTGCCGGATGATCTGGCGCTCACGCTCGGTGAGCGGACGCACGTTCTCGAACCATCCGTCAATGGCCGGCGTGTTGCCGTGGTCTGTGACGAGCGTCTGCAGCGCTTCGACAAGACGCCACACGGGCGCATCCACCATGGCTTTGTTGGAGGAATGGATGTCGCGAGCGGGCCCGCGCCCCCAGCGTTCACCGCTGGCGATGAGTTCGCATTCGATAATGCCTTTGGCGCCGAGATTGACGGTGACGCCGCCTGTGGCCGGGTCTTGCCACCCCGTCGGGATGAACACGCCCTGACTGCGCTGCAGCGCGGCCATGATGTCAGGACGGCGCACGATCTGGTGGAAGTGCGGGCTTCCAATCTCCTCTTCGCCTTCGGCGACGAGCACGAGGTTGACGGGCGGTTGGCGGCCAGCCGCGCGCAGCGCATGCAGCGCCGCGAGGAAGCAGGCTTCCGGACCCTTCTGATTCACGGCGCCGCGGCCCATGATGCACCGGCCCTGCGGGCGATCGACGAGGCGCGCTTCGAGCGGCGGGGACGACCATTCGCTTTCGTTGTATTGCTTCACGTCGTACATGAAATAGACGCCGAGCGTTTTCGACGCGCCGACATCCCAAGTGGCGAAGACGCCTGGATGGCCCTCGGTTTGCACGATCTCGGTGTGCGTGAACCCGGCCTCGCGCGCGAGCCGCTGCATGTAAGCAGCGCCTTCCTGCATGTTGCGGTTCTCCGCGGCGATCGAGGGATTGCGGATCCAGTCCTGGATCATCGCGACCGTTTGGTCCTTCTGGCTCTCCACCACGCGCTGTAGCGCGCGCCGGTTCGGCGTCTGCGCATTCGCCACCGCCGGCGTCATCGCCGCCATCAGCGCCGCGCCCTGCATCAGCCCGCGCCGGCTCGGCGCGTTACCGTTTTGTGTCATGGATGTCCCTCCCGTAGGACGCAGCAAAGCGCGTGAGAGGAGACATGTCCAGTTGGGTTCGCGATTCCCGCCTTGCGGCGGCCGCACCGCCCGAGACTGCTCAGAGGGGCGCTGTCGCCGTTTCCAACCAAGCTTTCGCTTCGCCGTCGAGTTGCGGGCCGATTTCGTCGCGCACGCGCGCGTGGTAGGCATTGACCCAGGCGATCTCTTCCTTTGTCAAAAGCGGCTTTACGATCAGTTCGCGCGCGATGGGCGCCAGCGTCAGCGTCTCGAAGCCGAGCATGGGCCGTTCGCCGCCTTCGATCTCGGCAGCTGGCGTCACGACTTGCAGGTTCTCGATACGGATGCCGTAAGCGCCGGTCTTGTAATAACCGGGTTCGTTCGAGACGATCATGCCAGGTTCGAGCGGCTGGGTGTTGACGAATTTTGCGATGCGCTGCGGGCCTTCGTGCACGCCGAGATAGACGCCGACGCCATGGCCGGTGCCGTGATCGTAGTCGAGGCCGGCCTCCCACAGGCTCATGCGCGCGAGCGCGTCGAGCTGATGACCCGTGGTGCCTTTCGGAAACCGCACGCGCGCGAGCGCGATGTGGCCCTTGAGCACGCGCGTGAAGCGCTCCTTCATTTCCCTGTTGGGGCGCCCGATCGGCACTGTGCGCGTGATGTCGGTTGTGCCGTCGAGATACTGACCGCCCGAGTCGATCAGGAACAGCGTGCCGCGCGCGAGGCGTCGGTTGGTCTTCTTGGTGACGCGATAATGAACGATGGCGCCGTTTGGCCCGGCGCCCGAGATGGAATCGAAGGAAAGGTCCTTCAGCGCGCCTGTTGCGGCGCGGAAGCTCTCGAGTTTCTGGCAGGCTTCGATCTCCTCGACCTTGCCGCTTTGACCCTCGGTGGCGATCCAATGGAGGAAGCGCGAAACGGCGGCGCCGTCGCGGCGATGCGCGCGCCGAGTGCCCTCAATCTCCGCCGCGTTCTTGCAGGCGCGCGGCAGCACGACCGGGTCTTGCCCGCGCACGATTTCGGCGCCGGCGTTGGCAAGCTGTTCGAAATACCAGGCGGACGCCGTTGCAGGATCAAGCCGCACCTTTTTGCCGCTAAGGTCGCGTAGCGCGCTCGGCAGATCGTCGCTCGGGCGCACGGCGACTTCGTTGCCCAGCCACTGCTTCAGTTCGAGTGAAACCTTTTGGTCGGCGAGAAAGAGATCGGCCGTGCCATCGCTGCGCAGGATGGCCTCGCCCAGCGGCAGCGGCGTGCGCGCAACATCGCCGCCGCGGATATTGAAAAGCCACGCAATTGATGCGGGCGAGGTGATGATGGCGGCGTCTGCACCCTCCTTGCTCAAGCCCTCGCCAAGCCGATGCCGTTTCGAAGCCGCGCTCTCGCCGGCGTATGTTTCCGGATGCGGTTCGACGCGCGCGGCGGGCAGAGGCGGGCGGTCGTCCCAGATCTCATCGATGGGGTTGCGCGTCACCGGAACCAATGTCGCGCCAGCGGCTTCAGCGGCGCCCTTCAGCTTTTCCAAGCTGTCTGGGCTGTGCAGTTTTGGGTCATAGCCGATCTTGGCCCCGCGCGGCGCGCGCTCGCGCAAGTATGCGGCAGGCCCGCCATCGATCAGGTCTTTGTACTGGAAAAGCTCGCCATCGACCTGCGCGCGAACCTGCAAGGTGTAGCGCCCATCGACGAAGATCGCCGCTTCTTCAGCGAGCACGATGGCCGCGCCCGCCGAACCGGTGAACCCTGTTGTCCAGGCCAGCCGGTCGTAGGCCGGCGGGACATATTCGTTCTGCCATTCGTCCTCGTGGGGGACGATGAAGCCGTCGAGCCCGGCGGCTTTCAGGGCTTTTCTCAAGCGCGGCAAGTGCTTGCGGCCGAGCGCGGGGCCGCCTGGATCGTCATAGGTCTGGAACACGTCTTGCGTCCTTTCGGCCCAAGTTCAGGCCCGGTTCAGTGGCTTGAGTCTAGGGGATTGAGCCGCGAGGTTTAAGAGCGAACCTTGGGAACCGGCTCCGGCGGAGACGAATGGTCAGTTGGCTGAAAAACGCGGCTGCCGGACTGGCGGTGCTGGCGGCCCTCACGGGGACCGCATCGGCCCAGGTGCCGGACCCGTTCGCGCGCGAACTGGCGCAGCGGCTGTCGCGCGCCGAACTGCCGCTCACTGAAAACGGCTACGCGCGCGCGGCCGGTCCCTTCGCCGGGGGCTTGCCGGCAGACCGCGCGCGTCGCTTCACGGTGATGCTGCGGGCCGGGCAGGACTATCGCATCGTCGGGGTGTGCGACGGCCGCTGTGCGGATCTCGACCTGCGCTTGTTCACCGCAAACAATCAGCTCATCGCCCAGGATGTGCTCGACGATGCGATTCCGGTGATCCACGTGCGCCCGATCGCGACCGGCAATTACGATATTGAGGCGGTAATGGCGCGCTGCACGGAAGCGCCGTGCTGGTTCGCGTTCAATGTCTACTCGCGCTAATGCGCGAGCAGACCTGAAATCAGAGGTCGGAAATCAGAAGTCAGAAGGCACGCCTCGTTTCTGATTTCCGATTTCTGACGTCTGATGTCTGGCTTGCGCCAAACCAACGTCATCCACGCCTCCTTTGGAATCCGCCGCTCTAATATCATTCCGCGAGAGGCGTAGGCTTCGCGTACAAGCGGCGCCTGCGAACGCAGCAATCCTGAGAGGATGAGCGTGCCTCCAGGCGCGACCGCGCGCACCAGCTTGGGCGCAAGCCTGATCAGCGGCCGCATCAGGATGTTGGCGAAGACGAGATCGAACTGTTTTCCCGCGATATGGCGCGCGCCATCGCCGGCAATGACGCGCATGCGGTGTGCAACTTTATTCTGGCGCGCGTTGATTTCCGCAATGGCCGCGGCGCGCGGATCGATCTCAATGGCGAGCGCTTCGGCCCCGCATTTTGCAGCGGCGATCGCCAGCACGGCTGAGCCTGCGCCGACATCGAGGACTTTGAATCCCCCTCCCCGTGAGGGCAGGGGGCAGGGGGTGGGGTGACTCGCAATGTTCCGTGATTTCGCGGCGCGCGCTCTTGCAAACCTGCGGCGTTGGGTTTTGCCTTCCCCAACCCCCTCCCCGCGAGGGGAGGGGGAGCGTGGCTTCTCCCGCGCGCGCAGATAGTGCTCAAGCGCTATCAAACACCCCCACGTCGTGCCGTGATGGCCAGTGCCGAATGCTTCGCTGGCTTCAATCCAGATCTTCGTACGCCCGCTGTGTTCGCGCGCGAGCGCGTGCGCGCCTGCCACGACGAAGCGTCCCGCGCGCACCGCTGGCAGGCCTTCGAGCGACATCGCCACCCAGTCGGCGGCTTTCACGCGTTTCTGCTTTAAATGCAGCTCAGGCGCAGCCGCGCCGACAATGGCCTGCGCACTGGCGGCGTCCTGCTTAGTCGGCACGTAGACTTCCAGCCGGAACTTGCCGGGGGTCTGCTCGAACCAACTGACGGCATCGGCCGGCGACGGATCGTGGCGGTCCAACTCGTCGGCCGCGGCTCGAACTTGGGCGTGGGTGCCGAGAGCGGTGAGCAGGATCATGGAGCGCGAGCGTTAGCGGCCCGCGTCCGGGCTGTCACTCGTGCCCGGCCACGAAGTTTTGGACGCCGGGCTGCCGTGGGTGCAGGATGCCCTCCTCTAGGGAGGACGGGCATGATTCAGCGCATATCCATCGGGGCGGCTTTAGCTTGTATTCTGGCGGCCTGTTCGCCGCCGGCGCAGCAGGGGCAATCCGGCGGACCAGCCAGTGCGGCGGCGGCAGGGGGCATCCAGCCGGGCCAGTACCGTACGACGGTCACACTGCTTGAGATGAACATTCCCGGCGTGCCGGCGCAAAGCATCAACATGGCGCCGACAATCACCGAGGATTGCGTGACGTCGTCCGACATCGCCGAGTTCACTGAAGGCAACATGGTCAATGCCGACTCGGGCGAGACCTGCACGCAAAGCTCGATGAACACGGCAGGTGGGCGCATCCAGGGCGAAGCCAGCTGCACAGGCCCCAATGGCACGCGGACGATGCAACTCAGCGGAACCTACAGCGCCAACCGTGTCGACATGGAGATCAGCTCCAGCAGTCAGATGCCTGGCGCGGAGGCGGGGACGATGCGCATGCGCATGTCGAGTGAACGGATCGGCGAGTGCGCCGCGGGGACGGACGCGGACTAAATCCGCCCTCCTCGGGTGGCGCCAAACTACGCGCAGCGCGTTCTCCCTCAGGGACACCCCGTGAGGAGGGCGCGATGCGCATTCAATTCGTTTCAGTGCTTGGCCTAGGCGCAGCGCTCGCGGCGTGCGCGCCGAGCGAGGCGCCGGGTCCGACATCGCCCGTGTCCAGCATGGCGCCCGGTCAATATCGCACCACCGTGAGGTACGCGCCGGATTCCACGGGCGCTGATGCGCCTGTCATGTCGGCCGAACAGTGCGTGACGTCCGTGGACATCGCCGAGCTCGTGAACGGCATCGCATCGAACGGCGCCGCGTCGTGCAGCGAAAACACGATCAACACTGCCGGCGGGCGCATCGAGGGCCGCGTCGTGTGCCTGGACGCCTCGGGCTCGCCGCGCACGATGGAAATTTCCGGCGCCTACGGAAACAGCCGGGCCGACATGGACCTCGCCGTGACCGATAGCGCTGGCGGCGTCACCGCTACGCGGCAGGGGCAAGTGGCGATCGAGCGGATCGGCGCTTGCTAAGCGAGCCGCGTGGACTTTCGCCCCGGCCTGCGCTATCAAATATGATAGCAGGAGGCCTTCGTGGCGCAGGTGCTCATACGCAACGTCAAGGACAGCGTGATCGAGAGTTGGAAGCTCAAAGCTGAGCTCAACGGGCGTTCGCTGGAACAGGAACTGCGTGATCTTCTCGAACAGCAGGCGCCGCTCACCACCGAGCAGAAGCTGGCGCTTATCGACAGGGCACACGCGATGACAGCTGATCGCGTGCAAACCGCACTCGCCGAAGACCTGATCCGCGAAGACCGCGATCGCCGGTGACGCTCGTCATCGATGCCAGCGTCGCGGTGAAGCTGGGAGTCGCCGAGCCCGGCTCAGATCGCGCCCGCGAGCTTGTGGCGCGGGGCGAAAAACTGATCGCGCCAGATCTGCTGCCGTGCGAGGTGGCGAGCGCGCTCTGGAAGAAGGAATTACGCGGCGATCTTGGTGCGCTTGAGCGGATCACGGCATTGAAGGCCAGCCTCGACGCCTTCGATGAGCTGACGCCTTGTAAGGACTTGGCCCGCGCGGCGCTCGATCTCGCGGTCTCGCTCCGTCACCCCGTTTACGATTGCTTCTATCTGGTGTTGGCCGAAATGCGAACCGCCGTTTTCGTGACAGCCGACGGACGGCTCTTGACGCGTCTTCAGCAGGGCGGGTGGGCTGGCAAATTCAAGGCATTGTGAGCCGCAAGCTCATGCGGCCCGTCCGGGTATTCCTTGCTCGCTAGACTAAGCCGCGCTGGCGGGGACGACGAAGCTGTCGATCACGCGTTTTTCGCCGGCTTTGTCGAAGTCGACGGTGAGTTTGTTGCCTTCGACGGCGCGGATGCGGCCGTAGCCGAACTTCTGGTGGAAGATGCGATCGCCGACGCCATAAGTCGCGTCGCTGGGGCTGCTCTTGGCGATCAGGCGCGCTTCGCCTTCGAGCATAGGCGGCTTTGACGTGAACGCGCCGCGCTCCTGCGCGCGCCGCCAGCCAGGCGATTGATAGCCCGAGGAAAAGGGTTCGACCGCCATGTCGCGCACGCCCGGCTGCACATGGTAGCCGGTTTCGCTCACAGCATCGACGTTCGCGGCCGGGAGTTCGTCGATAAAGCGTGAGGGCAGCACAGTCTGCCAGCGTCCGTAAATCTGGCGGTTGGCGGCGAATGAGATGCGCGCGCTTTCGCGGGCGCGCGTGATGCCTACGTAAGCGAGGCGGCGCTCTTCTTCGAGCCCCTTCTCGCCGTTCTCGTCGATCGAGCGCTGCGAGGGAAAGACTTGCTCTTCCCAGCCTGGCAGAAACACCAGCGGCCATTCAAGGCCCTTGGCCGCGTGCAGCGTGGAGAGATGCACGTTGTCGCCCTCGCTCTCGGCTTCGATATCGAGCACGAGCGCCACGTGTTCGAGATAAGCCTCGAGGGAATCGTACTGGCCCATGGATTGGACCAATTCCTTCAGGTTTTCGAGCCGCGTCTGCGCTTGCGGGGATTTGTCGTTGCGCAGCATCTCGGTGTAGCCGCTTTCGTCGAGCACGATTTCGGCCAGCTCGACGTGACTGATCTCGCGCGCCTTGTCGCGCCAGCGATCGAGGTCGTTGAGGAACGCGCGCAGCGCCGTGCGCGCCTTCAGCGGCAACTCGTCCGTTAGCGTCAGTTCCCGCGCGGCGGCGGCGAGGGAGCGGAAGCGCGTGGCGCCGCCCGGGCCGGCCTCCTGCTCCGTGACGACTTCCCCGGTGTCGGCGTCGAAAAGGGGCCCGTTGTCGGTGACGAAGCGAACGGGCGGCTTGCCGGCGTGGGCGTGCAGTTTCTGGATCGTGCCTTCGCCGACGCCGCGCTTGGGCTGATTCACCACGCGCTCGAAGGCGAGGTCGTCGTCCTCGGAGCGGATGAGCCGAAGATAGGCGTGCGCGTCGCGCACTTCGGCGCGCTCGAAGAAGCGTGGGCCGCCAATCACCTTGTAGGGAATGCGCAGCATCAGGAACCGTTCTTCGAACGCGCGCATCTGCCAGGCCGCGCGGACGAGCACCGCGCAGTCTGCGTAGCTTCGATTGCTCTGGACCCAAGCCTCGATGTCGTCCGCGACCAGCCGCGCTTCGGCTTCGCCGTCCCACACGCCGCGCACCTTGACTCGATGACCTTCGTCGTCGTCGGTGAACAGCGTTTTGCCCAGCCGGCCGCGATTGTGCGCGATCAGTTGCGAGGCGGCGGCGAGGATGTGACCTTTCGAGCGATAGTTGCGCTCAAGTCTGATAACTTGCGCGCCGGGAAAATCGTGCTCGAAGCGCAAGATGTTGTCGACCTCGGCGCCGCGCCAGCCATAGATCGACTGATCATCGTCGCCGACGACGCAGAGATTCTTCGAGGCCTGCGCCAGCAGGCGCAGCCACAGGTACTGTGCGACGTTGGTGTCCTGGTATTCGTCCACCATGAGGTGCGTGATCTTGCGGTGGTACGCCTCCAGCACGTCCTGATGGTTCTGGAAAATCCAGATCATGTGCATGAGGAGGTCGCCGAAATCGCAAGCGTTCAGTATTTTCAAGCGCGCCTGGTAGATGTCGTAAAGGTTGGCGCCTTTGCCGTCCGCAAACGAATACGCCTCGCCCTTCGGCACGCGATCGGGCGTCAGCGCGCGGTTCTTCCAAGAATCGATCAGCCCCGCCAGCGCACGGCCGGGCCAGCGTTTCTCGTCGATGTTCTCAGCTTCAATGATCTGCTTGAGCAGACGGATCTGGTCGTCGGTGTCTAGGATGGTGAAGTTGTTCTTCAGGCCGACCAGCTCAGCGTGGGTACGCAACATTCGCGCGCTTATGGAGTGGAACGTGCCGAGCCAAGGCAGCCCGCCGGCGCCGGGGCCGAGCAGCTTCTCCACGCGCTCGCGCATTTCGCGCGCAGCCTTGTTGGTGAAGGTGACGGCCAGCACGCCCCAGGGCTTGGCGCGGCCAGTCGACAGCAGATGCGCCAGCCGCGTCGTGAGCACGCGCGTCTTGCCCGTGCCCGCGCCGGCGAGCACCAGCACCGGCCCATCGAGCGCTTCGACCGCCGCACGCTGCTCGGGATTGAGCGACGCGAAATAGGGCGGCGCCGCAGTCGCACGCTGCGGGATCGGCAGCGATCCTCTTGCGGGGCCGGTCATCGACTCATCCTAGCACGAACCGAGAACATGGTGCCTTTCGGTCTGGTATGCTGCAAGGACTGGCAGTGCCGCAGTTCGAGCACAGATTTCCTCCAAACGGAGCTTTGCCGTAAGCTAGGCCCCGAAGTTAGGAGCGGGGCATGGCTGACGTTTTTCTCAGCTACAAGAGCGAGGATCGCGAGCTCGTGGCGCCGTTGGCGGAAGCGCTTGAGTCTGAGGGCGTCAGCGTCTGGTGGGATAAGAAAATCGCGGCCGGCGGCACTTGGCGCGAAACCATCACCGACGCGCTCGCCCAAGCGAAAGTCGTGGTTGTCGCCTGGTCGAAGCGCACGGAGGATTCTGCGGCTGCAGCCTGGGTTTTCAATGAAGTCGACGAGGCCCAGCGGATGCGCTTGCCCCTTATCCCGGTGCAGCTGGAACCGTGCAGCATTCCACTCGGCTATCGCCACGTCCAGGCGGCAAACCTTAGCGGGTGGCGCGGGGCGCCCGATCACGCCGAGTGGCAAGAGGTGCTGAGCGGCGTCCGAGCAGCGATCAGAGGGCGGCCGATAGGCGGCGCTGTGAGGCGTAGGCGGAGCGCGTCCGCGTTGCGACGCGGCAACGACATCAATATGGGCGGCGTTCTTTTTGCGTTGGCCGGTTTGGTGGTGGCGCTGGGTCTGGGCGGCTACTGGGGCTGGACGCTGCTTGCGTCAGGCGCCGGGCCCGTCGCGTCCGCAGAAAACATTTCAATGGAGGATCAACCTGACACGTCTCGCACAGCTCCCCCGCCTGCCGTTTGGGCGCGCGCGACATTAGACACCGGGCCCGTCACGTCCGCAGAGGATGTTTCAATGGAGGATCGACCTGACACGTCTCCCGCAGCTCCCCCGCTTCCTGTTCCACCGCCAGCCGTTCTGGCGCGTGTGACATTTTACAACGACGTCTACCAGGGGGAGTTTCGCAACATCGGCGAGCGCACGTGGATGGAATACAATCAGCACATGCCCAACGGACGCCGATGGCGTGAATCGGACCAGTGCGCCACAGACCGCGTGTGCCTGATCGACGGCGACGCAATCATTGAGATTGATACAGCCTCAAACGTCATTCGCTATACGGATTCCGGGCAGCCGGGTTACCCCACGCCGCGACCTTATTATACAGTTGCCGGGACCATCTACGAATAGAACTGCCCGCGTGAGGCGCCTGCGGCGGAACCGCGCCGCGGCGGATCGATTGATCGGGCATGCGTATCGCTATGGCCGGCCTGATCGTCGCCTACCTTGTCTCGTGCTCGCCGCCGGAGGCGGAGCCGCCGCCGGACCCGGACGCTGCAGTCCACGTCGGTGAGGCGGAGCAGCTGCCGCGCGTATTGCCGCCGCCAAGCGAAGATCGGCCCCGCTTTGTGGGCCTCTGGGCCGCCTCCGAAGAAGGCTGCGTCGATCCGGCCTGGCGGTTCGAAGAGCGGCGCGTCACCACGCAGGGCGAGGTGTCCTGCGAGTTCAACAACGTCGAACTGACCAGCACCGGTTATCTGATCCAGGCCGCCTGCACCGCCCAGGCGCCGCCGACACAGGAGACGATCCAGCTCTCCTTTGCCGAATCCGCGCGGGCGATGATGGTCTCGGGCGGGCCCTGGACGCCGATCAGCCTCACCTATTGCGGGCCGCTCCAATAGCGCTTGACTTAGTGTAAGCACGTGCTTACGGTTAGGCGTGACTTACGGAACTGCCTTGGAGGCCCTGGCCGATCCGACGCGCCGCGCTGTGCTGGAGCAGTTGCGCGGCGGTCCCCGTTCGGTCGGCGAGATTGCCGCGCAGTTGCCCGTAAGCCGGCCGGCGGTGTCGCAGCATCTCAAAGTGCTGAAAGAGGCGGGGCTGGTGAGCGACGAGGCGCGTGGGACGGCGCGCATCTATCGCATTCATGCCGAGGGTCTGCGCGAGGTTCGCGATTGGCTCGACAGCTTCTGGGAGGAAGCACTGGCGCGTTTCAAGGATTATGCGGAGGGGGAAGATGAGCGTCGTTGAACTCACGCCCGTCGTGAAGCGCCTGGAAGTGCGCCGCTCTGCGACCGATGCGTTCCGCATCTTCACGCAGGAGCTTTCCGCCTGGTGGCCGCTTGAGACGCACACGCGCGCCAAGAGCGCCGAGGGTCAGCGCACTGTGCGCGTGACGATCGAGCCCCGCCTTGGTGGACGCGTCTATGAGACGCTCGCGACCGGCGAGGAGTTGGAGTGGGGCGAAGTCAGCGCCCGGGAGCCCGGCAAATTGTTCGCGATGGGATGGCGGCTCGGGCGGCCTGTCGAGCAGACCACGGATGTATCCGTGAAGTTCGAGCCGATCGACGCCCAAAGCTGCCGCGTCACGCTCACGCACGAAAACTGGGAGCGCATGGGCGAGGAAGCCGAGCGTCTCCGCAACGCCTACAATGGCGGCTGGGTCACGGTGTTCGAAAAGGGCTTCGGCGCGCGCGCCGGCTTGCTTTGAGGGAGACGACAATGAAGCTCAAACTGCACGCATTTCCGCTGAGCCCGCGTTCGTTCAAGGTGCTCGCCGTCGCGAACCATCTGGGGCTCGAATACGATCTCGTGTTCTGCGATCTGACGAAGGGCGAACAGCGGCGGCCCGAGTTCGGCGCGATCAATCCGAACCACAAGGTCCCCGCGCTTGAGGACGGCGACCTCAAGCTGTGGGAGTCCAACGCGATGATCCAGTATCTCGCGTCGCTGAAGCCGGAGAGGGGGCTCTTGCCGACGGACGAACGCGCCCGCGCGCAAGTGGCGCAGTGGATGTTCTGGGAATCCACGACTTGGGATCCAGCGATCGCCATTCTTGCGTTCGAGCGCGGCGTGAAGGCGATATTGGGCCTCGGCGCGCCGGATCCGGTTGAGATCGAGAAAGGAACGCAGAAGGCGAATGCAGCTTTCGCCATTCTCGATGCGCATCTGAAAGGACGCCCGTTTGTGTGCGGCGATGGCCTGACGCTTGCCGACTTCGCTCTCGGCTCGGCGCTGGTGCTGGAAGAGATGGCGCAATTGCCGATTGCTCCATACGCCGAGATCAAGCGATGGGGCGCGCAGCTCAGCGCGCTGCCAGCTTGGCAGGCTACGCTGGCTTTGCGTACGCCGCCGGCTGCTGCTGCCTGATCGGCTGCATCTAAACAATCATTACCTCGACAGAGTATCGCAGCATCGGCTTGTTCGCGTTACCCTCGGGTTAGCGACTCGCTCCCGCGGGGGTTAACGCATGTCCGACGTGTTCATTTCGTATGCGCGCGAAGACCGGGCCCGTGCCGAACAGATCGCGCGCGAGCTAACGGCGATGGGCCTGGAATGTTTCTGGGACACCGAGATTCCACCGGGTCAAACCTGGTCGGACTATATCGAAGGCAAGCTCGACGCCGCGCGTGTGGTGGTGGTGCTGTGGAGCCAGCATTCCACGCGTTCGCAGTGGGTGCGCGAGGAAGCGCGCATGGGGCGCGACAAGAAAAAGCTCATCCCCGCGATCATCGACGGCTCTCCTCCTCCATTGGGATTCGGCGAGGTTCAGGCGGCGGACCTCACCGGCTGGCGAGGTGAAACCAATCATCCACAATGGACGCGTTTCGCCCAAGCAGTGTGCGCCGCCGCGCGCGGCGCCCTGCCGACACATCAGGCAGCAGCGCCGCAGGGCGCGCCGAGCGCATGGCGCGCCAGTTCGGGGTCGCCCGCAGCCGAAACAGATCTATCGCCGCTCGGATATGTACAGAAATGCCTGCGTCTCTATTTCGACGGCAAGGGCAGGGCGCGCCGCGCCGAGTACGGCTGGTTTCTGCTGTTCCAGGCCGCAGTTGGCGTCGTGCTGCTGCTGCTGGACATCGCCATGTATGGGGGTGGACCCATATAGCGGCGCGCCGAGCGCATACTTTTTCAGTTTTGCGATCCTCGCATTGCTGCCGCCCGCTGTCAGCGCAGCGAGCCGGCGCGCGCATGATTTTGGTCAGTCCGGTTGGTTGGCCGCGCTCACGCTCATCCCGTACGTTGGCTGGATCGCAGCGCTCGTCTTTGTATTTGTTCCGGGACAGAACGTGCAGAACCAGCACGGCCCGAACCCTAAGACCGCAGCGGCCGCCATTTGATCCCTGCCCGGCCCCTGCTAGGGACGGTCTGAACAAGCCGCAGCGGGGCCGGTTTGCAAGGGATTTGCGTGGGCGAGAGCGGCTTTTGCGGGCGCGCGGCGGGCGCGCGGCGGGCGCCGGCGCCATCGGCGGCGGCCG
>Ga0073934_10001260_pt1 | contig 62404 bp, 66 predicted proteins | sample LarsenN4metaG_FD_76834 | JGI IMG/M metagenome (GOLD analysis project Ga0073934, IMG submission 76834) | Hot spring sediment bacterial and archeal communities from British Columbia, Canada, to study Microbial Dark Matter (Phase II) - Larsen... ... | reverse complement strand
TCTGCCGATCGGGCAATTGCGCTGGGGGCCGACGCCGATCCCCAAGCGCGCGCTCACCTTCGTCACCGGCCTGTTCACGATGACGACCGCGGGCGACGCCGACGCCCAGGCCGGCATGGCGGCGCACGTTCTTGTCGTCACCAGATCGATGGAGCGCGAGCATTTCTTCAATGCCGATGGCGAGATGCTGGTGGTGGCGCAGCAGGGCAGGCTGCGCTTTCGCACCGAGTTCGGCGTCATCGAAATCGAGCCCGGCGAAATCTGCGTCATTCCGCGCGGGGTGATCTTCCGCCTCGAATTGATCGACGGTCCGGCGCGCGCCTATGTGTGCGAAAATTATGGCGGTGCGTTCAAGCTGCCGGAGCGCGGCCCGATCGGCGCCAATTGCCTCGCCAACGCGCGCGACTTCCTTGCGCCCGTCGCCGCCTTCGAGGACCTGGAGAAGCCCTGCACGCTGATCGTCAAATGGGGCGGCGCGCTGTTCCGCACCAAGGTGCCGCATTCGCCGCTCGACGTGGTGGCCTGGCACGGCAACTACTATCCCTACAAGTACGACCTGCGGCGGTTCTCGCCGGTCGGCGCGCTGCTGTTCGATCACCCCGATCCATCGATCTACACGGTGATGACCTCGCCGTCGGAGACGGCCGGGATCGCCAACGTCGACTTCGTCATCTTCCCCGAGCGCTGGGCGGTGGCGGAGAACACCTTCCGACCCCCCTGGTACCATCGCAACATCATGTCGGAATTCATGGGGCTGGTGTACGGCGTCTACGACGCCAAGCCGGAAGGTTTCGTGCCGGGCGGGATGAGCCTGCACAACCAGATGCTGCCGCACGGGCCCGACAGCGACGCCTTCGAGCATGCCAGCAATGCCGAACTCAAGCCGGTCAAGCTCGCAAACACGCTTGCCTTCATGTTCGAGACGCGGTTTCGCCAGCACCTGACCCGCTATGCCGCCGAACTGCCGACGCGGCAGGACGACTACATCGATTGCTGGAAAGGCCTAAAGAAGCACTTCAATCGAACGCGGCGGACGCCGAAGTAGTGGGCACAAATCGTTAAGCTCGATCCCGCGCGCTCGCAACTTTCGGTTTCCTCGATCCAAGGCGGTGCGGTCGCAAGGCGCACGTCTTCATGATCGGGATCGGGCGCCACAGCGGGTCGTGAAAAGGAGATGCAGCGGCCATGAAACTAGCTTCCCTCAAGCACGGTCGCGACGGCCGGCTCGTCGTCGTCTCGCGCGATCTCACGCGCGCGGCCGACGCGGCGGCGGTTGCGCCGACGCTGCTGTCCGCGCTGGAGAACTGGCAGGCGGCCGAGCCGCGGCTGCAGGAAATCGCCGATTCGCTTGAGGCCTGCCGCATCGCGCACGTGCCGTTCGACCCGGCCAAATGCGCAGCGCCCTTGCCGCGCAGCTTCGGGTGGGCGGACGGCTCGGCCTATGTCAATCACGTGGCGCTGGTGCGCAAGGCGCGCGGCGCGGAACTGCCGGCGACGTTCTGGACCGATCCGCTGATGTACCGCGGCGCCTCGGACGAGTTTCTCGGGCCGCGCGACCCGATCCGGGTCGCCGACCTGGCCTGGGGCGTCGATCTGGAGGCGGAGGTGGCGGTGGTCGTGACGGACGTGCCGCAAGGGGCGACGCCGGCCGATGCCGAGCCGCTGATCCGGCTGCTGATGCTCGTCAACGACGTGAGCCTGCGCAACCTGATCCCGGCGGAGCTCAGCAAGGGCTTCGGCTTTCTGCAAAGCAAGGGACAGACGGCGTTTTCGCCGGTCGCGGTCACGCCCGACGAGCTCGGGCCAGCCTTCGACGGCAAGAAGGTCCATCTTCCGCTCCTGAGCGCGATCAACGGCAAACCGTTCGGCCGGCCCAACGCCGGTGTCGACATGACCTTCGATTTTCCGACATTGATCGCGCACGCGGTGAAGACGCGCCCGCTGAAGGGCGCCGTCATCATCGGCTCCGGCACGGTGTCGAACCGCGATGCCGACGGCGGCCCGGGCAGGCCGGTCTCCGAAGGAGGCCTCGGTTATTCCTGCATCGCCGAGATCCGCACGGTGGAAACCATCCTCTACGGTGCGCCGCGGACGCCGTTCCTCAGCTTCGGCGATCGCGTGCGCATCGAGATGAATGACGAGCGGGGGCGTTCGATCTTCGGAGCCATCGATCAGGAGGTGGCCCCCTTCCGCTGAGGGCTTGCAGCGCGGTCGCCCGCGGCTTCAACCAGCGGCCGGCCGGCGCGCCGTTTGCACGCTTGCGGCGCGGCGCCGCGGCGGATGCCTCAGCGCTGGCACTCGATGGCGACGAAGTGTTCGCAGGTGCCGCCGCGGCACTCAGGGCCGTTGGCGGGAACGGCGCCGGTGATCTCGTCACGGTCGAGCTTGCGGAATGACACCGCCTGCGTGAATTCGCGCGACTTGCAGTAGGCGGTGGCGGCGGCGGCCCCGCAGCGGGCTCCCGTCGCCAGGCAACGGTCGATGCCGTAGCCGTCGGCGTGATTGGCGACGATGAAGATTCGCTTTTCCGCTTGCGCCGCCGGGGCGCCGAGCAGCGCAATGATGGCAAGGGCGGCGAGGAGCAAACGCATGTGACCGCTCGCAGGTTCGCGGGCCTTTTGCGGCCCGGTCCCAAGAATGCGAAGGAATTCGTTAAGGTTTCGTTAACCCGACCCCCGGTGGCGAGGCGGCACCCCGGCGTCGGCCGACGCCGGCGCGGGGACATCGGCACGCATACGTGACGCCGGTGACGGCAGCAAGACAAGGATCGGGATTTCGAAAAGAACGGGAACTGGGCCTTGACGCGCGACCGCGGCTTGGACCATTGTGCGCCAATGCACGGCCTCGATCGAACTGGCGGCATTTGCCGGGGGATTATTCGCTAGCGCTCACGCTGGCTGCGGCCGTCTTTTCTCCGGTTCGAGACTTGTCAGACGCCCGGCCAGCACCGGCGGGATCGTCTATGGAACTCAAGCTCTACGACACGTTGACGCGCGAAAAGCGGGCGTTCGTCCCGCTCGATCCCAAGCGGGTGCGCATGTACGTGTGCGGCCCCACCGTCTACGACTTCGCCCATATCGGCAACGCGCGGCCGGTGATCGTCTTCGACGTGCTGTTTCGCCTGTTGCGCCACCTGGCCCGGCAAGGAGTCTGGGACGGCGGCCGCGGTGCGACCGAAGTCGTCTACGTTCGCAACGTCACCGACGTGGATGACAAGATCAATGCGCGTGCCGCCGAGCGCGGCATCGATATTCGCGCGCTGACCGAGGAGACCTATCGCAATTTCAAGCAGGACGTGGCGGCGCTGGGCTGCCTGCCGCCGACGGTCGAGCCGCGCGCCACCGAGCACATCGAGGAAATGAAGGTGCTGATCGAGCGCCTGATCGCGCACGGCTGCGCCTATGTGGCGGACGACCACGTGCTGTTCGAAGTGAAGAAGATGCCGGCCTACGGGAGGCTGTCGAAGCGTTCGCTCAATGAGATGATGGCGGGCGCGCGCGTCGAGGTCGCCCCCTACAAGCGCGATCCGATGGATTTCGTGCTGTGGAAGCCCTCGAAACCGGGCGAGCCGGCCTGGCCGTCGCCGGCCGGCATCGCCGCGCCGGGTCGTCCCGGCTGGCACATCGAATGCTCGGCCATGGCGTGGAAGCACCTCGGCGAGACCTTCGATATCCACGGCGGCGGCATCGATCTCGTGTTTCCGCACCACGAGAACGAGATCGCCCAGTCGCGCTGTGCCTTCCATGCACCGATGATGGCGAACTTCTGGATGCACAACGGCTTTCTCCAGGTGGAAGGCGAGAAGATGGCAAAGTCGGCGGGCAACTTCGTGACCATCCGTGAACTGCTCGCCGACTGGCCGGGCGAGGTGCTGCGCTTCAACATGCTGCGCACCCACTACCGCCAGCCGATCGACTGGACCCTGCGCGGCCTGGAGGAAAGCTGGAAGGTGCTCGACGACTGGTACGCCTGTGCCGAGGGCGGGCCGGTCGAACCGGTATCGGGCGCGGTCCTGGAGGCGCTGCTGGATGATCTCAACACGCCGAAGGCGATTGCCGAACTGCACGCCCTGCGCAGCCGCGCAACGCACGGCGCCCGGCAGCCCGAACTGGACGAGCTTGCGGCCTCGCTGCGCTTGCTCGGCTTCCTGCAAGAAACGAAGGCGCAATGGCAGACGCGCAAGCGGAGCGCGCCCGGCATTGACGTCGCCAAGGTCGAAGCGCTGGTGGCCGCCCGGACCCGCGCGCGCAAGGCCAGGAATTTCGCCGAGTCCGATCGCATCCGCGACGAGCTCAAGCAGATGGGCGTGGTGTTGCACGACACCAAGGACGGCACCACCTGGGAGATCGCGCGATGAGCGACATGCGCACCGAGCCGGTCTGTTCGCCGTTGGACGACGGCACTGCGCTAAGCGCCTCCACCCGGGCGGCCGGTGACGGGCATGCGTTGCCGGGGCACCGCCGACGGGAGCTCACCCCATGATGGCTCAGGCGAAGCCGCGCTTTGCGCTGCGGCCCTATCTGCCGCAGGATGCGCCGGTGCTGGCGGACATCTACCGCGCCAGCATCGAAGAATTGACCGAGGACGACTACAGTCCGGCACAACAGGAGGCCTGGGCCGCCGCGGCCGAGGATCTTGCGTCCTTTGCGCGCCGGCTCGGCAGGCATCTGGCGCTGATCGCGACGCACGAGGGACGACCGGTCGGCTTCATCACGCTCGACAGCCCGACCGAGATCGGCCTGTTCCATGTTCACCCGGCGGTGGCGCGCCAGGGCGTCGGTGCCATGCTTTATGATGCGGTGGAGAAGCTCGCGGCTTCTCGCGGCGCCCCGCATCTGAGCGTGGACGCAAGCGATACCGCGCATCGCTTCTTTGCCCGGCGCGGCTTCATCGCCGAACAGCGCAACACGGCGACGGTCGGCAACGAGTGGCTGTCCACCACGACGATGAGGAAGAAGCTCGCCGGGCGGGAGCGCACGCCATGAAACGTCCGGATACGCCGTTTCCGCGGCACTGGCTGTTCTACATCGCACTCAAGGTGACGATCATCGTGATCGCGGCGGCGGTGGCCCTGAAGTATTTCGATTTCTGGTGAGCGGGATTCGGCATGCGCGAGCGACTCTATCTCTTTGACACCACGCTGCGCGACGGGGCGCAGACCAACGGCGTGGATTTCACGCTGGCCGACAAGCTCGCGATCGCCCGCATGCTGGACGAGCTCGGGGTCGATTACATCGAAGGCGGATACCCCGGCGCCAATCCGATCGACACGCAACTGTTCGCCGAGCCGCACATGCTGCACGCGACGTTCACCGCCTTCGGCATGACGCGCCGGCCCGGCCGTTCGACCGCGAACGATCCGGGTCTCGCGGCGCTGCTCGAGGCCAAGGCCGAGGCGATCTGCTTTGTGGCGAAATCCTGGGACTACCATGTCAAGGTCGCGCTGGAGACGACGCCGGAAGAGAACATTGCCTCGATCCGCGACAGCGTGCGCGCGGCGCGGCAGAAAGGCCGGGAAGTGCTGCTCGACTGCGAGCACTTCTTCGACGGCTTCAAGGCCAATCCGAGCTATGCGCTCGCCTGTGCCCGCACCGCCTACGAAGAGGGCGCGCGCTGGGTGGTGCTGTGCGACACCAACGGCGGCACGCTGCCGCACGAGATCGAGGCGATCGTGGGCTAGGTGATCCGTTCGATCCCCGGCGATCGGCTCGGCATTCACGCGCACAACGATACCGAACACGCGGTCGCCAATTCGCTCGCCGCCGTGCGCGCGGGTGCGCGCCAGATCCAGGGTACGCTCAATGGGCTCGGCGAACGCTGCGGCAATGCCAATCTGGTGTCGATCATCCCGACGCTGAAGCTCAAGCCGGAGTTCGCCGACCGCTTCGACATCGACGTCACCGATGAGCGCCTGCGCCGGCTCGTGCATGTTTCGCGCGAACTCGACGAGCGACTGAACCGCGCGCCGAACCGTCACGCACCCTATGTCGGCGAAAGCGCCTTTGCGACCAAGGCGGGCATCCACGCCTCGGCCATCGTCAAGGATCCGAGCACTTACGAGCACGTTCCGCCGGAGGCGGTCGGCAATCGGCGCAAGCTCCTGGTGTCGGATCAGGCCGGCCGCTCCAACGTGCTGGCCGAACTCGAGCGCATCGGTCTGGCCGTCGATCGCGACGATCCGCGCATCATGCGGCTGCTCGATGAGGTCAAGGAGCGCGAGGCGCAGGGCTACGCCTACGAGGCGGCGGATGCGTCGTTCGAGCTGCTGGCGCGGCGGGTGCTCGGCACGGTGCCGGCCTTTTTCGACGTCGAGCAATTCGACGTCAACGTCGAACAGCGCAACAATGCATTGGGCAAGCGCGTGACCGTGTCGCTTGCGGTGGTCAAGGTCAAGATCGACGGCGAGACATTGATTTCGGCGGGCGAGGGCAACGGCCCGGTCAACGCGCTCGACGTTGCGCTGCGCAAAGACCTTGGAAAATATCAGAAGTTCATCGAGGGGCTGAGGCTCACCGATTACCGCGTGCGCATCCTCGATGCCGGAACCGGGGCGGTGACGCGCGTGCTGATCGAAAGCGAGGACGAGACCGGCGAGCGCTGGACCACGGTCGGCGTTTCGCCCAATATCATCGATGCGTCGTTCCAGGCGCTGATGGATTCGATCGTCTACAAGCTCGTGCGATCGGGCGCCACGGCCTAGGGTTGGGTTCCCATGCTCAACATCACGCGTCGCGGATTGATGTTCGGCGCGGCTGCGGCGGCGCTGACCAGCCGGGCACAGGCGCGGCCGGCCGACGATGTCAACGCCTTCGTCGCGGCTGCATTCCGCATGCGCGAGGAGGCGATCCGCGCCGGCGACGAGGCCTATGGTGCGGTCGTGGTGAAGGACGGGCGCGTCATCGGCTTCGGCCCGAGCCGCGTCGTACTGAAAAAGGACGCAACGGCGCATGCCGAGCGTGAGGCGATGCGCGAGGCGCAGGCGCGGCTCGGCAGTCACGACTTGTCGGGTGCGACCCTTTACTCGACCGCACCGCCCTGCGCGCGCTGCGAAGCGGCTGCAGCCGCGGCCGGGATCATCCGCATGGTGGTCGGGCGTGAGGCGGTGGATGCGGGCAGACCGCGGCGCCATTGAATGATCGATCATGTCTCCATCGGCGTGCGCGATCTCGCCGGCGCGGTGAAATTCTACGAGACCGTGCTTGCGCCGCTCGGCCATGCCAAGCTGGTCGAACGGTCCTCCACCGTTGGCTTCGGCAAGACCTATCCCGAGTTCTGGCTCAACGAGCGCCCTACGATGGCGGCGATTGCGGCTGACAGCGGCAGCCACATTTGCCTGCGTGCGCCAAGCCGCGAGGCCGTCGATGCCTTTCATGCCGCAGCCGTGCGCGCAGGCGGTTCGTCGGACGGTGCGCCCGGTTTGCGCCCGGACTATTCGCCGCACTATTACGCGGCTTTCATTCGCGATCCGGAGGGCAATCGGATCGAAGCGGTGACGTTTGTGACCGCGGCCACCTGAAGCGTGTCACAACCGCTCGACGTCCGCGGTCTTCATGCGTTTGTCCGCGGCGGCAAGCCGGCTCAGCGCGTTTTCGATCGTCGGCAGGATATCGTCGACCTGCTCGGCGACGAGATACTTCACATCAAGGCCGGGACGGATGAAATGCAGTTCCTCCATATGCGCGAGCAAGGCGCAGAGCGGATCCCAGAAGGCCTTAATGTTGGCCAACAGGATCGGCTTTCGGTGCTGGCCGAGCTGCGCCCACGTCATCTGCTCGACAACCTCTTCGAGCGTGCCGATCCCGCCCGGCAGCGCAACGAACGCGTCCGCCTCCTCGAACATGCGCAGCTTGCGCTCGTGCATGTCGCGCGTGACGACGAGGGTGCCCCGATTGAGCGCAAGCTCGCGATTGACCAGAAATTCCGGAATCACGCCGATGACGTTGCCGCCGGCATCGAGCACCGCGTTGGCGAGCGCGCCCATCAGGCCGATCGATCCACCACCGTAGACGAGGCCGATGCCGTTCTCGGCGAGGATGCGGCCGAACTGCTGCGCCGCGGCAAGGAAGGCCGGGTCCGAGCCCGACCCGGAGCCGCAATAGACGCAGATTCGTTGGATCGAGGTCACTGGTACACTCATGACACATCTTGACGGCGGCGGCCGCATGGGTCCGCGCCGACGGCGGCCCCCGGCACCGGCGCACGAGGCCGCTCTCTATCCCGAATTTCTCGGAGCGTCGATGTTTTGCAGCGAAGAATCCCCTATATGAAGCCCTGCGGCACGCCATGGCGGCGGGCACCATCGACGGACCGGGAATGAGCGAAACGCATATTCGATCGGCGGAGCGGATGAAGCGCGAGGTCTCCGCCGACGGGGGCGCCATGCTTCATGCGCTGGCGCGGCTTTGGCCCTACATCTGGCCGGCGGACCGGCACGACCTGCAGCTCCGTGTAATCGTGGCGACGCTGCTGCTGTTTGCCGCCAAGCTCGCCACCATCGCGGTTCCGTTCACCTTCAAGTGGGCGGTTGATGCGCTGGCCGGGCCGGGGACGGCGCCGCTTGCGGCTGGTTCCTGGCTCACCTGGGTCGTCGCGGCTCCGATTGCCATGACGCTCGCCTACGGCGCCATGCGCATCCTGATGGCGGTGCTGACCCAGCTGCGGGACGGGCTGTTCGCCAAGGTGGCGATGCATGCGGTGCGGCGTATCGCGCTTTTGACCTTTCGCCACATGCATGACCTGTCGCTGCGTTTTCATCTCGAGCGCAAGACCGGGGGGTTGACGCGCATCCTGGAACGCGGGCGCAATGCCATCGAGACCATCGTTCGCATGGTGATCCTGCAGCTCGTGCCGACGATCATCGAGGTCGGGCTGTTGGTCGGCGTGCTGCTCTTCGTGTTCGACTGGCGTTATGTTGTCGTGATCCTCGTGACCATCACGCTGTACATGGCGTTCACCTATTATGCCACCGAATGGCGCATCGGCATTCGCCGCCGCATGAACGAGAGCGACAGTGACGCCAACACCAAGGCAATCGACTCGCTGCTCAATTACGAGACGGTGAAATACTTCGGTGCCGAAGAGCGTGAGTGCCGGCGCTACGACCGGGCGATGGAGCGCTACGAGGCCGCAAGCGTGAAGTCCTATACCTCGCTTGCCGTGCTCAATGCGGGCCAGGCGATCGTTTTCACCATCGGGCTTGCCGCAGCGATGGTCATGTGCGCCTACGGCATCCGGCAGGGCACCAACACCGTCGGCGACTTCGTCATGATCAATGCGATGATGATCCAGCTCTACCAGCCGCTGAACTTCATGGGGATGGTCTATCGCGAGATCAAGCAGGCCACGATCGATATCGAGTCGATGTTCGGAATTCTGCGACGGACGCCGGAAATCGTCGATCGCCCCGGCGCAAAGCCCCTCAAGGTGGAGCGCGGCTGCATCACGTTCGAGAACGTGACCTTTGCCTATGATCCCGCCCGGCCGATCCTCAAGGGGGTGAGCTTCGAGGTGCCGGCGGGGCGGACCGTGGCGATCGTCGGTCCCTCGGGTGCCGGCAAGTCGACCATCTCACGGCTGTTGTTTCGCTTCTACGACGTCACCGGCGGGCGGATCCTGATCGACGGACAGGACATCCGCGAGGTGACGCAAGCCTCGCTGCGCGCCGCCATCGGCATGGTGCCGCAGGACACGGTGCTGTTCAACGACACCATCCGCTACAACATCCGCTACGGCCGCTGGGAGGCGACCGACGAGGAGGTGGAAGAGGCCGCGCGGCTGGCGCAGATCGATTCCTTCATTCGCGTCTTGCCGCACGGCTACGATACCGAGGTCGGCGAGCGCGGGCTGAAGCTGTCAGGCGGGGAGAAGCAGCGCGTCGCGATTGCGCGCACGATCCTGAAGGGGCCGCCGATCCTGGTGCTGGACGAGGCGACGTCGGCCCTTGACAGCCACACCGAGAAGGAAATCCAGGACGCGCTGGAACGCATCTCGCGCAACCGGACCACGCTGGTCATCGCGCATCGGCTCTCCACCATCGTCGGCGCCGACGAGATCATCGTGCTCGATCGGGGCGTGATCGTGGAGCGCGGAACGCACCACGAGCTGCTGCGCCAGGGCGGCCTCTACGCCAGCATGTGGAACCGGCAGCGCGAGGCCGAGGAGGCACGCGAAAAGCTTGCGCGCGTGGCCGAGGACGCGCAGGCGCCCAACCGCAATCCACCACCCTTGCCGGAGGCGACCGCGGCCGGCCTTGCGCCGGCGGCTGCGGCGGAGTGAACGCCATGTCGGTGCTGGCCTCGGTTCGCGCGCAGCTTGTTCCCATCCATCCGCAGGGCTATGCCTTCGTCGGCGCGTTTGCCCTGGCAAGCCTCGTGCTGTTCTGGCTCTGGTCTCCCCTCGGATGGCTCGGGGTGCTGGCGACGCTCTGGTGCGCCTACTTCTTCCGCGATCCGGTGCGCGTTACTCCGCAGCGCGAAGGGCTGATCGTCGCCCCGGCCGACGGCCGTGTGAGCCAGGTGGTGGACGCCCTCCCGCCGGCCGAACTCGGCCTGAGCGAGCGGCCGCTGCCGCGCGTTTCGATCTTCATGAGCGTGTTCGATTGCCACGTGAATCGCAGCCCGACGGCCGGCCGCATCGAGCGCATGGTCTATCGCCCCGGCAAGTTCATCAATGCCGACCTCGACAAGGCGAGCGAGGACAACGAACGCAACGCGTTCCTCATCGCGGCGCCCGGCATCCGCATCGGCGTGGTGCAGATTGCCGGGCTGATTGCGCGCAGGATCGTGCCGTTCGTGGCGGAGGGCCAGACGGTGGCGGCGGGCGAACGGATCGGCATGATCCGCTTTGGCTCGCGGCTGGATGTCTATCTGCCGGAGGGGGTGAAACCGTTGGTTGCGCCGGGGCAGACGGCGATCGCGGGGGAGACCGTGCTGGCCGACCTTGCGCTTTCGGATCCGGAGCGCGGTTACCGGGCTGCCTAGGCGCCATGGACGAGGCTCCGCCGTGGCGGTTCCGCGCCCGGACGGCTATATTGCCGGCATGGTGTTTTCACCCTTGGACCCGATCCGGCGGGATGCGCGCCGGCAGCGGTTTCGCGCCATCCCGGTGCGTACGCTGTTGCCGAACCTGATTACGCTGCTGGCGCTGTGCGCGGGGCTCACCGCCATCCGCCTGGCCTTCGAGCAGAAGCTGGAGCTTGCGTTGGCCGCCATCGTCTTTGCCGCGGCGCTTGATGGCATCGACGGGCGCATCGCCCGGCTGATCAAGGGCCAGTCGCGCTTCGGGGCCGAGCTCGACAGCCTTGCCGATTTCGTCAATTTCGGCTGTGCGCCCGGGCTGATCCTCTACCTGTGGGGCCTGCACGAATACGGCAACGTTGGCTGGATCGCCGCGATGGTCTTTGCCATTTGCGCGGCGCTCAGGCTCGCGCGCTTCAATGTCATGATCGACGATCCGAATCGTCCGGCCTGGGCCGGCAACTTCTTCACCGGCGTACCGGCGCCGGCGGGAGCGATCGTGGTGATGCTGCCGATCTACCTGCATCTGCTCGGCGTTCCGAAGGTCGCCGCCACGCTGACGCTGATCTATACGCTCGCCATCGCCTTTCTGATGGTGTCGCGCCTGCCGGTGTTTTCCGGCAAGCGGGTCGGCAAGCGCGTGCCGCCGGAAATGGTGCTTCCGGTGTTCGTGCTGGTCGTCTTGTTCTTCGCCTTGCTGATCGCCTACCCGTGGTGGGTGCTCAGCATCGGCACCGTCCTCTACCTCGCCTGCCTGCCGCTCGGTTGGCTGTCCTATCGGGCGCACGAGCGCAAGGATGCGGCCGCCGCTGCAGTCCCGGCTGCGGCGCACACCGCCCCGCATCCGCCGGCCGCATCGCCGACACCGCGTCCGGAAGACACCGCCGAGCGTCCGGCTCGGCTCAATTGAATGCTTCCGCGCTCGCTCCGCCAGGACCAGCCATGCCCCGCGCAACCCGCGTTCTAGCGCCTGCCGATCGGCCGGTCGCGCCGGTGATCGACACCTTGATCTTACCGTTCGCGCAGCGCCAGGCGCAGAAGGGCTTTCTGTTCGGCGTCAAGGGCACCTGCGTGGAGCTCGATCTTGCCGAACCGGTGCGGCTGCGAACCGACGATGCGCTGGTGCTCGAGGATGGAAGTCTGGTCGAGGTGGTGGCCGAGCCCGAGCCGCTGGTCGAGGTGCGCGCCGCCGACCTTGCCGCGCTCGCCCGTCTCGCCTGGCATCTCGGCGATCGGCACGTGCCGGTGCAGATTCTCGACCGCAAGCTGCGGTTGAGGCGCGATCCGGCGATCGAGACCATGCTGCAGGACCTCGGCGGCCGTCTGGTCGCGATCGAAGCGCCGTTCGAACCCGAAGGTGGCGCCTATGCGGACACGTCCTCGGATCGTCATGAGGGCGGGCACGACCATCACCACCACCGCCACGGTCACGATCACCACCATTCCCACGATCGTCATCACCACGAGCACCGGCACGATCATCGGCACGGCCACGCCGACGCGCACGAGGGCCACGAGCACGGTCGCGCGCACGAGCACAGGCGCGACTAGGGCTGCGGCATGGCGCGGCTCAAGGACAAGATCGTCCTCATCACCGGCGCCGCGGGCGCGGTCGGCCGTGCGGTGGCGGAAGCGGTGGCCGGCGAAGGCGGCGTTGCCGTGACCAGCGATCTTCCCGGGCGCAAGGGCGCGGCGCACACGCTCGACGTGACGTCGGAACTTGACTGGTTACGGGTGATCGCCGAGGTTGGCCAGATCTACGACCGCCTCGATGGCCTGGTAAACGCCGCCGGTATTGCCGCCCTCGGCAATATCGAGGACACCGATTTTGCCGTTTGGCGGCGGATTCTCGCGGTCAATCTTGACGGCACCTTCCTGGGCTGCAAGCACGCGCTGACGTTGCTCAAGCGGCGCGGCGGGGCGATCGTCAATGTTTCCTCGGTCGCGGGCCTGATCGGCGGCCATAATTTCGCGGCCTACAACGCCTCCAAAGGCGGAGTGCGGCTGCTCACCAAGTCCGTGGCCCTGCACGGCGCGAGGCTCGATCCCAAGGTGCGCTGCAACTCCGTTCATCCGGCCTTCCTGGAAGGTCCGATGGTCGACTCCATCCTGCAGCAGACCAGCTTTCCGGACGGCGCGCGCGCACGGCTCATGCGCGATATCCCTCTCGGCCGGTTCGGGACACCGGCCGAGGTGGCCGATCTTTGCGTCTATCTGCTCTCCGACGAATCCCGCTTCGTGACCGGGGCCGAATTCGTCATCGACGGCGGCCTCACCGCACGCTGATCATAGCTGCGGCGGATAGCCGGGCATCAGTTCGTAGGGGTGCTTCCAGCCGGGCAGGGCCTTGATGCGCTCGAGCCAGGCGCCGATGTTGCTGTACGTGCCGGCGAAGTCGAAGCCGAATTCGTCGGCGGGGTAGTAGAGATAGGCGCATAGCGAAAGGTCCGCGATGGTCGGCCGCTCGCCCAGCACGAACGGACGGCCGGCCAGTCGCTTGTCGACGATGGCGAGATTGCCGTCGATGCGGGCCTTGAGAAAGGCCATCACCGCCGGATCGCCGGGCGGACGCGCGAAATTCCTCAGGAAGCGATACGGTCCGAGAAAGCCGTTGACCTTCTGATTGTCGAAGATGATCCAACGCAGCGCCTCGAGCTCTTCATCCTCGCCTTCCGGCTTGAACCGGCCCGAGCGTCGGGCGAGGTAGGTCAAAATCACGCCCGACTGGGTAAGTTTTCTGGAGCCGTGCACCAGCACTGGCACTTCGCCCATCTCGTTGATCTCGGCGCGGTACTTCGGCGTGCGCGTCTCGCCGCCGCGAAAGAAGTCGACATAGATCGGCTGCCAGTCGGCGCCGATCAGATTGAGCATCAGCGCCGCACGATAGGCGTTGCCGGACTGCGCGAAGCAGTAGAGCTGGTATTCGGGCATGGGGCCTCCCATCAAGGCGGACGCACGGGCGGAACACTTCTGCGGCTCTGCGGCCAAGCGACCAAAGCGAACTGCGAAATTCACCGAGCCGGCTGGGAATGCCGCGACGCGGTCAGCGCAGCAGCGCCACGGGCTCGCCCGATGTCGCCGCACCCTCGAATCCGCCCGAGCCGCCGGCGGATGCCGAGAGATTTGCGAGCGGCTGGCCGTTGTGGTCGCGGATGACGAGATTGCCCTGCTCGTAGGTCCATTTGCGGCTGGTGAAGAACTTGCCGGGGCAGCCGCCTTCCGGGCGGATGGCGCCGTCGGCGGCGGCCGGGGAGGCCGCGCTGAAGTTCATATGGCACTGGCCGCGGCCGGGGGCGCTGAGCAGCCAGCGGCCGTTCAGGCTGACCGGCGGCGGGCTCGGCGCCGACGGCGCCGTGGACGGTCCCGCAGGCGTCGGGCCGAGACCGGTGAGGCGGTCGCCGCCGCAGCCCGAAGCCCCGATGCCGAGCAGCAGGACGACCAACGCGTGCCGGGCGGCGTCGCGGGGGAAAATGCGCAAGCCTCGGTTCATTTCATCGTCGGTATGACAAATTCGGCGCCTTCCTTGGTGCCGGACGGCCAGCGCGCCGTCACGGTCTTGGTCCTGGTATAGAAGCGGATCGAATCCGGCCCGTGCTGGTTGAGGTCGCCGAAGCCGGAACGCTTCCATCCGCCGAAGGTGTGATATGCGAGCGGAACGGGAATCGCGAAGTTGATTCCCACCATACCCACCTGGACGCGGCTGGTGAAGTCGCGTGCGGTATCGCCGTCACGGGTGAAGATCGCCACGCCGTTGCCGTAGGCATGTTCGGAGGGCAGGCGCAGCGCCTCCTCGTAGTCTTTGGCGCGCACCACCGACAGCACCGGCCCGAAAATCTCCTCCTTGTAGATGCGCATGTCGGGCGTGACCTCGTCGAACAGGCAGCCGCCCATGAAATGGCCGTTCTCGTAGCCCTGAAGCTTGAAGTTGCGCCCGTCGACGACCAGCTTGGCGCCTTCCCGCACGCCGAGATCGACATAGTCCTTGACCCGGTTCAGATGCGCGCGGGTGACCAGCGGGCCATAGTCGACCGTCGGATCGGTGGATGGGCCGATCTTCAGGCTTTCGACCCTCGGCACCAGCTTTTCCATCAGGATGTCGGCGGTCTTCTTGCCGACCGGCACCGCCACCGACACAGCCATGCAGCGTTCCCCGGCCGAGCCGTAGCCCGCCCCCACCAGCGCGTCCACCGCCTGGTCCATGTCGGCGTCGGGCATCACGATCATGTGGTTCTTGGCGCCGCCGAAGCACTGGACCCGTTTGCCGTTGGCGCAACCGGTGGCGTAGACGTATTCGGCAATGGCCGAGGAGCCGACAAAACCCACCGCCTGAATGCGCGGATCGGTGAGGATCGTATCCACCGCCTCCTTGTCGCCGTTGACCACATTGAGCACGCCGGGGGGCAGACCGGCCTCGATCAGGAGCTCGGCCAGCCGCATCGGCACCGAGGGGTCGCGCTCGGAGGGCTTGAGGATGAAGGCGTTGCCGCAGGCCAAAGCCGGCGCGAACTTCCACATCGGGATCATGGCGGGGAAGTTGAACGGGGTGATCCCGGCCACGACGCCGAGCGGCTGGCGGATCGAAAACAGATCAATGCCGGGGCCGGCGCCTTCGGTGAATTCACCTTTCATCAGGTGCGGAACGCCGCAAGCGAATTCGACCACTTCAAGCCCGCGCTGGATGTCGCCTCTTGCATCCGCGATCGTCTTGCCGTGTTCCGATGACAAAAGCCTCGCCAGGCTCTCGAAGTCCCTTTGCACGAGTTCGAGGAACTTGAACAGGACGCGCGCGCGCCGCTGCGGATTGGTCGCCGCCCAGGCCGGCTGCGCGGCGGCAGCGACGGCAATGGCGTGCTCGACCTCGGAATGCTTGGCGAAGGCGACGCGCGCCTGCACCTCGCCGGTGTTGGGATTGAACACGTCGCCTGCTCGCCCCGACGTGCCCGGGACTTCCTTCCCCCCGACGAAATGGCCGATCTCGCGCATCGCTTCCTCCGTGTCGTTCGCCGATCCGGCGCCCGCCGCCAGGGCCCGCCGTCAACCGCTCGTTAATGAGTGCAATAGCGCAAGGCCGCGCCCCGGCAAAGGCCGTTGCCAGGTCCCAATCCCGGCCCGGTGACGGTCTGTTAGCCTTTACAGTCCTTTAAGCGAGGGCGCGCTAGGGTCGCCGCGGTGCCGCCTCCCGCGGCTGCCGCCGCGTAGCGTGTTGGAGTGCTCCATGGATATCTCAACCGGCCTCGGCCTGTTCGCCGGCGCCGTCGTGCTCGTCACCCTGATCCTGATGGGCGGCGATCTGCGGATGTTCGCCGACTCGCACGCCGCCATCGTCATCTTCGGCGGATCGTTCGCCGCCACCCTGATCCGCTTTCCGCTCAGCTCCATCTTCCACGGCGTTCCACTCGGGATGAAGTTTGCATTCACCTTGCGGCGCTGGACCGCGCGCGAACTGGTCGACGAGATCGCAGGGCTGGCCGAGATCGCCCGCAAGCAGGGTCCGATCGGACTGGAGAAGGTGGAAATCGAGGACCCGTTTCTCGCCAAGGGCATTCGCTTCGTCGCCGACGGTTACGACGCCAATTTCATCCGCGACAACCTCGAGCGCGATCGAGACAATTTCCTCTTCCACCTCGACGAGGGCCAGAAAATCTATCGCGCCATCGGCGACTGCGCCCCGGCCTTCGGCATGGTCGGCACGCTGATCGGCATGGTGCAGATGTTCGCCAACATGACCGATCCCTCCAAGCTCGGTCCCTATATGGCGGTGGCGCTGCTCGCCACCTTCTACGGCGCCGCCGTCGCCAACCTGTTCTGCCTGCCGATCGCGGACAAGCTGCATCTGAAGCTCTCCGACGAGGAGGTCAACCGCACCCTCATCATCGACGGCGTGCTGATGATCCGCGACGCCAAGAGCCCCACGCTCGTTCGCGAAATGCTGCTCGCCTACCTGCCCGAGAAGCACCGGCACAGCGAAGACGAAGGTGAGGACGCCGCCGAGCCGGCAGCCGCCTGATGCCGCCCGGCCGGACCGGAATCGACCATGGCGAAGAAGAAGCGAGGCGAGGCCCACGGCGGCGGACACGGCTGGTTCGTCACCTTTGCCGATCTGATGGGGCTGTTGGTCGCTTTCTTCGTGATGCTGGTCGCGTTCTCCAACCAGGATCAGAAAAAGCTGCAAATCGTTGCCGGCTCCATGCGCGAGGCCTTCGGCGTGCAGACCCAGGTGCGCTACTCCGGCATCATCGAGCTTGACGGGCTGCCGACCCGACCGAAGCTGAAGAATGCCGACAACATCAAGCCCGAGGATGCCTCGGCCACGCCAAGCCCGGACGAGCGCAGCCGCAACCGCAACTTCGGCGCGCGAATCGACAACGAGGGCGCCTTCGCCCTGGCCTCGGCTTCGTTGCGGCAGGCCTTGCAGGACATGCCCGAGATCGCGGAACTGTCCAAGCACATCATGATCGAGGAGACGCGCCAGGGACTGAACATCGAGATCATGGATCAGAACGGCCGCTCCATGTTCCCGGACGGTTCCAAGGAACCCTACGAACGCACCCGGCGGCTGGTGCAGCGGCTGGCGGCGCCGCTGAAGGCGCTGCCCTACCGGATGACCATCGCGGGCCACACCGCGGCAACCAGGCTGCCGCCGCGGCCGGGATACGGCCCGTGGGAACTGTCCGCCGACCGTGCCAATGCGATTCGCCGCATCCTCGAGGAGGAGGGGATCGGCGCTGGCAGCATCTTCATGGTGGCGGGGCGGGCGGACACCCAGCCGTTGTTTCCGGACGATCCTTTCGTCGCCGCCAACCGCCGCGTAACGATTACGCTGATGCGCGAGGCGCCGCCGGTTCCGGTCAACTTGCGTCCCTGAACCGACGGCATTCACCGGTTCCGGGCGGCTGTTGTTTTTGCGCCGCCGGTGTATAAGTCCCGCCACCAATGACGCGGTGCGGACCGACCCCTGATTCATGAGCGACGTCGCAAGCGACGCGGAGCGTCGGGTGGCCCCGGCCGCCACTTCCCAATCCGGATTCTGGGCCCTGACGCTTGGCAGCGTCGGCGTCGTCTATGGCGACATCGGCACGAGTCCGCTCTATGCCTTTCGCGAGGCCGCCCATGCCGCGGCCGGCGGCGGCCCCGTGAGCCGCGACATCGTGCTCGGGGTGCTCTCGCTCATCGTCTGGTCGCTGATTGTCGTCGTCACGCTGAAATACATCCTGGTGCTGCTGCGGGCGGACAATAACGGCGAAGGCGGGACGCTCTCGCTCACGGCACTCGCCTATCGCGCGCTCGGGCGGCGCAGCACCACGGTACTCATGCTCGGCGTCGTCGGCGCGGCGATGTTTTATGGTTCCTCCTTCATCACTCCTGCGCTTTCGGTCATGTCCGCGGTCGAGGGCTTGAAGGTGGCGACGCCCGCATTCGAGCCCTATGTGCTCCCGCTTGCGGTCATCATTCTCGTCGGTCTGTTCTCCGTGCAGTCGCGCGGCACCGGGCGCGTTTCGGTCTTGTTCGGACCAATCACCGTCGTCTGGTTCGTGGCGATTGCCGTCATTGGCCTGATCCACATCGCCGATGATCCGACCGTGTTTCTTGCGGTCAACCCATATTATGCAATTGCGTTTCTCGCCGGCAACGGCGTCGTCGGTCTGATCACGCTCGGCGCAGTGTTTCTGGTCGTTACCGGCAGTGAAGCGCTTTATGCCGATCTTGGCCACTTCGGCCGCAAGCCGATCCAGACGGCCTGGTTCATCCTGGTGCTGCCCGCGCTGCTGATCAATTATTTCGGGCAGGGCGCGCTGGTTCTGGCCAATCCTGCGGCGATGGATGATCCGTTCTACCGCCTGGTGCCCGAGACCATGCTGCTGCCGATGGTCGTGCTCGCCACGGCCGCCACCGTGATCGCAAGCCAGGCGGTGATCACCGGCGCCTATTCGATCACGCGCCAGGCCATCCAGCTCGGGCTCTTGCCGCGCTTCGAGATTCGCCACACGTCGGAAGCGCACTATGGGCAAATCTACATGCCGCGCGTCAACACGCTGCTCCTGGTCGGCGTGCTGCTGCTCGTCGGTCTGTTCCGCACCTCGAGCGCGCTGGCATCCGCCTATGTGCTCGCCGTTGCGGCGACGGGCCTGATGGCGTCGCTGCTCGGCTGGATCGTGATCTGGCGCCTGTGGAATTGGAAGCCGTGGACGGCGGCGGCGCTGATGCTGCCGTTCATCGTGGTCGATGCGACCTTCCTGCTTGCGACCATGATGAAGATTGCCGAAGGCGCCTGGGTGCCGGTGCTGTTTGGCGTCGTCATGATTTTGATTGTCGTGACCTGGCGGCGCGGCACCCGCATTCTCGCCAACAAGACGCGACGGACCGAGGTGCCGCTCGATACTTTGCTGCGCAGCCTGGAAAAGAAGCCGCCGCACATCGTGCCGGGCACCGCGGTGTTCCTGACAAGCGACCCCGAGTTCGCGCCGACCGCGCTCTTGCACAATCTCAAGCACAACAAGGTGCTGCACGAACACAACGTGATCCTGACCATCGTCACGGCGGATACGCCGCGGGTGAGCGAGGACGAGCGCGTGTCCATGACACGGTTGACCGAGCACTTCAGCCGCGTGGTTCTCAAGTTCGGCTACATGGAGACCCCGAATGTGCCGAAGGCGCTGGTGATCGCCCGCAGGCAAGGCTGGCACTTCGACATCATGTCGACCTCGTTTTTCCTCTCGCGCCGGGCGCTCAAGCCCGCGCCGCGGTCCGGCATGCCGCGCTGGCAGGACCGCTTGTTCATTGCGCTCGCGCGCAGCGCTAACGACGCCTCCGACTTCTTCCAGATCCCGACCGGGCGGGTGGTGGAGGTGGGAACGCAGGTCACGGTATAACCTCAAGAAGTTGATATATTTGAAGATTTTGTTCCAGCGGCGAGCGGCTGGCGTCCGCCGGGCGCTTCTTTCCACATGGCTGGACTGCGCAAAACGGGCCCTCGGACCCATGTTCACGTGCGTCCTGGCGCCATATACACACCGCCGCCTTGTTGCAGTGCAGCAAGGCTGTGGAGGTTTGTTTGCATGAGCCAGCCGGCCGCCGTCGCCGAAGGAGTGGCTCTGAGGCAGGCTGACAGCGCGCGGGCCAAGCCCGGGCTGCTGGCGCTTGCGTTCGGGACCATCGGCGTCGTCTATGGCGACATTGGCACAAGCCCGCTCTACGCCGTACGCGAAGCCGTCAATACCGCGACCGCATCGGGGGAGTCCGTCACGCGCGATGCGGTCCTTGGCGTGCTGTCGTTGATCGTCTGGTCGCTGATCGTCGTCACCACCCTGAAATACGTCTTCATCCTGCTGCGCGCCGACAACAAGGGTGAAGGCGGGACGCTGGCACTGATGGCCCTGGCGCAGCGGGCGCTCGGCGCCGGCCGCGGCAGCGGCGTCGTGCTCATGCTCGGTGTCGGGGGCGCCGCACTTTTCTACGGCGACGCCATGATTACGCCGGCGCTGTCGGTTCTGTCCGCCATCGAAGGGCTGAAGGTGGCGACGCCGGCCTTCGACCCCTACGTCGTGCCGCTTGCCGCTGCGATCCTGCTCGCGCTGTTCTCGATGCAGTCGCGCGGCACTGCGGCCATATCGGCATTCTTCGGCCCGGTCTGCATTCTCTGGTTTGTCGCGCTCGCGGCGGCGGGACTCGTGCACGTCGTCGGCAATCCCGAGGTGCTGGTTGCCTTCGATCCCTCCTACGGGATCACGTTCCTGCTGACGCACCGATTGATCGGATTCGTGACGCTCGGTCTCGTGTTCCTGGCGGTCACCGGCTCGGAGGCGATCTACGCCGACCTCGGCCATTTCGGACGCGCGCCGATCCAGTTTGCCTGGATCACGCTGGTGTTGCCGTCACTGGTGATCAACTACTTCGGGCAGGGAGCGCTGGTCCTCCGCGATCCGAGGACACTGGAGAACCCGTTCTTCCTGCTCTATCCGGACTGGGCGCTCTATCCGATGGTCGCGCTTGCGACCGCCGCGACCGTCATCGCAAGCCAAGCCGTCATCACCGGCGCCTATTCGATCACCGCGCAGGCCATGCAGCTTGGGCTCCTGCCGCGATTCGAGGTTCGCCACACGTCCGAGGCGTTGGTCGGCCAAATCTACATGCCGCGGGTGAACTGGCTGCTGCTGGCGGGCGTGCTGCTCCTGGTCGCGCTGTTCCGCTCGTCGAGCGGGCTCGCTTCCGCATACGGAATCGCCGTCACCGGAACGATGGTGGCCACGACCGCGATGGCGTTCGTGGTGGTGTGGAAACTGTGGAACTGGAAGCCGTGGGCCGCGGCGGCTCTGATCGTTCCGTTCCTTGCGGTCGACGCGACGTTTCTCGCCGCCAATCTGCTGAAGGTACACGAAGGCGGCTGGATCACGCTCATGGTCGGCGGGCTGGTCATGGTCATCATTTGGACCTGGCGTCGCGGCAGCCAGGTGCTGTTCGACAAGACGCGCAAGAGCGAAGTGGCGCTCGCGCTAATCGTGTCATCGCTGGAGCGAAAGCCGCCGCAACGCGTGCTTGGCACAGCGGTGTTCCTGACAAGCGATGCGGAATATGCGCCAACCGCCATGATGCACAGTCTCAAGCACTACAAGGTGCTGCATCAGCACAACGTCATTCTGACGGTCGAAACCGCGCCGACGCCGCGCGTCGATGCAGCCGAACGGGTGCGGATCGAAGCCATCGGCGAGACGTTCCTGCGCGTGCGGCTGCGCTTTGGATTCATGGAGTCACCGAACGTGCCCAAGGCGCTGGCCATTGCGCGCAAGTGCGGCTGGCAGTTCGACATCATGTCCACCTCGTTCTTCCTGTCCCGGCGCACGCTGCGGCCGGCCGCGCGCTCCGCCATGCCGCGCTGGCAGGACCGGCTGTTCATTGCGCTTGCGCGCAGCGCCAACGACGCAACCCATTACTTCCAGATCCCGACCGACCGCGTGGTGGAGGTCGGCACGCAGGTCGCCGTCTAGTGCGGCTGCGGCGCGGGCGGTATAAGGGCGCGCCGGGGAGAGCGCCGAAAGGCGCGGGATGGCAAGGCGCGGGAGCAGGCGATGGCCGAGGAACGATTTCCTCCGGTGCGCGATCTGACGCCGCTGGAGGTGGCGCGCGGGTTGACCGAGGGCCGGATGATCCTGGTGGACGTGCGGGAGCCGAACGAGACGGCGGTGGAGCGCTATCCGGGCGCCATTGTCGTGCCGCTGTCGGCTTTCGATCTCAGCCGAATTCCCGACCCGCAGGGCCGCCAAGTGGTGTTCGCATGCCGCTCCGGGCGCCGCTCGGTGACCGCCTCGCAGGCGGCGCAGGCGCAGGGACTGCCCTATGACGCGCATCTGGCGGGCGGCATGATTGCCTGGAAGGCGGCCGGCCTTCCGACCGAGACGTGAGCCGACGCGCAGACGCGATCGCTGGAACGATGGGCGCATTGCATGATCGTTGATGGAACAGGGGTGCGTGCCGCGGCCTCGGCCGCGATCGTGGCGATCGCGCTTGCGATGCTTGCAGGGTCGGCGGCGCCCGCCGAGGCGCAGGCCGAGCGCGTGGTCAACGTCTACAACTGGTCGGATTATATCGAGCCGACCGTGATCGAGACGTTCACCAAGGAAACCGGCATCAAGGTCAAATACGATACGTTCGATTCCAACGACACGCTGGAAACCAAGCTGCTCGCCGGCCGGTCGGGCTACGACGTGGTGGTGCCGACCGCCTACTTTCTGGAACGCCAGATCAAGGCGGGCGTGTTCCAGCGGCTCGACAAGAGCAAACTGCCCAACATCGTCAACGTCTGGCCGGAGATCGCGCGCAGGCTTGCGGTCTACGATCCCGGAAATCAGTACGCCGTCAATTACATGTGGGGCACGACCGGCATCGGCTACAACGTGACCAAGGCACGCGAAATCCTGCGGCCGGAGGGGCCGGTGCAGGCGGCGATGGCATCCTGGGACATCGTGTTCAAGCCGGAGAATCTTGCGCGCTTCAAGGACTGTGGTGTGCACATGCTCGATTCCGCCGACGACATTCTGACGGCGGCGCTGCACTATCTCGGCCTCGATCCCAATTCCAAGTCGCCGGCAGACCTCGAAACGGCGGCGGCCCTGGTGACGCGGGTGCGGCCGAGCGTGCGCAAGTTCCATTCGTCCGAATATCTGAACGCGCTGGCCTCCGGCGAGATCTGCCTGGTCGTTGGCTGGTCGGGAGATGTCAAGCAGGCGCAGAAACGCGCGGCCGAGGCCAAGGGCGGCGTCGAGGTCGGCTACGCCATCCCCAAGACTGGCGCGCAGATGTGGTTCGACAACTTCGCCATTCCGAAGGATGCGCCGCACGTGGCCGAGGCGCATGCCTTCATCGACTACATGCTGCGGCCGGAGGTGGCCGCCAAGAACAGCAATTTCCTGAGCTACGCCAACGGCAACCTTGCGAGCCAGCGGTTCATCGACAAGGCGGTGCTGGAGGATCCGACCATCTATCCGGATGCCGCCACCATGGCGCGCCTCTACGTTATCACCGCACGCAACCAGGCGACCCAACGCCTGATCAACCGGCTCTGGACCCGGATCAAGACGGGCCGCTGAGCCGCTTCGCCTCGGTCCGTCCGTTCGGGGGTTCTCGCGTCACTCGTCGCGCCAACGGCGGTGCAGCCACAGCCACTGCTCCGGGTGCTCGCGCACCCATCCCTCCACCACGTCGGAAATGATCTGCATGGTGCGGGCGACGTCCACCTTGCCCTCGGCATCGCGTGCGGGCTCGATCGCCTCGGTCAAATGAACGGAGAAACGGCCGCCGGGGCGGCGAACCATGCGCACGCCGTGGATCGGGCAATCGAAGTGGCGGGCGAGGCGGGCAATCAGCGGATTGGCCCGGGTCGGCCTGCCGAAGAAGGTGATCGGCACGCCGCGGACGGCGTATTGGTCGACGAGCATGGCCACGTGCGATCCGCGCGCGAGCGCGTCGGCGAGCTTGGCCGGCGCATCGAGGCTCGTGTGGACCAGTCGTCCCATGCAGCGGGCGCGCATCTCGATGATGGCCGCGGTCAGGCGGCGGAGGTTCGGCTTGCGATAGAGCACCGTGGTGTCAAGCCCGTAGCTGTGGGCGCCGACGGCGGCGAGTTCCCAATTGGCGAGGTGGGCGGAGAAGATCAGCGCAGGCTTGCCGTCATCGCGAAGCTTGAGCGCGATCCCTTCCGCCTCCTCGGAATCGACGATGCGGTCTGAACGCCGCAGCTTGGGGTCGTAATCCCAAAGCCGGTCGATATGGGCGAATTCGGCGCCGACGCGGCCGAGATTGTCCCAGACGCCGCGCAGGATTTGTTCGATCTCGGCTGCCGATTTCTCCGGGAAGGCCGCCTGCAAATTGTCGCGGCCGACGCGATGCTCGGGCAGCCAGGGGCCGACCCGCCGCATGACCGCGCCGCCGACGCGCGAGACGAAATCGGGATCGAGCTTGCGGAAGGCTTTCAGGGCGCCGATCGCCAGGACGTCGAGGGCATGGTTTGCCGCGCGTCGCAGGCGCAGGAAAAGGCGCGTCCCGAAGGTCATGGCGGGCGCTCGTCGTCGGCTAGAACCGCACCACGATCTTGCCGAACACCTGCCGGCTCTCCAGGCGCGAAAGCCCGCGCTCGAACTCGGCGAGGTCCACCTCGGTGTCGATCACCGGCGTCAGCCCGCCGGCCATCTTGGCCAGGCCGTCGCGGATGTTGCGCATTGAGGCGCCGAACGAGCCGAAAATCTTGTACTGCTGCTGGAACAATTGCATCAGATTCAACGTCACGGTCGGACCGGCCGTGGCGCCGCAGGTGACGAGGCGTCCGCCGCGCTTGAGCACGAGGAGCGAGCCGTTGAAGCCTTCGCCGCCGACGTGCTCGAACACCACGTCCACACCCTTCTTGTCGGTGAGCTTGCGCGTGACGGTCTCGAACCGCTCCTTGCGGTAGTTGATCACATGGTCGGCGCCGATCGCGCGCGCCTTCTCCGCCTTCGCATCGTCGCCGACCGTGGTGATGACGCGACAGCCAATAGCCTTGGCCATCTTGATCGCCACGGTGCCGATGCCGGAACCGCCGGCCTGCACCAGGATGGTCTCGCCGGGCTTGAGCCGGGCGTTGTCGAACAGCATGTGCTCGACGGTCGCAAAGGCAATCGGTGCGCAGGCGGCATCGCGCAGGCTCACGCCGGGCGGAACCGGGATGACGAGCCGCGCCGGCATGTTGAGGAGATCGCGGGCGAAGCCATCGAGGTGAAAGCCCATGATGCCGCCCACGTTCTCGCACAGATTGTCCCGGCCCTCGGTGCAGGCGGGGCAGGTTGCGCAGGTGAGCGCGCCGTACATGACGACGGGGTCGCCAAGCTTGAAGCCCGCGACGCCGTGGCCGAGCGCCGCGATCTCGCCCGACGCCTCCGCCCCCACTATGAGCGGCAGCTTGCGCTTGGCAAAGGCCATGCCGCGATAGCCCCACACGTCGATGTGGTTGAGCGCGACCGCCTTGATCCGGATCTGTACTTCGCCTTCGGCCGGCGAGGGCGGAGAAGGGGTCTGCAGGAGTTCGAGTTTGCGCTCCGCGACCAGCGTCAGCGCACGGATGGATGCAGTCACGCCGGCTCGAGCCCCATCACCAGCGACACGTTCTGGCCGCCGAATCCGAAGGAATTGGAGATGGCATGGCGCAGCTTGGCATCGCGCGCCGTGTTCGGCACGACGTCGAGCGGAATGGCCGGGTCCGGAATCTGGTAGTTGATCGTCGGCGGGATGCGCTGGTGTTGCAGCGTCAGCAGCGTAAAGACGGCTTCCACCGCCCCGGCCGCCGACAAGGTGTGCCCGATCATGGACTTGTTCGACGAAATGGGCAGCGACTTCGCCCGTTCGCCGAACACCGTCATCACCCCGAGACATTCCATCTTGTCGTTCTCGGGCGTGCCGGTGCCGTGCGGGTTGATGTAGTCGATATCGTCGGGGGACAATCCTGCGTCGGCGAGCGCGTTGCGAATGCAGCCGATGATCGGCTTGCCGTCCGGACTCGAACGGGTGCGGTGAAACGAATCCGCCATTTCGCCGCAGCCCTTGATCACGCCGAGAATCCTGGCGCCGCGCGCGCGTGCCGCGTCGAGGCTCTCCAGCACCAGTGCGCCTGCGCCCTCGGCCATGACAAAGCCGTCGCGGTTCTTGGAGAACGGCTTGGCCGCCTGCTCGGGCACGTCATTGGCGGTAGAGAGCGCCGACAGCAGCGAGAAGCGGATCAGGGACTCGGCATTGACCGAGCCGTCGGTGCCGATGCAGAGCGCAGCCTCCGCCTCGCCGCAGCGAATGGCCTCGACGCCAAGCTGAATGGCAGTCGCGCCCGAGGCGCATGCCGTCGAGAGCGAAATCGGCGATCCCTTGGTGCCGAAGGTCTCGGCCAGGTGGTCGGCCACCGAGGCAAACATGAAGCGTTGATGGTAATGGGAAAAGCGCCCGCTGGCCGCGACCCGCAGCAGGTCGTCGTAGGTCACGGCGTCGTTGGTGCCGGAGCTCATCGCCACCTCCAGCCGCTGGGGCCATTCGATCTCGATCGGCGGCACGGCGAGAAACAAGGGGCCGGGGAAGTCGCCGCTGCCGCCGATCCCCGCCTCGGCCAAGGCTTCGGCGGCGGCGATCTCCGCCAGACGCTCCGACAGTGCCGGGGTCGAATACGGCTCGACCGGCAGGAAATCGACCGTTCCCGCAATCCGCGTGCGCAGCCCCTCGGTGCAGAAGCGGCTGATTGCATGCACGCCCGACGTTCCCGCAGCAAGCCGATCCCAATTCTCGGCCTTGCCGGCGCCGAGCGACGTCACGATGCCCAGTCCGGTCACCGCCACGACCGGCCGGCCGGCACTGTCACGATAGGACGACACTCTATTCTCCCTCGGATCCGGATTGGACGAGCGCGAGGCCTTCGCCCCGCCAGTGGCCAACGCCGGTGACGACAACCTGCTTGAGCGGACCCTGCATCGGCCGCTCCATCCCGGAATCATCGCCCGGCGGGAACAGACTACCATGGCTCAGGGCCAGGGCGGCGATGGCCACGTTCATGGGGAACTGGGGCTCGAATGCGTGGCCGAGATGCGTGCCGGTGGCGCGTACCGCAACGTCGGGATGGCGGGCGAGGAACGCGCGCTCCTCGGTTGTGGCGGGCTCGGCGCCGGTTGCGCCGGAGATCACCGCACTTGTGGCGGAATCGATCGGCTTAGGTAGTCGATCCCACAGCCGGTTCAGCGCCGCCTCGACGCTTCCGGGCTCACGACGGCTGCGCTCGGACAGCACCGCGCACAGGTGCGCAAGCCGCCGCGCACCGCGCGCGTCGGCGTGGCTGCGCGACTCGATCACGACAAAGGCGCCGAGCGAACCTAGCGCGAAGCCACCCTTCGGTGCGCGCTTCCAGACCGGCGCGAATGCGCCCTTGAGATTGTAGGCCGCGAATTCGTAGAGCATCAGCAGGTCGGGGCGCTCGGCATTGTGGGCGCCGCCGACCAGAGCCAGATCGCTTTGCCCGGCGTTGATGCGTTGAAGCGCGATGCGCAGCGCGTCCACGCCCGCCGCCTCCTCCCCCATGAACGTGCGCGAGGAGCCGGTCACGCCGTGCACGATGGAGATGTTGCCGGCGAGCAGGTTGGAGAGCTGGGCGAGAAACAGCGTCGGGCGCAAATCGCTCATCAGCCGCTCGTTCAGATAGGCATCCGGCACCTCGGCCTTGCGCCATCCGCTCAGGATCGTGCTGTCGACGGCGGTGTCGCGTTCGCCGCCGCCGGCGGCGACGATCATGTCGGTGCGCGCGAGCAACTCGGTGTTGCCCTTGAGGCCAGCGCTGTCGAGCGCAAGCCCCGCGGCATAGGTGCCGATGCGCTGCCACGGCTCCATCTGCCGCTGATCCCCCTTCCTCGGGATCTGCTTGTCGAAGTCAATCGGCGCGATGCGGTGGACGATGTAGGGGGCGAACGTGGTCGTGTTGATGCGCGGCTCGGCCTCGCATAGCCCGTGCCAATGGGCATCCGCGCCCTCGCCGAGGCACGAGACGATGCCGATGCCGGTGATCCAGGCCTCGCGTGCGACGTCAACCATGGGAAGGGGGCTCCAGCGGCAGCGCGATGCGCCGGGCGACCTCGCGCATGCTGGCCAGCATCTCACCCGCCGGAAAATCGACCATGCGGAACGTGATGTGCGCGTTGCAGGCGAACTTGCCGTCGCATCGGATCGCTGCGTCCGTCATCGCGAAACCCGATCCTTCGTGCACGATCTTGGCGGAGACGGCGAGAGTCTGCCCCGGCGTCACGAAATTCCGCAACTTGACCTCCTTCAGCGCCGCCAGGAAGGGCATGCGCGCAAAGCGTGTTCGCGCGATGATGAGCCAGCCGGACGCCTGGGCCATGCATTCGATCAGCAGCACGCCAGGCATCAGGGGATAGCCGGGAAAGTGACCCTCGAAGATCGTGTTGGCGGTGGGAACTGTCGCTTCGGCGCCGATCGTCAACTCATCAAGATTGAGGTCGGTGATCCGGTCGACAAGTTGGAAATACTCGATCTGCATCTGCGCGATGGCATTAGCGACCCTTGGCAGCGACCAGGTCGTCGATCCGGGAACAAAGGTTCTTCAGCACGAAATACTGCTCGGTGGTGGCTTTGCCGTCGTTGACCTCCTGCGTCCACTGTTCGAGCGGCAGCTTGATGCCGAAGGCCTTGTCGATGGCAAAGGCGATGTCGAGGAAGTCGAGGCTGTCGATGCCGAGATCGTCGATCGCATGGCTCTCCGGCTTGATCGTCTCGCGTTGGATGTCGCAGGTCTCGGCAATGATGTTGGCCACGGTATCGAACGTCGAGGGCATCGGATAAGTCCCTGAATGGTAACAGCTTTCTGGCCGCGTCCGGGGCGACGCGGCGCCGGGGCGATTCTGCGCCATGCCCCGGTCTTCGCCATGGGTGAGCCAAAGCCCGTATAGCGAAGCAGCCCTCGGAGTTCAATGGCGGGGCCTTCGCCGGGCAGAAGGCGGCTGCAGCGAACGGGGCCGAGGGGTGCAGGCGCCGTCAGCGGGGTTGAGTTGGAAGCGGGATCTGCAGCGGGGTACAACCCGGCCGTCCGGTCAGATAGCAATCCTGATCCTTGCGCATGCGCGCCATGGTGTCGGCAAGCCAGACGCCTGCCGCAATCAGCACCGCGGTTACGACCAGCGCCAGCGCGTTCATGCGCATGCGGTGACGGTAGTCGTCGGGCTCCTCCGGCAAACGCTCGAATTTTCTCAGGTCCTCGACCGGGGGCGGCCGCCCGGAACCGCGCGCGAACAGGGATCCGCGCGGGCGAAAGCGCAGAATCCGCGATTCCTGGTTGCCTTGGTTGCGATCTGTCAACGGGGACTCATCGGCTGACCGATTCACGGATGCGGCACCGCGCCCGAACGTTCTCGGCGTCAAGGCGGCCGCGCGCAGGTGATGCCCAAATCAATCATAGCACATCAATGGGACGGGTCTGGTCAACGACCGGGGAGCGGGCAATCCCGTTCCAGCCGCCCCGGCGGACAGCGGTACGCCCGGCCCGCTGTGGACGCTTCGCCGCCGCGGGTCTATAGAACGACCATGAGATTGCGCTTTCTCGGCAACAGAATGGCGGCACTGCTTGCCGCCTATGCGGTGGCCCTGCAAGCGCTGCTGTCGGCGTTCGCGCCGGTCGCGCCCGGCGCGGCCCTGCCGTCCCTGCTCGTGCCGTCGTTGACGAGTTTGTGTGCGAGTGACGGGACCGGCTCCGGGCATGGTCCCGGGGACGCTCCGGCCTGCGCCTCCATGTGTGCGACGCTTGCGAGCGGCCTTGCCGGATCCCTGCCTCCGGCGGCCGCGACCGCGGTGGTATTGCCGCGCGTCGCGCTCTGCAACGTTCCTGCGGACGAACCGCTTCTGCCGGGGCGCGAGCGGTGGGCGCCCCAGGCCCCGCGCGGCCCGCCGCGCGCCTGAGCCGGCGAAACCGTCTCATCCTCATCGGACAGGCAACGCCCGCGCCGGACACCGGCGCGGCTGCACGAAATTGGAGAACCGTCATGAAATTTATGCTCGCTTTCCTCATTGTCGGCCTGACGCTCGCCGCGAACGCCGTGCGCGCGCAGGAGTTCAAAGCAGGACCGCTCGAAATCCGGAATCCGTGGACGCGCGCCACCCCCAAGGGCGCACGTGTCGCCGGAGGCTATTTGACCATCGTCAACCGCGGCAGCGCCGCCGACCGGCTGATTGGCGGCTCTGCGCCGATCGCTGGAAAGGTCGAAATCCACGAGATGAAGATCGAGCACGGCGTCATGAGAATGCGGCCGCTCTCGGCGGGGTTGGAAATCAAGCCGGGCCAGACCGTCGAGCTGAAGCCCGGATCGTACCACCTGATGTTCATGGATCTGCGGCAGCCGCTCGAACAGGGCGGGACCTTCAAGGCGACGCTGATGTTCGAGCGGGCGGGCGCGGTGGAGGTGGAATACCGGATCGAGGCGATCGGCGCCTCGCGACCGTCGGACGGTGGCGGGCACGGCCATTGAGGCCCCCGCCGGGCGGATCAGAGCCGCGGGTAGCCGGGGATGAACTGCTCCATGTCGATCGCTTCGCAACCGGGAACGGCGATTTCGTCGGGATAGTTGCTCTTGCGCGTGGCATCGATCCCCATCTTGGTGACGAGCGGCGAGCCGCCCGCGGGATCGTAGGAGGCCGGATCGAGCGGCGTTCCCTTGGCATAGGGGACCATGAACACGTCCTGGTCGGCGCGCACGCGCGTGGCGATGGCGTGCAGCACGTCGGTGTCGTTGTTGATGTCGACATCGTGGTCCACCACCACCACGAATTTCAGGAACGGATCGGCCACGAAGGCGGCCATGGCGGCAAGCTTGGCTTCGCCTTCGTTCATCTTCTCGATGGCGACATAGCAGATGAAGCGAAATCGTCCCGCGCGCGGAACGTTCACCGCGCGCACGGTGGGGCATGCGATCTTGACCGTCTCTTCGATGAAGCTTGTGCGCAAAAGCCCCGACAGCAAGAGATTGTCGGCGTGACCGACGAAGGCGTTCTGATAGAGCGGATCGCGCCGTCGGGTGATGGCCTTGATTTCGACCACCGGGTTCATTCGCTGCGGCCCGTAGGTGCCCGGAAATTCGCCGAACGGTGCCTCCGGGCGGCGTTCCCGCGGGCGAATTTCGCATTCGAGGACGATTTCAGCGTCAGCCGGCACCTCCAGCGGAATGGTCTTGCAGGGCACGAGCGGCACCGGCTGCTGCAGCATGCCGCCGGCGATGCGGATCTCGTCGGTGTCGAGCGTGGAGAAGCACAGGGAGCCGATGAAGAACGCAGGATGGTGGCCGATGACGATCGCGACCGGGCAGGGCAGGTCGCGCTTTTCGTATTTCTTCCAGATGATCCTGCCGTCGGCCGTTTCCGACAATTGCACGCCGAGCAGGTTCTTTTCATGCACCATGTAGCGGTAGATGCCGACATTGCGGATGCCGGTCTCCGGATCGCGCATGACCGAGAGCCCGGCGGTGATGTACTTGCCGGCGTCCTTCTCGTGATAGGTGCAGATCGGCAGCTCTTCGACGTCGACGGCGTTGCCGGTGCGAATCACCTCCTGGACCGGGGCGGTCTCGACCATGACGGGATCGATCGGATGCGCCTGCCGCGCCGCACATTCCTTGACGAAGTCCCTGACCGAACCCTGCTCCATGCCGAGCGCAAGCCGCAACCGCTCGAAGCTGGCATGCATGTTCGCGACCAGCGGAATGTTCGAACCCTTGATGTTCTCGAAAATCACCAGCGGGAACTTTCCGTCGCGCTCGAGCCGTTCGAGGATGCCGGAGACGCCGAATTTCGGGTCGACCTCCTTGGTGATGCGCACGACCTGCTCGGGATGCTCCCGTTCGAGAAACTCGATGAAGCCGCGCAAGTCGGCGGAATAGGGGGAATTGGAAAGGCGGGTCATGAACGCATCGATGCTCGAAGGGTTCATTCACGCCGGCTCGGGGAAGGGGAGCGGCGCGTCGTCGGGCAGTTCGGCGCGAAACACGTTCAGGGTCATCGAGACGAGCGCGTAGTAGCCACAGATGCCGACCAGCTCGACGGTGCCCTTGTCGCCCAGAAAATCATGCACGCGCTTGTAGGTGCGGTCGCTGACGCGCCGCGTCTTGTAGAGCTCGCGAACGAAATCACAGATCGCCCGCTCGTCCTTCGGAGCCGACACGGGCACGCGGCCGGCGCGGATGGCCTTGATCGTTTCCGGTTTCACGCCCGCCTTCTCCGCCAGCGGGGCATGCGCGTACCATTCATATTGCGCTTTCCAGAACTGCGCCGTGACCAGGATTGCGGTTTCCGACAAACGCGGCGGCAGCGACGTCTTGTAGCGGCAGTAGGCGCCCAGCGCCTGCGCCAGATGGCCGAGTTCGGGGGCATTGAGCCAGATCTGGAAGGGTCCGGTGAGCTTCTTGCGAATTCCGCGCGGGCCGGCGTAGATCGCGTCGCGCAGCGCGCGCTGCAGGGCGGTCATCTGTTCGTCGGAGATTTCCCGCAGGCGGTAGCGAGGGCGTTTGGCGGCAGGTCGGCGTGAGCGCGTCTTGGCCATGTCGTGATCTCTTGGCGTGGCAAAGGTCGGAAGGGTGGAAGCAGAAGACACTCAATGCGGTCGCGAAGGCTGTGCTTTCCGGACACTCCCCGATGTCCGGCGGAAGTTTGTAACACGAGGAAAAGCGCGACCTCCAGGATCGCGTGCCGGGGCTCGCGCGGATGCGCACCGACTTTGACAGCAGGCACGGCGTGATGCATGGTCCGCGGACACAGATGAGTGCGGGCGTTGTCATTCTCGGTGCGGGCCAAGCCGCGGCCCAGCTTGCCATCAGTCTGCGGCAGGGCGGCTTTGCCGGCCCCATCCGCATGCTCGGCCACGAGCCCTATCCCCCCTACCAGAGGCCGCCGCTGTCGAAGGCGTTCCTGAAGGACCGTACCAACATCGACTCGCTCTTCCTGCGGCCCGAGACGTTCTGGCGCGACCGCGAGGTGGTGGTGGAAACGGGCATGGCGGCCGCCGCGGTCGATCCCGCACGCAAGCGCGTTACGCTCGCCGATGGACGGGAGCGCGAATTCGACACGCTCGTGTTCGCCACGGGTACGCGGGCGCGCGATCTGCCACTGCCGGGTGCGACGCTGCCCGGCGTCTACTCGCTGCGCAAGATCGACGATGTTTGCCGCCTGCGGCCGGCGCTCGATGCTGCGCGCCGCGCCGTCATCGTCGGTGGCGGATACATCGGGCTGGAGGTCGCAGCCGTGCTGCGCGAGGAGGGGCGCGCAGCCACCGTGATCGAAGCGGAAGAGCGGCTGATGAAACGGGTGACGGGCGAAACGGTATCGGCCTATTTCCTGCGTCTGCACCGTGCGCGCGGCGTCGATGTCCGACTGGGTGGCCGGCTCGTGGCGATCGAAGGCGCGGATCGGGTCACAGGCGTCGTCCTCGGCAACGGCGAGCGGATTGCCGCCGATATCGTGCTGGTTGCGACCGGCGCGCGCGCCAACGATGAATTGGCCGCCGCGGCGGGGATTGCCTGCAACGACGGGATCGCAGTGGATCACTGCGCGCGGACCGCCGTGCCCGGCGTTTATGCGATCGGCGACTGCGCGCGCTTCGCGAGCCGGCGCTATGGCCGCACGATCCGCCTCGAATGCGTGCAGAACGCCATCGACCAGGCCAAGGCCGCCGCAGCCGCCATTCTCGGCGAGCCCAAGCCCTACGATCCGGTGCCCTGGTTCTGGTCCGACCAGTACGACGTCAAGCTGCAGATCGCGGGCCTGTTCAACGACTACGATGCCGAAACGACGCAGGGCAGCCCGGCCGAGGGAAAGTTCTCGGTGGATTATCGCGGGAGAGGCCGGCTGCTCGCGGTCGATGCAATCAACGATGCGCGCGCCCATATGCTCGGGCGGCGGCGGATCGCGGCCGAACCGATCGAGGCAGGTCACGGTTGAGCCGCCTGTGGCGTCCGACGTCCGCGCGCGCAGCGGGCGGCGGCGGACCTGCGCGCCAGACGGACCAAGGAGCGTGCCATGCTGGCCGAACGCCTGGATTTCGACAATGGACGGGGCCAGCGCCTCGCGGCCTTGCTCAATCGTCCCGCCGGTCCCGCGCGTGCCTTTGCGCTGTTCGCCCATTGCTTTGCCTGCGGCAAGGACGTGCGCGCGGCGCGGCGCATCGCCGAAGGTCTTGTCGCGCAGGGGATCGCAGTGCTGCGCTTCGACTTTACCGGAATCGGCGCGAGCGAAGGCGAGTTCGCCAACACCACGTTTTCCTCCAACGTGGCCGATCTCGTCGCCGCCGCCGATCACCTGCGCCGCCGGATGCGTGCGCCGGCGATCCTGATCGGCCACAGCCTGGGCGGCGCGGCGGTCCTCGCCGCCGCGCCCGCGATCCCCGAGGCGCGGGCGGTGGTCACGATCGCCGCCCCGGCCGATCCGGCACACGTCAAAGGTCTGCTGCCGGAGCGGGGCGCTTCCACCGTCGACGGGAATGAGTTCGAAGTCACGCTGGCCGGCCGAACCTTCCGGATGCGGCGCGAATTCCTCGACGATGTCAGCGAGCAGCGGCTCACGGATCTTCTCCCCAAGCTGCACAAGGCCCTCTTGATCTTTCATTCGCCGACCGATCCGGTCGTCGGCATCGAGAATGCCTCGAAAATCTTTGTCGCGGCGAAGCATCCCAAGAGCTTCGTGTCGCTCGCCGGCGCCGACCACCTGCTGGAACGACCGAGCGACGCGGCCTATGTCGCCCATGTCATTGCCGCCTGGGCGGAGCGTTATCTCGATGAGGCGGCGCCGGCGCCGGACGTCAGCCAGGCCAAGCCCGGCGTCCTGGTCGAGGAGACCGGGAACGGCCGGTTCCAGCAGCGGATCGTGGCGGGCCGCCATACGCTCATGGCCGACGAGCCCACGGCCTTTGGCGGTCTCGACAGCGGGCCGTCACCCTATGACCTGCTGCTCGCCTCGCTCGGCGCCTGCACAGGCATGACCTTGCGGCTCTATGCCGAGCGCAAGAGCCTGCCGCTGGACAAGGTGTCGGTGCGCTTGTCCCATGCCAAGATTCATGCCGCGGACTGCGAGAACTGCGAGACCAAGGAAGGCATGGTCGATCGCATCGAGCGAATGATCACGCTGCACGGCGCCCTCAACGCCGAGCAGCGCGCGCGCCTGATGGAAATCGCCGATCGATGTCCGGTGCATCGGACACTGACTTCGGAAATCAACATCCGTACCCGCGAGGGTCCTTCGTAGCCCACCGCGCCGCCGGTCGATTGCCGCCGGTGCGCCGCGATTGCCGGCACCTCACCTTACGTTCCAACCGCGAGCGGTGCGTGCATCTTGCGCAGCGCGGCGATCACCGACAGGGCGACGTTCTTTCCGGTCTTCGGGTTCTCCGAGGGGACGTTCTCGATCGACAAGGTAAAGCGTGCGCTGTCGGAATCGACCTCGATCGTGTGGCAATTGCGGCTGACGGCGGGATCCGCCCAGATGTCGATCATGGTGCGGTCGGGTCCGATGCCGGCAAGCGAGAGCGCGGCGGCGACGTTCACGTTGGCCGGAAAGCCCGCGGCCGCCTCGCGCGCGGTGCCGCTGAACACGAGCTTTGCCGTGTTCAGCCCCTCGACCGAGATGTTGTGGGCAACGAGATAGGGCGCGCCGGCAAGGCCGTTCGGCGGCTTGCGCGTGGTCATGCGCACGGAACGGATCGTACCTTCGGCAGCCGCCGCCACCGCGTCGAGCCCAAGCAGCGCGCCCGTCGGGACCAGGATGCGGCCGCCGTGCGCCTTGGCCAGTTCGATCAGCTCGGGTCGCGGCAGAAGCGCGCCGCAGGAGAGCACCATCACCTGCTTGCCGGCGGACAGCATCGGCCGACAGATGCGCTCGAGCATCGCCGCCGGCGCGCATTCGATCGCCAGATCTGCAAGCCGCGGGAAGTCCTCCAACTCGACCACCGGGCAATCGATCGCCTGCTCGCGCAGCCAGGCGCGGGCCCTTTCCGCATTGCCGCTGGCAACGCAGGCCAGGCGCAAGCCCGGCAGTCCATCGGCAAGCCGGCGTGCGACGGCACGGCCGATCGCGCCCAGGCCGGCGATGGCGACGCGGGTTTGCTGCATGTTTCTCTCCTTTGCGGCAAGACCTTAACCGCTGCGGACCGGGTCGCGCAAAGTGCTCCCTGTCCCTCGCGCATGCGCTGCGCCCCGCAACGGGTTGCGCGCACCGTGCGGCACCATGGCCCTGAAGATCTGAACCCCGCTGCGTGCACGCTCTGATATCAAGTTACAGGCCCCGCAATCTGCGGTAACATTGTTTGATCTGGTCCGCAGCGGAAGGGGGGCCCATGCGCAAGACCATCGTGTTGCTCTCGGACGGGACGGGCAACAGTGCGGCCAGTCCGTTCAAGACCAATGTCTGGCGGCTCTACCAGGCGCTCGACCTCTCCGCGCAAACCGACCCGAACGTCCCGCAGCAGGTCGTCTATTACGACGACGGCGTCGGCACCGAAACGTTCAAGCCGCTGGCCGCGCTCGGCGGCGCGCTCGGGATCGGCGTCTGGAAGAACGTCCGCGACCTCTACACCTTCGTCTGCCGCAACTACGACATCGGCGACCAGATCTTCGGTTTCGGGTTCAGCCGCGGCGCGTTCACCATCCGGCTGCTGATGGGATTGATCGGCAAGTGCGGCATCGTCAAGACCGAGCCGCACAGCGAGGCCAGGCTGCTGGAGGCCGTGCAGATGGCCTACGAGGCCTATCGCCGCGACTTCCTGTTGCGCGCATCGGTGCGCAATCACCTAGTCTATCACTGGGTGCTGTCATGGCCTCGCTATATGCTGGATGACGCCGGCGAGAAGACCAACCTGATCGATCTGTCGGCCGCCGGCGAATGGGTGGCGCAGCACTTCATCGATATTCCCTTCGTCGGCGTTTGGGACACGGTCGACGCCTACGGCATGCCGGTGGATGAACTGAAGCTTGCAATCGATCGCTGGGTGTGGCCGATGAGTTTCGCCGACCGCGATCCGTCGCGGCGCATCAGGCGAATCAGGCACGCGCTGTCGCTCGACGACGAGCGGCCGACGTTCCGACCGGTGCTGTGGAACGAAGTGCTGGACAACCCGCGCAGCCCGGACAAGCCCGACATCCTCGGCCCCGAGAGGATCCAGCAGGTGTGGTTCGCCGGCGTGCATGCCAATGTCGGCGGCGGGTATCCGGACGACGGCCTCGCCCACGTTACGCTTGCCTGGATGATGAAGGAGGCGGAGGCGGCGGGCTTGCGCTTCTCGCCGCACGCCCGCCCCGAGATCAACGGCCGGGTCAATCCGCACGGCCAGCAATACGATTCCCGCTCGGGCGTGGCCGGCTACTACCGCTACGGGCCGCGCAAGGTCGAAGCGCTGTGCAACGATGCCGAGCACCGGGTGAACGTACCCCGCGTCTGGCTGCACGTTGATGCCTTCGATCGCATCGCCCGGCTGCAGCGCGACTATGCGCCGGTCAGCCTGAATTGTCCGTTCCAACTGATCGGCGGCAATCCTTCGCAGTATCCGCCCCCCGAATGGTGCAAGCCCGATGTCGCCATGCTGGAACGGGCCTGGGACATCGTTTGGTGGCGCAGGCTTGCCTATTTTGCGACCCTGGCGACGACGGGGTTCGTCCTTCTGTTCTTTGCCGGCCTCGCGCTCGATTGGCCAAACCGCATTCTCGACTGGAGCGAGCGCCTTCTGGCCGGCGTGCTCACCACGACGGTGGCGGAGGCGGCCGGCTGGCTGTTGCGCCAGGGATCGCAGGCGCTGTCGGTTGCGCTGCCGGGGTGGGCCATGGCGGCGTTGCCTTCATTGGCCCGCTATCCGTTGACGGCTGTCCTGTCGCTCGCCCTGCTCGCGGCCCTGTTCTTCTGGGCTTCGAGGGCGCTGCAGCGGCGGATTGCGCTCTATGCCGAATGGGCCTGGGACGCGCAGAAGGGGCTCGTCAACGAGGCCTATCTGCCGCAACCGACCTGGCTCAATGCAATCGCCAAGCCGGGACGAGAGGTCACCGCCTGGCTTTACCGCATCTGGCGACATGTGGTCGTGCACGGGCTCGGCATTGTCATCGGCCTTGCCGCGCTCGTTGCCTATTCGCCGATCTGGATTTTCCGCGTGCTGCGGCGCCGGCCGTGGATGGCGCCCTGGGAATGGCCGCGGCGCGAGCGGATGTCCCGAATACACGCTTGAAGATCGTGTCCACGTGCTTGAAGTGATAATCGAGATCGAAGTTCGCTTCGATTTCGGCAGGCTTGAGCCATGCCCGCACCTCGGGATCGGCCTTGAGCAAGGACAAGAAGTCGCCTTTGCCTTTCCAGACCTGCATCGCGTGCTTCTGCACCAGGCGGTAGGCGTCTTCGCGCGTCATGCCCTTCTGCGTCAGCGCGATTAGCACGCGCTGGGAGTGGATGAGCCCGCCGAGGCGATCGAGATTCTTCCGCATGTTCTGCGGATAGACCACCAGCCGGTCGATGACGCCCGCGAGCCGGTTGAGGGCAAAGTCAAGCGTCACCGTCGCGTCCGGTCCGATCATGCGCTCGACCGACGAATGCGAGATGTCGCGCTCGTGCCACAGCGCGACGTTCTCCAGCGCGGGTGTCACATAGGCGCGAACCATGCGCGCAAGCCCGGTCAGATTTTCGCTCAGCACCGGGTTGCGCTTGTGCGGCATGGCGGAAGAGCCCTTCTGTCCCTCGGAGAAGAACTCCTCGGCCTCCAGCACCTCGGTGCGCTGCAGATGCCTGATCTCGACGGCAAGGCGCTCGATCGAGGACGCGACCACGCCGAGCGTCGCAAAATACATGGCGTGGCGATCGCGCGGGATCACCTGGGTCGAGATCGGCTCGGGCACAAGCCCCATCGCCTTCGCCACATGCGCCTCGACCCGCGGATCGACCTGCGCGAACGTGCCGACCGCCCCGGAGATCGCGCAGGTGGCCACCTCCCTGCGCGCGGCAATGAGCCGCTCGCGCGCGCGGGAGAATTCCGCATAAGCGACTGCAAGCTTCAGTCCGAAGGTCGTGGGCTCGGCGTGGATGCCGTGCGAGCGGCCGATGGTGGGAGTGCGCTTGTGCTCGAAGGCGCGGCGCTTGAGCGCGGCAAGCAGATGGTCGACGTCGGCGATGAGGAGATCGGCGGCGCGCACGAGCTGTACGTTGAAGCAGGTATCGAGGACGTCCGAAGACGTCATGCCGGAATGGACGAAGCGCGCCTCGGGTCCGACGATCTCGGCAAGGTGGGTCAGAAAGGCGATCACGTCGTGCTTGGTTTCGCGCTCGATCTCCTCGATCCGCGCGATGTCGAATGTGGCCTTGCCGCCCTTGTCCCAGATGGCCTGGGCGGCCGACTTAGGCACGATGCCGAGCTTGGCCATGGCGTCGGCGGCGTGCGCCTCGATCTCGAACCAGATGCGAAAGCGCGTCTGCGGCGACCAGATCGCGGCCATCTCGGGGCGGCTGTAGCGCGGGATCATTGCGGCTCTCTGCGGTTGGCCCGCCGCGTCTAGCATCCTGCATCACGGGCAGCAATTGCAGCGAAAGGCCTGCCATCCGGAATCGAACTCCGGCGGCGCGGATCAATGGATGAGGTTGATGGACGGCTGCGGCAGGCCGGCCGGCCCGATCGCCTCGGTGGTGGGGGACTGCTGCGGCTCGTTCATCCGTCGGAGCGCGGGTACGAAGGCATAGGGCCGCATCAGCGTGCGCGGCGTGCGCAGGCCGATCGCACGCGCCACGTCGGCGAGGAAATCGTTGCAGTTGTAGATCAGCACATTCCAGCGGCGGCCCGCCGCGCGCGCCTGCGCGATCGCCTGCGTCAGCCGCTGGTATTCGGAAGGTGTGAGCACGCGCCGATAGACGCTTGCGGTCCTGCGCTCCAGCGTCTGCGGTTCAGGCTCGGTCACCGCGCGGATCGGCAGGAAATGGCCCACCACCGTGCTGGTAAATCCGCCGATCGGATGAATGTCGGCGTATTGCACGGTCCTTGGCATGCCGTCGCGGCCAAGCCGGCCGTGGGCGATATAGCTGTGGCCGTAGACGCCGTTCTCGGCGACGCGGAACTCAACGAAATAGGCCGCTCCTTCAGCCTCCGGCGTGCCGTCGCCGCGGCCCGGACCGATGGTACGAAACGAGCCCGCGCCCTCGCCGTGACGGGGCGAACTCGCCGCCTCGATGACTTCGTATGGGGTGGACGAACGCCCCATGGCCGAAACCACGAAATTGCGCGACACCGCGAAAGTCCGCGTCCATAAAAATTAGTCGTCTCCGAGCGCGGCGACAATATGCTCGTTAGCCGGCCGGGCATGTCGCCCCGGGGGAGGGCCTGCAGATGCCGAAAACGACCGCATCAGCCGCCTGATGGGCCGGCGCCAGGGTGGGCGAAAGAGGTGGGGCAGAGGCCGGCCCGCAATCCCGGCCGGTCTCGTCTCGTCGAGCCGCCCTTTTTGAGCCGATGCGCATTGCGTCTCGACGGCTTACCGCAAACCCGCCGACCGGAAGGGCTCCGCTCAATTCGGCGAACCCGAACAGGTTCCGGCAGGGACGCCGGCGGGCGCGCCGGCAATGCGGGAGCTGGCGTCAGGCCGCAAGCCGCGCGCGGTCGTGCGGTTTTCCGAGATCGACCGGCGTGCCCTTCGGGATGATCAGCGTCGGGTTCAGCTTGGCGATGGAATAGTAGTTGATCACGTAATAGCGCGGGACCGTGGTCGCGGCGACGCCGGGCACCTGGTAGAGCTCACGCATGTAGTTGGACAGGTTCGGATAGTCGGCGATGCGCTGGCGATTGCACTTGAAGATCGAGAAGTAGGCGACGTCGAAGCGCACCAGCGTGGGGAACAGCCGCCAGTCGGCTTCCGTGATCTGGCTGCCGACGAGATAGCGCTGGCGCGACAGGCCCGTCTCCAGCCAGTCGAGCGTCTCGAACAGCCCGTCGTAGGCTTCCTCGTAGGCGGCCTGCGACCTGGCGAAGCCGCAGCGGTAGACGCCGTTGTTGACGTGATGGTAGACGCGCTCGTTCACCGCGTCGATCTCATCACGCAGCGCCGGCGGATAGTAGTCGGTCCTGTCGCCGGTGATCGCATTGAACTCGGAGTTCAACATGCGGATGATCTCCGAGGATTCGTTGTTGACGATCCGCCCGGTCTTCTTGTCCCAGAGCGCCGGCACGGTGACCTTGCCGGTGTAGTTCTTGTCGGTCGCAAGATAGGCTTCGTAGAGGTAGTGGAAGCCGTTGACGGTGTCCGGGGTGCAGTCGGGAAAGCGCGGATCGCTCTCGAAGGTCCAGCCGAACTGCTTCAGTCCGGGAATGGCGTAGGCCACGCTGATCAGCCCGTCGAGCTTCTTCAGCGCCCGGTAGATCAGGGTGCGGTGCGCCCAGGGGCAGCCGTGCGCCACGTAGAGATGGTAGCGCCCCGGCTCGGCCTTGAAGCCCGAGGAGCCGTCGGCGGTGATACGGTCGCGGAAGCGACTGTCGGCGCGCTTGAACTGGCCGCGCTCGCCGGTCTCCTGCGGCAATTCGCCGTCGGTCCACACGCCGTTGATCAGAACGCCCATCGTCAATTCCCTCTCGAAGGCCGGTTGCGGGCCGTGACGGAGGCCGAAGTCTAGGCGAAGTCAGGCTGCCTCGCCACGGGCGAGTGCGGCCGCATGGCGAATGGCGGCGATATTTGCTTCGTAAGCCGAGGGACCGCCCTTGAACACGGCGGAGCCCGCCACCAGCGCATTCGCACCGGCCGCGGTGACGCGTGCGGCGTTGTCGGGCGTGATGCCGCCGTCGATCTCGATGTCGATCGGCCGATCGCCCACCAGGGCGGCAACGCGGCGAAGCTTTTCCTCGGCGGCGGGGATGAAGGTCTGCCCACCGTAGCCCGGGTTCACCGACATGACGAGAACGAGGTCGACGATGTCTATCACGTGCTCGATCGCTTGCACCGGTGTGGCCGGATTCATTGTCACCCCGGCCTTCTTGCCGAGCGCGCGGATGGTCTGCAGCGAGCGGTGCAGATGCGGGCCGGCTTCGACGTGGACGGTGATGATATCGGCGCCGGCCTTGGCGAAGCCTTCGAGATGCGGATCGCAGGGTGCGATCATCAGGTGCACATCGAGCGGCTTTGGCGTGACGGGCCGCAGCGCCTTGACGACGTCCGGGCCGAAGGAGATGACCGGCACGAAGTGGCCGTCCATGACATCGAGATGAATCCAGTCGGCGCCGGCGGCGTCGACGGCGCGCACCTCCTCGGCCAGTCGGCCGAAATCGGCGGCGAGGATCGAGGGGGCGATGCGAAGCGGACGTGGCATGGAGGGTTCCCTGCGCCCGTCGCTAACACGGTCGCCGGTCGCCGGCAACGGAGGGCGGGCTGGCGGGGGGCAGCCGGCGCAGCAGCGGCCGCGCGAGCAGCGGCAGCGCATAGATCGGAATCTGGATCAGCGCCACGTAGAGCCACACGAGTTCGGGCACCACCCCGGCCGCGGCCGCAAGCATCAGCCCGGTGTTGCGCGAGCCGGCCGCATGCGCGATCGGAAGCGCGGTGCGGGAGCCCGTGCTGCGGAACAGGGCGGCGGTCAGGACGCTGAGCCCGAAGGTGATGGCGGTGGCGAGCGCGAGCAGGCCGAGAACGAGCAGCGGCCGTCGGAGCGTGTTCTCCATCACGTCGCCCATGAGGGCGACGGCAAACAGAAACAGCGTGATGACGTTGAGCCCGTCGATGCGCGTGGCCTGGCGTTCGACCCGGGCCCGGCCTGCCAGCGCGCGGATCGCGGTCGCCACGCAGGCGGCTCCGGCCAGCATCAGAACGAGGCGCAGCCCGAGCGCGAGCGGCGAAAGCGTCACCTGCCTCCCGACGAAGGCGGCGATCAGCGCGGGCGCCAGAAACGGGGTCACCGCGGTGCAGGCCAAGAGCAGGGCAAGCGTCACCGCCGCATTCATTCCCATCAGCGCGGCAAGCGCGGGCGAGGAGAAGATGGGCGGAGCCACGACATTGAACATCAGCGCCAGCAGAAGCCCGGGTGAGCTTGCGCCGACGTCCATGGCGATCAGCACACCGCCGGCCAGCGCGGGAACGATCAGCATGGTCCAGAGCGCGGCGACCAGCAGCAGGCGCGGTCTTGCAAGCTGCATGCGCAAGGCCGCCGGCTCGACCCGCAGAAAGGCGAGGCAGAGCAGCACGAACACCGTCTCGGCAAAGAACGGGCGGACCAGCGCGCCGAGCGGCGGCAGTGCGATGCCGAGCAGGATCGAGACTGCAACGGCTTCGGTGCCGTGGCGTCCAAGCCAGGTGAGCGCCGCCGCCGGCCGGTCGAGAACGGACATGGGGGTGGCATAACAGTGGCGCTGGCGGCCGTCGATAGGCTCGCATAGATATCAAGACCTGTCGCGCGATGTGGGGTCGCGCGATCCCGGGGAGCCTTGCATGGCCCGAACAGACGCCATCGTGCTGGGTGCCGGCATCGTCGGCACCTGCGTTGCGCTGCATTTGGCCAGGCGCGGGCTGTCGGTCGCGCTGATCGACCGGCGCGGGCCGGGCGAGGAGACCTCCTACGGCAATGCCGGCGTGATCGAGGGGCAGACGCTGTTGCCGCATGCCTTTCCTTCAGGGCTCGGCGCCCTGCTCAAGGTGGCGCTGAAGCGGGCGCCGGAGGCGAACTACCATCTCGACGCGCTGCCCCGCCTGCTGCCCTGGTTGTGGGCCTACCGCGCGCACACCCGTCCGCAGGCCGCCGTTGCCTTCGCCGAGGCGATGCGGCCGCTGTTTGCGCGGGCGCTGCCGGAGCACGAGGCGCTGATGGCGCAGGCGGGCGCCGCGCACCTGCTGCGCAAGGACGGCTGGCTCAAGCTCTACCGCCGCGAGGAATCGTTCCGCTCGACTGCCCGCGAGCGGGCGCTCGCCGACACGCTCGGACTTGCCCACCGCGTGCTCGATCCGGACGGCGCGCGTGCGCTCGAGCCGTCGCTTGCGCCGGTGTTTTGCCGCGCCGTGCACTGGCCGGACGCTGCAAGCGTGTCCGACCCGCTGGCGCTGACCAAGGCCTACGCCGCGCTTTTCGTGCGGCAGGGCGGTGTCCTGCTCAAGGGCGATGCGCGCACACTGCGTCGGCTCGACGGCCGCTGGCGCGTCGACGCCGAGGAGGGGCCGCTCGACGGCGGCGAGGCGGTGGTGGCGCTCGGCCCGTGGGCGCCGGACACGCTCGCACCGCTGGGCATCCGGCTGCCGCTCGCCTACAAGCGCGGCTATCACCTGCACTTCCGCGCGCGGGGCAACGCCGGTCTTACCCGCCCGGTGGTCGACACCGACTGCGGCTACTGCCTTGCCCCCATGGCGCAAGGCATCCGCCTGACCACCGGCGCCGAATTCGCCGAGCGCGATGCTCCCCCCACGCCGCACCAGTTCGACCGGCTGATGCCGCTCGCGCGTGCGCTGTTCCCGCTTGACGCCGCCATTGAGACCAAACCTTGGATGGGCTCGCGGCCCTGCTTTGCCGATTCGCGCCCGGTGATCGGCCGTGCGCCCGGCCAGCGCGGATTGTGGCTTGCCATCGGCCACGCCCATTGGGGGCTGACGCTCGGGCCGGTGACGGGCCTGCTGCTTGCCGAAATGATGACCGGCGAAACGCCGTTCTGCGATCCCGCCCCCTACGCCGCCGAGCGGCTCATCGGCTGAGCGGCCGCGTTCTGCGGCGAAGGCGCGCTTCACAAGTGCGTGCATCAATCGTGTGCATGCGTGCAATCATCAAGGCGCATGCGACGCGCTTCCCTTGCGAAAGACGTTTTTCCACGCGCGCGCGGCGCGACAAAAATCTTGCGATTGCACGCATGCACGTCGCTCACATTTTCCGCACGCGCTCGTGATCGCGGGGGATGTGTCCATCCGCGCGATCGATACGTATCTGGCGGCAGGCGAGCAGAGAGCTCGTCAACGCAAAAAGGAGTCAGGACTATGCTCAGCAGGATCGCTCTTACCACCGCCCTCATCATCGGGGCCGTCTCCGCTGCGGCGGCCGCCGACGTTGCCGAGAACAAGATCGGCGACATCTATCCGGTGCCGTCCTACGTCACGCAGTATCGTGCGTCCGCCGCGGACGCGTTCGCGTGGCAGCGGCCCTCGCGCAACGTCATCGTCTCGCAGCCGTCGCACTTCGATCGGCACGGCTTCAACGGCTGGTGATCGACGTTCGGCCGCAGTTCCGGATGAACGCTGCGGACCAACGCGACGGCAAAGCGGCCGGCCTTGCGCCGGCCGCTTGGTCATGGCGCCCAGGCGCGTGCAGCGCGTGGGCGCGGCACGTTAACCCTGTTGGTCCCTTTGCGTTGCGCTCGCCGGCGAGCAAGACACAATGCCTCCGCAAGACGCCTTCGACGGGACGGGGCGGCTCCTTGGATGACAGGCGTGTGTCGCCGGACATTGCGCCGGCACGGGCCCATTCGTTGCCGCCCGCGGCGGAACGAGACGGCGAGGGCAGCAAGCCTTGCGCACGCGAAACACAGCACCGGCCCGGCTCGTGGCGGCAACGATCGCCGGCGCGCTGCTTGCGGCCTGCTTTGCCGCCGATGGGCGCGCCGGCCCCCAGTCCGGTTCCGGCGAACGCTACTTCATCGATTTTCGCGCGCGACCGAGCGCCTATATCGGCCACACCTATGTTGTCTACGGTCGCGTGAACGCCGACGGTCGCGTCACCGCCTTGCACTACGCCGGGCTGGTCCCGGAGGAGAGCGCGTGGAAGGGTTTCTTCGCGCCGATCCGCGGCAGCATCCGCAAGTACAAGGATGACACCCGGCGCCTGCCGACCATCATCTATCGGCGCTCGCTGACGCGGGCCGAATTCCGTCGGGTCGGCCGCCTGGTGCGGCTGATGAAGTCGATGCAGCGGGAGTGGCACGTCGTGTTCTTCAACTGCAACGATTTCGCCATCCAGGTGGCCGAGGTGCTGGGACTTCGGCGGCCGCCGAGCCTGCTGCCGCCGAGCATGTGGGTGGCCGGTCTGCGTGCGCTCAACGGTCCGTAACCGCGCGGAGCGCGTCCACCTCGATCGCGGCGGCGGATTCGGGCTGCCGTCCGGCTCGTGTCAGTTGCGCTCGCCGCCGAACGTGTCGCGCCAGCTCGGCAGTGCGCCCGGAAACGGCAACGGACGGGCCTCGTAGACCGCGCGCGCGACCGCGCGCGCCAAGGTATTGGCGGCGATGCTGCCGATTTCGGTCAGGTCGCTTGCGGGATTGGACAGGGCGCGCCGGCCCGTCGCCGCCGCGAACACGGTGTCGCCGTCGAGCGTCGTGTGCGCCGGATAGATGGCGCGTGACAGCCCATCCTGTGCCATCACCGCAAGCTGCTTGGCCTGCGCCTTGCTGAGCGCAGCGTCGGTGGCGACGAGGGCAATCGTCGTGTTCTCGCCGACCCGCCCCTTGGCGGTTGGAACGAGGGCAGCGGGCGGTATCGTCGCCGGCCAGCCGCGGCCGCCGAACTCGCCATCCTGTTCAAACGCGGCGGCCCAGAAATGCGGTCCGCCGCCGACGGTGACGCTGCCGCAGGCGTTGACCGCAACGATCGCGCCGATCGCAAAGCCTGCGGCCGTCGCCGCCGAGGCGGAGCCGAGCCCGCCCTTGAGATTGACCGTCGTTGCGCCATAGCCCGCGCCGGCCGTGCCGAGCGCAAATTCCAGCCCGGCGGAGGCCGCAGCCGCATAGCCGAGATCGCGATACGGAGGAAAGCGTCCCCACCCCTTGTCGCCGCCGTTGAGCAGGTCGAACAAGACCGCCCCGCACACGATCGGCACGCGGATATCGGCGATCGCAAATCCGCGGCCGTTCTCGCGCAGCCAAGCCTGCACACCGGAGGCGGCGTCGAGGCCGTAGGCGGAGCCGCCGGTGAGCACCACGGCATCGACGCGCTCGATCGTGCGGTGCGGCTCCAGCAGGTCGGTCTCCCGCGTCCCCGGCGCCCCGCCGCGGATGTCGACCGCGGCGACGGCGGGCGCCTCGAACACGATCGCGGTCACACCCGAGGCCAGTCGCGCATCATCGGCGTTGCCGACACGGACGCCGGCCACATCGGTGATCAGATTGCGGCGGGCGCTCACGAAGCGCTCCGCATCGCCGGCCCCTGGCCGGCTAGGATGCGCCGCAAATGCCGTTCGGCTTCCTCGATCGTGGTGGCGTGTGCGAACCACTCGCGATGCCTCGGCGTGAAGGCTTCGGCCGGGCCGAGCAGCAGCGTGCGCCGCTCGCGGCGCGGCCGGTCGCGCTCGCCGCGGTATTCGGCCGCCATGTCGAGCTCGTTCTGGGTGCCGGCTCCGCCGGGGAGGGCGATGATGGCATCCGCGCTGAACACATTGATGTGGTTGCGGGCCGGCTCGTTCAGCCAATCATCGACCCGGGGCGGCAGCGGCGTGAAGATCGCGATCTCGACAAAGGGATTGGGGTAGGAGCGGCCGGCGGGATCGCGATTGGGACGGTCGAAAGGACCGGCCGGATCGCGCGGCACGATGCCGATGGACAGGCCGCTGCGGCGCTCGACCGCGACGAAGCCCTGGGCGACCGCGGCCATGACCCCGTAGCCTGCGCCGGTCAACAGGTGCGCGCCGAGCCCCGCCACCATGGTGCCCACCGACTGCGCCAGCCGTTCGCGCTCGGCGTCGATGGCCTTGCCCGATCCGAAGACGGCAACAATCGGCAGCTTTCGCAGCATCCCTGCGCCTCCCGGCCGACCATATCACCGCCGATCACTTCCGGGCGATGGCCGGCGATCGCCCTTGCACAGGCGGGGCTCGCCATCGCATCTAGGCGCCATGAGTCAAGACGTCACGCTGCTCGCGGCGCTGGTTGCGGGGCTTGTGAGCTTTCTTTCGCCCTGCGTGCTGCCGCTGGTGCCGCCCTACCTCGTGTACCTGGCGGGGACCTCGCTGGAACGCTTTGCCGACGCCGAGCCCGAGCCGCGGGTGCGTCGCGAGACCGTCGCGGCCGCCTTCCTGTTCGTCTGCGGCTTTTCCACGGTGTTCATCCTGCTGGGTGCCAGCGCCAGCGCCGTCGGATCGCTGCTGCGCGCCTATTCCGCCGAGCTCGCCATCGTCGCCGGCGTCGTGATCATCGCCATGGGCCTGCATTTCCTCGGCCTGTGGCGGATCGATCTGTTGCATCGCCAGAAGCGCGTGGAGGTGCCGAAACCGGTCGGTCTGTGGGGGGCCTATGTGATGGGGCTGGCCTTTGCCTTCGGCTGGACGCCCTGCATCGGGCCGATTCTCGCCGTCATCCTGGCGGTCGCCGCCTCCGAGGCGACCGTGTCCAAGGGCGCGGGCCTCCTCGCCATCTATTCGATGGGGCTCGGCATCCCGTTCCTGCTTGCGGCATTGGCGATCGAGCCCTTCGCCGCTTTCCTGGCGCGCTTCCGCCGCCATCTCGTTCACGTCGAGCGCGTGATGGGCGCGCTGCTGGTGCTCACCGGGATCGCCTTCTTGACCGGCTTCGTGACGCAGGCGAGCTTCTGGATCCTGGAGACGTTTCCGGCGCTCGGACGAATCGGCTGAGGCCGTCACCGCGGCTGGAAGCCTGACTCGCGTATGGTCTGGGCGGCGCTCGTGCGCTGCCGCTTGAGGTATTGCGCAAACTGTTCCGGCGTATCGAACACCGGCTCGATGCCGATGTCGATCAGCCGCTTTTGCCGGAATTCGCGATCGTTGCCGATCTGGCTGATGTCGGCGTGCAGCTTTTCAATGATCGGCCGGGGCGTCCCCGCCGGCGCGACAAAGCCGAAATAGACCGGGGCGAGCGAGTGGAAGCCAAGCTCGGTCAACGTCGGCACGTCGGGGAACAGATGCGAGCGCTTGTCCGAATCGACCGCAAGCGCCGTCACCGTGCCGTTGCGGATGTGCGAGATGAAATTCGGCAGGCCGACGATGGCAACGGGGGTGGTGCCGGTCAAGAGTCCCGTCACGATATCGCCGCCGCCCCGCGCCGGAACGAAAACGATGTCGGCGCCGGTTTTGCGCTTCCATTGCTCGATCATGATCTGCATCGGGATGGAAAGCGCGGTATAGGCGAGCGTGCCGGGCTTGTCCTTCGACAGCTTGGCGAGCGCCTCGAACGAGGATACGCCGAGCTTTGAACTCACCACCACGACCTGCGTGTTGATGAAGGCGTTGGTGATCGGCTCGAACGCCTTTTCCGGATCGTAGGGAATGGACTTGTAGGTGAACTGGTTGAGCACCAGCACCTCGCCTGGAAGGATGCAGATGGTGCTGCCGTCGTTCGGCGCCTCGGCGCAGGCGCGGCCGGCGATGTTCATGCCACCGCCGGGGCGGTTTTCGATGATGACCGGCTGGCCCCAGCGCTTCTGCAGTTCATCGCCCATCGCGCGCACGAAGATGTCGCTCGTGCCGCCTGCGCTGTTGGCGGTCAGCACCCGTACCGGCTTGCTCGGATAGGACTGTGCTGCGGCCGGCGCCGTGGCGAGCACCAGCGGCGCCGCGGCGACCAGTGCAAGTCGGATCGCTCTCATCGTGCTCCCCCTGTCTTGGTTACGGCAGCTTGAGCAGCCGTTTGGCGTTGCCGGACAATATCATGCCTCGGTCGGTCTCGGGGATGTCGAGATCGCGGATGAGTTTCAGCGCCTTCGGTTTGAGCGAGGTCAGAGGCGGCGCATCGCTGCCGTAAAGCACGTGATCCGCCCCGACCCAGTCGAGCACCATGCGCAGCGCGGGCGGATTGTAGGTGACGGTGTCGAGATACATCTTCTTCAGATAGTGGCTCGGCGGATGCTTGATCTTGAGCGGCTCGTAGGGGCCGAGGAAGAACGCCTCGTCCTTGAGCTCGTAGGCGTAGTCCATCCGGCTGATGGTCTCGCAGATGCCGCCGCCGCCGTGGGAGGCCACGATCTTGAGCCGGGGAAAGTCCTCCAGGATGCCGCGCACGATCAGGCGGCCGAGCGCAAGGCAAAGATCGAACGGCCGGCCGATGCTCGAGGCCAGGCGGTACTCCTTCATCCGCTCCTCGCCGAAGCCGAGATGCGGCGGATGAATCATCACCGGCACATCGAGCTCCTGCACCAGCTCCCAGAACGGCCGCGCTTCGTCGTCGTCGGGATAGTGTCCCTTGTGGCTTGAATGGATGAACACGCCCTTCAGGCCGAGCTCACGGATCGCGCGCTCGGTCTCCTTGATGAAGGCCGGACCGCCGCAGGGCAGAATGGTGGCGAACGCATAGAGCACGCCCTTGTGCCTGTCCTGCACTTCGGCGGCATAATCGCTCCAGCGCTGCACCGCCGGAAGTTCCTCGGCCGCCGACTTGCCGCGCAGATAGTGGGCGGCATTGGTGACGACGCTAATATCGATGCCGGCCTTGTGGTGGGCCTCCAGGAAATTCTCCAGCACCATCGGACAGCCGCGCTCGCCCCAGCGCGGGCCGGTGTGGCCGTCGAAGGTGCGCAGGTCGTCGGCGGCCTCCTCCGGCGTGTAGATGTGGGAATGCCAGTCGATGATCATGGGGTCCTTCGGCAGAGGGGCGGCACCGCGGGACGCGGTCGTGAACGGCGACAAAGCCCGCCCCGGCGGAGCGGAGCGGGCTTGCCGATGATGGCGAGGGGCCGACTCAGGAGCCGGGCTTGGACGCCAGCTCGGCGTAGTTGCCGTTCTTGTCCCACTGGTAGACGACGTAGTCGAGAATGGTGATGTCGCCCTTCTTGTCGAACGACAGCTTGCCCAGCACGGTGTCATAGCTGCCGGTCTTGAGCGCGGCCGCGACCTTCTTGCCGTCGATGCTCTTGGCCTTGGCGGCGGCCTGCGCCCACACCTGGATCGCGGCGTAGGTGTAGAGCGTGTAGCCTTCCGGATCGATGTTCTTGGCCTTGAACTTCTCGACGATCGCCGCCGCGCTCGGCTTCTTGCGCGGATCGGGTCCGAAGGTGAACAGCACGCCCTCGGCCGCGGGGCCGGTGATGGAGGCGAATTCCTTGTCGGCGAGCGCATCGCCCGCCATCAGCACGGTCTTGAGGCCCTGGTCGCGCATCTGCCGCAGGATCAGCCCCGATTCCTGATGATAGCCGCCGACATAGACGAGATCGATGCGGTTGAGCTTGAGCTTGGAGACGAGCGCGGTGAAGTCCTTGTCGCCCTTGTTGTAGGCCTCGTACAGCTTCTCCTTGATGCCGGCCTTGTTGAGCGCCTTCTTGGTCTCGTCGGCAAGGCCTTTGCCATAGGTCGTCTTGTCGTGAATGATGGCGATGTTCTTGCCCTTGAAGTTCTTGGCGATGTAGGCGCCCGCCACCGCGCCCTGCTGGTCGTCGCGGCCGCAGACGCGGAACGTGTTCCACAGCCCGCGGTCGGTGAAGCGGGGATTGGTGGAGGCGGGCGTGATCTGCAGGACGCCCGCTTCGGCATAGGCCTCCGAAGCCGGGATCGACGACGACGAGCAGTAGTGGCCGGCGACGAACGGCAGCTTCATGCTGGCGAATTTCTCGGCGACCGAACGCGCCTGCTTGGGATCGCAGGCATCGTCGCCGATCTCGAGCTTGATCTTTCGGCCGAGCACGCCGCCGGCGGCGTTGATGTCGGCCGCCGCCTGTTCGGCGCCGTTCCTGAGCTGGCGCCCGAAGGTCGCTTCGCCGCCGGTCATCGGCCCGGCGACGCCGATGGTGATGTCCTGTGCTGGCGCGGGGCCGACAAACGCGAGGCCGGCGCCAAGAACAAGACCTGCAAGCCATATCCTTTTCATAGCGTTCTCCTCAGGTTGCGGACCGCTGACCGTTGCGTCGCCCCGGTCGCGATGACCGTCTGGCGCCATTGTGTCCGGTTTTTGCCGAGCGGTCACCGGGATTCGGTGCGGCGACGCCGGGGAATTTCATCCTCCGGCGCGCGCTCGCGCCAGCTGAACGGACCGGTGCGCTCGTACAGCCAGTGGTATTGCGTCGCCATCTGCGCAGCACGCGTGGTGCGCCACGCCAGCGTCCCGACCAGCAGCAGATAGATCGTGTCGACGGCGTAGGAGAGCGGCGACAGGAGCGTCGCCTGGAACAGGGCAAAATGCACAAAGCGCACGGCGGCGCCGAGCAGCGCAAGGTAGAAAACGAGATGCCAGAACGGCCGCCAGGTGCGCGCGATCGCGCGACCGGCAAGCCAAGCCGCACCGCCCCCGATCAGGCCGGTGATGAAGATCACCTGCAGCGGCGTCTCGCTGGCGTAGAGGTCATCCATCGCCCGTGCATCCAATTGCGAACGGATGTTATCATAGCGCGCGCTGCCCGGGGCGCAGGCCAGGACGCAGGCGGCGGCGCGGTCCAATTCCCATCGGCTCGCCGGGGCGGCCCGGCGGGCCGATCCATCACGGAGATCGACGTTTGCGATGAGCCCGCACGAACGGCCGCGGCCCAACTTCATTCTCTTCATCACCGATCAGCAGCGTGCCGATTTTGTCGGCTGCTACGGTCACCCGGTCCTGCGCACCCCGCACATCGATTCGATTGCCGTGCGCGGAACCGTTTTCGACCGCTTCTATGTGGCAAGTCCCGTGTGCATGCCCAATCGCGCCAGTCTGATGACCGGCCGCATGCCGTCGCTGCACGGGGTGCGCTCCAACGGCATCCCGCTGACGATGAGCGCGGTCACCTTCGTCGAGCTGTTGCGCGATGCGGGCTACCAGACCGCGCTGATCGGCAAGAGCCATCTCCAGAACTTCACGCCGCACCCTCCAATCATCAAGCGCCCGCCGCCGCGGCCCGGCTACCACGAGCCCTCGCCGGAGTTACGGCAGGCGATGCGCCACGATCTCGCCGATCCGCGTTACGAGCAGGAGACGCCGGAATACTGGCTCACGCCGGACGCTCGCATTCGCACGCCGTTCTACGGCTTCGATCACGTGACCCTGGTGCGGGCACACGGCGACGAGCCGGGCGGCGACTACGACCGCTGGTTGATGCAGCGCGATCCGCGGGCGCGGGACCTGCTCGGCCCGAAGAACAGCCTGCCGCACGACTACACATGCCCGCAGGCCTACCGCACGGCGATCCCCGCCGAGCTTTACGCAACGGCGTTTCTCGCCGAGCGCGCCTGCGCTTGGCTCGATCAGGCCGATCGCGCTGCCCCGTTCTTTCTCATGCTGTCCTTCCCCGATCCGCACCATCCGTTCAATCCGCCCGGCAAGTACTGGGACATGTACAAGCCCGAGCAATTCGAAATCCCGGAAGCGTTCCGGCGCAACGACTGGACCCCGCCGCCCTTGATCCAAAACATCTTCAAGGAGCGCGAGAGCGGCCGGGCCAATCTCGCCGGGATGAACACCATTGCCGTTTCCGCGCGCGAGGCGCAGGAGGCGCGGGCGCTGACCTGCGGCATGATCGCCTGCATCGACGACGCCATCGGGCGCGTCCTGCGGGCGCTCGACGCCGACGGGAGGGCCGGGGATACGGTCCTGGTCTTCACCAGCGACCACGGCGACCATCTCGGCGACCACCGCCTGATGCTCAAGGGCGCCGAGCAGTATCAGAGCATCGTGCGCGTGCCGTTCATCTGGGCCGACCCGCAGGCGTCCAATCAGCCACCGCGCACGGACGCGCTCGCCTCCACCATGGATATTTCGGCAACCGTGCTCGACCGCGCCCGCATCGAGCCCTACAGCGGCATCCAGGCCAGAAGCCTTTTGCCGGCGATCGAACGCGGCGAGCGGGTGCGGGATGCGGTGTTCGTCCAGTACGACCATCAGCACGACAGCCCGGGGACCAACGTGCCGCCGCGCGTCCACACCCTGATCGACGAGCGCTACCGGGTCAGCGTGTTCCACGGCACCGGCTGGGGCGAACTCTACGACCTGCAGAACGACCCCGGCGAGTTCAACAATCTGTGGGACGATCCGGCGCATGCGCGCACCCGCGCGCGCATGGTCGAGCGCCTGTTGCTCGCCGAGATCGAGCACGTGGACCGCGTGCCGCTGCCGACGCGGCGGGCATGATCGCTATCGCGTGCTGCCGCGATCCTCGACGTTGAAGCCCGAGGCCTTGACCAGCCGCCCCCAGCGCTCGACCTGCGCCAGGATGTCGGCCTTGAGCTGCGGGCCGGTCGCTCCCGAGACTTCGAAACCTTGCGTCTCGAGCTTCTGCCTGATGGCGGGGTCGGCGTGCGCCGCCTTGGCGGCATCGGTCAGCCGCGCGAGCGTGTCGCTCGGCGTACCCTCCTTGACCAGGAGTCCGAACCAGACCTTGGCCGTGAACTCCGGGTAGCCGAGTTCCGCAAACGTCGGCACGTCGGGCAAGGAGCGATCGCGGGTCGGCCCGGTCGTCGCCAGCGCCTTGAGCTTGCCGGCGCGCACATGCGGCAGCGAGGAGTTGACCTGGCCAAATCCGAATTGGGAGTGGCCGCCGAGCAGGCCCGTCACCTGATGGCCGGAGCCGCGGTAGGGCACGTGGGTGAGGTCGAGGCCGAATTTCTCGTTGAGCTGGTAGCCGAGAAAATGCGACGGCGTTCCCGCTTGATACGACGAATAGCTCAGCTTGCCCTTGTTCTCCTTCGCCCATTTTATGAACTGGTCCAGGTTGTCGGCCGGAACGCTCGGATTGACGAGAAAAACCAGGGGCGCCTCGACGCCGCGGATGATCGGCCGAAACTGATCGATCTTCCAGCGCGCACCCGGGAACAGGTTCGGCAGGATTTCGGTGAATGCCTGGGTGCCGAGCCACAGGATGCTGCCGTCGGCGGGCTGGTCGGCGATGTATTGCGCCGCCAGGCTGCCGCTCGCGCCGGGCTTGTTCTCGATGATGACGGGTTGGCCGAGCGTGCGCGACATGTGCTCGGCGATCATGCGGGCATAGGGATCGATGGCCCCGCCCGCGATCGTACCGACAATGACGCGAATCGTTCCGCTCTGGGCGAAGGCGTCTTTGGCGCCGGGCAGGGCAAAGAGGCCGGCCAGGCAGAGCAGCAGGACTTTGAGCACGTGACGCCGTGTCATGGTCTCTCTCCGGGACGATGGCGCCCAAAGCCTAACAGCACGGCGCCGGCATGTCTTGCCGGGGACCGGCGGTCAATGCCGGCCGCCTTCGAGATAGGCGGCCCGCACTTCCGGCCGTGCCAGGAGTTCGCGACCGCTGCCCGACATCGTGATCTCGCCGTTGACAATGACGTAGCCGCGGTGGGCGAGCTTGAGCGCGTGATAGGCGTTCTGCTCGACCAGGAACAGGGTCAGGTGGTCACGCTCGTTCAGTTCACGGATGGCGCGGAAGATCTGCTTCACCAGCATCGGGGCGAGACCGAGGGAGGGTTCGTCAAGCATGAGCAGGCGCGGCCGGCTCATCAGCGCGCGCGCGATCGCAAGCATCTGTTGCTCGCCGCCGGACAAGGTACCGCCGCGCTGATGGAGGCGCTGCTCGAGCAGCGGAAACAGGGCGAACACGCGCCGCAGGTCGTCCTCAAAATATGCGGCCTCGCATACGGTCGCGCCCATCTGCAGGTTCTCGAGCACCGTCATGCGCGGGAAGATGCGGCGGCCCTCGGGTGCTTGTGCGATGCGCAGCTTGGCGATCTCGTGGGTCGGCAGATCGGTGATGTCCTGGCCGGCGAAAATGATGCGGCCTTCGCGCGCGCGCGGATTGCCGAACGTCGTCATCATCAGCGTGGACTTGCCGGCACCGTTCGCCCCGATCAGCGTGACGATCTCGCCCTCGTTGACGTCGAGGTCGACACCCTTCAGCGCCGCGATGTTGCCGTAATAGGTCTTGACGCCGCGGATGGACAGGAGCGGGGCGCTCATGGCTTGACCTCGGCCTCGACCTCCTCCACCTCCTCGTCCTCGACGCCGAGATAGGCCGCGATCACCTTGGGATCGTTGCGGATGGCCGCGGGCGGGCCGTCGGCGATCTTGACGCCGTAGTCGAGCACGACGATGTGGTCGGAAATCTCCATCACCACCGACATGTCGTGCTCGATCAGCAGGATCGAGGTGCCGTGCTGGTGCTGGATGAAGCGCAACAGCTCGTTCAATTCGGCGCTCTCGCGCGCATTGAGTCCCGCCGCTGGCTCGTCGAGGCACAACAACACCGGATCGGTGCACATGGCGCGGGCGATTTCGAGCCGCCGCTGCTCGCCATAGGCGAGGCCGCCGGCTGCGTCGTCGGCGCGCCGCAACAGGCCGGTGCGGTCGAGCCAGTAGCGCGCCTTGTCGATCGCAGCGCGCTCGGCTTCGGCATACGAGCGCAGTCCGAACAGCCCGGCGAGCGTGAAGCCGGAGGCGGCCATCAACACGTTATGCTGCGCCACCACCAGGTTTTCGAGCGCGGTCATGGCGGGGAACAGGCGGATATTCTGGAACGTGCGCGCCACCTTCGCCACCTGCGCGATGCGAAAGTCGAGCAGTCGTTCGAGCAGGAATGAGCGGCCGTCCGGGTGGACCAGCTCGATCAATCCGGCGCTCGGCTTGTAGAAGCCGGTGATGCAATTGAACACGGTGGTCTTGCCGGCGCCGTTCGGGCCGATCAGCGCCGTGATCTCGCCGCGGCGGGCGCGAAAGCTCAGATCGTCCACCGCCACCAGGCCGCCAAAGCGCATGGTTAGGCGCTCGACGTTGAGGATCAGGTCGCCGGAGCGCACCATGGCCTATCCGCGGCCCTGTTCGACCAGGGCCTGCGGCACCGCGCGCCGCTCGGCGAGGTAGAGCGAAGGCTCGCGCGAGGCGACGAGGCCGCGCGGCCGCCAGATCATGATGGCGACCATCGCGCCGCCGAACACCAGCATCCGGTACTGGTCGAGCTCGCGGAACAGTTCGAAGCCGCCGAGCATGACCAGGGCTGCGACCGCCACCCCGATCTGCGATCCCATGCCGCCCAGCACGACGATGGCAAGGATCAAGGCCGACTCGCCGAACACGAACGATTCCGGGCTGATGAATCCCTGCCGGGTGGCGAAGAACGATCCGGCGATGCCGCCGAACATGGCGCCCATGGCAAACGCGGTCAGCTTGGTGTTGGTGGTGTTGATGCCGAGCGAGCGACAGGCGATCTCGTCCTCGCGCATCGCCTCCCAGGCGCGGCCGATCGGCAGCCGTCGCATCCGGATGGTCACCCAGTTGGTAATGAGCGCGAGGGCGAGGATCAGGTAGAACAGAAACACCACCCGGTGGGTGGGGGAAAACTCCAGGCCGAAGGCCGCGGCAAAGCCGCCCTCGCCGTCGACGAAGGGCAGGCCGAAGAACGACGGCCGCGGAATGCTGGTGATGCCGTTCGGTCCTCCGGTGAGGTCCTGCCAGTTGAGCAGGACGAGCCGGATGATCTCGCCGAAGGCAAGCGTGACGATGGCGAGGTAGTCGCCGCGCAGGCGCAGCACGGGAAATCCGAGCAGCACGCCCCAGAACGCGGCGAGGATGCCGGCGAGCGGCAGGCAGATCCAGAACGACAGGCCGAAATGCGTGGACAACAGCGCGTAGGAATAGGCGCCGACAGCGTAGAAGGCGACGTAGCCGAGATCGAGCAGGCCGGCGAGCCCGACCACGATGTTCAGGCCCCAGCCGAGCATCACGTAGGTGAGCACGAGGATGCCGAGATCGAGCACATAGCGGTTGTGATAGAACAGCACCGGCACCAGCAGGGCAAAGCCGAGCAGCGCCGGGCCGACGTAGCGGCCGGCCTTGGCCACCGCGGGCGCCAACCAGATCGGCAACGCCCGGCCGAGCCCGATCGGCCCACGGCCGAACAGCAGGGCGCGGATGAAGGCGCCGACGAACACTACCCCCACCATCAGCGCGAGCGAGTCGAAGCGCGTCGTCACCATGAGCGCGCCGGTCGGCCCCTGGTCGGTGTGCAGTCCGATCAGGAAGAAAAACAGGCCGAAGGCAACGAGGGCCGCAAGCGTCGCCTCGCGCAGAGCGGCCGCAAGCGGCAGCGTCCGGGTGCGGGATGCGGCTGCGTTCGGCACCGGCGTCTTGCCCCGTCTCACACCTTCTCGACTTCGGGACGACCGAGGATGCCCGTCGGCAGGAAGATCAGCACGACGATGAGCACGGAGAAGGCGGCGACGTCCTTGTATTCGATCGAGAAGTACGCCGACCAGAAGGTCTCGATCAGGCCGATCAGGAGGCCGCCCAAGACCGCGCCCGGCAACGAGCCGATGCCGCCCAGGACCGCGGCGGTGAACGCTTTCACGCCGGCGACGAAGCCGATGTAGAAATCGACGACGCCGTAGTAGAGCAGGTACATGATGCCGGCGACGGAGGCGAGCGCCGCTCCAATTACGAACGTCAGCGATATGGTGCGATCGATATCGACGCCAAGCAGGGACGCCATCTTCAGGTCCTGCTCGCAGGCGCGCATATCGCGGCCGAGCCGCGTCCTGGCCACAAGCCAGGAGAATCCGGCCAGCAGGATCAGTGTCGTCACCACGACGATGATCTGCACATTGGAGAGCTGGACGACGAAATCGTCCTTCGACAGCAAGGTGTAGCCGCCCTCGACCAGCGGCGGCAGCGGCTTCACGCGCGCACCCTGCGCGATCTGCACATAGTTCTGCAGGATGATCGACATGCCGATGGCCGAGATCAGCGGCGCGAGGCGGTAGCTGTGCCGCAGCGGCCGGTAGGCGAAGCGCTCCACCGTCCAGCCGTAGAGCGCGGTCAGGCCCATGGCGAGCAGCAGCACGAGAAACAACGCGAGCGGAACCGCGGTGACACCGATCGCAACAAGCGCCAGGAACGCGATCAGGGCGATGAACCCCCCGACCATGAAAATGTCGCCGTGGGCGAAATTGATCATCCCGATGATGCCGTAGACCATCGTGTAGCCGATGGCGATCAGGCCGTAGATCGAGCCGAGCGTCACCCCGTTGATGAGCTGCTGGAAGAAATATTCCATGCGTCCGAATCTCCCTCGGGCGCGCTTGAGGCCGCACGTTCCCCCGCTGCGCAGCCCATGGCGTGCTTAGCAGGGGCGCCGACGCCCGGCAATGCGCCAACGCGTGCCGGCGCTCCTTTTGCCCAGCTTGCGGGGGCGCCCGTGATCTGCGCAACGGCCGCTCGGAGCCGGCGTGCCGTCGCACTCATGCAGCCGGATCGCAGGCCGGGCCATCCGCCGGTGCGGCGGCGACGCTGAACCGCCGCTCAGCGCCTGGTCTCGGCGGGTCGCACCCCGCGCCAGGGGTCGGACGGCTCGGCCGGTCCCTTCGACCGCAGATGTTTCATTGTGGCGTCGTAGCGCTTCTCGACCTCCGCCTGTTCCTTCTTCTGCTGCTCATGGAGGATTTCGAGCGGCGACTTTCGGCCGCTATCATCCATGATCTGAGGTTGCGACAGGGCGGGTCCGGCCAGAAGCGGAAGCACCACAGCGCCGACAGCGACAATCCTCATGAGGTGAGCCCCGGTTGTGCGCGCACGATGACCTATCGAAAGTCTATCACGACCGGGCCGGAGGTGAATGTCGGCATTCGGCCATTTCGTGCCGGGCGTGTCGCTTCTCAGTGCGGCGGGGCCACCGAAGCGGGCCGCCAATGCTGAAGCCGTCGGCGGGACGAATGACGGTGCGTGCAATCGAGCCGGCGGCTCCGGATCAGCCTTGAGGATATCGCATACGCTCCCGCCGGTTCCGCCGGCGCCGTGGGCTCCCTCCCAATCGCGGAATCCATTACATTGGCGCCATGAGTTGGATCGACCAGCACCCCGACATGGCCGGCGCATTCGACGCGGTTCAAGCCGCCAAGACCGTCGAGCCGCAGCAGTTTCGCGAAGCCATGAGCCGGCTCGGCGCCGCCGTGCACGTGGTCACCACCGACGGCCCGAGCGGGCGCACCGGATTCACCGCAACCGCCGTGGTGTCGGTCTCTGACGCGCCGCCGACGCTGCTCGTCTGCCTCAACCGCTCCGCCACCAGCATGCCGATCCTGCGCGACAACGGCGTGTTCTGCGTCAATACGCTGCGCGCGGGCGACGAATTGATCGCCGACACCTTTGCCGGCCGCACCAAGGTCGCGCGCGACCGGCGCTTCGACACCGGCCAATGGGTGCCGCTGGCCACCGGCTCGCCGGTGCTGACGAGCGCCGTCGTGGCCTTCGACTGCCGGGTGTGCGAGGTCAAGTCGGTGGCTTCGCACGACATCTATTTCGGCGTGGTCGAGGCCATCCATTTCGGCCCGCCGGGAGCGGCCCTGGTCTACCACGACCGCAGCTACAAGCAGGTCTGACCGGCGGCCTGTCCACACTGTTGTCCAACGGCCGCTGGCGCCATCGCGGCCGCGTTCCCCCTTGTCGGCCGGTCGCGTATGCTGCCGGCATGGCCAGGGTCTCGGCATTGCCGCTGTTTCATCTCTACGGTGATCCGCCGGACGATCAGGCATTCGATTTCATCCATGTCGAGACCATCGCCTCGCGATCCTCGCTGCACGATTGGCTGATCCGCGCCCACCGCCACCGCAACCTGTTCCAGATCCTCTTGATCGAGCGCGGCGGCGGCAACATGACGTTCGAGGCCGCGACGCTGTCCTTTGCCGCGCCGGCGGCGATCCTTGTTGCGCCGACCGTCGCGCACGGCTTTCGATTCCACCCGAACGAAACGGATGGCTGGGTGGTGAGTTTTACGGAAGACGTGGCGGCGGGCCTGGGCGAGCGCGCCGGCGACCCGCTCAAACGGTTGAAGGCACTCGCGGCGCAGCCGGTGATCCCGCTCGGTCACGCGGCCGAGATCAAGCGGCTGTCGGGTCTGTGCGCGGATCTTTACGAGGAAAGCTCTCTCGCTCGCGAGGGCTACCGGCTTGCGATGCGCGGGCTGCTCGCGCTGATCGCGATCGAAGCGGCGCGGCTTGCCGCAAGCCGGCTGCGCACCGGCACGGTGACGCTCGCGCCGACCGATGCGACGGTCGAGGCCCTGCGCCGCCTGGTCGAGGAGCATTTCCGCGAGCAGCGGTTGATCGGCTTCTATGCGGACAAGCTTGCCGTCACGCCTGACCGGCTCAACGACCACGTCAAGCGCGCAAGCGGGGTCACGGCCGGGCATTTGATTCGCCAGCGCGTTCTCACCGAGGCCAAGCGGGCGCTGGTGTTCACCGGTCAACCGATTCACGAAATCTCATTCGACCTCGGCTTTGCCGACCCTTCCCATTTCGCGCGCTTCTTCCGCAAGCAGACCGGCATGACGCCGCAGCAATTCCGCGCGGCACGGGGCGGCTGACCGCTCGTAGCGGCCGGCCTCGGCCAATGGCCGGCTCGGTCCGAGGCCCAGCAGGCGGATTGACGCCCCGGCGATTGTTCGATATTCGTAGAAATATGGAAAGGAATGAGGCCATCGCCGCCCTTGCGGCGCTCGCCCAGGACAGCCGGCTCGACACCTATCGGCTCCTGGTCAGCGCCGGTCCGGACGGCCTGCCGGCGGGCGAGGTGGCGGCACGGCTCGGCCTGCCGCCGAACACGCTGTCATTTCATTTTGACCGGCTGCGACAGGCCGGCCTTGTCACGGTCCGCCGCGAGGGGCGCTCGATGATCTATGCGGCGCGCTTCGACACGATGAACGCGCTGATCGGCTATCTCACCGAGCATTGCTGCGGCGGGCGCCCCGAGCTTTGCGCGCCCGCGGCAAGTCCGACCCGTACGTTCGAAAAGGCAGACCGATGAGCAAGCCGTATAACGTGCTGTTTCTTTGCACCGGCAATTCCGCCCGCTCGATCATGGCCGAGGCGATCCTGAACCGGCTCGGCGCGGGAAAATTCCGTGCCTTCAGCGCCGGCAGTCATCCCAAGGGGGTCGTCCATCCGCGCGCAATCGAACTGCTCAAGAGCCTCAACTACGACACCTCGTCGCTACGCTCCAAGTCGTGGAGCGAGTTCGCCGCGCCCGGCGCGCCGCCGCTGGATTTCGTGTTCACCGTCTGCGACGACGCAGCGGGCGAGGTCTGTCCGGTCTGGCCGGGCCAGCCCATGACCGCGCACTGGGGTGTTCCGGACCCGGTCGCAGCCACCGGCACCGACGCGGAAATCGCGCTGGCATTCAAGGACGCCTACCGGATGCTGTATCAGCGCATTGCGATCTTCACCGCGCTGCCGATCGAAGGCCTCGACCGGCTCACCTTGCAGCGACGGCTCACCGAGATTGGTCGCATGCAGGGCGCAACCGACAAGGCGGCGAGCGAGGCGTGAGCGCGGCTCCACTCGGCCGGCGTCTGATTGCGGAGGCGCTCGGCACGGCCTTGCTGCTCGCCGCGGTCGTGGGCTCGGGCATCATGGCCGAGCGTCTGGCGGGCGGTAACGAGGCGCTCGCGCTGCTATGCAATTCGCTGGCCACGGGCGCCATTCTGGTCGTGCTGATCCTGATTCTCGGCCCGGTCTCGGGGGCGCATATCAATCCCGTGGTGAGTCTCGGTTTTGCGCTGCGCAGGCAATTGCCAATTTTGGCGACCGCGGCCTATGTCATA
>Ga0073934_10001258_pt1 | contig 62577 bp, 54 predicted proteins | sample LarsenN4metaG_FD_76834 | JGI IMG/M metagenome (GOLD analysis project Ga0073934, IMG submission 76834) | Hot spring sediment bacterial and archeal communities from British Columbia, Canada, to study Microbial Dark Matter (Phase II) - Larsen... ... | reverse complement strand
GAGTTCGACGCGTTCGCCAAGGGCACCGAGGCGGTGGCGAGGGCGGTGGCCGAGAGCAGCGCGTTCAGCATTGCCGGCGGGGGCGACACGCTGGCGGCGATCGCCAAGTACGGCATCGAGAAGGACGTGGGCTACATCAGCACCGGCGGTGGCGCGTTCCTGGAGGTGCTGGAGGGCAAGACGCTGCCGGCGTTCGAGATCCTCGCCCGGCGCGCAGCGGGCTGATCGACCCGCTGCCGAGGGCAGCGCGCGGTCGCCTCGGCCCCACCGCGCCCAGGGCAAGGCCCGGGTGGCGGCAACTCCCGGCAGGAGTAATCTCCCGGCCCCAGTCCCAAGGAGACACGCGTGGCCGAGAGGAAACCCCTGTCTGCAGCCGAGGCGGCGTTGCGCGACGCCGCGTTCGAGTACCACCGCTCGCCGACGCGCGGCAAGATCACGCTCACGCCGACCAAGCCGCTGTCCAACCAGCGCGACCTTTCGCTGGCCTATTCCCCGGGGGTCGCCTACCCGTGCCTCGCGATCGAGGAAGACCCGGCCAAGGCGGCCGAGTACACGAGCCGCGGCAATCTCGTCGGCGTGGTCACCAACGGCACGGCCGTGCTCGGCCTCGGCGACATCGGGCCGCTGGCCGCCAAGCCGGTGATGGAGGGCAAGGGCTGCCTGTTCAAGAAGTTCGCCGGCATCGACGTCTTCGACATCGAGCTCGCGGAGAAGGACCCCGACAAGCTCGTCGAGATCATCGCCGCGCTCGAGCCCACGCTCGGCGGCATCAACCTCGAGGACATCAAGGCGCCGGAGTGCTTCGCGATCGAGAAGAAGCTGCGCGAGCGGATGAACATCCCGGTGTTCCACGACGACCAGCACGGCACCGCCATCATCAGCGCCGCGGCGCTGCTCAACGGCCTGGAACTCGTGGGCAAGAACATCGGCGAGGTGAAGGTCGTCGCCTCCGGCGCCGGCGCGGCCGCCATCGCCTGCCTCGACGTGATGGTCGGCCTCGGCGTCAAGCGAGAGAACATCTACGCCGTCGACAGCAAGGGCGTGGTGCGCGCGGGCCGTGACGACTTCGCCAGGCTCGACGAGAGCAAGCTGCGCTACTGCCAGAAGACCGAGGCACGCACGCTCGCCGACGTGGTGAAGGGTTGCGACGTGTTCCTCGGCTGCAGCGCCGCCGGCGTGCTGACGCCGGAGATGGTGAAGACGATGGCGCCCAAGCCCATCATCCTCGCGCTCGCCAACCCCGAGCCGGAGATCCGGCCCGAGCTCGCGAAGGCGGCGCGCCCCGACTGCATCGTCGCCACCGGGCGCAGCGACTACCCCAACCAGGTCAACAACGTCCTGTGCTTCCCGTACATCTTCCGTGGCGCGCTCGACTGCGGCGCGACGAAGATCACCGAGGCGATGAAGCTCGCCTGCGTGCGCGAGATCGCGGCGCTCGCCAAGGCCGAGATCAGCGACGAGGTGGCCGGCGCCTACGCCGGGCAGGAGCTGCGCTTCGGCCCCGACTACATCATCCCCAAGCCCTTCGACGCGCGCCTCATCCTGCGCATCGCGCCGGCCGTCGCGCGGGCTGCAGCCGAGTCCGGCGTGGCGACACGGCCCATCACCGACCTGGCCGCCTATCGCGAATCGCTCGGGCGCTTCGTCTACCAGACGGGCATGTTCATGCGCCCGGTGTTCGCGGCCGCGAAGGCGCGGCCCGCCCGCGTCGTCTACGCCGAGGGCGAGGACGAGCGCGTGCTGCGCGCGGTGCAGGTGGTGCTCGACGAAGGGCTGGCCAAGCCGGTCCTCGTCGGCCGGCCCGAGGTCGTCAAGATGCGCATCGAGCGTGCGGCGCTGCGTCTGCAGCCCGGGCGCGACTTCGAGCTCTGCGACCCCGAGAACGACCCCCGATTCCGCGAGTACTGGGAGCTCTACCGCAGCCTGATGGGCCGCGAAGGCATCACGCCCGAGGCCGCGAAGGCCGCGGTGCGGCGCTCGAACACGCTCATCTCGGCGCTGATGGTGCGGCGTGGCGAGGCCGACGCGATGCTGTGCGGCCTGGTCGGCCGCTTCGACGGCCACCTCGAGCACGTGCGCAACGTGATCGGCATGAAGAAGGGCGTGCGCACCTTCGCCACCGTCAACGCGCTGATGCTGCCCAACCACACGCTGTGCCTCACCGACACCTTCGTCAACGAGGAGCCGAGCGCCGAGGAGCTGGCCGACATCGCGCTGATGGCGGCGGCCGAGATGCAGCGCTTCGGCATCCCCCCGAAGGTGGCGTTCCTGTCGCACAGCATCTTCGGCAGCTCCCAGCGCGCGAGCGCCAGGCGCATGCGCGCGGCACGCGACCTCTTCGTGCAGCGTGCCCCGCACATCGAGTGCGACGGCGAGATGCACGGCGACGCCGCCCTGTCGGAACCCGTGCGCGCCGGTTACCTGCCCGACAGCACGCTCAAGGGCAGCGCCAACCTGCTCGTACTGCCCAACCTCGATGCCGCCAACATCCTCTTCAACGTGCTGAAGATGACGGGCGGCCAGGGCGTCACCGTGGGCCCGGTGCTGCTCGGCGCGGCGAAGCCGGCGCACGTGCTGACACCCAGCGCCACGGTGCGCCGCGTGGTCAACATGACCGCCCTCGCGGTGGCCGACGTGGCGGCCGGCGCGGGCGCTTGAGGCGGGGTCAGGCGCTCGCCTGAGGTGCGCGCGCCTGCCGCGCGCGGATCCACTCGAGCGCCTGCCCGAACTCGAAGGCCTTGTCGAAATAGGCCGACGCCCCGGCGTCGATGAACGCCTCGCGCATCGCTGCCCACCCGTAGTTGGACAGCACGATCACCTCGACGCCGGGCCGCTCGTTGCGCAACTGCCGCAGCACGTCGATGCCGCGACCCTGGTCGCGCAGCTCCACGTCGAGCACGACGACATCCGGCGTGCTGCGCTCCACCATGGCCATCGCGCCCTGCGCGTCCTCGGCCTCCCCGGCCAGTTCGACGCCCTCGATCCCGGACAGCAGCCGTGCAAGCACGTTGCGCACGTGCACCGAGTCTTCCACCAACGCCACCTTCATCACTGCCGCCCAATCTCCTCTGCAGGCGCATGATGGCTGCGCGGGCCGCCCCCTCATTGCGCCTGCTCAAGGCGACCTCCCCGCGTCCCGCGGGTGGCCCGCCGGCGGCCCGCCGGAGGCCGGGCCGGCCTCGGCGCGCGGGCCCGGGCCGGCCCCTCCGGGCCGTGCGCTCAGAAGTCCAGGCGCAGCGAGGCCGCCGGCCCACGCGCGCGGATGCGCAGGTCGACGTTGTCGAAGACCGGGTCGCTCCACGAGCCGATGTCGGTCCGCCGCCACGAATAGCCCAGGCGCACCGAGACCTGGGGCACCGGGCTCAGCACGAAGGCCGCGTCGAGGCGTTCGTGGCTGGCGCGATCGAAGTTGCCGCCCGCCGCCAGCCGCGCCTCCAGCGCCATGAACGGGCCGAAGCGCTGGCGCGGCGTGATCGTGCCGTACGGCAGCGTGTGCGAGCGCGCAAACGGCTGCGTGCCGGTGACGCCGCTCTGCGGGCGGAGCTCGTAGTCGACGTCGAGCCTCATGCCGCCCGCACCGACATCCAGCTCGAACGAGGGGCCGAAGTAGAAGCGGTCGACGAAGCCGAAGTGCCAGGCCGCCACCTTGGCCTTCTGGTCCAGCACATCGGGCCCGGTGACCACCTGGCTGCTCAGCGTCAGCGTCTCGCCGGCACCGAGCCTGAACGGCCCCTCGGCGCTGTACTGCTGGTAGCCGGCCTCGAAGCCTCGCGCCGGCCCGCCCGCGCGGCCCCAGGCCGCGGGCCGCACCGTGGCGAGCACGCTCGCGTCTGCGGCGCCCGCGTCGCGCAGCGTGAGCCGTTGCGGCACGCCGCAGCCGGCCAACAGCGCCACCGTCGCGCCCGCCGCGGCGATCGCCGTTGCCGTCGCCGGCCGCATCGCGCGCGGCCACCCGCCCCGACTCGCGCGCCTCTTCACTCCGGGATGCTGATCTTCCACGGCGACCTCTCCTCTCGCGGCGCTGTGCCCGCCAGCGATCTTAGGTGGCGCAGGATGCAGCTACATTGCGTCGCAACGTGAGCGGATCAACAGCCCAGCGGATGCCGGCAGCGGCCTGCCTCGACGAGCCGAGCGCGCGGCGCCTGTGCCTGCTGCGGGCCTGCGAGGACGGCCCGCCCGACGCGGCGCTCTGGTCGCCGGAGGATGCGGCCTGGGCCAGCCGCCTCGCCGACGAGACGGCCGGCCCCGGCGCGTCGGACGTGCAATGGCTGGCCGAGCGGGCAAGGCACGCGCAGCAGCGCCTGCTGCCACGGCGTGCCTCGTTGGCGCGCGCCTTCTCCGGCGGCGCCCGGGTGAGGCGGGTCGCCGGGTGGGCGGCGCTGGGCGGGCTCGCCTTCGGCGTCGTGGCCGACCTCCTCGGGCGGGCGCAACTCGTCGACCTGCTTGCCGCGCCGGTGTGGGCCGTGGTGGCGTGGAACGCGCTCGTCTATGCGTGGATCCTCGTGCAGGCCGTGCGTGGTCTCGTTCGGCCGGCGGGAGAGCCGGGGGCGGTGGCCGCATCGCCGGGGCCGCTGCGCCGGGCGGCCCAGCGCTGGTTCGCGGGCGCCGCATCGCGCCAGGGCGAGCAGGCGGGCACGCCCGAGAAGCGCTTCGCCGCGCGCTGGGCCGCCGTCGCCGCACCGCTGGCTGCCGATCGGGTTGCAGCGCTGCTGCACCTGGCCGCGGCGGCGGTCGCCGTCGGGCTCGTCGCCGGCCTCTACGCGCGCGCCCTGGTGCTCGACTACCGCGTGGGCTGGCAGAGCACGCTGCTCGAGCCGGCCCAGGTGCACGCCCTGCTGTCCGTGCTGCTGGCCCCGGCCAGCGCGATCACCGGCCTGCCGGTGCCCGACGTGCAGGCCGTGGCCGCGCTGCGCACGGGCGCCGGTGGTCCCGCCGCGGCGGCCTTCGGCGCCGCCGCCCACTGGGTGCACCTGCTGGCCGCCACGCTCGCCTGGGCAGTCGTCGTGCCTCGGCTCCTTCTGGCGTTGCGCGCGGCGCTCGCCGCGCTCTGGCGGTCGCGACGGCTGCCGGTGGCGCTCGACGACGCGGCGACGCTGAGGCGCCTGGCATCGCGGCGCCGCCACGCGGGGGCCGCAGGCGGGGCTCTCGCGGTGCAGGTGCTGCCGCATGGGTTCACGCCGACGCCGGCCACGACGCTCGGGTTGCAGCGCCTGCTCGCTGCCTGCTTCGGCGATGGCGTGGTGCTGCACATCGCCGAGCCCACGGCCTACGGCGACGAGGACCGCGTGCCCGGTGCGCCGGCGGCCGGCGCCTCCTGGCGCATCGCGTGGTTCGAGCTGGCGGCCACGCCCGAGGCACAGGTGCAGGGGCGTTTCGTCGCGCAGCTGGCGGGCGGGCGGCGCGTGCTGCTCGTCGACGAGAGCAGCTACCGCCAGCGCATGGGCGCCGATTCGCCCCGCCTGGCCGAGCGGCGCCGCGCCTGGCAGGAGCTGGCCGCGGAGGCGGGCGTGGCGGTGGCGTGCGTCGACCTCGAGGCGGCGGCCGGCAACGCCGACATGCTCGCCGCGGCGCGCGCGGCGCTGGAGCGCGCGCTCGATGCGCCGGGTGTCGGGGCATGACGACCGTCACGCTCACGCTCGTCTCGCACACCAACGCCGGCAAGACGACGCTGGCGCGCACGATGCTCGGGCGCGACATCGGCGAGGTGCGCGATGCGCCGCACGTCACCGAGTTCGCCGAGGAGCACCTGCTCGTCGAGAGCCCCGAGGGCCACCGCCTGATGCTGTGGGACACGCCCGGCTTCGGCGACAGCGTGCGCCTGGCGCGCCGCATGCGCCAGAGCGCCAGCCCGCTCGGCTGGCTGCTCTCGCAGGTGTGGGACCGCTGGCGCGACCGCGCCATCTGGATGAGCCAGCAGGCGCTGCGGCACGTGAAGGACGGCAGCGACGTGCTGCTGTACCTCGTCAACGCGAGCGAGCCGCAGGCAGGCTACCTGCAAAGCGAGATGCAGCTGCTGGCCTGGGCCGGCAAGCCGGTGCTCGTGCTGCTGAACCAGCTCGGTCCGCCGCGAGAGGCGAACCTGGAGCAGGAGGAGATCGAGCGCTGGCGCGAGCGGCTGGCCCCCTGGCCGCACGTGCGCGAGGTGCTGACGCTGGACGCCTTCGCGCGCTGCTGGGTGCAGGAGGCCGTGCTTCTGCAGGCAGTGGAGCAGGCGCTGGCTGGCGAGCCGTCGCGCGCCGAGGCGATGAGGGCGCTGCGCGCCGCCTGGACGATGCGGCGCGAGGCAGTGTTCGAGCAGTCGGTGGAGGAGCTGGCCGAGAGCCTCGGCCGCCTCGCCTCGCTGCGAGTGCCGCTGGACGAGGCGGCGGGCTTGGCCGGCCGCCTGCGCGAATGGGGTGGCCGCCTCGTGCGGCCTGCCGCCGACGACCCGACGGCGGCGGCCGAGCGCCGCCTGGGCGAGCGGCTGGCCGAGGAGGTGCGTGCATCGACGCGCCGGCTGCTCGCGCTGCACTGCCTGGCCGGCGATGACGGCGCCGGCGGCGGCGCCAGCGAGAAGGAGGGCGGCGCCGGCCCCAGCACCGGTACCGCCGCCGGCCGAGGCGAGGTCGCGCTCACGCGCATCCTCGAGCGCGTCGCGCGGCAGGTCGAAGCGCACCACCGGGTGCCCGAGGCCCGTGCGGCGGTGCTCGGCGGCGCGCTCACCGGGGCCCTGGCGGGCCTGAAGGCCGACATCGCCACCGGCGGCCTCACGCTCGGCGGCGGGCTGCTGGCCGGCGGCATCCTCGGCGCCCTCGGCGCGGCGGGCCTGGCGCGCGGCATCAACCTCGTCCGCGGCACCGGGCAGAGCTGGGTCGGCTTCGGCGCGGCGGCGATGCAGTCGCTCGCCGAGGTCGCGCTGCTGCGTTACCTGGCCGTCGCGCACTACGGCCGCGGGCGCGGCGACTGGGCCGAGGGCGAGGCGCCGCCGCACTGGCCGGAGGCGGTGAGCGCGGCCTGCGCGGGCCGGCGCGAGGACCTGGAGCGCCTGTGGAAGCGCGCCGGCGAGCGCGCGGGCCAGCCCGACGAAGGCATGGGCCTTGCCGCCGCGCTGAAGCCCGTGCTGGACGCGGTGTTGCGCGAGATCCTCGCGCGGCTGCATCCGCAGGCCGCCGGCGCGCGGTGGGGCTCGGATAATCCGCGCGCATGAAGATCCTCATCCTCGGCGCCGGCCGAGTGGGCGAGAGCGTCGCCGAGAGCCTGGTCTCCGAACGGAACGACATCACCGTCATCGACACCGACCCCGTGCGCCTCGGCGCACTGCAGGACCGGCTCGACCTGCGCGGTGTCGTGGGCAACGGCATCCAGCCCAGCGTGCTGCGCGAGGCGGGCATCGAGGACACCGACATGCTGATCGCCTGCGCGCCGCAGGACGAGACCAACCTCGTCGCATGCAAGGTGGCGCACGACCTCTTCGGCGTGCCGACGACGATCGCGCGCGTGCGCAGCCCGGAGTTCGAGGACGGCAACCCGCTGCTGGAGAAGAAGGGCTTCGCGGTGGACAAGGTGATCTGCCCGGAGGAGAGCGTCACCACCTACATCCGCAAGCTCATCGAGTACCCCGAGGCGCTGCAGGTGCTGGAGTTCGCCAACGGCCTGGTGAGCCTGATCGCGGTGCGCGCCGTCGCCGGCGGCCCGCTCGTGCAGCACAGCCTCGCGGAGATCCCGAAGCTGATGCCCGACGCCGAGATGCGCATCGTGGCCATCTACCGCAGCGACAAGGCGCTCACCGAGCTCGATGGCGACACGCGCATCGAGCCCGGCGACGAGGTCTTCGTGCTCGCCGCCACCGAGCACATCCGGCAGGTGCTGGGGGCCCTGCGGAAGATGGACCGGCCCGTGCGCCGCGTGATGATCGCCGGCGGCGGCAAGGTCGGCCTGCGGCTGGCGCGCCAGATCCACGACGACTACCAGCTCAAGATCATCGAGCCGGTGCGTGCGCGCTGCGAGTACCTGGCGACCCAGCTGCCGCCGCAGGTGCTCGTGCTGCAGGGCGACAGCACCGACGAGGAGCTGCTCGGCGACGAGAACGTGCAGGAGATGGACCTCTTCATCGCGCTGACCAGCGACGACGAGGACAACATCATGAGCTGCCTGCTCGCCAAGCGCCTGGGCGCGCGGCGGGTCATCGGCGTCATCAACCGCGCGGCCTACGCCGATCTCGTGCAGGGCACGGCCATCGACATCGCCATCGCGCCGAGCCACACCGTGATCGGCGAGCTGCTGGCCTTCGTGCGGCGCGGCGACGTCGAGGCGGTGCACAGCCTCCGCCGGGGCGCCGCGGAGGCGCTGGAGGCGATCGTGCGCGGCGACGCGAAGACCTGCCGCATGGCCGGGCGCCGCGTCGACGAGCTGCCGCTGCCCAAGGGCGCCCAGATCGGCGCCATCGTGCGCGGCCTGCACCTGGCCGACGGCAGCGAGGCCGAGAACGCCAAGCCGCGGGTCATCATCGCGCACCACGACACGACCATCCTGCCGCACGACCACGTCATCGTCTTCGTGCCGCGCAAGCGCATGGTGCGCGACGTGGAGAAGCTGTTCCAGGTCTCGGCGACGTTCTTCTGACGCCCGCCGCATCGACCGAGAGGGCACCGACGCTTCCGATGGGCACGCTGGCCGTCGTCGCGCTCGTCGGCCGCATGCTGGCGCTGTTCGCGCTGCTGATGCTCGTGCCGATGCTGTTCGCGCTCGCCGAGCACGACCCCGCCGAGGACGCCTTCCTGGTCTCGACGGCCGTCACCTTCGGGGCCGGCGCGCTGATGAGCACGGCGACGCGCCGCTTCCGGCGCGAGCTGCAGCCGCGCGACGGCTTCGTGCTCGTCGGCCTGACCTGGCTCGTGCTGCCGCTGTTCGGGGCGCTGCCGCTGTGGCTGGCGGTGCCCGGGCTGAGCGCCACCGACGCCTACTTCGAGGCGACGTCGGCCTTCACGGCCACCGGGGCGACGGCGCTGCAGGGGCTCGACGGGCTGCCGCTGTCGATCAACGTCTGGCGCTGCTTCATGATGTGGGTCGGGGGGCTCGGCATCATCGTCCTCGCGGTGGCCATCCTGCCCATGCTCGGCGTCGGCGGCAGCCAGCTCTACAAGACCGAGATGGCCGGCCCGATCAAGGACCAGAAGCTCACGCCGCGCATCGCCGACACCGCGCGCGCGATCTGGGGGACCTACGCCGTGCTGTCGGTGGGCTGCTTCCTCGCCTACCGCGCCGCCGGCATGGGCTGGGCCGACGCGTTCATGCACATGAACACGACGGTCAGCCTGGGCGGCTTCTCCTCCTACGACGCGAGCTTCGGGCACTGGAACTCGCTCGCGATCGAGTCGGTCGCGATCGCCTTCATGCTGCTGTCCGGCGTGCCGCTGCTGCTGTACTTCGCGGCGCTGCGCGCGCGCTCGCCGATGCCGTTCCTGCGCAACGCGGAAGTGCGGGCGTTCTACGGCGTGCTGGCCGGCGCCATCGCGCTCATCACCGCCTACCTCGCGCTGTCGGGCGCCTACCCGACCTGGGGCGAGGCGCTGCGCCACACGGCGTTCCACGTGGTGTCGGTGGCGACGACGACCGGCTACGCCTCGCACGACTACGCGCAGTGGCCGCTGTTCGCGCCGCTCCTGATGATCCTGCTGGGCTGCTTCGCCACCTGTGCCGGCAGCACCGGCGGCGGCATCAAGATGATCCGCATGCTGCTGCTGCTGAAGCAGGCGCGGCGCGAGCTCGTGCGCATCGTGCACCCGCAGGTCGTCAACCCGGTGGTGCTGGGCGGCCAGGCGGTGGGCGACCGCCTGATGCAGAGCGTCATCGCGTACATGATGATGTACGGCGCGTCGCTCACCGGGCTCACGATGCTGCTGCTGTTCAGCGGCCTCGATCCGGTGACGGCCTTCACCGCCGTGCTGGCCTGCGTCAACAACATCGGGCCGGGCCTCGGCGAGGTGGGTCCGGCGGTCAACTACGGCGGCCTCACCGACTTCCAGACCTGGGTGTGCACGTTCGCGATGCTGCTCGGTCGACTGGAGCTGCTGGCCGTGCTGGTGCTGTTCACGCCGCAGTTCTGGAAGAAGTAGGGCGCCTGCGAAGCGCCCCGGCGCCTCCCCGCGGCCGCACCGGCGGCCCGGCGGGGCCGCACCCACGGTGCCCGCCGTGGCCGGCAGGCACGGTGCAGGCCCGCTTCAGTCGCGCCAGCTCGTGTCGACGCGATCGACCAGGCGCACCATCGCGGCGAAGGTGTCGCTGCCGAACTCGGGCTCGGCGTTGACCTTCTTCGCGTCGTCCTGGCACGAGAGGCGGATGGCGTCGCTGATCGGCACGGTGGCCCCCAGCGGCGCGCCGGCGAGCTGGATCTCGCACGAGCGCTGAAGGATCCACAGCGTGTAGAAGGTCACCGGCAGCGCCGGCCCCCACGCGAGCAGCCCGTGGTTGCGCAGGATCACCGCCGGCTTCGGGGGCCTGCCGTCGCTGCCGGTGCCGATGTCGGCCACGAGGCGGGGACCTTCCTCGCCGCGCACGGTGATGCCCTCGAAGTCGTGATAGGCGACGCGGCCCCACAGCTGCGCGGCATAGAAGTTGTCGTGCGTGAGTCCGGCCCTCGAGCTCGCCACCGCCATGCCGGCGGTGGTGTGGGTGTGCATCACGCAGTGCGCGTTCGGCACGCCGGCGTGGATGGCGCAGTGCGGGGCGACGCCGGCCGCGTTCACCGGGGCGTCCGCCGGCTCGACGATGCGGCCCTGCAGGTCCACCTTCACGAGGTTCGACGCCTTCACCTCCGTGTAGTGCAGGCCGAAGCGGTTGAGCAGCAGGTGGTCCGGCGAGTCGGGCACGCGCAGCGAGATGTGGTTGTAGATGAGCTCGGTCCAGCCGAGCAGGTGGAAGACGCGATAGCAGGCGGCCAGCTGCTGGCGCGCGGCCCACTCGGCGGGCGAGCAGCGATCGCGTGCCACGGCGGTCGCGGCGCCCGTCGGGGCCGTGGCGAAGGGGGTCTGGGTGCGGTCGTGCACGGCGGTGCTCATCGGGTGTCTCCGTCTCGTCGGGCAGGAAGGTAGAGCCGGTCGGCGTAGGTGGCGAGCCATTCGGGCCGGAAGGCCACGAAGATGGCGACGATCATGCCGGTGAGGACGGCATCGCCCCAGCCGGCCAGCCAGCGGGCGAGCAGCAGGTCCTCGACCGCGAGCCCGCTGGGCAGTGGCTGCAGGAACGCCTGTGCCGCCCCCGCCGCCGTGTTGGCCAGGGCGGAGGCGATGAAGCCGCGCCCGAGGATGTAGACGAACAGGTGGTGCGGCAGCCAGCGGCGCACCGCGCCGCCCAGCGCAAGCGCCAGGGTGGCCGGCACGAGGCCGAGCCACAGCCAGCGCTGCAGCGCCTCGGCGGCGGAGAGGTCGCCGAGCCAGGCCGCGGCCGCGGCCACGGGCACCAGCGCGAGCACGGCCAGCGGCCAGCCGGCCATCAGCAGCAGCAGGCAGGCGCCGGGCAGGGGCTGCGCGGCGGGCATCGCGCCGAGGCGGTCGGCCACCCACGACAGCGGCAGCAGCGCGCACCAGGCCAGCCACGGCCAAGGCGGCCCGGAGGCCGGCAGGCCGCGCCACGGGCGCAATGCCAGCGCCACCGCAAGTGCGATCGATGCGACGGCGACGGCGATCCAGGCCATGCGTCCGATGGTACGCGGCGCGCCGCGTCGCCTCCGGGCAAACCCGGCCGTGCATGCCGCGCGGCTCCCGCCGCCTTATGCTGGGCCGCACCCCGCGCGCGCGGGTGCCCCGGAGGGATGCGTGGCCGACCCGATCCAGTTCTGGTTCGACTTCTCGTCGCCCTACTCGTACATGGTCAACGAGTGGATCGACGCGCTCGCCGCGCGCCACGGCCGCACCGTGCAGCGGCACGCGGTGCTGCTGGGCGCGACCTTCCAGGTCGCCGAACTGAAGAGCCCGGTGTCGTACCCGCTCAAGCGCGAGTACTCGCTGCGCGACTTCGCGCGCTCGGCGCGCTTCGAGGGGTTGCCGTTCCGGATGCCGGAGAGCTTCCCGCTGCCGACGCAGAACGCGGCGCGCGTGTTCTGGTGGCAGCACGACACCGTGTCGCCGCAGGCGGCGGCCGACTGGTCGCGCGCCGTGTTCCGCGCCGTCTTCACGCGTGGCACGCCGGTCAACGACGCGGCGGCGCTGAAGACGCTGGCCGCGGAAAGCGGCCTCGACGGCGAGGCGGCCGAGGCCGTGTGGAACGACCCTCGGTGGAAGGCCCGGCTCAAGGCCGAGTGCGACGCCGCGATCGCCGCCGGCATGTTCGGCGCTCCGTGGATCGTCGTCGACGGCGAGCCCTTCTGGGGCAACGACCGCAAGGCGCAGGTCGAGCGCTGGCTGGCGCAGGGGCCGTTCTAGCACCGCCGGCGGGCCTTCGGCCCGTCGGCGCCCTGTCCTCCATTCCGATGACATGACGGACGCGCGCCGGGCACGCACCATCGCGCCGTGGCGCTGGTGCGTCGCGCGGCATGCGCGCCGCCGCGACGGCGCCGCAGCCGGACGGAGGGCGACGATGCGGAAGGCGGCGATGACGAAGATCGATGCATGGGCGGCCGCGGCGCGGGCAGCACGGAGTCCGTCCGACCGGACGCGCGGCGCTGGCGGGTCGCGAGGGCTCCGCGCCCGGCGGTGCGCCTTGGTGATCGCCGGCGCGCTGGCCGCGGCCGCCGTGCCGGCCCGGGCCGAAGGCCCCGACAGCGCGCGCGCCGCCGCGGCGCAGGTCTGCGCCGGCAAGCTCAAGAGCGAGGCGCTCGTCGCCGCGGCCATCGAGCGGGCGCGGGCCGTCGCGGCGCACAACGTCTTCGTCACGCTCGACGAGGCCGGCGCGCTGGCCGCCGCCAGGGCCCTCGATGCCGCGCCGAAGGCACGCCGCTGCCGCGCGCTGGCCGGCGTGCCCATCGTCGTGAAGGACAACATCGAGGTCGCCGGCCTGCCGGCGACGGCCGGCACGCCGGCGCTCAAGGGCTACGTGCCGAAGGCCGACGCGCCGGTGGTGAAGAAGCTGCGCGACGCCGGCGCCATCGTGCTGGGCAAGACGAACATGCACGAGCTGGCCTTCGGCATCTCCGGCTTCAACCCGGCCTTCAACACCGGGCGCGAGCCGGGCGTTCGCAACGCCTACGACCGCACGAAGAGCGCCGGTGGCTCGTCGTCGGGCACGGGGGCCGCGCTCGGCGCGCGCGTGGTTTTCGCCGGGCTCGGCACCGACACCGGCGGCTCGGTGCGCGTGCCCTGCGCCTTCAACGGCTGCGCGAGCCTGAGGCCCACCGTGGGGCGCTACCCGGGCGCGGGCATCGCGCCGATCTCGCGCACGCGCGACACCGCCGGGCCGATGGCGCAGAGCATGGTCGATGTCGAACTGCTCGACCGCCTCATCGCCGGCGGCGGCGCGGCCGCCCGGCCGGTGCCGCTGAAGGGCGTGCGCCTGGGCCTCGTCAAGGACTTCCTGGCCAACATGGATGCCGACACGCAGACGGCCTTCGATGCCGCGGTGGCCAGGCTCAAGGAGGCCGGCGTCACCTTCGTCGACGTCGAGATGCCGAAGCTGATGGAGCTGAACGGCGCCGTCAGCTTTCCGGTGGCGCTGTACGAGGCCTACGACGACGGCGTCGCGTACCTGAGGCGCACCGGCACGGGGCTGACGCTGGAAAAGGTGGCCGAGCAGGCCGCGAGCCCGGACGTCAAGGGCACCTACCAGGGCCTGGTCATCCCGCGCAAGCTGCCCGGGCCCGACAACACCGTCGTCGACGCGAGGCCGGCCTACGAGGCCGCGATGAAGACGGCGCGGCCGGCCTTGCAGGCGCTCTATGCCGAGACATTCAGGCAGCACAAGCTGGACGCGATCGCCTTTCCCACCGTGCCGAAGGTGGCGATGGCAGCCAACCCGGAGTCGAGCAGCGTGCCGACGTTCCTCGGCGTGATCCAGAACACCGACCCCGGCAGCAACGCCGGCGTGCCGGGCGTGCAGCTGCCGATCGGCCTGGGCGCGTCGAGCCGGTTGCCCGTGGGGCTGGAGCTCGACGGCCCGGCGGGCAGCGACCGGCGGCTCGTGGGCATCGGCCTGGCGATGGAGAAGGTGTTCGGGCGCCTGCCGGCGCCGCGCTGAGGGCTTCGCGCGGCCCGCCTGCGCCAACCGGCGCTGCTCAGCGGCCGGCCGCGCCGCCCAACCAGCCGGCCAGCGCGGCGCGGCGGCGCACGCCGGACTTGGCGCCCAGCCGGCGCAGATAGGTGCGCACGCTCGGCACGCTGACGCCGAGCTCGCGCGCGATGGCCTTGTCGGTGAGGCCGCGCGCCACCAGCGCGGCCACCTCGCGTTCCCGCGGCGACAACGCACCGAGCTCGGGAGGGACGGCGGTCGGCCGCGCGCGGCGCAGCGCCGCGATGAAGGCCGGCTCGACGAGGTCCAGCAGCGCCTTGTCGTGGGCGTCGAACTCGCGCCGGCCACGCGCGCGCCAGATGCGCAGGTCGCCGAGCGCGCGGCCGCCGGCCCCGGCGCCATCGTCGAAGGCATGGAGGTTGATGCCCCAGTGCAGCCCGTCGAGCGCGAGGAAGTCGTTGAAGAACTCGGTGCGCGCGAGCTCGGCATGCGGCATCACCTCGCTCACCGCGGTGGCGTGCCGGCGCGCCTGCAGCTGGAACGTGATGGGGTCGCGGAACTGGAACCAGCGTTCGTAGCGCGCCAGGTTGGCCGGGTCCATGTGCAGCGACACGCCGTCGGCGAAGCGGCCACCCGCCGCGTCCCAGACGTAGGAGGCGAACTGATCGGCCTCGAGCAGGTCGAGCAGCGCGTGGCCGACGCCCAGGCGCACCTCGCGCTCGCCGAGGTCCTCGGCCAGCAGCGCGAAGGTGCGAGCCAGGGCGGCGGTTTCGCGGCGGGAAAGGATCATCGTCTTGCCCTCGCCAGGCGGCGGCGAGGGCCGCCGCGGCGCCGCGCGGATGGTACGCTGCACCCCGGCCACCGGCCAGAGCAACGCACCGCACCCCGAGGAGGAGGCCAACCGCATGCCGATCACGCTGAAGAAGACCGCCAGCCAGCTCGTCGACGAGGCCATGGCCCGCGTGCGGACGCTCTCGCTGCCCGAGGCGCGCGCGCTGCACGAGGCCGGCCAGGCGCTCTTCGTCGACCTGCGGGACGTGCGCGAGCTCGAGCGCGAGGGCGTGATCCCGGGGGCCGTGCATGCGCCGCGCGGCATGCTGGAGTTCTGGGTCGATCCGGCCAGCCCGTACTTCCACAAGGCCTTCGCGGGCGTCCAGGAGGGCCGGCCGATGGTGCTGTTCTGTGCCGCGGGCTGGCGCTCGGCGCTGGCCACCCAGGCGCTGCTGGAGATGGGCTTTCCCGACGTGAGCCATGTCGAGGGCGGCTTCTCGGCCTGGAAGGCGGCCGGCGCACCGGTGGCCGAGAAGGCGCCGCCGCGTCCCAAGGGCGGCTGAGGCGCGGACACCGGGCCGCGTCGGTCGAGAAGACAGGGAGGGTGTCTTGGTCGATCTGGTGCACTACCTGCGGATCCAGGCGCATGCCAACGCGCTGGCCAACCTGCGCCTGCACGCGGCGATGGCGCCGCTGTCGCGCGACGAGCTCCAGGCGCGCCGCACGGGCTTCTTCCCGAGCCTGATGGCGACGCTGAACCACATCCTGGCCGTCGATGCCTACTACATCGCCGCGCTGGCCGGCGACCCCGATCCCGAGGCCGCCTGGCGCTCGGTGCAGCCGGCGATCGACCTGCCGCCGCTGGTGGCCGCGCAGCGCGCCAGCGACATGCGCCTGCTGGCGCTGTGCGACAGCCTCGACGCCGAGCGCTGCGACCGCGTCGTCGAGATGCCGCGCCGCAACGGCCGCATCCAGCGCGACCGCGCCGCGCACGTGCTCGCGCACCTGTTCATGCACCAGGTGCACCACCGCGGCCAGGTGCACGCGATGCTGTCGGGCACCTCCGTCAAGCCGCCGCAGCTCGACGAGTTCCTGATGCCCAGCGAAGCGCACCTGCGCGAAGCCGAGATGCTGGCCTTCGACTGGAACGAGCGCGAGGTGTACGGGCCGCTGCCCGGCGCCGGCCGCTGAGCCGGCGCGGGTTCTCCAGCGGGGCCGCGGCGCGCGGCCGCTGCCTAGAATGGGATTGACGCAAACGTCAATTCGCCCGGCCCCCGCCTGCAGCGCGGCGGCGCGCGGGCCCCACCGAGGAGACTCCATGCCCGCGCTTGCCACCCAGCTCAACCCGCGTTCGGCGGAGTTCAAGGCGAGCGCCGACGCGATGCGCCTGCTGGTGGCCGACCTCAACGCGAAGCTGGCGAAGATCGCCGAGGGGGGCGGCGCCGCCGCGCTGGCCAAGCACACTGCGCGCGGCAAGCTGCCGCCGCGCGAGCGCGTCGAGATGCTGCTCGACCCTGACACGCCGTTCCTCGAGATCGCGCCGCTGGCGGCGCTGGACATGTACGACAACGCGGCGCCGGGCGCCGGCATGATCGCCGGCATCGGGCGCGTCAGCGGCGTCGAGTGCGTGATCGTCTGCAACGACGCCACCGTCAAGGGCGGCACCTACTACCCGATGACGGTGAAGAAGCACCTGCGCGCGCAGGAGATCGCGCGCGAGAACCGGCTGCCGTGCCTCTACCTCGTCGACAGCGGCGGCGCCAACCTGCCGAACCAGGACGACGTCTTCCCCGACCGCGAGCACTTCGGCCGCATCTTCTACAACCAGGCCAACCTCAGCGCCCAGGGCATCCCGCAGATCGCCGTCGTGATGGGTTCGTGCACGGCGGGCGGCGCCTACGTGCCGGCGATGAGCGACGAGACCATCATCGTGCGCAACCAGGGCACGATCTTCCTCGGCGGCCCGCCGCTCGTGAAGGCGGCCATCGGCGAGGTGGTGAGCGCCGAAGACCTCGGCGGCGGCGACGTGCACACGCGCCTGTCGGGCGTGGCCGACCACCTGGCCGAGAACGACCTGCACGCGCTGGCCCTGGCCCGCTCGGTGGTGGGCAACCTGAACTGGCGCAAGGCCGAGCAGCTGCGCCTGGCGCCGCCGCGCGCGCCGCTCTTCGACCCCGCCGAGCTGCATGGCGTGATCCCGACCGACCCGCGCAAGCCCTACGACGTGCGCGAGGTCATCGCCCGCGTCGTCGACGCGTCGGAGTTCGACGAGTTCAAGGCCCGCTACGGCAGCACGCTCGTCACCGGCTTCGCGCACATCGAGGGCATGCCGGTGGGCATCGTCGCCAACAACGGCGTGCTGTTCAGCGAGAGCGCGATGAAGGGCGCCCACTTCATCGAGCTGTGCTGCCAGCGGCGCGTGCCGCTCGTCTTCCTGCAGAACATCACCGGCTTCATGGTCGGCCGCAAGTACGAGAGCGAGGGCATCGCCAAGCACGGCGCGAAGATGGTGACGGCCGTGGCCACCGCCACGGTGCCGAAGTTCACGGTCATCATCGGCGGCAGCTTCGGCGCCGGCAACTACGGCATGTGCGGCCGCGCGTACTCGCCCCGCTTCCTGTGGATGTGGCCGAACGCGCGCATCAGCGTGATGGGTGGCGAGCAGGCCGCCAGCGTGCTGGCCACCGTCAAGCGCGACGGCATCGAGGCCAAGGGCGGCACCTGGAGCGCCGAGGAGGAGAAGGCGTTCAAGCAGCCGATCCTCGACCAGTTCGAGCACCAGGCGCACCCGTACTTCGCCAGCGCGCGGCTGTGGGACGACGGCGTCATCGACCCGGCCGACACGCGCCGCGTGCTGGCGCTGGCGATCAGCGCGAGCCTCAACGCGCCGATCCCCGAGAGCCCGAAGTTCGGCGTCTTCCGCATGTGACACGCCGGATTCCGACCGCCTTGGACACCGCCCACACCACGCCCGACCACGAGCTGCTGCGCGAGCAGGTGGCGCGCTTCCTCGCGCGCGAGGTCGAGCCGTTCGTCGACGCGTGGGAGCGCGAAGGCCGCGTGCCGCGCGACGTGCTCCGGCGCATGGGCGAGGCCGGCTTGCTCGGCCTCGCGTTCGAGCCCGAGTACGGCGGCGGCGGCGCCGATGCGCTGACGAACCTCGTCTTCGCCGAGGCCTTGTCCGAAAGCCTGAGCGCCGGCTTCGTCATCACCGTGCTCGTGCACACCGACATGGCCGGGCCGCACCTGCACCATGCGGGCAGCGCTGAACAGAAGGCACGCTGGATGCCGGGCGTGACGGCCGGCCGCACGATCACCGCGGTGGCGATCACCGAGCCGGGCGCCGGTTCGGACGTCGCCGGCATCACGACCCGGGCACGACGTGTCAGCGACGCACAGGGCGACGGCTGGGTCATCGACGGCAGCAAGATCTTCATCACCAACGGCGTGCTGGCCGACCTGTACTTCGTCGCCGCGCGCACCGGCCCGGCCCGGCACGAGATCTCGATCTTCGCGGTCGAGAAGGGCACGCCCGGCCTGCGCGTCGGCCGCTCGCTCGACAAGACCGGCTGGCGCGCCAGCGACACGGCCGAGCTCTTCTTCGAGAGCTGCCGCGTGCCCGCCGGCCACCTGCTGGGCGAGGAGGGCCGCGGCTTCTACTCGGTGATGAAGAACTTCCAGACCGAGCGCATCGCGCTGGGCGCGATGGCGGTGGCCACCTGCCGCAACGCCATCCGCCTGACGCTGGAGCACGTGAAGGCGCGCCGCGCCTTCGGCGACACGCTGTGGGCCAAGCAGTCGGTGCGGCAGAAGATCGCGATGCTCGACGCGAAGACACGCGCGGCGCGCCAGTACCTCTACCACTGCGCCTGGCGCGTGGCGCAGGGGCACGAGACGAACGCGGTGGTGCAGGACGTGTCGATGCTGAAGGCGCTGACCGGCGAGCTCGTCAACGAGGTCACCTACGCCTGCCAGCAGCTGCACGGCGGCATGGGGTTCATGACCGGCACGCCGATCGAGCGCCTGTGGCGCGATGCGCGCGTGCTGGCCATCGGCGGCGGCGCCAGCGAAGTCATGCTGGACGAAGCCGCGAAACGGTACCCATGACCCCCCCGAACCGACCTTCGGTCACCTCCCCGGAGCCTGGGGCAGGGGCACCGCCAGCGGCCCGGCCCAGCCGGCTCCGCGGCGCCCGCGCGGCCGGTACCACGGAGGCGAAAGCATGAGCCTTCCACTTCCCAACCTCGATCTCGCGCAGCTCGCCGCGCTGGCGGCGGCGCTCGGCTGGGCGAGCGGCCTGCGTCTCTATGCGGTGGTGTTCATCACCGGTGCGGCCGGTTATCTCGGCTGGATCCCGCTGCCCGAGGGCCTGAAGCTGCTGCAGCACCCGGTGGTGCTGGTGGCCAGCTTCGCGATGTTCGTGGTCGAGTTCGTCGCCGACAAGGTACCGGGCCTGGACACGCTGTGGGACACGGTGCACACCTTCATCCGCATCCCGGCGGGGGCGGCGCTGGCGGCCGGCGTGTTCGGCGGCGACAGCGCCACGTGGGCGCTGGTGGCGGCACTGGCCGGCGGCACGCTGGCCGCCACCTCGCATGCGGCCAAGGCGACGACGCGCGCCGCGGCCAACACCTCGCCCGAGCCCTTCTCGAACGTCGCGTTGTCGCTCGCCGGCGACGCCCTGGTGCCGGCTTCGCTGTGGCTGGCGGTGACGCACCCGATGATCTTCTGGCCGGCGCTCGGCATCGCCGTCATCGTCGCCGTGGTGCTCATCGTCGTGCTGTTCCGGTTCCTGCGCGCGCTGTGGCGCCGGATCACTGGCTCCTCGCAGCCCCCCGCGCCACCGCTGCCGCCACCGGCCGGTGCAGCCGCCTGACCCGCCTGCCGCTGAAGAAGAAGGCTCCCCGATGTTCAAGAAGATCCTCATTGCCAACCGCGGCGAGATCGCCTGCCGGGTCATCGCCACCGCGCGGCGCCTGGGTGTGCGCACCGTGGCCGTGTACTCGGATGCCGACGCGAGGGCGCGCCACGTGCTCGCCGCCGACGAGGCCGTGCACGTCGGCGGCCCGGCGGCGCGCGACAGCTACCTGCAGTGGCAGCGCATCATCGACGCCGCCCGCGCCACCGGCGCGCAGGCCATCCACCCCGGTTACGGCTTCCTGAGCGAGAACGAGGACTTCGCGCAGGCCTGCGCCGATGCCGGGCTCGTCTTCATCGGCCCGCCGCCCTCGGCCATCGCGGCGATGGGCAGCAAGAGCGCCGCCAAGGCGCTGATGGAGAAGGCCGGCGTGCCGCTGGTGCCCGGCTACCACGGCCAGGACAACGACCCGGCGCTGCTCGCCCGCGAGGCCGAGCGCATCGGCTATCCGGTGCTCATCAAGGCCAGCGCCGGTGGCGGCGGCAAGGGCATGCGCCGCGTCGAGAAGGCCGAAGACTTCGCCGCCGCGCTCGCCAGCTGCCAGCGCGAGGCCAAGGCCAGCTTCGGCGACGACCACGTGCTCGTCGAGCGCTACGTCACCCGGCCGCGCCACATCGAGATCCAGGTCTTCGGCGACAGCCAGGGCCACGTGATCCACCTCGGCGAGCGCGACTGCTCGGTGCAGCGCCGGCACCAGAAGGTGCTGGAAGAGTCGCCGGCACCGGGCCTGAGCCCGAAGCGCCGCGCCGAGATGGGTGCCGCCGCGGTGGCCGCCGCCAAGGCCGTGGGCTACGTCGGCGCCGGCACGGTGGAGTTCGTCGCCGAGGAGCTGGACGACGGCGACATCCGCGCCTATTTCATGGAGATGAACACGCGGCTGCAGGTCGAGCACCCGGTGACCGAGGCGGTGACCGGGCTCGACCTCGTCGAGTGGCAGCTGCGCATCGCCGCCGGCGAACCGCTGCCGCTGACGCAGGAGCAGGTGGTCATGCGAGGCCACGCGATCGAGGCGCGCATCTGTGCCGAGAACCCGGACAACAACTTCCTGCCCGCCACCGGCACACTGGAGGTGGCGCGCTGGCCCGAGCACGTCGCCTTCCGGCGCGACGAGGCGCTGGCGCGCGTCGACAGCGGCGTCGGCGAGGGCGACGCGATCACGCCGTACTACGACTCGATGATCGCCAAGCTCATCGTGTGGGGCGAGACGCGCGCGCAGGCGCTGGCCCGGCTCGATGCCGCACTGCGCGACACGCACATCGTCGGGCTCGCCACCAACGTGGCCTTCCTGCGCCGCGTCGTGGGCTCGCACGCCTTCGCACATGCCGACCTCGATACGGCGCTCATCGAGCGCGAGCGGCCGGCGCTGTTCGGTGCCGCGCCGCTCGCGCCCGAGCTCGCCGCGGCGGGCGTGGCCGCGCACGTGCTGGCCGCCGAGGCGGCGCTCGAGGGAGCCGACCCGTGGTCGCGGCGCGACGGCTGGCGGCTGCACGGCGGCGCGCGGCGACGCATGAGCCTCGAGCTGGTCGGGCAGCCCCTGCCCGTGGCGCTGCACCGGCTGCACGATGGGGCCACGGTGCTGTCGATCGGCGAGCGGCGATGGCAGTTCGACGCCCGCGCGCTCGGGGGGGCCCGGCACGAGGTGCGGCTGTCGGGCGGTGACGGCGACCGCCGCACCGTGCTCACGGTCTACGCCTTCCCCGAGCGCTACGCCGTCTTCGCGGATGCCGGGCAGGCGCAGGTGTCCGAGTACGACCCGATCGCGCACGCCGGCGACCATGCCGGCGAAGCCGGCCGGCTGACCGCGCCGATGCCCGGCAAGGTGATCGCCTTCCACGTCAAGGCCGGCGACAGCGTCAAGCGCGGCCAGCCGCTGGCGGTGATGAAGGCGATGAAGATGGAGCACACGCTGCACGCGCCGCGCGACGGCCGCGTGCTCGAGCTGCTCTACGCTGCCGGCGACCAGGTGGCCGAGGGCGGCGAGCTGCTCAAGCTCAGCGAGTAGGCGCGAGGTCGGCGCCGCCCGCCCACACCGCTGCGCAGTCCGAGGGCGCGAGCGCGGCGGCCGCGGCGCTCGTGCCGGGGCCTCAGCGCGCGGCGGCGCGCATCGCGATCAACTGGCCGCCGCGCCGCGCGGCCGCACGCTGCTGCTCCAGTTGCCGGCGCACGAGTTCGGCCGCCGTCAGCAGTGGCGCCAGGCCTGCGCTGTCGCGCTGCGATTCGTACCCCGAGCCGCCGAAGCCCGAGCTCGGGAAGACGCTGTCGAGGCCGAAGCCCGAAGGGGCCGCGGCCGGCAGGCGGTCGGCCGAAGGCTCGGCGGCCGAACGGCGGAACCAACCGGCCAGCTCGGCCAGCTCGTGCCCGCGATGCGCCTCGCACACCAGCAGGACGTCGCGCATGTACAGGCGGTCGCTCAGCATGCGCCCGGCGTCGACGCCGGTGCCGATCTCCTGCTCGAGCAGGGTCCCGATGCGGGCGGCGATCTTCAGGCAGCGGCGGGTGTTCATGGCGTGGCCTCCGTGGCCGGGTGCCCCGCGCCGCCATGGCGCGGCACGTCCCGTGCCGACGGTCGCCAGTGGACCGCAGCGGGCGCCGCGGCGTCGGGGAAAAATCACCGACGGGCCTCGGACCTTCGGGGGGCCGGCCCGCCGAAGGCTCGGCCCGTGGCTCGGCATTGCCCCGCCGGTCTTCGATCCTCCCGAGCGTCCTCGGCTGCCGCCGGCGAATGGCGCAACGGCGCCGCGTTGCCCCGGCCCTCCCGGCTGCGCCCGGCCGCGGGCCCGGAGTCCGGGGCCCCCCGGCAGGCCTCAGCCCGCCTCGCCGTGGAACGTGAGGCGCTGCAGCGTCCAGGTGCGTTCGACGCTGCCGTTGTTGCCGAGGTCGAGCGCGATGGTGACGCTGGTGGCCGCGTAGGTCACCGACCACTTGTCGCCGCCGGCCACGACGCTGAACCCGCCCGACTCGGCCAGGCCGTCGGCACCGATGACCAGCGTCCCGATCGTGGCCACCTGCAACGTCGCCGACGGGCGCCGCGGCGTGCTGGCGAAGAGCTCGAGCGTGCCGTTGTGCGAGCGCGATACCGGCTGGCTGGCGCTGTTCCACACGTCGGTGGTCGTCCAGTCCATGTTGCGCAGCTCGTAGCGGGCCTGGCGCGTGCCGACCGTGCTCGTCAGCGACGCCAGCGTCGTCGCCAGGCGGTCGACGCGCTGCGTGCCGCCGCCGGCCGTGGTGGTGACGGTCAGCTGGTGGCGCCAGGTGCCGTCCAGCACGTAGCGCCCCTGCAGCGTGGTGCTGCTGAGCGCGGTGGCCGTGGTGGTGAAGTCGAAGCCGGTCGAGTCGGCGGCGTTGACGACGACGCGCAGGCTGCCGTCGAGCACGACGCCGGTGATGGCGGTGCCGCACTGGCTGTAGGTGATGTCGTAGGTCTCGCCGGCGTCGAGTCGGCGGTTGATGAGCTGGGCCAGCGGCAGGCCGCTCGCCACCCAGCTGACGCTGCCGCCGAGCGCGCACGGCACGGTGGTGACCGGTCCCGTGTCCTGCGGCTGCATCTGGCCCGCGGCCACGATGTCGCCCTCGCCGGAGGTCTTGGCCGAAGCAGTGCCGCCGGCGGCCACGGCCGACTGCAGCGTCAGCGTCGCCGCGCCGACGGCCGTGCCGGCGGCCACCGGCATCGTCGCCGCGTCGGCGGCGTAGCCCTGGGCCTGCTCGTTGCTCACGCCGTCGTCCGCGTCGCCGCCGCCACCGCATGCGGCCAGCGCGGCGGCGGCCAGGGCGGCGAGGGCCGCATGGCGCAGCCCCGACGGCCGCTGCGGTTGCGGAAGGCGGGGCGCCTGGGCGGCGCGGTGGGGGCGGGGTCGGGTTCGGGTTGTTCATGCCGGTTACTCCGTTGCAGGTGCGATGCGTGGCGGTGCAGGCATTGAAGCGCGCCGCCGCGCCGCTGCGGCTTCGATGCATGCCGAATGGTTTCAGCGCCGACATGTTCCTCCTTCGCTGCGAGGAGCTTGCCTACACTGGCCGCCGACATGCCTGCGCCGCTGCCGCCCATCCCCGCCTCCGAGGCGCCGCCGGCCCGGCCGGGCGGCGCCGAGCGGTTGCGCGTGCTGCTGGTCGACGACGACGTCGAGCTCGCCGGCATGGTGGCCGAACTGCTCGCGCGCGAGGGTTTCGAAGTGCTTCACGCCGCCAGCGCCGCCGCCGGGCTGGCTGCGCTCGGGCAGGACAGCCCCGACCTGATGCTGCTGGACCTGATGCTGCCCGACGGCAGCGGCCTCGACCTGTGCCGGCAGCTGCGCGGCGAGGGTGCCGACCTGCCGATCCTGATGCTCACGGCGCGTGGCGACCCGATCGACCGCGTGCTCGGGCTGGAGCTCGGTGCCGACGACTACCTGGGCAAGCCCTTCGAGCCGCGTGAGCTGGTGGCGCGCGTGCGTGCGCTGGCGCGCCGGCGGCGCGCCGCCGAGCGGCGCACGACGCTGCGCTTCGGCGCCCTCGTGCTCGACCTGCTGGCGCGACGCGCCAGCCTCGCCGGCGAGGTGCTGCCGCTGACCGGCACCGAGTTCAAGCTGCTCGCCGCGTTGGCCGCGCAGCCCGGGCGGCCGCTGTCGCGCGACGCGCTGTCGGCCGCGGTGCAGCCGGGCAGCTACATGCCGCTGGAGCGAGCGGTCGACGTGCAGGTCGCGCGCCTGCGCAAGAAGCTGCGCGCCGCCCCCGGCGGCGCCGACTGGATCGAGACGGTGCGCGGCGAGGGCTACGTCTTCACCGGCCGCCCGGGCTGACCGCAGGGGCATCGCCGTGGCACGCTGGCGCGACACCCTCTTCGCCAAGGTGCTGCTGCTTTCGCTGGGCGTGGCGCTGCTGGTGGCGATCCTGTTCGGCACGCTGGCGCTGCGGCAGCTGTCGCGCTCGCAGGCGCGCGTGACGGCGCCGCTGTGGGCCGCGGCGCTGAAGACCGCGCTCGAGGACCGCGTCGCGCTGCCGGCCGTGCTGCCGGCGCAGGCCACGCTGTCGCTGCTGCCCGGCCCGCCGCCGCCCGACGCCGCCGAGCTGCGCCTGTATCCGCGCTTCCGCGCCATTGCCGAGGAGCTGCGCCGGCTGGGCGTGCCGGTGCGCGAGTTCCGCGTCAGCGGACGCACCGGTGACGCGGTCAACTGGCTGGGCATCGAGCAGCCGGGCGGCGGCCTGCGCTGGATCGGCGTGCGTGGCGACTACGAGGGCCTGGACGTGCGCGCGCGCGGCTTCTTCGGCTTCGTGCTCGCGCTCGGCCTGATCGGCGCCGGCGCCTGGTCGCTCAGTCGTCGCATCACGCGCCCGGTGCGCGAGCTGCAGCAGGCGATGCAGCGCTTCGGCCGCGAGGGTCGCTGGCCAGCGGCGGGTGCGGCCGGTACGGCGGGAGCTGCTGGCGCCACGGGTGCCGTGGGTGCCGCGGCGGCTCCCGGCACGCCCGTCGCCGCCCGCATGGGCGGCGACGACACCTCCACGCCGGCCGAGCTGCGCGAGCTCGTGCGCCAGTTCGAGCAGGTGGCCGCCGAGCGCGCCGCGCTCGACGCGGAGCGGCGCACCATGCTGGCCGCCATCTCGCACGACCTCCGTTCGCCGCTGTCGCGCATCCGCATGGCCGCCGAGCTGCTGCCGCCCGAGGGCGAGGGCGTGGCCGCGCGCCGCGACACCATCGTGCGCAACGTGCAGGCGGTGGATCGCCTGCTCGGCTCGTTCATCGACTTCGCGCGCAGCGACAGCGAGCCGTTCGAGGAGGCGGTGGACCTCGTCGAGCTGGTGCGGCGCGTCGCCGACGAGGACTCCGAGTTCGAGCTGGCTCTCCCCGACGGGGCGCCGGCCGGGGCCGCCACCGAACCCTGCGTCGTGCCGCGCGCGAGCGCGCTGGCGCTGGAGCGTGCGTTGCGCAACCTGCTCGACAACGCGCGCCGGCATGGCGAGGCCCCGGTGCAGGTGTCGCTGCGACGCACCGGCGCGGCCGAGGCGACGCTGGCCGTGCGCGACCACGGGCCGGGCGTCCCGCGGGCCACCGATCGCGCGCGCCTCGTGCAGCCCTTCCAGCGCGGCGAGCAGGGCCGTCGCACGCCCGGCACCGGGCTCGGGCTGGCGATCGTTGCGCGTGTCGCCGAGCGCTGCGGCGGCAGCTTCGCGATCGAGGACGCGGCACCCGGCCTGCGCGCGGTGCTGCGGCTGCCGATCGACCCGGCCGGGCTGGCCCATCCGGGTGCGGCGCCATTCCCCGCATCCTCGGCGGCGCGTTCCACGCCGATACACTGATCGTGTCCTCCCGCTCGCGGGAGCCATTTCCCTCGAGAGAGACGCGCCCGCCGCGGCGGCGCCGAGCCCGATGTTCCCCACCCAAGTCACCCTGGTCGAGGTCGGCCCGCGCGACGGCCTCCAGAACGAGGCCGTGCCGGTGCCGGCCGCGCACAAGATCGAGCTCGTCCACCGCCTGCAGGCCAGCGGGCTGAAGGAGATCGAGGTCACCAGCTTCGTGAGCCCGAAGTGGGTGCCGCAGATGGCCGACAACGCCGAGGTGCTGGCCGGCGTGCGCCGCGCGCCCGGCGTGCGCTACTCGGTGCTGACGCCGAACATGAAGGGGCTCGAAGGCGCACTGGCCGACGCCGCGACGGCGCCGGCGGGCAGCGCGCGCCGCCCCGACGAGGTGGTCGTGTTCGCCGCCGCCAGCGAGGCCTTCAGCCAGCGCAACATCAACTGCTCCATCGCCGAGAGCGTCGAGCGCTTCCGGCCCGTGGTCGAGGCGGCGCATGCCGCCGGCCTGAAGGTGCGCAGCGCCGTCTCGTGCGCGCTCGGCTGCCCCTACCAGGGCGAGGTGAGCGCCGACGAGGTGGAGCGCGTCGTGCGGCTGTTGAAGTCCATCGGCGTCGACCACTGCGGCATCGCCGACACCATCGGCACGGGCACGCCGCGCGCCGTGCAGGCGGCGATGGAGCGGGCGTTGAAGCACTACCCGCTGGTCGAGGTCAGCGGCCACTTCCACGACACCTACGGGCAGGCGCTGGCCAACATCTACGCCTGCCTCGAGATGGGCGTGCACACGTTCGACGCCAGCGTCGCCGGGCTCGGCGGCTGCCCCTACGCCAAGGGCGCCACCGGCAACGTGGCCACCGAGGACGTGCTGTTCATGCTGCAGGGCATGGGCATCGCCACCGGCGTGGACCTCGATCGCCTGGTCGACGCGGGCGCCTGGATCTGCGGCGTGCTCGGCCGCCCGAGCGCGTCGCGGGCCGGCAAGGCGCTGCTTGCTCGCCGCGGCGTCGCGGTCGAGGTGGCGGCATGACGGACCCGACGGCCTACCCCGAGGGCTTCCAGCGCGTCCGCGCCGCGCTGGCCGCGCTCGGGCACCCGCACGCGCCCGTGTGGCTCGAGGTGAGCGCGCGTACGTCGCAGGAGGCGGCCGACGCGCTCGGCGTCTCGGTCGGGCAGATCGCCAAGAGCGTCATCTTTCGCCGGCCGGCGGGAAGCGCGGGCGAAGGTGCGGCCGGAAGCGCGGCCGAACGCCCTGCCCACAGTAGAGCCGGCAGCGGGGCCGAAGGCTCGGCCGACCGCGCTGCCGGCAGGGAGGAGGCGGCGGTGCTCGTCGTCACCTCGGGCGACAGGCGGGTGGACGAGAGGCGCGTCGCCGCGATCACCGGCAAGCTGGCGCGTGCCGACGCCGAGTTCGTCAAGGCCCGCACCGGCTTCTCGATCGGCGGGGTGGCGCCGCTGGCCCATGCCACGCCGGTGCTGACCCTGATCGACCGCGAGCTCTTCCGCTTCGAGGAGATCTGGGCCGCCGCCGGCCACCCGAACGGTGTCTTCAAGCTCGCTCCGGCCGACCTCGTGCGCCTGACCGGTGGCGCGCCGGTGGCCGACGTCGTGCAGCAAGCCGAGGGACCATGAGCCTGCCCGGCCGCCCGCAGGGCGAAGACCGAGTCGCGCGGCGAGAAGGCGCGCCCGCGAGCGCGCTGCCAGTGCCCGATGCGCCCGATGCGCCGGTGCCGAGCCCGTGCATCAACGTCTGCCGCATGGACGCGGCGAGTGGCTTGTGCGAAGGCTGCCTGCGCACCATCGACGAGATCGCCGCGTGGTCGCAGATGCCCGAGGCGGGCAAGCGGGCGGTCTGGGCCGCGCTCGCGTCCCGGCGGGCCGCGCTGCCCGCGCGGCCACCCGTGCCGGGCGGCGCCGGCGCGCGCGCCCGGGGCGGCCCGCCGCCAGGAGCCCGCGAATGAAGCGCATCGAGTGCCTCGTCGATTTCGTCTCGCCGTTCGCATACCTGGCGTTCGAGCGGCTGCCGCAGGCGCTGGAAGGCTGCACCTACGTCGTCGACTACCGGCCGGTGCTATTCGCCGGCCTGCTGCAGCACTGGGGCCAGAAGGGCCCGGCCGAGATGGAGAGCAAGCGCGCGTGGACCTTCCGGCACGTGCACTGGCTTGCGCACGTGCAGGGCACGCCGATGCAGACGCCGGCCACGCACCCCTTCAACCCGCTGGCGCTGCTGCGGCTGGCGCTGGCGTGCGGGCCCAACCGGCACGTGGTCGAGCAGATCTTCCGTCACGTGTGGGCCGCCGGCGGGGCGGACGCCACCGATCCGGCGCGGCTGGCCGAACTGACGGCGCGCCTGGCCCCGGCGCGCGACCCCGCCGGCGACGACGTCAAGCGCGAGTTGCGCGAGAGCACCGAGCGTGCGATCGCCGAGGGCGTGTTCGGCGTGCCGACCTTCCTGTGCGAGGGCCGCCTCTTCTGGGGCCTGGACTCGCTGCCGATGCTGCGGGCGGCGGTCGCCGGCGACGCCTGGTTCGACGGGCCTGCCTGGGAAGCCGAGGGCCGTCCGCGCCCGGGCGTGACGCGCCGCTGACGGCCGGCGCCGGCGCGCCAGGCGCTGCCGCCCGCGCGCACCGGGCCACCGTCCGTCCCGTCCCCGCCGGCCGCGGCGTGTGGCCGCGCTAGCACCGTCCACCGGTGAGGCGCAAGGCCTCCGACAGGCCTTCTTCTCGGGGTTTCCACTGAAGTCGTCAGCCGTGGTTGGCTGCGCGTCAGCCTGTGTTTGGTTCGCGTCAGAGTGGCATCAGTGCCCACCCTCACAGTGGGGCCATGCGGCGCCGCCGGCACCGCGAGGCTCTCAGCACGACGCCGACCGAAGGAGACGCGATGGACGACAACCTGGTGGCCAAGGTCACCGCCCACCCCAAGTACCAGGAGCTGAAGGCGCGACGCACGCGCTTCGGCCTGTGGCTGACGATCGCGATGCTGATCGTCTACTACGGGTTCATCCTGCTGGTGGCGTTCAACAAGCCGCTGCTGGCCAGCCGCCTCGGCGAGGGCGTGATGACGCTGGGCATGCCGCTCGGCCTCGGCGTCATCGTCTTCACCATCGTCATCACGGCGATCTACGTGCAGCGTGCGAACGGCGAGTTCGACCGCCTCTCCGACGAAATCAACAAGGCGGTGCTGAAATGAGCTCACCCATCAAGTACGCGCTGCCGCTGGCGGCGGGCATCGGGGCGGCGGCGGCGGTGGCTGCCGGTGCCGACCTCGGCCAGGCGCAGAAGCAGGCGACGAACTGGACCGCGATCGCGATGTTCGCCATCTTCGTCGCGTTCACGCTGTGGATCACGAAGTGGGCGGCGTCGCGCACCAAGAGCGCGGCCGACTTCTACACCGCCGGCGGCGGCATCACGGGCTTCCAGAACGGCCTGGCGATCGCCGGCGACTACATGAGCGCGGCGTCGTTCCTCGGCATCAGCGCCGCGGTGATGGCCTCGGGCTTCGACGGCCTGATCTACTCGATCGGCTTCCTCGTCGGCTGGCCGGTGGTGACGTTCCTGCTCGCCGAGCGGCTGCGCAACCTCGGCAAGTTCACGTTCGCCGACGTGGCCGCGTTCCGCTTCGCGCAGACGCCGGTGCGGCTGTTCGCCGCCAGCGGCACGCTGGTGGTGGTGGCGTTCTACCTGATCGCGCAGATGGTCGGTGCCGGTCAGCTGATCAAGCTGCTGTTCGGCCTCGACTACATGTACGCCGTCGTCATCGTCGGCGTGCTGATGATGGTCTACGTGCTCTTCGGCGGCATGACGGCCACGACCTGGGTGCAGATCATCAAGGCCATCATGCTGCTGGGCGGCGCCACCTTCATGGCCTTCATGGTCATGATGCAGTTCGGCTTCAGCCCCGAGGCGATGTTCGCCAAGGCGGTGGAGATCAAGACCGACCTCGCGGCCAAGGGCGGCAAGGACGCGGCCACCGCGGCCAAGGAAGGCTTCTCGATCATGGGCCCCGGCGGCTTCGTGAAGGACCCGATCAGCGCCATCAGCTTCGGCATGGCGCTGATGTTCGGCACGGCCGGCCTGCCGCACATCCTGATGCGCTTCTTCACGGTGCCCAACGCCAAGGAAGCGCGCAAGTCGGTGCTGTGGGCGACCACCTGGATCGGCTACTTCTACATCCTGACCTTCATCATCGGCTTCGGCGCCATCGTGTTCGTGCTCACGAACCCGAGCTTCCTCGATGCCAAGGGCGGCCTGCTCGGCGGCAGCAACATGGCTGCCGTGCACCTGGCCAACGCGGTCGGCGGCAACGTGTTCCTCGGCTTCATCTCGGCGGTGGCCTTCGCGACCATCCTCGCGGTGGTGGCTGGCCTCACGCTGTCGGGCGCCTCGGCCGTCTCGCACGACCTGTACGGCACCGTGGTCAAGAAGGGCAAGGCCGACAGCAAGGACGAGCTGCGCGTCTCGCGCCTGACCACGATCGCGCTGGGCATCGTCGCCGTCGTGCTCGGCATCGCGTTCGAGAAGCAGAACATCGCCTTCATGGTGTCGCTCGCCTTCGCCATTGCCGCCAGCGCCAACTTCCCGGTGCTGCTGATGAGCGTGCTGTGGAAGGGCTGCACGACCAAGGGCGCGGTGATCGGCGGCTTCCTCGGCCTCATCAGCTCGGTGGTGCTGACGGTGGTGTCGCCCGCGGTGTGGGAAGCCACGCTCGGCAACCCCAAGGGCTCGGCCTGGTTCCCGTACACGAGCCCGGCGCTGTTCTCGATGACCATCGGTTTCGTCGGCATCTGGCTGTTCAGCATCCTCGACGGCAGCAAGCGCGCCGCCGAAGACAAGGCCGGCTTCCTGGCGCAGCAGGTGCGCTCGGAGACGGGCATCGGCGCGGCCGGGGCCAGCGGCCACTGAGGCAGCACGCCACAGAATGACGGGGCCGCCTGCAGCGATGCGGGCGGCCCTTGTTGCTTCTTCGATGGATGGATGCCGTGACACGACTTCGCAGTCGACGGATGGGGTCGCGCTTCGAGGGGCAGTGGCGGGAGCGGGCCGACGGGGCGCCCTGCTCCGGGTCGTGGCGTGAACGGGCCGACGGGATGCCCCGCGCTGGGTCGTGGCGGGAGCAGGCTGACGCGGCGCCCTGCTCCGGGTCGTGGCGGGAACGGGCCGACGGGGTGCCCTGCGCAGCGAATGTCCTCTTTCGGCCGCCCGGCTCGCAAGCTCGCAGGGCGCCCGAATGCCCCCTTGATTTCGCTCTGCAGGGCACCCCGTCGGCCCGTTCCGGCACCGCCGCCGACATGCCACGATCGAACACAGACGCCGGTGCCACGCCGAGGACGCCGGGTGGTCGGCGCAGCGAAATCAAGGATGCATTCGGGGGACCAGCGGAGCTGGGCCGCCGGAAAAGGACATTCGCGGAGCCGACCACCCGGCGTCCTCGGCGCACCGCAGCCTTGCCACGCTACGCCACGGCCACGCCACGGCCTCCTCGCGCCACGGTTAAGGTCTGCCAACCCCTCCGCACGACCTTCCAGTCCGTGAGCGCCACCGCGCAATGAAAGCCACCGCCCGATGAGCCCCGGTTCCGGCGCCGACCCGCAGCGCGAGATGCTCTCGCTGGTGACGGCGCGCGTGCGCGACGCCTATGTGCGCAAGCCGTTCTACGTGGATGGCGCAATGGACCTCGTGGCCGTGTGCCGCCAGCTCAGCGAGCGCGGCCTGACGCATGCGCTGGTGAGGGATGCCCGCGAGGGCGCCGAGCTCCTGGGCATCTTCACGACCACCGACCTGCGCGACGCGCTGCTGCGGCCGGTGCCGCCGGCCGAGCTGCCCGTGCGCGAGGTCGCGCGCTTCGACATCGTCGCCGTGCAGGCCGACGCCGACCTCTTCGAGGCGCTGTGGCTGATGGTGCGCCATCGCGTGCACCGGCTGCTCGTCAAGGACGGCGAGGTCGTGCTCGGCGTGCTCGGGCAGCTCGACCTCGTGAGCTTCGTCGCCAACCACTCGCACATCATCGGCGCGCAGATCGACGACGCGGCCGGCGTCGCCGACCTGAAGGCCGCCGCGCAGCGCGTCGACGACCTCGTGCGGCTGCTGCACGGCAGCGGCATCCGCATCGAGCGCGTGATGCGCCTCGTCAGCGAGCTGAACACGCGCATCTTCGCGCGCCTGTGGTCGATGCTGGCGCCGCCCGAGCTGGTGGCGCGTTCGTGCCTGCTGACGATGGGCAGCGAGGGCCGCGGCGAGCAGATCCTGAAGACCGACCAGGACAACGCGCTGCTGCTGGCCGACGGCTTCGAGTTCGCCGGGCTGCCCGAGGTGGCCGCGCGCTTCAACGCCGCGCTGGTGGAGCTGGGCTGGCCGCCGTGCCCCGGCGACATCATGCTCACCAACCCGCTGTGGCGGCAGCCGCTGGCGGCCTTCCGCGAGACGCTGCGCGGCTGGGTCCACGGGCACGACCCGGAGGGCCCGATGCACCTGGCGATCTTCTTCGACGCGGCGGCCAAGGCCGGCGACGCGACGCTGCTGGAGGCCGCGCGCGAGCACCTCGATCGCGTGCTGAGCGGCGCCGACACCTTCCTCGCCCGCTTCGCGGCCGCGGCCGACCAGTTCCAGGAGCCGGGCAACTGGCTGACGCGCCTGGCGGGCAAGCGCGACGAGCAGCCGCTGGACCTGAAGAAGCTGGGCACCTTCCCGATCGTGCACGGGGTGCGCGCGCTCTCGCTGAAGTACGGGGTGCGCGCGCCGGGCACCGTCGACCGGCTGGCGGTGCTGGCCGGTGCCGGCCGGCTGGACGATGGCCTGGCGCGCGATGTCGGCGACGCGCTGCACCTCCTGATCGGCATCCGCCTCACGCACCAGCTGCGCCAGCGCGAGCGCGGCGAGCTGGCGGGCAACGAGGTGCGGCCCTCGGACCTGTCGACGCTGGAGCGGGAGCCGCTGCACGATGCCTTGGCGATCGTCAAACGCTTCCGCCTCTTCCTGCGCCAGCATTTCCGCTTCGATGCGCTCTGAGCACGAGACCGGGCACGAGACCCGCGCGACGATGACGAGAGGAGACCGCCACCGTGAGAGCCCGCACCCCCGGATCGACCGGACTGCTCGCGCAGCGCCTCGCGGCGCTGTTCGTGGGTGGCTGGGTCCTGTTCGACTTTCCGCTGCTGACGCTGGGCTTCGGGCGCGGGGCTGACGCGACGCTGTTCGGGCTGCCGCGGCTGCCGCTGCTGCTCTTCGTCGGCTGGCTCGCGCTGATCGTGCTGCTGGCCGTGCTGATGGAGAGCGGCCCCGAGGGACGCGGCCGAGGCGGCCCGCCGGCCGACGGCGGGCCCGAGGGCGCGCGCGACGCCGTTCGCGGCGAGGGCCACGTGGGGTGACCGCGGTGCTCTCGCCCGCCCTCGTGCTCGGGGCCTCCGTCGCCTACCTCGGCGCGCTGTTCGCGATCGCCTGGTGGGCCGACCGCCGTGCCGCCGCCGGGCGATCGGTGATCGGGAACGCCTGGGTCTATGCGCTGTCGATGGGCGTGTACTGCACCGCCTGGACCTACTTCGGCAGCATCGGCCGCGCCGCCGGCGGCGGCGTGTGGTTCCTGCCCATCTACCTGGGGCCGATGCTGGCGATGGTGCTGGCCTGGGTCGTGCTGCGCAAGATGATCCGCATCGCGCGGCGCTTCCGCATCACGAGCATCGCCGACTTCATCGCCAGCCGCTACGGCAAGAGCCCGCTGCTGGCCGGCCTCGTGACGCTGATCGCCCTCGTCGGCGTCGTGCCCTACGTGGCGCTGCAGCTGAAGGCCGTGGCCAGCGGCTATGCGGTGCTTACCGGCCAGGCCGCCTCCACCGGCGCGGCCGGCTCGGCCGGCTCGGGCAGCGCGCTGATGGTGGCGCTGCTGCTGGCCGGCTTCACGATCGCCTTCGGCACGCGCCACCTCGACAACACCGAGCGCCACGAGGGCATGGTGGCGGCCATCGCCGCCGAGTCGGTGGTCAAGCTCGTCGCCTTCCTCGCCGTCGGCGCCTTCGTGACCTGGGGCCTGTTCGGCGGCCTCGGCGACATCGCGGGCCGCGCGCTCGAGCGGCCGGAGCTGGCGCGCGTGCTGCAGCCGGTCGCCGCGGGCGGCGGCTTCGCCTACGACGCCTGGTTCGCGCTGATGGCGCTGGCGATGTTCTCGGTGATCCTGCTGCCGCGCCAGTTCCAGGTGATGGTGGTGGAGAACGTCGACGAGCGTCACGTGCGGCGCGCCGCCTGGGCCTTCCCGGCCTACCTGCTGCTGATCAACGTCTTCGTGCTGCCCATCGCGATGGGCGGGCTGCTGCACTTCGAGGGCCAGGCGGCCAACCCCGAGACGTTCGTGCTCTCGCTGCCGCTGGCGGCCGGCCAGCCTGCGCTGGCGCTGCTGGCCTTCGTCGGCGGCCTGTCCGCGGCCACCGGCATGGTCATCGTCGAGGCCATTGCCGTCTCGACGATGGTCTGCAACGACCTCGTGCTGCCCCTCCTGCTGCGCAGCCGGGCGCTGGCCGGCCGCGGCGGCGACCTCACCGGCGTCATCCTCGCGGTGCGCCGGGGCGTCATCGTGCTGCTGATGCTGCTCGGCTGGGTCTACTTCCGCGTCGCCGGCGAGGCGTACGCGCTCGTCAGCATCGGCCTCATCAGCTTCGCGGCGGTGGCGCAGTTCGCGCCGGCGCTGCTCGGCGGCATGTTCTGGAAGGGCGGCACGCGCGACGGGGCCCTCGCCGGCCTGGCCGCCGGTGCGCTGCTGTGGGTGTACACCCTGCTGCTGCCGTCCATCGCGAAGAGCGGCTGGATGGACGCGGCCTTCCTGCAGCACGGGCCGTTCGGCCTCGCGTGGCTGCGGCCCGAGGCGCTGTTCGGCCTCGCCGGCATGGACAGCCTGACGCACTCGCTTTTCTGGAGCGCGCTCGCCAACGTCGGCCTGTACGTGGGCGTCTCGCTCGCGCGCCCGCCGCGTGCGGCCGAGGCCAGCCAGGCGCTGCAGTTCGTCGACGTGTTCGAGCGCGCGAGCGAGGAGCGCGTGTTCTGGCGCGGCCGCGCGCGCACCGGGGACCTGGTGGCGCTGGTGGGCCGTTTCCTCGGGGCCGAGCGCGCCCGCGCGCTGTTCGCGGCCGAGGCGCGCCGGCGCGGCCAGGCCGCGCCGGAGGCCGGGCCGGCGCAGGCCGACGCCGCGCTCGTGCAGTTCGCCGAGACGCAGCTGGCCGGCGCCATCGGCAGTGCCAGCGCGCGCGTGATGGTCGCTTCGGTCGTCGAGGAGGAGGCGCTCGACCTCGACGACGTGGTGCGCATCGTCGAGGAGGCGAGCGAGTTGCGCCACCTGAACGAGCAGCTGAAGAGCCTGGACCGTTTGAAGGACGATTTCATGAGCAGCGTCACGCACGAGTTGCGCACCCCGCTGGCCAGCATCCGCGCGCTGGCCGAGCTGATGCGCGACGAACCCGACATGGAGCCGGCGCAGCGGCAGCAGTTCCTCGCCATCGTCGTCGCCGAGGCCGAGCGCCTGTCGCGCCTGGTGAACCAGGTGCTCGACATGGCGAAGATCGAGTCCGGCCACGCCGAGTGGCGCAGCGCCGACGTCGACCTCGGCGAGCTGCTCGAGCGCGCCGTGCAGAGCACGGCCGAGCTGCTGCGCGAGCGCGGTGCCGTGGTGGAGCTGGACAAGCCGGCCGTGGTGCCGACGCTGCGCGCCGACCCCGACCGGCTGCTCCAGGTGGTGCTGAACCTCCTTTCCAATGCCGCCAAGTTCACGCCGCCGGGGGCCGGCCGCATCGCCGTGCGCCTGCTCGTGCGGCCCGACCGCGCCACCGTCGAGGTCCAGGACAACGGGCCCGGCGTGCCGCGCGAGCAGCAGCAGCTCGTGTTCGAGAAGTTCCGCCAGGGTGGCGACGGCCGCAGCCGGCCGCAGGGCACCGGCCTCGGGCTGCCGATCAGCCGGCAGATCGTCGAGCATTTCGGCGGCCGCCTGTGGCTGGTGAGCGAGCCGGGGCAGGGGGCGTGCTTCGGCTTCGACCTGCCGTGGCAGCCCGACGAGACGCAGGCCGGCGCCGCGCCGGCGCGACGCAAGCAGGAGGAGACGACGCCATGACCACCAGGGTGCTGATCGCCGACGACGAGCCGAACATCGTCATCTCGCTCGAGTACCTGATGAAGCGCGAGGGCTACGAGGTGCACGTGGCGCGCGACGGCGAGGAGGCGCTCGCGGCGCTGCGCCGCGTGCGCCCGGCGCTCGTGCTGCTGGACGTGATGATGCCCAGGAAGAGCGGCTACGAGGTGCTGGCCGCGGCGCGGGCCGACGAGGCGCTGGCCGGCCTGAAGGTGCTGATGCTCACGGCCAAGGGCCGCGACACCGACGTCGCGCAGGGTCTCGGCCTCGGCGCCGACGCCTACATGACCAAGCCCTTCTCCACCCAGGCCCTGGCGGCCAAGGTGCGGGAGCTGCTGGGATGAGCGCGGCCGGGCGGAAGCGCCCGCACCGCCTGCGGGGCGCCGGCCGCGGCCCGAGGGGAGCCCGATGAGCGCGTCGCGTCCGGTGGACCGCGCGGCGCTCGTCGCGGCCGCGCTGCCGGGCGTGGCCTTCGCGCTGCTGCTGGCGGCCGCGATCGGCCTGCTGGCCGCCACGCTGGGGCCGGAGGCGCGTGCGCAGGCCTGGGCGCTGGTCGAGCCCAACGTGGCGCTCGTGGTGATGGTGTGGTTCTTCGCCTCGCTGGCTGCCGGCGTCGCGATGCATGGCGCGTGGAACCGCTTTGCGGCCGCGCCGGCCAGGCTGGCCGAGCGCGTGCGCGTGCTGCTGACCGCCGAGCCGGCGGCGGCCGAGGCCGGCGACGGGCCGCTGCCGGAGGGCCTGGCGATCCTCGACGCCGGCGAAGGGGCCAGCGAAGGCAGCATCGCCCTCACCGCGGCCGTCGCGGCGCTCGTGCTGCAGCGCGACTCGCTGCGCCGCGAGATCGCCGAGCGCATCGCCGAGGGCAGCCGCGAGGTCGAGCAGGAGAAGAGCCGCCTTGCCGCGCTGATGGCCGAGCTGACGCAGAGCGTCGTCGTGTGCAACCTCGACGGCCGCATCCTCCTCTTCAACGCCCGCGCGCGGCTGCAGTTCCGGGCGCTGGTGGCGGCGCCGTCCACGGCGGCCGGGGGTGGCGCGGCAGGCACGGCCGGCGGCACCGCCGGCGGCCTGATCGGCGGCGCCGAGCCGATCGGCCTCGGGCGCAGCATCTACGGGGTGCTCGACCGCCGTCTCGTGGCGCATGCGCTCGAGGCCGTGCAGCAGCGGCTGGCGCGCGGCGCCGCGCATCCCTCGGCGCAGTTCGTCACGCCGACCAAGGGCGGGCAGCTGCTGCGCGTGCAACTGGCGCCGGTGAAGGAGAGCGGTGCTTCGCCCGACGGGGGCGCCGGGCCGGCGCTCAACGGCTTCGTGCTCATGCTGGAGAACATCACGCAGCAGATGGCCGAGGAGCGCGCGCGCGAGCGGCTGCTGCACACCCTGACCGAGGGCAGCCGCGGCAGCATCGGCAACCTGCAGGCCGCGGTGGAGCTGCTCGAGGACCCGGCGCTCGACGCGCCGACGCGCGAGCGCTTCCTCGGCGTCATCCGCGAGGAGATCGGTGCGCTCGCGCGGCGGCTGGACGAGGCCGCGGCGCAGAGCGCCACCGCGCTGGAGCAGCGCTGGCCGCTCGAGGACATGCTCGGCAGCGACTTCGTCGCCGCGGCGGTGCGGCGCCTGCAGGGCACGCCGGGCCTGGCCGCCGAGGCCGGCGCGGTGGACGGCGAGCTGTGGCTGAAGGTGGAGAGCTACTCGCTCATCCAGGCGCTGCGCCACCTCGCCGTGCGACTGGCGCAGGCCTACGACGTGCCGCGCGTGACGCTGCGCCTCGCTGCCGCCGAGCAGCAGGGCGTGCGGCGCGCGCAGCTCGACCTCGCCTTCCCGGTGGCGGCGATGAGCACCGAGACGGTGGTCGGCTGGGAGACCGAGCCGCTGGAGGACGAGGAGGGCGGCACCGGCGGCACGCTGACGCTGCGCGACGTCGTGCAGCGGCACGGCGGCGCGTTCTGGTTCGAGCGCGAGCGCGCGCGGCAGGAGGGGCGCTTCCGCTTCCTCCTGCCGCTGGCCGGCGATGGCGCTCCGCTGGAGGAGAGCGCCGTCGTGCGACACGACAGCCGCCCGGAGTTCTACGACTTCAACCTGTTCGCGGCGCGCGCGATGCAGCCGGGCGATGCGCTCGGCGAGCAGCGCCTGGCCGACCTGAGCTACACGGTGTTCGACACCGAGACCACGGGCCTCAAGCCGAGCGAGGGCGACCGCATCATCCAGATCGGCGCCACGCGCATCGTGGCCGGGCGCCTGCGCCGGCAGGAAGCCTTCGAGCAGCTCGTCGACCCCGAGCGCCCGCTCAGCGAAGCAGGCATCGCGATCCACGGCATCCGGCCCGAGATGCTCGAGGGCCAGCCCAGGCTCGCCGAGGTGCTGCCGGCCTTCCACGCCTTCGCGCACGACACCGTGCTCGTGGCGCACAACGCCGCCTTCGACATGCGCTTCCTGCAGCTGGCCGAGGCCGGCACCGGCGTGCGCTTCGAGCAGCCGGTGCTCGACACGCTGCTGCTGTCGGCCGTGGTGCACCCGAACCAGGAGAACCACAGCCTCGAGGCGATCGCCGGGCGGCTGGGCGTGACCGTGCTCGGGCGGCACACGGCGCTCGGCGACGCGATGGTGACGGCCGAGGTGTTCGTGAAGCTCGTGCCGCTGCTGCAGGGCATGGGCATCACGACGCTCGGCGAGGCGCTGGCGGCGTCGGAGGCCACCTACCTGGCGCGGCTGCAGTACTGAGCCCGCGTCGGGCCACCGGCCCGGGCCCGCCCGGATTCGCGCAACGGCGCGTGCACCGATTCATTCGTCGTGTCGGGCCGCCCGTGCCGCACGGCCTGCTAGCCTCGCCCCATGGAGCACGCTGGCGCGTTCTGGCAGGCCGTCTGGATCGGGCTGGCCATCGCCGCCCCGGTGGGGCCGATCGGCCTGCTCGTCATCCAGCGCACGCTCGACCACGGCGGCACCGTGGGCCTGGCCACCGGGCTCGGCGCGGCGGTGGCCGACGCGTGCTACGGCGCCGTCGGCGCGTTCGGCGTCGCGGTGGTGATGAACGCGCTGCAGGCCGCGCGCGTGCCGCTGGCGGTGTTCGGCGGCGCGCTGCTGCTGTGGCTGGCCTGGCGCAGCTGGAGCGCGGTGCCGGCCGAGCACGCGGCCGAGGTGCACGCGGCGCCCGGACTCGGCAGCTCGTTCGCGGCCACCTTCGTGCTGACGCTGTCCAACCCGGCGACGATCCTGTCGTTCATCGCCATCTTCGGCGCGATGGGTGCGCGGCAGTCCGGGCCGGTGGCGCCGCTGCCGATGGTGCTGGGCGTGCTGCTCGGCTCGGCGCTGTGGTGGCTCGTGCTGAGCGCCGCGGTGGCGCGACTGCGCCACCACGTCGACGTGCGGGCGCGGCGGTGGGTGGGCCGCGTCTCGGCCCTGCTGCTGGCCGCGTTCGCGCTGTGGCAGTGGGCGGGGCTGTGGACTGCGTCGCCCTGAGAGCCGGCGCCCGCGATGCCCCAGGACGCGAACGGGACGCCTGGTGCGGTGGCCGCGGGTTCGCTCACCGCCCTCGCGCCGCCGACGGATCGGCCGGGCGCGTCTCCGAGGCCGTCTGGGCAAAGGGGCCCGTGCCACCGTCGGCCCTGCCGTGGCCGGCACCGGAGAACATGACGCCGCGGGCGCGCCTGCCGTGCGAACAGGCTTTCGGTAGCCTCGGCGCCCAGGCGCCCGCCTGCGCCTTGCCCATGACGGCCTGACCGATACGGAGGACGCGCACGATGACCCACTCCAACCCCCGCCTGCCGGCGATCTACCTCTCGCACGGCGGCGGCCCCTGGCCGTTCATGGACCTCGGCCCGCAGATGGGCGCGGCGATGCAGCCGCTGGCCGACTACCTGCGCGGCCTCGTGGGCCGGCTGCCGCAGCGGCCGCGGGCCGTGCTGATGGTGTCGGCGCACTGGGAGGCGCCGCAGCCGATGCTGATGACGCACCCGCGGCCGCCGATGCTGTTCGACTACACCGGCTACCCGCCCCACACCTACCAGCTGCAGTGGCCGGCGGCGACGGCGCTCGACCTGGTGCCGCAGGTGCAGTCGCTGCTCGCCGGTGCGGGCTTTCGCGTCGGCACCGATCCGGAGCGGGGCTGGGACCACGGCACGTTCGTGCCGATGATGCTGGTGCTGCCGCAGGCGGACATCCCGGTGCTGCAGCTCTCGCTGCTGCACGACATGGACCCGGCCCGCCACCTCGCGATGGGCGCGGCGCTCGCGCCGCTGCGCGAGCAGGGCGTGCTGCTGCTGGGCAGCGGCAACAGCTATCACAACATGCGCGGCTTCGGCCACGCGAGCTCCACCGCACCGAGCCAGGCCTTCGACGAGTGGCTGGTGCAGACGGTGGCGATGCCGGCGCCTCAGCGCACCGAGCGGCTGCTCGCCTGGGCCGGCGCGCCGGGCGCACGCGCCTGCCACCCCCGCGAGGAGCACCTGCTGCCGCTGCACGTGATGGCCGGCGCGGCGCTCGAAGATCCGGGCCAGGCCTCGCTGCAGGCCTTCGTGATGGCCGTGCACAACACCTGCGTGCAGTTCGGCTGAGGCAGCGCGGGCCAACGGCCCGCCACGCTGCCGGCCTGCCCGGTTGAGAAGGCGGGGTCTGGCGGGCAGGCGCCTCCGCCGGCGACCTCGGCCGGCGAACCTCAGCCCGCGAACAGCCCCTTGTGCTGCTCGCGAATCAGGTTCTTCTGCACCTTGCCCATCGCGTTGCGCGGCAGGTCGGTGACGACGAACACCCGCTTGGGCACCTTGAAGTTGGCGATGCGCGTCTTCAGTGCCGCGAGGATGGCCTCGCCGTCGAGCGCCGCGCCGGGCCTGGGCACGACCGCGGCCACCCCCACCTCGCCGAAGTCGGCGTGCGGCACGCCCACCACCGCGCTCTCGGCGACGCCGGGCATGTCGTTGATGAAGCCCTCGATCTCGGCCGGGTAGACGTTGTAGCCGCCGCTGATGATGAGGTCCTTGCTGCGGCCGACGATGGTGACGTAGCCGTCGGCGTCGATGCGGCCGACGTCGCCGGTCTTGAACCACAGGTCGGTGGTGAACTCGTCGGCCGTCTTCTCGGGCATGCGCCAGTAGCCCTTGAAGACGTTGGGGCCCTTGACCTCGATGCCGCCGATCTCGCCGGTGGGCACCGGCTGCCCCTTGTCGTCGTGCACGCGCACGCCCACGCCGGGCAGCGGCGGGCCGACGGTGCCGCCGCGCCGCGCGCTCTCCGGGCGGTACGGGTTGCTCGTCAGCATCACCGTCTCGCTCATGCCGTAGCGTTCGAGGATGGTGTGGCCCGTGCGCTCGCGCCACTGCTGGAAGGTCTCCATCAGCAGCGGCGCCGAGCCGCTGATGAACAGGCGCATGTGCCTGCACTGCTCGCGCGTCAGCGCCGGCTCGCCGAGCATGCGCACGTAAAGCGTCGGCACGCCCATGAACACCGTGGCCTCGGGCAGGCGGGCCACCGTCGCCCTGGGGTCGAACCTGCCGAACCAGATCATGCGGCTGCCCGACAGCAGCGCGCCGTGGCTGGCGACGAACAGGCCATGCACGTGGAAGATCGGCAGCGCGTGGATCAGCACGTCGGCGCCGCCCTGGCGCTTCACCTCCGCCCAGCCCCAGGCCTCGTGCAGCACCTGCGCGTTGGACAGCAGGTTGTGGCGCGTGAGCATCGCGCCCTTGCTGCGCCCCGTCGTGCCGCTCGTGTAGAGGATGGCCGCGAGGTCCTCCGGCGCCACCGGCGCCGGCTCCTGCGTGTCGGGATGGAACGCGGCGCGGTCGAGCAGCGTGCCCGTGCGGTCGTCGTCCAGCGTGTAGACGTGCTTCGTGCCGGCATTGAACGCGAGGCGGCTCACCCATCCGAAGTTGCGCTTGCTGCACACCACCACGGCCGGCTCGGCGTTGCCGATGAAGTAGGCGATCTCCGCCTCCTGGTAGGCGGTGTTCAGCGGCAGGTAGACGTGCCCGGCCCGCAGCACGGCCAGGTACAGCATCAGCGCCTCGACGCTCTTGTCGACCTGCACGGCCACGCGCGAGCCGGGCGGCAGCTCGAGCGAGCCGATGAGGTTGGCCATCATCGCGCTGCCGCGCTCGAGGTCGGACCACGTGTAGCGCAGCGGCACCGGCGTGTCGGCCGTCTCGATGGCGACGGCCCCGAGGTCGGCGGGGAAGCCGGCGCGCAGCGCGGCGTAGAGGTTGGCTTCGGCCGAGGCGCCCCTGTGCGCCCGGCCGTTCTTTTGGGAGTTCATCGCGCCGTTCGTGGATGTCGTGCGTGGACGGGTCTCGAGGTCTCGCAGGGGCGTGCCCGGTCTTCAGCCGGGCCCGCCCCGAGGTGGTTCGCCGCGCCCTGGGGCGCGAAGCCGGCCCGCTCAGTCGAGTTTCGCCCCCGAGGTCTTCACCACTTCGGCCCAGCGCTTGACCTCGGCGCTGACGAAGCGGCCGAACTCGGCACCCCACAGGTTGGGCGTTTCGGTGCCGAGGCTGGTCCACATGGTCTTGAGCTCGTCGCTGGCCAGTGCCTTGCGCATCTCGTTGGCCATCGCCGTGGTGGCCTCGGCGGGCGTGCCCTTGGGCGCCCAGATGCCGTACCAGGTGGACACCTTGTAGGTCGGCACGCCACCCTCGGCGGCGGTGGGCACGTCGGGAAAGGCGGCGGCGCGCTTGTCGGCCGCCACCGCGATGGCCCGCAGGCGACCGCCGCGGATGTGCGCGGCCGAGGAGCCGAGGCCGTCGAACATCATGTCCACCTGGCCGGCGACGAGGTCCTGCAGCGCCGGGCCGGCGCCGCGGTAGGGGATGTGCGTGATGAAGGTCTTGGTCTGCAGCTTGAACAGCTCGCCGGCCAAGTGGTGCGACGTGCCGTTGCCGGCCGAGCCGTAGTTCAGCTTGCCCGGGTTCCTGCGGATGAACTCGAGCAGCTCGGGCAGCGTCTTCGCCTGCACGCGCGACGGGTTGACGACGATCACCTGCGGCACGCTGGAGACGAGCCCCACGGCCACGAAGTCCTTCTCGATGTCGTAGTCGAGCTTGGGGTACATGCTGGGCGCGATGCTGTGGTGCACGGCGCCCATGAAGTAGGTGTAGCCGTCGGGGGCGGCGCGTGCCGCGACCGACGCGCCCACCGTGCCGCCGGCGCCGCCCTTGTTGTCGATGACGAACTGGCGGCCGACGTTCTTGGTCATCGCCGCGAACAGCGGCCGCGCGAAGGCGTCGGTGCCCCCGCCGGGCGGGAAGGGCACCACGACGGTGACGGGCTTGGTCGGCCAGGCTCCCTGGGCCCGGGCGAACGGGGTGGCAACGAAGGCGGCCGTGCCGGCCAGGGCCTGGCGGCGGGTGAGGTGGTCCATGAGCGTCTCCTTGATGTCCGATCCTAGGCACCCGGGGCGGGCCTGCCCATCCGGGGGAAACCGGTTGCGCGGCGCGGATGCCGGCAGTCGTCTCAGAGCATGGTTGCCAGCGCCCTGGAGCGCACCACCTCGCCATGCCGGAAGCGCTCGTGCCGGGCCTCGACCTGATCGAGGTCGTACAGGTAGTTGACCATCAGCCCGAAGCTCTGCTGCAGCCCGCGCGGAGACAGGTTGGCGCGCGGGTTGAGCCGCTCCAGCCGCGCGCCGTTGTCCAGGTGGAAGCGCGCGACGGGGTCGCCGTCCGGCCGTGCCGACCGGCCGGCGAGATAGGCGGCGGCCAGGCGCACGAGGGCGGCCTCGTCCTCCGCGGCCAGCCGCTCGTGCAGCGCGGCGCCGCGCAGGGCCTCGAGCTCGTTGCCGGTCACGGCCAGTAGCCGCGCGCGAGCCTGCTCCAGCGCCGGCAGCGCGGCGCGCCTGAGGCCCGGCAGCGCGTCCAGGTCGGGCCCGGCGAGCAGCCAGCGCGCGAAGCCGGGAATCGGCGACAGCGTGCAGAACTGACGAAGCTGCGGCAGCTCGCGCTGCAACTGCACCGCGACCGTCTTGATCAGGAAGTTGCCGAGCGAGACGCCGCGCAGCCCCGGCTCGCAGTTGCTGATGCTGTAGAAGGCCGCGCAGCGGAACCGCTCCGGCGGCATCGGCAGCGCATGCTTGTCGATGAGCGGGCCGATGGCAGCGGGCATCTCGGGCAGCAGCGCCACCTCGACGAAGATGAGCGGCTCGTTGGCCAGCTGCGGGTGCACGAAGGCGAAGCAGCGGCGGTCGGGCAGCAGGCGCCGGCGCAGGTCGTCCCAGCCGTCGATGGCGTGCACCGCCTCGTGGTGGATGATCTTCTCGAGGAACTGGGCCGGCGAGTTCCAGTCGACGCGGCGCAGCTGCAGGAAGCCCGGGTTGAACCAGCTGCCGAGCAGGTGCAGCAGGTCGGCCTCGATGGCGGCCCACTCGGGCCGCTGCGACAGCCGCGTGAGCAGCGCGCGGCGCAGCCGCAGCACCGCCGCCGTGCCGCCCGGGATGCGGTTCATCCGCCGCAGCAGTTCCTGGCGGGGCGGCTCGGCCGCCGCCGTGAGCGCCATCAGGTGCGCGGCCGAGGCCTCCCTCGCATAGGCCTCGGCGGCTCGCAGCACCGCTGCCGGGTCGGGGCTGAGCGCGGTGGCCATCCAGCCGAAGAAGTGGTCGAGCTGGTCGTCGTCGAGGTCCTCGATGCGCTCGATGATCTCGGTGGCCAGGCCCATGCCGCCCAGCTCGGCGCCTTCGCCGAGCAGACGCTCGCAGGCTCTCTGGAGGCGGGCGCTGGCGCGCCCGGCAAGCCGGCGTGCGGCAGCGTGGCGAAGGTCGTCGAGCATGGGTGCAAGGCTAGCGGCAACGGCGCGCCCCGTCGGCGGCCGGTGCGGCCGGCCGTGCCGACGCCGCTGCGGGGATGGGGAGGTGCACCGGAGGTGCGCGGGAGGTGTGCGGCAGGTGTGGGGGTGCGCGGGAGTGTGCGGGAGGTGCGCCTCGGGCGCGCCTGCTACTGCACCAGCTTCACGGGATCCCCGGGGCGCGGGGCGTGCACGCCGTTGCCGTAGGCGCCGTTGAGCAGTCGCATCTGCTGCTCGGGCAGGTCGGCCAGCGGCGTGCGTCGCGCCAGCTCGGCAAAGCCGCCGGCGGGCATCGGCACGACCTTCACGCGCCACGGCCTGGCGGCCGCGCGGTCGGCCGCGGTCATCGGGCGGAACGACAGCTCCGCCTCGCGCAGTGCCGCGCGAGCGCGCGCCAGCGCCTGCGCGTCGCGCGTGCTCCAGCCGAGCAGGAAGAGCTTGCCGGCCGGCCCGCTGACGATGGTGGCCGTGAGCGGACCGACCTGCCCCTGCGCGTTGCGCCGCTGGCCGCTGAAGTGCGTGGCGGCCAGGCCGCCGCCGAGCGTGAGCTTCTCCGTCGTGCCCTGGGTCGCGCCGAGCGCGTCGCGCAGGATGGCGCCGTGGTCGGTGCCGACCTTCTTGACGACCTCGTCCGGGATCAGCTTCATCACGAGCGCCGCGTCGCGCTCGCCGTTCATCAGCGTCAGCTGGTCGGTGTCGTTCAGGATCCGCCAGCCGGCCGGCGCCGTGAGCGCGATGCCCAGCGGCTCGTGCAGGAACTGCCGGCCGCGCACCAGGCCCTGCTCCGGGCTGTCGCCGAAGACCATGCCGTCGATGGCCTTCAGGTAGCGGGCGCGGCCGTCGTCGTCCCACGGGGAAGCGGAGGCGGAACGCGCGTCCGCGCCGCCCCGCGTGGCCGCCAGCCGCTGCGCGGTGGCGCGGATGGCCTGCAGCCGCTCGTCGTTGCTCGGGTGCGAGGCCAGCCAGCCGCCGCCCTGGGGCGCGGGCTGGCCGGCGGCGCGCGCGGCTTCGGCGCTGAAGAGCTCCTGGCTCTTCAGCACCTGGATCACGTCGACCATGTTCTGCGGGTTGTAGCGGACGCGCGCGAGGTACTCGGCGCCCAGCTGGTCGGCCTGCAGCTCCTGCTCGCGGCCGTACTTGGCGATGTGGCCGGCGGCGATGTTCTGCCCGAGCTCGCCGGCGGCGCGCGCACCGGCGTCGCCGGCGATGACGGCGCCGAGCACGGCGGCGCCGAGCACCCAGAAGCCGGCGCGCTGCTGTTGCGTGACGCGCTGGGCGCCGTGGCGGGCGGTGACGTGGCCGATCTCGTGGCCGAGCACGCCGGCGAGATCGGCCTCGCTGTCGAGGTAGGCCATGATGCCGCGCGTGACGTAGACATAGCCGCCGGGCAGCGCGAACGCGTTGATGTCGGCGCTGTCGAGCACGGTGAAGGTCCACTTCAGCTGGCTGCGGTGCGACTGCGCGGCCAGCTTCTGGCCGATGCCGTTCACGTAGGCCTGCAGTGCGGGGTCGCGCACGGCGCCGGCGCTCTTCAGGATCTCCTGGTGCGCCTTGGCGCCTTCGGTGATCTCGGCGCGCTCGTCCATCACCGTGCGTTCGGTCTCGCCGGTGACGGGGTTGCGCACCGCGGTGCCGCAGGCGGCGAGCGCGAGCGTCGCGGCCAGCAGCAGCGGCATCCAGCAGCGGGTTGTGGCGGCGGGCGTTCGGTTCATGGCGTCGACTCCTGGCCGGTGCGGCGCGCATGATGCACCCGCCGGCCGCGGTGCCGGCCGGCGCCGCCCGGGCGTGGCCCGGCGGCGGGCGAGCGCGCGCTACAGTGTGCTCGCCATGTCCGCCGCCCCCCTGCCGACTGCCTCAGCCCCGGCGGCCTCGCCCGCCGGGGAACCGGCCCCGGCAGCCGCCGCCGCTGCCGCGGTGGCCCCGGGCGGCCTCGATGCCGAGCGCGTGCTCGAGCTCGCCGCGAAGAGCCTGTTCGACGTCTTCAACCACACGGCGATGGGCACGATGGTGGTCGACCGCAGCCACCGCATCGTCTGGATCAGCGAGGGCTACAAGCGCTTCCTGCCCGCGCTCGGGCACGCCGAGGCCGACTTCGTCGGCCGGCGCGTCGAGGAGGTGGTGCCGAACACGCTGATGGGCCAGGTCATCGAGAGCGGCCAGCCGATCCTCGTCGACCTGCTCAGCAACCAGGCCGGCACCTTCCTCGTCAGCCGGCTGCCGCTGAAGAACGAGGCCGGCGAGGTGATCGGCGCCGTCGGCTACGTGCTGCTCGACCACCCCGAGACGACGATGCAGCCGCTGCTGGCGAAGTTCGCGCGCCTGCAGGGCGAGCTCGACGCGGCGCGGCGCGAGATCGCGCAGGCGCGGCGGCCCAAGCACAGCATCGCCAGCTTCATCGGCACGAGCCCGGCGGCGCTGGAAGTGAAGCGGCTGGCGCGCCGGGTCGCGCTGACCGACAGCCCGGTGCTGCTGCTCGGCGAGACGGGCACCGGCAAGGAGCTGCTCGCGCACGGCATCCACGCCGCCAGCCGGCGCGCCGGCCGCGCGCTGGTGAGCGTGAACATCGCCGCCGTGCCCGACACGCTGCTGGAGGCCGAGTTCTTCGGCGTCGCGCCCGGCGCGTACACCGGCGCCGACCGCGCCGGGCGCGAGGGCAAGTTCAAGCTCGCCGACGGCGGCACGCTCTTCCTCGACGAGATCGGCGACATGCCGCTGGCGCTGCAGGCCAAGCTCCTGCGCGCGCTGCAGGAGCAGGAGATCGAGCCGCTCGGCAGCAACCGCGTCGAGCGCGTCGACGTGCGCGTGATCGCCGCCACGAGCCGCGACCTGCAGGCGATGGTGGCCGACGGCCGCTTCCGCGCCGACCTGTACTACCGCCTGAACGTGCTGCCGATCCGCCTGCCACCGCTGCGCGAGCGGCTTTCCGACCTCGAGGCGCTCGTCGACGCGCTCGGCGACGACATCGCGCGGCGCAGCGGCATGGCGCACAAGAGCCTGGCGCCGGACGCGCTCGACCTGCTGGCCGCGCAGCCGTGGCCGGGCAACATCCGCGAGTTGCGCAACGTGCTCGAGCAGGCGACGCTGATGACCGACGACCTGCAGCTCGGGGCGCGCCACTTCGTCGCCGCGCTGCCGATCGCCGCGCCGGGCGTGGCGCTCCCGGAGAAGGCCTCCGGGTCGCCGGCGGCGCCCGACCCGGCATCGACGGGCGCCGACCGGCCGCCGGGGCGCGGGGCGGCGGACCGCGGCCTGGAGGCCGCACCGCGAGGCGCAGGCGGCCCGCCGGCCGCATCGCTGCTGAGGCCGCTGGCCGAGCAGGTGAGCGAGGTCGAGGACGCCGCCATCGGTGCGGCGCTCGAGGCCACGGGCGGCAACCGCGTCGCCGCCGCCAGGCTGCTGCGCATGTCGCGCGCGGCGCTGTACGCGAAGCTCGCGCGCCGGCCGCAGCGCGTCACCGTCACGCGCTGATCGCATGCCCAGACGCTGCGCGCCTCTCCGGCCCGGAGGCCTCTCGTCCGATGGACGCTCTCGCGGGCGCCGCCGTCCCGGGTGCTTCCCGCCCGACCGCGTTCCGTGCGGCCGAGGGCCCTTCATCCCTCTCGCCGGGGCCGCGCCTTGAAGAACGTGCCCGTCCTCATCGAAGGCGTGCGCCTGCGGCTGCGCCGCTCGACGCCGGCCGATGCCGCCGACGCATTCCGCATCGCCTCGCATCCCGAGGTGATGGCCTACCTCGACTGGCCGGCGCATCGGTCGCCCGCCGACGCGACCGCGTACCTGCAGGGCTGCGTCGCGCGCTGGGAGGCCGGCACCGAGTACCACTGGATGGTGGTCGAGAAGGCGGGCGAGCACGTGCTCGGCAGCATCGCCTGCCGCGTGCACGGGCACGCGGCCGACTTCGGCTACCTGCTGGCGCGCGAGGCCTGGGGCCGCGGCTTCGGAACCGAGGCCGTCTCGCTGCTGGTCGGCTGGCTGCAGCGGCAGCCGGAGATCCTGCGCATCTGGGCCACGACCGACATCGACAATGCCCGCTCGGCCCGCGTGCTCGTCAAGGCCGGCCTGCAGCAGGAGGGTGTGATGCGACTGGCCACGTGGCGGCCGCAGCAGGGCGGCCTGCCGCGCGACACGCGCCTGTTCGCGTGGGTGCGCGAAGCCGCCGGCGAGGGCGGAGATGGCCGAGGGGGCGGTGGCGGTGATGGCGGCGGCCGGTCCTCGCACACCGACCCGGACACCTCGACCTCGAGCCGCTGACCGCGATGAGCGCGCTGCCCGTCCTCTTCGACACCGACCCGGGCGTCGACGACGCGATGGCGCTGCTCTTCCTGCACCGGCACCCGCGCGTGCAGCTGCTGGGCGTGACCACCGTCTTCGGCAACGCCGAGGTCGACGTGACGACGCGCAACGCGCTGTACCTGGCCGAACGCTTCGGCATCGAGGCGCCGGTGGCGCGCGGTGCGGCGCTGCCGCTCGTGCGCCCGCCGCGCGGCGCCGCGCCGGAGGTGCACGGCGACGACGGCCTGGGCAACCTGCCCGGCCCGATCGCCACCGCGCGTGCCACCGACGCGCGACCCGCCCACCGCCTCATCATCGACACGCTGCGTGCGCGGCCGGGCGAGGTGACGCTCGTCGCCGTCGGCCCGCTCACCAACCTGGCGCTCGCGCTGGCCGAGGACCCCGAGGTCGCCCGCCTCGTGCGGCAGGTGGTCGTGATGGGCGGCGCCTTCGGCGCCAACGGCCATGGCGGCAACGTCAGCCCTGTGGCCGAGGCCAACGTGATGTGCGACCCGCACGCGGCCGATGCGGTGTTCACCGCGCCATGGCCGGTGACGATCGTCGGCCTCGACGTCACGCACGAGGTGCTGGTCGACCATGCGGCCTTCGAGCGCCTGCGCGAAGGCGGCGGCGACGACGGCGCCTTCCTCTGGGCGTGCTCGCGGCACTACGTGGACTTCTATCGCCGCGCGGTCGGGGTGGCCGGCTGCTACATGCACGACGCCAGCGCGGCCGCGTTCGTGGTGGCGCCGCAGCTGTTCGGCACGCGGGCCGGCCCGGTGCGCGTGGTCTGCGAAGGCATCGCGGTCGGCCAGACGATCCAGGCCGCGGGTGGCCGGCGCTACTCGCAGGGCCAGGCCTGGGACGGCCTGCCGGCGCAGCAGGTGTGCACGTCGGTGCGAGGCACCGACACGCTCGAGCTCTTCGTCGAGACGGTCTGCGGGCGGGTGGGCTGAAGCGCCGGTCCGCTGCGGCGGCCGGCCGACGAGCACACGGCTGCGTTGCCGCCGGCAGGCGCGCCGCGATCGGCCGGCGACCGACTCGGGCCAAACCCGCTCGTGGACCCGAACGTCCTGCACGACACTGTGACGCATGACGACGCCCGACCGCCGCCCGCCCTTCGTCCTCGTGCACGGCGCCTGGGGCGGGGCCTGGATCTGGCGGCGCGTGCTCGGCCCTTTGCGGGCCGCCGGCCACGAGGTGCATGCGGTCACGCTCACCGGCGACGGCGAGCGCGCGCACCTGCGCCCGCGGCTGCGCGACCCCGGCATCACGCTGGCCACGCACGTGGACGACGTGGTGGGCCTCGTGCGCGCCGAGGAACTCGACGACTTCGTGCTCGTGGGGCACAGCTACGGCGGCGCCGTGATCACCGCGGTGGTCGACCGCCTGCTCTCCGAGGTCACCGGGCGGGCCATCGCGGGCCGGCCGCGCACGCTGGTCTACATCGACGCGATGGTGCCGCTCTCGGGCGAATCGTGGAGCAGCCGCCACGACCCCGCGGTACGCGCGAGCCGGCTTGCCCTGGCGGCCGCCAACGACAACGCGCTGCCGCCCCCGGACCCGGCCGACTTCGGCCTGCAGGGCGCCGACCGCGATTGGCTGCTGCGCCGGCAGGTGCCGCATCCCTTCGGCATGTACGAGGAGCCGATCCACTTCGACAGCGAGCGCTGGCTCGCGCAGCGGCGCTGGTTCATCGATTGCGTCTCGCCGGCCTTCCCGACGATCGCCGAACCGCGGCGCCGGGCCCGGTCGCAGCCCGGCTGGGTGGTGCGCGAGATGGACACCGGCCACTGCCCGATGGTGAGCCGGCCGGCCGAGCTGGTGGCGTTGCTGCTCGAAGCGGCGTCGGCGATGTGACTGAGTAACAGACAGTCTGACTGACGATGGGTCTTTGATCGGCGAGGCCACCGGGCCTCGCGCCTGTGGCTCGGGGTTGCGGGCACCACCCGGTGGCCGATCCGGCGCCGATCCGGCGCCGAAAGGGCCGATCGACCTCAGGGTTTGCACCAGTCCTGGGCTTTCTGGCACGCGCGTTGCGCCATGCAGGACATCGCGCAGCGACTGTCCATGTTTCATACATCCCTGGAGGACCCGATGACCCCGTCCCATTTCACTCGCCGCCGCACGCTGATCCAGGCGGGCGCGCTCGGCGCCGCTTCGCTGGCCACCCCCTTCGGCGCCTTCGCCCAGGGCAAGGACATCAGGATCGCCGTCATCCAGAGCAAGACAGGCCCGCTGGAGGCCTACGCGAAGCAGATGATCGTCGGCTTCATGATGGGCCTCGAGTACGCCACCGGCGGCACGATGGCCGTGGCCGGCCGCAAGCTGGTGGTCATCGAGAAGGACGACCAGGGCAAGCCCGACGTGGGCAAGGCGGCGCTCGCCGCGGCCTATGCCGACGACAAGGTGGACATCGCCGTCGGCCCCACCGCCAGCCCGGTGGCGCTGGCGATGCTGCCGGTGGCCGAGGAGTACAAGAAGATCCTGCTCGTCGAGCCCGCGGTCGCCGACAGCATCACCGGCGACAAGTGGAACAAGTACATCTTCCGCACCGGCCGCAACAGCAGCCAGGACGCGGCGGCCAACGCGGCGGCGCTGGACCAGCCGGGCGTGGTGATCGCCACGCTCGCCAACGACACGGCCTTCGGCCGCGACGGCGTGAAGGCGGGCAAGGAGTTCACCAAGAAGGCCAAGTTCGTCCACGAGGAGTACCTGCCCACCGGCACCACCGACTTCACCGCCGGCCTGCAGCGCATCATCGACAAGCTGAAGGACCAGCCGGGCAAGAAGTACCTCTCGGTGACCTGGGCCGGCAGCCCGACGCCGTTCCCGAAGATCGCCGACATGGAGCTCGAGAAGCGCTTCGGCATCAAGCTGGCCACGGGCGGCAACATCCTGCCGGCGATGGTGGCCTACAAGAACTTCGAGGGCATGGAAGGGGCGCTGTACTACTACTTCGGCATCCCGAAGAACCCGGTGAACGAGTGGTTCGTCGCCAACCACTACAGCCGCTTCAAGACGCCGCCGGACTTCTTCACCTGCGGCGGCATGGCCGCCGCCATCGCCGTGGTCGAGGCGCTCAAGAAGACCAAGGGCGACACCGGCACCGAGAAGCTCATCGCCACGATGGAAGGCATGAGCTTCGAGACGCCCAAGGGCAAGATGACCTTCCGCAAGGAAGACCACCAGGCGATGCAGGACATGTTCCATTTCCGCATCAAGAACGACCCGGCGTTCGCTTGGGGCGTGCCTGAGCTGGTGCGCGTGATCAAGGCCGAAGAGATGGCCATTCCGATCCGCAACAAGAGATAGGGCTCCCCCCGAAGCGGCTTCGCCGCCTCCCCCCGGGGGGCAACGCCAGCGGACCGGCCAAGCCGGATCCGCGGCGTCCGCTCGGCTTCATCCTTGCGTGCCTCGAACGGCGTCATGCTCGAAACGAAGGACCTGACCATCCGCTTCGGCGGCCACGTGGCCGTCGACCACGTGTCGTGCACGTTCCTGCCCGGCACGCTGACGGCCATCGTCGGCCCCAACGGCGCGGGCAAGACGACCTACTTCAACCTCATCTCGGGCCAGCTGCCCGCGAGCGAGGGGCGCGTGCTGCTGGCCGGCGAGGACATCACGTCGATGCCGGTGGCGCACCGCACGCGGCGCGGCCTGGGGCGTGCCTTCCAGCTGACGCAGCTCTTCCCGCACCTCACCGTGCGTGAGAACGTGCGGCTCGCGGTGCAGGCACGGGAGCAGGGGCGGGGCAAGGGCGGCGGCCTCGGCGGCATCGACGTCCTGCGCGTGTGGCTCGACCACAAGGACTGGATCCGCGAGGCCGACCAGTTGCTCGAGCAGGTGCGCCTTGCGCACCGCGCCGGCGCCACGGCCGCCAGCCTGCCGCACGGCGACCAGCGCAAGCTCGAGGTGGCGCTGCTGCTGGCGCTGGACCCGAAGGTGTTCATGTTCGACGAGCCCACCGCCGGCATGAGCGTCGACGAGGTGCCGGTGATCCTCGACCTCATCCGTGCGCTGAAGGCGCGCAAGGACATCGTCGTGCTGCTCGTCGAACACAAGATGGACGTGGTGCGCGAGCTCTCGGACCGCATCGTCGTGCTGCACAACGGCCAGCTGGTGGCCGACGGCGAACCGGCCGCGGTGATCGCGTCGCCGGTCGTGCAGCAGGCCTACCTCGGCATGGCGGCCGAGGAGGAGGCGGCATGAGCACTGCGAGCACTCCGAGCACGGCGAGCGCCGCGAAGCCCATCCTCGAACTGGCCGGCGTGCACACGCACATCGGCGCGTACCACATCCTGCACGGCGTGGACTTCGCCGTGCCCGAGGGCGAGGTGACGATGCTGCTCGGCCGCAACGGCGCCGGCAAGAGCACGACGCTGCGCACGATCATGGGCCTGTGGCCCGCGAGCGCGGGCGAGCTCCGCTTCACGCGCGAGGGTCGCAGCGAGAAGCTCAACGGCCTGGCCACGCCCGACATCGCGGCGCGCGGCATCGCCTACGTGCCCGAGAGCATGGGCATCTTCACCGACCTCACGGTGAAGGAGAACATCGTGCTCGCCGCGCGCTCGGCGCGCCACGCCGGCGAGCTCGACACGCAGCGCCTGGAGTGGATCTTCGGCCTCTTGCCGGCGCTGAAGAAGTTCTGGCTCTACCCGGCGGGCAAGCTCTCCGGCGGCCAGAAGCAGATGCTCGCCGTGGCGCGCGCCATCGTCGAGCCGCGCGCGCTGATCCTCATCGACGAGCCGAGCAAGGGCCTGGCGCCCTCGATCATCCAGAACCTCATCACCGCCTTCCGCGAGCTGAAGCGGCAGCGCACGACCATCCTGCTCGTCGAGCAGAACTTCAAGATGGCGCGCGAGCTCGGCGACAGCGTCGCGGTGATGGACAACGGCCGCGTCGTGCACCGCGGCACGATGGCCGCATTGGCCGAGGACGAGTCGCTGCAGCAGCGGCTGCTCGGCCTTTCGCTGGGAGCGCATGCATGAACGCCGTCAGCAACGTGGCGCCTGCCGCGGCGCAAGCGCAAGCCGCCGCCGCGGTGCCGAAGGCGCAGTTCGACTGGAAGCCGATCGCGATCGTCGTCGGCCTCGTGCTCGTCGCGATGCCGGCGATGGGCGGCCTCGCCAACTGGCTCACGCTCACGCTGGCCGGCATCGCGATGGGCCTCATCATCTTCGTCATCGCCTCGGGGCTGACGCTGGTGTTCGGCCTGATGGACGTGCTGAACTTCGGGCACGGCCTCTTCATCGCGCTCGGCGCCTACATGGCCACCAGCGTGATGGGCTGGATGCCGGGCGCGCCGGTGGCCGGTGTCTTCGTCTCGATGCTCGTGGCGATGGCCGTGGCCGGCGCCATCGGCTTCGCCTTCGAGCGCGTGATCGTGCGGCCGGTGTACGGCCTGCACCTCAAGCAGATCCTCATCACGATGGGCGGAATGATCGTCGGCGAGGAGCTGATCAAGGCGATCTGGGGTCCGCTGCAGATCGCGCTGCCACTGCCCGACCTGCTGCGCGGCTCGTGGATCTTCGGCGAGGCGGCGATCGAGAAGTACCGCGTGCTCGCCGCCGGCATCGGGCTCGTGGTGTTCCTCGCGCTCGTCTTCACGCTCAACCGCACGAAGATCGGCCTGCTCATCCGCGCCGGCGTGCAGGACCGCGAGATGGTCGAGTCGCTCGGCTACCGCATCCGGCGGCTCTTCGTCGGCGTGTTCGTCGCCGGCTCGGCGCTGGCGGGGCTGGGCGGCGTGCTGTGGGCCTTCTACCAGCAGAGCGTCATCCCGCAGATCGGCGCGCAGGTCAACGTGCTGATCTTCATCGTCATCATCATCGGCGGGCTCGGCAGCACGCTCGGCTGCTTCGTCGGCGCGCTGCTCGTCGGGCTGGTGGCCAACTACACCGGCTTCCTGGCGCCGAAGGTGGCGCTCTTCTCGACCATCGGCCTCATGGTCGCCATCCTGCTTTGGCGGCCGCAGGGGCTCTACCCCGTGACGAACCGTTGAGGGGTGGCTGAGATGCTCGACCGCCTGCTCTCCCACGACCGCCCCGGCCACCCGGCACTGGCGGCGCTCGTCGTGCTCATCGTCGTCGCGCTCGCGTTTGCGCCGTTCCTCTTCCCGGGCGCCAAGGCGCTCTCGGTGGCGGCCAAGCTGCTCGTCTTCATCCTGCTCGTCGCGAGCTTCGACCTGCTGCTGGGCTACACCGGCATCGTCAGCTTCGCGCACACGATGTTCTTCGGCATCGGCGCCTACGGCGTGGGCATCGCGAGCACGCGGCTCGGCGAAGGCTGGGCGGCGGTGGCCATCGGCTGTGCGGCAGCCGTGGCGGTGTCACTCGCGCTCTCGTTCGTGATCGGCCTCTTCTCGCTGCGCGTGAAGGCGATCTTCTACGCGATGATCACGCTCGCCGTGGCGGCGGCGTTCCAGACGCTGGCCTCGCAGCTGTCGGACTTCACCGGCGGCGAGGACGGCATCACCTTCAAGAACCCGGCACTGCTGAGCCCGTCGTTCGAGTGGGTCATCGTCGAGGCCGTCGACGGCGAGGGCGGCTTCACGCTCGACGGCAGGATCCTCACCTACTACCTCCTCTTCGTGGCGGTGGTGGTGCTCTTCCTGGCGCTGCTGCGCATCGTCAACTCGCCCTTCGGCCGCGTGCTGCAGGCCATCCGCGAGAACGACTTCCGCGCCGAGGCCATCGGCTACCGCACGGTGGTCTACCGCACGCTCAGCAACGTGATCTCGGCGATGTTCGCCACGCTCGCGGGCGCGCTGCTGGCGCTGTGGCTGCGCTACGTGGGGCCGGACACCACGCTCAGCTTCGAGATCATGCTCGACATCCTGCTCATCGTCGTCATCGGCGGCATGGGCACGATGTACGGCGCGGTCATCGGCGCGGCGCTCTTCGTGCTGGCGCAGAACTACCTGCAGGATCTTCTGAAGATCGGCGCCGGCGCGCTCGAGGGCGTGCCCGTGCTCTCCGTGCTCGTCAGCCCCGACCGCTGGCTGCTGTGGCTGGGGCTGCTCTTCGTCCTGTCGGTGTACTACTTCCCCACGGGTGTCGTGGGGCGGCTGCGTGCGCGGTCGGCGGCGAAGTGGGTGGCCGAAGCCCGCGCCGCCGAAGCCGGAGCCGAAGCGGCGGCCTCGCGGGCCGGCCAGGGAGGGAGCCCTCGATGAACGCGGCTCAGCCTTCATCCCGCTACCTCACCTGCGAGGGCCGCGAACTCCACCTGATGGAGTGGAACGCTGATGCCCCGGAGACCGTCGTCGCGTGGCACGGCCTGGCACGCACCGGCCGTGACATGGACCCCATCGCCGCGCACCTGGCGCAGCGCTACCGCGTCCTCTGCCCGGACACCATCGGCCGCGGCCTCAGCCAGTGGAGCCCGGAGCCGGCGCACGAGTACTGCCTCGCGTTCTACGAGAAGCTCGCCGTCTCGCTGCTCGACCAGCTCGGCGTGCGCGAGTGCCACTGGCTCGGCACCTCGATGGGCGGCGCCATCGGCCTGAAGGCGGCCGCCGGCGCGCTGCGCGGCCGCATCCGCCGCCTCGTGCTGAACGACATCGGGCCGGAGCTGGCCGAGGCCGCGGTCAACCGCATCCGCAGCTACGCCGGCAGCCCGCCCGCCTTCGCGACGGTGAGCGAGCTCGAGGCCTACTTCCGCACCGTCTACAAGCCGTACGGCTGGCTCTCCGACGCGCAGTGGCGCGCGCTCACCGAGAGCAGCACGCGCCGCCTGCCCGACGGCCGCGTGACGCCGCACTACGACCCGGCGATGGTGCAGCAGTTCATCCACCACCCCGACGACTACACGCAGTGGGCGGCCTGGGACTCGCTGACGCTGCCGGTGCTGTGCCTGCGCGGCGAGACGAGCGACCTGCTGCTGCCCGAGGTGGCCGAGGCGATGCGCGTGCGCGGCCCGCGCGCCGTGGTCGTGACGATCCCCGGCTGCGGCCACGCGCCGGCGCTGAACACGGCCGAGCACTTCGCGCTCGTCGAGCGCTTCTTCGCGGCCTGAGCGCTTGGCCCGATACCTCGGCCTGACTTCCCGCCCCAGCCTCGCAGCCCGCGACTGCATCCACCCCACAGGAACAGGAGACACCGCTTGAACATCCGCTTCATCTGCCGCGCCACACGGGCCATCGCCACGGCCGTGGCCCTGCTGGCCGGCGGAGGCCTGGCCGCTTCCGCGCACGCCGCCGGCACCGTCGGCACCACGTTCCCGGCCGACTTCCCGGTGATCGAGGACGCGTCGCTCGGCAGGCCGGTCATCGGCTTCGGTGCCGCCGGCCCGGTGAAGCGCGTGCCGGTGATCTTCCTGCACGGCAACAACGACACGCCGTTCCCCACCGCCTGCAACCCGCTCTACGGCCGCATCCAGAGCCTCGCGCAGCACCTGGCAGACAACGGCTACTCGACGAGCGAGCTGTGGGGCCTCGGCTACCAGGGCGACCGCTGCGACGTCAACGCCGACCAGACGCAGCGCTCGCGCATCGCGCACACCAACCAGGCCAACGTGCCCGACCTGCGCCGCTTCGTGCGCGCGGTGCTCCAGTACACCGGTGCGCAGCAGGTCGACATCGTCGGCCACAGCCTCGGCGTGACGCTGGCGCGCGAGTGGATGCGCCAGGACCTCGCCTACCTGAAGGTGCGCCGCCTCGTGGCCATCGACGGGCCCAACCACGGCATCATCAACTGCAGCCCCGACCCGGCCAACTACTTCCAGCTGCCGTCGCAGGGCGGCTTCACGCCGTCGTCGGAGGTGTGCCAGGAGCTCGGCTCGCCGGACACGCCGTTCCTGCGCCTGCTCAACGGCCCCGGCGGTGCCTTCGAGACGATCGGCCCGACGAGCGTGCTCGTCATCCGCAACGCCGACAAGAGCTTCGTCTACATCCCGGTGCAGGACGGCATCATCCCGCCGGTGCCGGCGGTGGACTCGTTCGGCAAGCCGACCGACTTCTCGAAGAGCGCGAGCCTCAAGGGTGCACGCGAAATCTTGCTGAGCGGCCAAGGCATCCACGACCCCATCGGCACCGGGCACCTGGGCATCCTGAACTCCCCGGCTACCTGGCAGGCGACGCTCGAGTTCCTGACCGAGCGCGGCGGCCACCGCTGAGCGCGGCCGGCCGGGTCGCCCCGGCCGGACTCGATCTCGCCGCGGACTGCGGCGCCTGGAGGGCCGTAGCCGCGGGCGCGGCCGCGGCCAGCCGCTCCGCCGCCAGGTCGATGAAGGCGCGCACGCCCGGCGCCAGGAAGCGGTGGCTCGGGTAGACCGCGTGCAGCGGCACCGGCACGGCGGCCCAGCCGGGCAGCACCCGCACGAGATCGCCGCGCGCCGCGGCCTCGGCGGCGATCAGCAGCGGCAGCTGGCCGATGCCCGCGCCGCGCACGAGCGCATCACGCACCGCCAGGCTGTTGCTCAGGTGCAGGCGCGAGCCGCCGGGCTCGACGTGCTGCATCTCGCCGCCGTGCGCCGGCCGCAAGCGCCAGCCGCGCGCCCGGCGGCCGACCATGAACACCACCCGCGCGTGCCCCGCCAGGTCGGCGGGCGAGGCGGGCGCGCCGGCGCGCCTGAGGTAGGCGGGGCTGGCGAAGAGCCCGTACTCGATCTGCCCGAGCCGGCGCGCCACCAGGCGTGACTCCTGCACCTCGCCGACGCGGATGGCGAGGTCGAAGCCCTCCTGCACGAGGTCGATGACGCGCGAGGTGTACTCGGCCTCCACCGCGGCGCGCGGGAAGCGCGCGAGGTATTCGTCGATCCACGCGCCGACGGCCGCGAGGCCGAACTCGACGCCGCAGGTCAGCCGCAGCACGCCGCGCGGCTCCGCCTGCGCGTCGCGCGTCACGCGCCGCGTCTCGTCCACCGCGGCGAGGATGCCGCGCGCACGCTCGTGCACCTCGCGCCCGAGCTCGGTGACCGCCAGGCGCCGCGTCGTGCGCTCCAGCAGCTTGGCACCGAGCTCGGCCTCGAGCTGCGAGACGAGGCGGCTGGCGTGGCTCTTCTGAGTGTTCAGCAGCTCGGCGGCCTTGGTGAAGCTGCCGCACTCCACGACCTTGTCGAGGGCGCGCAGCTGTTCGAGGCTGAGGGCCATGCAGGCTCCAGGGGCGGGTGTTGCCGGAATGGTGAACAGTGAATTCTAGGAGCCGCGATTTATCGATGCACAGGCGACAAACAGAATTCCGCCCGTGCGTCCGCCGCCGGACGCCCGAGGACACACGCAGGAGCGCATCGCCATGAGCCTCAGGGACCCCAACGTCGTCAATGCCCGCGCGAAGAAGCGCGTCGCCATCGTCATCGCCAACCCGGCCGTCTCCACCACCACCGGCTGGCCGGTGGGCTTCTGGTGGAGCGAGCTGGCCCACCCGTACCTCGCCTTCCACGAGGCGGGCTACGAGGTCGAGGTCTTCAGCCCCGCGGGCGGTCGCTGCGAGGCCGACGCGATGAGCGACCCCAACGACGCCAGCGGCTACAGCAAGACCGACCTCGTCAGCCAGGGCTTCATCCACACGCCCGAACTCAAGGCGCTGGTGGAGAACACGAAGAAGGTGGCCGACATCGACGTGGCCGCGTTCGACGCCATCGTCGTCGCCGGCGGCCAGGCACCGATGTTCACCTTCGAGGGCGCGATCGAGCTGCACCGCAAGTTCGCCGCCTTCTTCGAGGCCGGCAAGGTGGCGGCGGCGCTGTGCCACGGCAGCGCCATCCTCGCCTACGCGAAGGACAGCCGCGGCGAGTACATCGCCAAGGGTCGCACGGTGACGGGCTTCGCCAACGTCGAGGAGGACTTCGCCGACAACGCGGTGTGGAGCTACGGGCTGCTGCCGCGCGACAAGCACGTGATGCCCTGGCGCATCGAGGACAAGCTCAAGGCCATCGGCGCCAACTACGTGCAGGGCGGCCTGTGGCGCGGCTTCGCGGTGCGCGACGGGAACCTCGTCACCGGGCAGCAGAACTTCTCGGGCGCGGAGACCGCTCGGCTGGTCATCGAGGCGCTCGGTCGCTGAGCCCTGCCGCCGGCCCCGGGGCGGATCCTCCTTCTTCGTCCCCTCTCAGTCCCTCTCCGTCCCTCTCCGTCCAGGAAACCCCATGAACATCACCTTCATCGGCTACGGCAACGTCGGCGCGCCGCTGGCCGACCACCTGCAGCGCGCGGGCCACGCCGTGACGCTGGCCGCCCGGGACCTCGACTCCGAAGCCGTGCGCCAGGCCCGCGCGCGCAACGGCGCACTGCGTGCCGTGCCGCTGGAGCAGGCGGTGCGCGAGGCCGACGTCGTCTTCCTCGCCACGCCCTTCATGGCCAACGCGCAGGTGGTGCCGCCGCCGGCCGAGGCCTTGGCCGGCAAGGTGCTGGTGGACTGCACCAACCCCGTAGGGCCCGGGCTCTCGCATGGGCTCGACAGCGTGCAGTCGGGCTCGCAGGCGCTGCAGGCGCTGGCACCGAAGGCGCGCGTGGTCAAGGCCTTCACCGTCTACGGCTTCGAGAACCTGGAGAACAACGCCTATCCGGGCTTCGGCGTGCGGCCGGTGATGCCGTTCTGCGGCGACGACGCGGCCGCCAAGGCCACCGTGGCCGGCCTGATCGGCCAGCTCGGCTGGGAGCCGCTGGACGTGGGCGGCCTCGTGCAGGCGCTGCACCTGGAGCACATGACGCTGCTGTGGGTTCGGCTCGTGCGCGCGATGGGCCACTCGCCGAACCTGGTGTGGGCCGCCTTGAAGCGCTGAGCGCGCTGACGTCGGATCTGGGGCCGAGCCCGGCGCCGGCCCTCGCCTGGCCGGCGCGAGTCCGCGCCGAGGCCTTCTGCCGATCACGTTCCTTCTGGCCTTCTCTCGACCATCGAGGACTCGACCATGATCCGAAAGCTCGTTGCCGTGGCCATCACGGCCGCCGCGGCCCTGATGGCCGGTTGCGCCGTCACGGCGCCCGCGCCGAAGCTGCCCGTCGTGCTGGTGCACGGCGCCTGGTCCGATGCCAGCGCCTGGGACCGCGTGGCCGCCGAGTTGCGCGCGCGCGGCCACGCGGTGACGGCCGTGAACCTGCCGGGCCACGGCAAGGACGACACACCGGCCAAGGACCTCTCGCTGGCCGGCTATGCCGCCGCCGTGGCGCGCGCCCTGCCCGCCGAGGGCCGCGCGCTGCTGGTGGGCCACAGCATGGGCGGCATGGTGATCTCGCAGGTGGCCGAGAACGCGCCGGAGCGCGTGGCCCGGCTCGTGTACGTGGCGGCCTACCTGCCACGCGACGGCGAGAGCCTCTACAAGCTGGCGATGGAGGACAAGGGCAGCAAGGTCGGCAAGCACTGGCGCCAGGACGACCCCAAGGCCTACACGCCCGCCACGATCGCCCGGGAAGGGCTGGTGGAGGTCTTCTGCGCCGATTGCAGCGCGGCCGACCAGCAGGCCCTGATCGCCGGCCACAAGCCCGAGGCCGTGCCGCCGCTGGGCACGCCCGTGAAGCTGAGCGCCGAGCGCTTCGGCCGCGTGCCGCGCGCCTACGTGCACACGCGCGACGACATGGCGGTGTCGTTCGGCCTCCAGCAGGCGATGCTGGCGGCAGCCGGCGGTGCCCATCCGGTGATCACGCTGCACACTTCCCACATGCCCATGCTCACGCAACCGAAGGCGCTGGCCGACGCGATCGCCGCGGCCGCCGCCACCCCCGTGCCGCCACGCCCATGAGCGCCGGCCGCACCGACCTGCCCGCGCACGCCGAGGGCCGCAAGGCCACCTGGTTCGAGCTCTTCTTCGACCTCGTGTTCGTGGTCGCGGTGGCCCAGCTCTCGGCGGCCTACGCACACCACTACGACATGGCGGGCGCGGCGCTCTTCGCGGCGTCGTTCCTCGCGATGTGGTGGTGCTGGCTGGGGCACACGTTCCACGGCACTCGCTTCGACCAGGACCTGCCGCGGCAGCGCGCGGTGGGCTTCCTGCAGATCGGCGCGGTGGCACTGATCGGCTACGGCGCCTCGGCGCCGATCACCGACCGTGCCTGGGCATTCGGCGGCGGCCTGGCGGCGTTCAAGCTGCTGCTGGCGTGGGCCTATCTCTCGGAGCGGCGCTGGGTCGGCGCGGCCGGGCTCATCCGCGTCTACGCCTCGCTGTACGCGGTGCAGGCGCTGCTGTGGCTGGCCGGCGCGTGGCAGCCCGGCGTCGCGCGCTGGGCCTGCTGGGGTCTGGCGCTGGGGCTCGATCTCGCTTCGCCCTGGCTCGTGGCGCGGCACACCGCGGCCGTGCCGCCGCACCCCGAGCACCTGCCCGAGCGCTTCGGCCTCTTCACGATCATCCTGCTCGGCGAGGGCATGGCCGCGGTGGTGCACGCGCTGGACCACGGCGAGCACCTGCACCTTTCCGGCGTCGTGGCCGCGGTCGTC
>Ga0073934_10001256_pt1 | contig 62646 bp, 64 predicted proteins | sample LarsenN4metaG_FD_76834 | JGI IMG/M metagenome (GOLD analysis project Ga0073934, IMG submission 76834) | Hot spring sediment bacterial and archeal communities from British Columbia, Canada, to study Microbial Dark Matter (Phase II) - Larsen... ... | reverse complement strand
GGCACCGAGCGCCTGCGGTTCACCCCCGGCCCCCATCACAGCGAAGCGATGATGGACGAACTCGTCGGCGCCCTCGTCGAAATCTGGGACCGCATGGATCTGGAGCTGCGGCGGGCCGCCTGAGGCTGGCGAATCTTCGCCGCTTGTCCTAGTCACTGACCATGCGCATCGCCCTTGCCGCCGACCATGCCGGATTTGAACTGAAGGACGAGCTTGCGGCTTGGCTGCGCGATGCTGGCCACGAGATCACAGACCTTGGAACCAATGGCCCGGACAGCGTGGACTATCCACAGTTTGGCGCTCGGCTCGCCGAGGAAATCGCCTCTGGCCGCGCGGCACGTGGCATTGCGGTCTGCGGCTCTGGCATCGGCATCTCGATCGCCGTCAACCGAGAGCCGAAATGCCGCTGCGCCCGCGTCGACGACCCACTTTCCGCCCGGCTGGCGCGCGAGCATAACGACGCCAACGTCCTCGCGCTTGGCGCGCGGCTTGTCGGCGGCGACATGGCGCGGGCCTGCGTCACCGCCTTCCTCGGCACCGATTTCGCCGGCGGGCGCCACCAGCGCCGCGTCGACCAGCTCTCTCAACTCCTGCAGGACAGCGATTGATGGCGACCGCGCCCGAACTGACCCGAAGCCGGCACTCGGACTTCTTCACCCGCGGCCTTGCCGAGGCGGATCCTTCGATCCACGAGGCAATCCAGCTCGAGCTCGTACGCCAGCAGGAAAAAATCGAGCTGATCGCGTCCGAGAACATCGTTTCCAAAGCCGTGCTCGAGGCCCAGGGATCGGTGCTCACCAACAAATATGCAGAGGGCTATCCGGGCAAGCGCTATTACGGCGGCTGCGAGCATGTCGACGTGGTCGAAACGCTGGCGATCGAGCGGGCCAAGCAGCTGTTTGGCGCCAATTTCGCCAACGTCCAGCCTAACAGCGGCAGCCAGATGAACCAGGCGGTTTTCCTCGCCCTGCTGCAACCGGGCGACAAGTTCATGGGCCTCGACCTCAATGCCGGTGGGCATTTGACCCACGGCTCCCCGGTCAACTTGTCGGGCAAGTGGTTCGCGCCGGTCGCCTACGGCGTCCGCCCAGACGACCATCTCATCGACATGGACGAAGTGGCAAAGATTGCCCGTCGCGAGAAGCCCAGACTGATCATCGCCGGCGGTACCGCTTATTCGCGCATTTGGGATTTTCCCAGCTTCCGCGAGATCGCCGACGAGGTCGGCGCGTATCTGATGGTCGACATGGCCCATTTTGCCGGCTTGGTCGCCGGGGGCGTTCACCCCAATCCCGTACCTCACGCCCATGTGACGACGACGACCACACACAAGTCGCTGCGCGGGCCGCGCGGCGGCATGATCCTGGCCAATGACGAGGACATCGCCAAAAAGCTGAATTCGGCTGTCTTCCCGGGCTTGCAGGGCGGACCGCTGATGCATGTCATCGCCGCCAAGGCCGTCGCCTTGCAGGAAGCGCTGCAGCCCGAATTCAAGACCTACGCCGCCAATGTCGTCGCCAATGCCCGGGCGCTTGCCGGCTCGCTCCAGGAAGCGGGCCTCGACATCGTCTCGGGCGGCACCGACAACCACCTGATGCTGGTCGACCTCCGGCCCAAGCAGGCCAAGGGCAAGCATGCGGAAAAGGCGCTCGACCGGGCCTCGATCACCTGCAACAAGAATGGCATCCCCTTCGACCCCGAAAAGCCCTTCGTCACCTCCGGCATCCGGCTGGGGACGCCCGCGGGGACGACGCGCGGGTTCCGCGAAGCCGAGTTCCGCGAGATCGGCGGCATGATCGCCGAGGTCGTCGAGGGCCTGCGCCGGAACGGCGAAGCCGGGGACGGCCAGGTCGAGCAGTCGGTCGCACGCCGCGTCCGCGAGCTGTGCGCCCGCTTCCCGATCTATAGCTGATGCGCTGCCCCTTCTGCGCGCATGAGGACAGCCAGGTAAAGGACTCGCGGCCGTCCGAGGATGGCGCGGCGATCCGCCGACGGCGCCAGTGCGAAGGCTGCGGGGCGCGTTTCACCACCTTCGAGCGGGTCCAGCTGCGCGACCTCACCGTCGTCAAGAAGGACGGCAAGCGCGAACCGTTCGACCGCGCCAAGCTGGAGCGCGCCATCGGCCACGCATGCCGCAAGCGCGACATCGATGCCGCCAAGATCGACCAGCTGGTCAGCGGCGTCCAGCGGCAGATGGAGACGCTTGGCGACGAGGTCCCGACGGGCAAGATCGGCGAGGCGGTGATGGCGGGCCTGAAGGCGCTCGACCATGTCGCCTACATCCGCTTTGCGAGCATCTACAAGGACTTCAGCGAGCCGGGCGACTTCGCCGAGATCGCCGAGCGAGTTGAGAAGGAAGGGCCCCTCGCCCCGCCCGGCCACGACAAGCTGCTGTGAGCGCCCCGCCGCCCGTCATCGTCCTCGTCCGCCCGCAACTCGGCCAGAACATCGGCAAGGCGGCCCGGGCGATGCTCAATTTCGGCCTGACAGACTTGCGCCTCGTCGCTCCGCGCGACGGCTGGCCCAACCCCGACGCCGGGCCGGCGGCGAGCGGCGCCGACCGCGTGCTCGACCAGGCCCAGGTCTACCAAACCACCGCCGAGGCCATCGCCGACTGCAGCCTGGTCTACGCCTCGACCGTCCGCCGCCGCGACCTCGTCCTGCCGGTCGTCGACCCGCAGGCGATGGCGCACGGCATCGCCGCCAGAACCGGCCGCTCGGCGATCCTGTTCGGGCCTGAACGGTCGGGGCTGGAGACCGAGGACGTGGCGCTCGCCAGCGCCATCGTCACCGTGCCGATCAACCCGGAGTTCGGCTCGCTCAACCTCGCGCAGGCGGTGATCCTGCTCGCCTATGAATGGTCGCGCACGCAGGCGCTTGCCCAGCCGCCGGCAAGGGACGGCGAACCGAGCGCGACCCATGCCGAGCTCGAAGGGCTGATTGGCCAGCTCGATGACGCGCTGCAGGCGGCCGGCTATTTCCACCCGCCGGAACGCACCCAGGCGACCCGCAACACGCTGCGGACCATCCTCACCAAGCCGGGCTGGTCGAACCGCGAAATCCAGGCGCTGCGCGGCGTCATCCGGGCGCTGGCCGATCTGCGCGGGCTTTAACCTGCTTGATTCGCGGCAGTTTCAGGACGAATATGGTCGACTCCGGCGCGGGGCTGTGCGCGACTGCGGGCCCTTCCGGCCAAAATCCTTGGGTTAAGGAGCTGTATGTATGTCGGTAATGGTCACAGCTATCCTGCTGCAGATAATGACGCCGATGCCGGCCGGCACAAGCACGGTCCAACTGCCGGCCATCAAGCAGAGCCGGGTCTGCCGCGACATGATGAACAGCAGCAGCCGCCTCGGCGCTTTCCGAGTCTGCAAGACGAGGGCCGAGTGGGCGCGATGGGACAAGTGCCACAGCGCGACCCGTTATTGCGCCCCGGTGAAGACCGCCATGCTTCCCGACAATGCGGATCTCATCTGCAAGTATCTCAAGAAAACGGGCAGCCGCATTGCCCAGGAAAAGATCTGCGCGACCAGGCGCCAATGGGAAGTCATGGAGCTGGAGACCCAGGAAGCGGTGCGCGACCGGCAGAATCAGAGCAAGCGTGTCGGCAACAGCCAATAGCTCTCAGGTTGACCTTCGCGCCCCTCTCGGCTAGGCGCGCCGCTCGCAATTGACCCCGCACGTCCGGTGAAGCGGTGGTCGCGTCATGCACATGGCATGGCGGTGCGGTTCCGGGCAGTTTTGAAACGCGAATTGGAGTGAAATCATGTCGAAGCGCTCAAGCGCCAAGTACAAGCTCGACCGCCGCATGGGCGAGAACGTCTTCGGACGGCCCAAGAGCCCGGTCAACCGCCGCGAATATGGTCCCGGCCAGCACGGCCAGCGCCGCAAGGGTAAGATATCGGACTTCGGCATCCAGCTGCGCGCCAAGCAGAAGCTGAAGGGCTATTACGGCGACGTCACCGAGAAGCAGTTCAAGAAGACCTTTTTCGAAGCCAGCCGGATGAAGGGCGACACCAGCCAGAACCTCATCGGCCTGCTCGAGCGCCGGCTCGACATGATCGTCTATCGCGCCAAGTTCGCGCCGACGATCTGGGCAGCCCGCCAGCTGGTCAGCCATGGCCACATCCGCGTCAACGGGGTGAAGTGCAACATCGCCTCGCGCCGGGTGGACGTCGGCGACGTCATCGAGCTCGGCCCCAAGGCGCAGGACATGGCGCTGGTGATCGAGGCGCAGGGCCTCGCCGAGCGCGACGTGCCGGAATATGTCGTTCCGGACGGCACCGCCAAGGTAACCTTCAACCGCGTACCGACGCTGGACGAAGTGCCTTACCCGGTGCGCATGGAACCCAACCTCGTCGTCGAATTCTATTCGCGCTAAGCGCAAAGCGCCGGCCAGCGCCGCATAGCGGCGACTGACGTCACGGATTATTCCGTGACGGCCAGGCACAATCCAAATTGGGGCGGCCCGCAAGGGCCGCCCATTTCGTATCAGTTGCCGATTGCGGCCTGCAAGGCGGTGCCAATCTTCATCAGCATGTCGGCGCGCGCATTGCTGTCGTCGAGCTGGTGATCAAGGTCGGGATAGCGCGTGTACTGCACGTTCTTTCCCGCCTTCTTGAGGACCGAGTTCATCCGCTCGCTGTGGCCGACGTCGACATTGAGGTCCATGTCGCCGTGAAACAGGAGCACCGGAACCTGGATATTTCCGGCCAGCCGCGCCGGCGACCCTTCGGCGATGTGCGGGCCGCTGCCGACCTGCTCGGCGACCAGCCGGGCGTTGGTATATTGCTCGGCGTCCTTCTTCAGCTGGCCGAGGTCGGTGACCGGGGCGATCGCGACCGCCGCCTTGTACAGCGTTGGCTGTGTGGCCGCCGACTGCAGCGCCGCATAGCCGCCATAGGACCAGCCGACGATGGCGATGCGGTTGGGGTCGGCGATGCCTTCCTTCGCCAAATATCGCGCGGAATCGCCGATATCGGACATGGCGATCCGCCAGTTCCGGAGGGCGTTGCCATTAAGGAATTCCTCGCCATAGCCCGCCGACCCGCGATACTGCGGCTGGACGACGACGTATCCGCGCGACGCCAGGAACTGCGGCAGCCAGTCGAAGCCCCATTCGTCGCGTGAGCTGGGCCCGCCGTGCGGCAGGACGACGGCCGGCATGTTCTTTCCCGAAGCGCCGGCCGGCATCGTTACATAGGCCGGGATCTTAGTGCCGTCGGCGGCCGCATAGGTCACCGCCTTGACGCTCGCCAGGGCGCGTCCCGAAAGCTCGGGCCGGACGTCGGCGATGGTGCTGAGCTTCTTCGTCCCCCGGTCAAGGAACATGTAGGTCCCGGGCTGGGTGTCGGCACCGGCGAAGATCAGCATCTTCTGGTTGTCGTTGCTCGAACCCGAAAAGTGGATCAGCGGCGACTTCGGGAGGGCCTTGCCGAGCGAGCTGCTCAGCGTTTCATATTCCGGATCGAAATAGACGACCTCGGTGAATTCGTCGGTGAAGCTGTAGCCGATGACCTTGCGTCCCCTGCCGACGCGAACGACATTGCCGATGTCGACCCGCGGGTTGGACGCGATCATCGTCATCGTCCCCGACCCGTCGAGCGCCATGCGGTAGAGCGCATCGCGGCCGCTGGTCTTCTTCAACACGAATGCGGTATTGCTCTGGCCTTCGATGGCAACCGGATAAATGCCCTCGTTGGTCGAGCTGACCCATTCGCCCAGCGGGAGCCACTCGCGCGAGCCCTGCTTGCGGTACCGGAACCGCGTCTTGCCGGTCAGCTCGCCGCCGAACTGGGCGTCGATGATCGCCAGTCGGACATTGCCCTGGCCGTCGGTCATGTAATCGCTGATCGCGTCGCGGGGCTGCTCGATGGTTTTGAAATCGAGCGTCTCCAGTTCGATCCGGTCGACGGCCAGGCCCGAAGTCGTGCGCGCCAGGTTGGTGCCGGTCGTTCCTTCCTCGGCCAGGTACTGCCGCGCCATGAGTACCGCGGTTCCATCTTCGGGCAGCCAGTCGATGACCCGTCCGTCGAATTGCCGAAGCCCCTTGTCCTTGTCCGAAGCCTTCTGGCCCAATGCCTTCATGCCGCTGCCGTCAGCATTGACCAGCATGTGCCTGCCGAAGGGGATGAGGACGCCGTCCAGTCGCGAAATTCCGCTGTAGCGGCAGATCAGCTTCTGCTCGTTGGCGAAGTCGCACCAATCGAGGCTTTCCTTGCTGTCCCTCGACCCGAGGATCGCCTTCGACGCGCCGGTCGACAGGTCGAAGACCTTGACGATCGTCGAGCCGGCCGGCCCGCCGATCAGCATCACGACCTTGCCGCCACTGGGCGAGACCTTGACCGACCAGGCGCTTTCGCGCTTCCCGAAAACCTTGGCGTCCTGCGCCAGGCTGGTCGTCGGCGCAGCCGCCAACGGTGTGCCGGCCAGCAGCGTGGCCAGCACCAAACTCATACGAAACATGAATCCCCCTTTCGATTCGGTCACTTAGCTACCCATTTCGGACGCCATAAAGCAAGGTCGCTTGGCGTTCCCGCACGCTGCTGTTAGGCGCCCGCCATGACTCGACCTCCAGTTCCCGAATGGGCACCGCACCAGGCGGTTTGGATCGGCTTTCCAAGCCACGCCGAGCTGTGGGAGGACGACCTGGCGCCGGCGCAGGACGAAGTGGCGGCCTTCGCCGGGGCTGTGCACGCCGGCGGCAAGGGCGAAGCGGTATGGCTGGTCGCCGCCGACGAGGCCGCCGCCAACGCAGCCCGGCGGCTGGCCCCCTTCGCCAAGGTCATTATCGAACCGTTCGGCGACATCTGGCTGCGCGACACCGCCGCCATCGTGCTGGGCTCCGGCAGGCAGCGCCGGGGGGTCGACTTCGCCTTCAACGGCTGGGGCGGCAAGTACGACCTGCCCGGCGACGACACGATCGGCGCCCGGCTCGCCGCCGAAGCCGGCCTCCCCTGCTCGAGCGCGCCTTGGATCCTCGAAGGCGGCGCCATCGACGGCGACGGGTCGGGCACGGTCGTCACCACCGAGCAATGCCTGCTCAACCCCAACCGCAACCCCGGGATGGACCGTGCAGACGTCGAAGCGGCCCTGGCCCGCGACCTCGGCTTCGAAAAGTTCGTCTGGCTCGGCGAGGGCCTCGCCAACGACCACACCGACGGCCATGTCGACAACCTCGCCCGCTTCGTCGCCCCCGGCCGCGTCGCCATCCCGACCGCCGCCAAGGGCGATCCCAATGCCGCAATCTACAAGGACGCGGCGCGGCGGCTGGCCGATGCCAGGCTCGACCTCGTCACCTTGCCCTCGCCCGGCGAGGTCGTCCGGGGGGGCGAAATCATCCCGGCCAGCTACATGAACTTCTACATCGGCAATGCCGCGGTCGTCGTGCCGCTCTACGGCGCCGCCAATGACCAGGCGGCGGTGCAGACCCTCCAGGCCCTCTTCCCCACCCGCAAGGCCGTCGGCTTGCGCGCCGACCACATATTGACGGGCGGCGGCAGCTTCCATTGCATCAGCCAGCAACTGCCGCTTTAAGGCCCGCGCCATGACCAAGCTCACCGTTGCCGCCCTGCAGCTCGCCTTCACCGAGGACACGGTCGCCAACATCAAGGCGGTCGCCGACCTGGTGCGCGAGGCGCATGCCAAGGGCGCCGAGGTCGTGCTGCCGCCCGAATTGTTCGAGGGGCCCTATTTCTGCCGGGTCGAGGACGAGAGCCTGTTCGCCAACGCCCGCCCCACCGCCGAGCACCCCTCGGTGCTGGCGATGCAGGAGCTGGCGGCCGAGCTGAAGGTCTGGATCCCGACCAGCTTCTTCGAGGCGGAAGGCCCGCACCATTACAACAGCCTCGCCATGGTCGGCCCCGACGGCAAGGTCGCCGGCGTCTATCGCAAGAGCCACATCCCCGACGGCCCGGGCTATGAGGAGAAATTCTACTTCCGCCCCGGCAACACCGGCTTCAAGGTCTGGGGTGGCCCGCATCTCTCCACGCTCGGCGTCGGAATCTGCTGGGACCAATGGTACCCCGAAACGGCGCGGGCGATGATGCTGATGGGCGCCGATATCCTCTTCTACCCGACCGCCATCGGCACCGAGCCGCACGACCCCGAACTCGACACCTCGCGGCTGTGGCGGCGGGCGATGATCGGCCATGCGGTCAGCAACGTCGTCCCGGTCGTCGCCGCCAACCGCATCGGCACCGAGCACGGCCAGCGCTTCTACGGCCACAGCTTCATCTGCGACGAGCGCGGCGACATCCTCGCCGAGTTCGGCGCGGAGGAGACCGGCGTACTGGTGGCGACGCTCGACCTGGCCGCGGCCAAGAAGCACCGCGCCGCCTTCGGCTTCTTCCGCGACCGCAGGCCGGAGCTTTACGGGCGGCTTACACAGGACGTTTGAGGGATACTGCCCGCTCGAACACGCTTTCGAACATCGCGGCGTCGAGCCGACCCGTATTCTGGTTGTAGCGCGAGCAATGGTAGCTCGACAGCAGGATGCGGCCGTCGGGCGCCTGCGCCTCGGCGCCGTGGCCGAATTTCGCCGCTGACGGCCTGATGCCCAGCGCCCGCGCCGCGGCGACATGGGCGATCTGGCCAAGGGCGACCAGCACGCGAACATTCGGCAGGTTGGATAGCGCCGGTTCGAAATAGGCCCGGCAGTTGGCGATCTCGCCCGGCTCGGGCTTGTTGCCGGGCGGCAGGCATTTGACGGCGTTGAGGATGATCGCGCCTTTGAGTTGCAGCCCGTCGTCGGGAGAGCCGCGATACTCGCCCTCGGCCAGTCCGAACTTGATCAACGTCGCGTAGAGCAGGTCGCCGGCATAATCGCCGGTGAACGGCCGGCCGGTCCGGTTGGCGCCGTGCTTGCCGGGCGCCAGGCCGACGATGGCCAGCCAGGCGCCGGAGTCGCCGAAGGCCGGAACCGGCGCGTTCCACCAGCCGGGATGCGCGTTGCGGCACTCATGCCGGAACGCCACCAGCCGCGGGCACAATGGGCAGTCGCGCGGCGCCTCCGCCTCAGGAATCGGGGACAGGTCGGCGGGTTGCAGCATCGGTCATCGTCATTGCGAGAAGCGAAGCGACGAAGCAATCCAGGTGGCCGCTGGATTGCTTCGCTACGCTCGCAATGACAGTGCAGAGCCATGCACCTCTACGCCATCGCCATCGGCTCCAACCGGATGCACGGCCGCCATGGTCGCCCGGCGCAGGTGGTCGAGGCAGCGATCGCCGAGCTCGACCGGCGCTTCGACCTGTTCGATGCCGCCCCGCTCCTCCTCAACATGGCCCAGGGCGGCGCCGGCCGCGACTTCGCCAACAGCGTCGCGCTAGTCGAGAGCGACCTGGAACCCATGGCCCTGCTGGCCGAACTGAAGGCCATCGAGCGCGCTTTCGGACGGCGGCCCGGCAAGCGTTGGGGGCCGCGCGTGCTCGATCTCGACATCCTCGCCTGGGACGGCGGCCGCCTCAGCTCGCGCCGGCTCACCATCCCCCACCCTGCCCTTGAGCGCCGCGCCTTCATGCTGCAGCCGCTGGCCGCCATCGCGCCGGGCTGGCGGCTATCCGGCGCGCTCACCGCCCGCCACCTCGCCCATCGCCTTGCCCGCCGCGCCCCACAAGGCTAAGCGCACCCCCGCGCCATGGTTTGGGGCCCTTAGCTCAGTCGGTAGAGCAACTGACTTTTAATCAGTAGGTCGCTGGTTCGAATCCAGCAGGGCTCACCAGCCTGAAAGCCGAACGTCCGGGGGACGTTCGAGCATTTCAGGCTCACGCGCAGGCAATCCGGGGGATTGCCGAGCATGGGGCCCAGGCGCACGGCAATTTGGCATCCGCGAGCAAAGCGAGCGGCGGGCACCACTCCGGACCCATAGTCAACTATCTGGTAATCCTCCGCCTTTATGCCTCCAGTGGCGTTCGATGGAGTGGGCAGCTTGGGCAAGCCGGTTGAAACAACCCTGTATTCGCTGTCCGAGCAGCCGCCCCGGGCCGACGACCGGCGCGACAGCGAACGGCACCTGACCCTGTTCCGTGTCGGCTCGATCACCATCGGCGACCGCCGCGAATTGTGCCTGATCAAGAACATCTCCGCCGGCGGCATGATGATCCGCGCCTATTGTCCGATCCCGGAAGGGACGAGCGTCGCGATCGAGCTCAAGAGCGGCCAGCCGGTCACCGGCCGGGCCAGTTGGGCCAGCGAGCAGAATGTCGGCGTCGCCTTCGACAAGCCGATCGACGTCATCGAGATTCTGTCCGCCTCCAGCGGGGGACCGCGGCCGCGGATGCCGCGCATCGAAGTGGACACGGTGGCCACGGTTCGCGACGGCGCCAACGTCTATCGCCTGCCGGTCAGCGACATTTCGCAGGGCGGCCTGAAGCTGAAGGGCGATCCCTCGTTCGAGCATGGCTGCGACCTGTCGGTCTCCCTGCCCGGGCTCGAACCGCAGCCGGCGGCCCTGCGCTGGCGGCAGGACGGCCATATCGGCATCAGCTTCAACCGCCTGGTCCCCCTGTCGGTGCTGGTCGCCTGGCTGCAGGACGTGCGCGAGCAACTGCGAGTCGGCTAGACGGTCATTTGCCGGCCGTCGGCAAGGGGTGATGCCACAAGCTCTCGCCGATGCGGCGTTCCTGCTCGACCAACCGGCCGCGAAAGCCAAGGCGCTTGTGGTGCAATTCGCAAATCGGCCTCGGCGACGGGATCTGGCGCAGCACCGTCTCCGGGTCGAGGCTCATGGCGAAGGCGATTCCGGCGCGACGGTCGGCGACCCAGGCGATCAGGCCTTCCGCCTTCAGGTCCTGCCGGCAAAAGACGATCTGCGCGCCGGGCTGCAGGCCGTGGTCGCCCTCGACCAGCGCGCCGTCGGCCGACAGGTTGCGCAGGGTGACGGGCAGGACCTGGCCGTCATGTTCCAGGCTGGCCGCCATCCACAGGTTCGCGCGCTGCGACCGGCGGTTCTGGATAATGCCCCTCTCGTCCATGCCCGCGTCGGTAATTGCCGTCCGGTTAAGGCGAGGAAAGTATTCCCTCCATTTCGGTCCAGATTTGCCCTGGAATCGGCTAGCGGCGAACGAACCGCAGCATCCGGTTGTTGGCCGGCATGTCCCGCTGCTCCGCGAGCAGCAGGCCGCGCCTTTCGGCCTCGACCGCGAACGCCTCGACCCTGCGCAGGCCCCAGGCCGGGTTCCGCCGCTTGAGGTCGGCATCGAAGGCCAGATTGGACGGCGCCGTGACGACGCCCTCGACGATCCACGGCCCATAGAGGATCAGCGGCGCGCCCGGCGGAAGGGCCCGTGCGGCGCCGTCGAGCAGCCCCAGCGCCGCCGGCCACGCGCTGATATGGACCATGTTGATGTTGAGCACCGCTGCGGCCCGTTCGACCGGCCAGGTCTCGGCCGCGGCGTCGAGGACCACCGGCTCGCGCAGGTTCGGCAGTCCGCAATCCGCCCGCCACGCCGCGATGGAGCCCAAGGCTGCCGGATCGGGATCGCTCGGCTGCCAGTCCAGCTGCGGGAAGCGCCCGGCGAAGAACGCGGCATGCTCGCCCGACCCGCTCGCCACTTCCAGCACCAGCCCGCTTGCCGGCAGCCAATCAGCCAGCACCGCGGCGATCGGCTCGCGGTTGCGCTGCGCCGCGGGCGAGGACAGCTTCAGGCCTTCTTCCCTTCCCAGTCGTGCCGCATGCTGAACCAGGCGATGGTCAGCGGCAGAGTCGCGTAGAGCATTGCCGCCCAGACGCCGTAACGGGTGAAGGACATCAGGATCGATGCGAGGCCGGTGATGGCGAGGATCAGCCAGATGCCCCGCTCGCCGCGGGCATTGCCCCGCGCTTCCGCGGACAGATGGTCGCCGCGCAAGGCCTCGGCAAACAAAGCCGACATGGTCAGCGACATGGCGACAAAGCCGGTGCCATAGACCGCGAACAGGCCAGACAGGCTGCCGCCGAACATCTTGCCGTGGCCGGTGAACCACAGGCCGGTGGCGCTGGCCATCGCCCGCAACGGCTGGACGTAGATCAGGGTCAGGAAGATCAGCAGCAGCGTCAGCAGGGTCGCCAGCCAGTCGCCTTCCCCCCGCAATTTGCGCCAGCTGACGTGGCCGCGCCAGAACATCGCCATCACCGCGAAGCCGAAGGCGAAGGCGGGAATGTCGCCAAGCGAGCCGACCAGCGCCTCGAATGTCTCGGGCGCCCGGGCGCCGCCGATCACCAGCAGCGAAACGGCAAAGGCGAAGGCCGCGTCGGTGAAATTGTCCAGCCGCTCCGTTGCCATGCCCCCTCCCCCCGTTCAGCCGCCCCCAACCAGCGGCGCCGCGCCCGCACCATCCGGCGCCGGCGTCCTGTAGGCAAGCACCGGCTTGCGCGCCGCCAGAGTCTCGTCGAGCCGCCGCCGCGGCGCGTGAACGGGCGCCGCCTTGAGGCTCTCGTCCCCGGCCCGAGCCCGCTGGGCGATCGAGCGCAAGGCGGCGATGAACTGGTCGAGGCCGGCCTTGGATTCCGTCTCCGTCGGCTCGACCAGCATCGCCCCGTGGACGACCAGCGGGAAATACATGGTCATCGGGTGGAAGCCCTCGTCGATCAGCGCCTTGGCGACGTCGATGGTCGACAGCCCGCCGGCGAAGCCTTTGTCGCTGAAAATCGCCTCGTGCATGCAAGGGCCGCTGTGGGCGAAGGGCGCGTCGAGCACATCTTCAAGGCTGCGCAGCACGTAATTGGCATTGAGCACGCTGTCCTCGGCGACCTGGCGCAGGCCGTCGGCGCCGTGGCTGAGGATATAGGTCAGCGCCCGCGTGAACATGCCCATCTGGCCATGGAAGGCGGTCATCCGGCCGAAGGTACGCGGATGCTCCTCGCCGGCATTCTCTTCCTCGATAAGCCGATAGCCCTCGCCGCTTTTCGTGACGAACGGCAAGGGCGCGAACGGCGCCAGCGCTGCGGACAACACCACCGGCCCCGACCCCGGCCCGCCGCCGCCGTGCGGGGTCGAAAAGGTCTTGTGCAAATTGATGTGCATAGCGTCGATGCCGAGGTCGCCCGGGCGGACCTTGCCGACGATGGCGTTGAAATTGGCGCCGTCGCAATAGACCAGGCCGCCGGCGGCATGGACGGCGTCGCTGATCGCTTTCATCTCCGGCTCGAACAGGCCGCAGGTGTTGGGGTTGGTGATCATCACTGCCGCGACGTCGGGGCCGAGACGCGCCTTCAGCGCGCCCAAATCGACCCGGCCGTCTTTGGTCGCCGGTATGTCCTCGACCCGGTAGCCGCAGAAGGCGGCGGTCGCCGGGTTGGTGCCGTGGGCGCTTTCCGGCACCAGCACGACCTCGCGGGCATCGCCGCGCGCTTCCAACGCCGCGCGGATGCAGAGCAGGCCGCACAATTCGCCATGCGCCCCGGCCTTGGGGCTCATCGCTACCGCCTGCATGCCGGTCAGCTCGATCAGCCAGAAGGCAAGCCGGTCGATGCACTCCAGCGCCCCCTGCACCGTCTCCTGCGGCTGCAGCGGGTGGATGTCGGCAAAGCCCGGCAGCCGCGCCATCTTTTCGTTGAGGCGCGGGTTGTGCTTCATCGTACAGGACCCGAGCGGGAAGAGGCCGAGGTCGATGGCGTAATTCTGCCGCGACAGGCGGGTGTAGTGGCGCACCGTTTCCGGCTCGCTGAGGCCCGGCAGGTCGAGGCCGCCGCGCTCAAGGCCGCCAAGCCGCGGCTTGCCTTCAGCGACACTGTCGAAATCCACCCCTGTCTGGTCCCTGCCGCCGATCTCGAACAGCAGAGGCTCTTCCAGCATCAGCGCGCGGTTGCCGGTGACGGTCTCAGCAGTGGATTCAAAGGCGGACGGCGCGGACGGCCGCCAGCCGGACGGGTTGACGCTCACTGGCACACCTCCTTCAGCGCCGATTCCAGGGCGCCGATGTCCTCGTCGCTGGCGGTCTCGGTGACGGCGACGACCAGCCCCTTCGCCAGGCCGTCCTCGTCCGGATAAAGCCGGCCGAGCGAAACGCCGCCGAGCACACCCTTCTTCACCATCGCATGCACCGCCGGCCGCGCCTCGACCGGCAATTCCAGCGTGAATTCGTTGAAAAATGCATCGTTGATCACGCGAATGCCGGGAATTGCGGCCAATCTGTCGGCGACCTCGCAGGCGCGCGCGTGATTCAGCTTTGCCAGGCCGGTCAGGCCCTTCTCGCCGAGCAGGGTCATGTGGATCGAGAAAGCGAGCGCGCAAAGTCCTGAATTGGTGCAGATGTTCGAGGTCGCCTTCTCGCGGCGGATATGCTGCTCGCGGGTCGAGAGGGTCAGGACGAAGCCGCGCTTGCCCGCGGCGTCCACCGTCTCGCCGGCGAGGCGCCCCGGCATCTGGCGGACGAACTTCTCGCGGGTCGCGAACAGGCCGACATAGGGGCCGCCGAACTGCAGGCCGACGCCGATCGACTGGCCCTCGCCGACTACGATGTCGGCGCCCATTTCGCCCGGCGCCTTGATGAGGCCAAGCGCCACCGGCTCGGTGACGACCGCCACCAGCAGCGCGCCGGCGGCATGGGCCGCCTCGGCGATCGGCGCCAAATCGGCGATGCGGCCGAGGATATCGGGATATTGGACGACGACGCAGCTGGTCTCGCCGTCGATCGCCGCGACCAGCCGCTCGGCGTCGGTTTCGGCGCTCAATTCCGGCGCCGCCGTCGCCAGCATGTCGCCGGTGAACTTCGCCATCGTGCGGCAGACCGAGACATAATGCGGGTGCAGGCCGGAGGAGAGGATCGCCTTCTTCCGCCGGGTGACCCGCCGCGCCATGCCGATCGCCTCCCAGCAGGCGGTCGAGCCGTCGTACATCGAGGCGTTGGCGACCTCGCAGCCGAGCAGGCGCGCCACCTGGGTCTGGAACTCGAACAGCACCTGCAGCGTGCCTTGCGCGATTTCCGGCTGGTAGGGCGTGTAGGCGGTCAGGAACTCGCCGCGCTGGATGAGATGGTCGACGCTGGCCGGGATGTGGTGCCTGTAGGCGCCGCAGCCGAGGAAGAAGGGCGCGTCGCCGGCGGCGACATTCTTCGCCGCCAGTCCCTTCATGTCGCGCTCGACCGCCATTTCGCTGGCGTGGCTGGGCAGGCCGTGGATCGGCCCGGTCAGGCGGGCCGCTTCCGGCACGTCGCGGAACAATTCGTCGACCGATCCGGCACCGATGGTGTCGAGCATCGCGGCGCGGTCGGCGTCGCTCAGCGGCAAATAGCGCATCACTTGGGCTTCCTCATGCTGAAGCGAAGGCGGACGTAATCGGCGATGTTGGAACCGACGCGCTCGGCGACGGCGTCGGCGATGGACTGGCGGTCGTCGTGGGGCACGCCGGCGCGGTCGAGCCAGCCGGCGCGGAAGGTCAGCACCCAGGCGGCGACGCCATGCTCGAGCGGCGTCGGCCGCGCGATCAGGCTGGCGTCCACGTCCTTGAAGCCGGCATTCTCATAGACCGCGCTGAATTCCTCCGGCGTCGGGTACCAGTTGGATGCGTAGGTCGGCGGGCCGAAACCGCGCTCGACCAGGACGTCGTCGAGCGTCTCGCGCAGCCGGGCCAAATTCCCCTCCCCGCCCATCTCTCCGGCGAAGCGCCCACCATGCTTCAGCGAAAACCAGATCGCCCGCGCCGCCCGTTCCTTGTCGAGCACCCAGTGCAGGGTGGCGTTGGAGAAAGCGGCGTCAAACGCCTCGGCGAACTTGAGCTGCGCCGCGTCCATCAGCCGCGCATCGAGCCCCTTGGCCTTGGCGGCGGCGACCATCGACAGGCTGTTGTCGATGCCGACGACATCGGCGCCGGCTTGCTTGATCTTCAGCGTCAGCGTGCCGTCGCCGCAGCCGACGTCGAGGATATGCTCGCCCGGCTGCGGGTCGAGCAGGTCGAGTGCCGCCTGGCCGAGCTCGGGCACGAAGCCGCCGACCCGGGCATAGTCGGCCGCGTCCCATTGGCTGGTCGAGGCGGGGGCGTCGGTCAGAGCGTCTTCACCCACTCGCGATAGGCGGCTTCGTCCATCAGCCCTTCGAGCTCGGCAGGGTCGCTGAGCTTCAGCTTGAAGAACCAGCCTTCGCCCTCGGGATCGCGGTTGATCAGCGCCGGGTCGTCGGCCAAAGCCGGATTGCCCTCGACCACCTCGCCGCCGACCGGCGCATAGACGTCGCTGGCGGCCTTGACCGATTCGACCACCGCCGCCTCGTCGCCCTTGTTCAGCGAGCGGCCGCTGTCCGGGACCTCGGCGAAAACGATGTCGCCCAGCGCTTCCTGGGCATGGTTCGAAATGCCGACGGTGCCGGCGTCGCCGTCGACGCGGATCCATTCATGCTCTTTAGTGAAATAGAGGCTCATGCAGGGGCTCCCTGTTTGCGGTGATAGCGATGGGGGACGAAGGGCATGGCGGTGACCTCCGCCTCGAACAATTTGCCGCGCTGCTCCAGCTTCAGCTTTGTGCCGAGTGTGCCCAGCGGCGTGGCGACATAGCCCATGGCGATCGGCCGCTGCAGCGAGGGCGAGAAGGTGCCGCTGGTGACCCGCCCGACCTCTTCGCCTTCGCCATCGAGGATGCGGGCGCCCTCGCGCACCGGCTGGCGGCCCTCGACTTTGAGGCCGACGCGCGTTTGAGCAGCGCCATTCTCGATCTCGGCGAGGATGCGCATGTCGCCGGCAAAGCCGCCCTCGGCCCGGCGGCGCTTGCCGATAGCAAAGCTCAGGCCGGCCATGACCGGGGTGGTCTGGGGATCGAGGTCGTGGCCGTAGAGCGGCAGGCCGGCCTCCAGACGCAGCGAATCGCGGGCGCCGAGGCCGATCGGCTTGACCGCCTCGTGCCCGGCAAGCGCGTCGGCGACCGCCGTCACGGCCGTCGCCGCGACGCTGATCTCGAACCCGTCCTCGCCGGTATAGCCGGAACGGCTGATCCAGGCCGGGGTGCCGGCGATCGCAAAGGCCCCGCCCTGCATAAAGCTCAGCTCGGAAACGCCGGGCGCCAGCCCTTCCAGCACCTCGGCGGCGCGCGGCCCCTGCAGCGCCAGCAACGCCTGTTCCTTCATATGGTCGAGGATGACGTTCCTCGGCAGCCGGCGCTCGAATTCCTCGATATCGCCATGCTTGGTGGCGCCATTGACGACGAGGTAGAAATGGTCGTCGCGGCGCGTCGCCATCAAATCGTCGAGGATGCCACCGTCCTCATTGAGCAGCATCGAATAGCGCAGCCGCCCGTCCTTCAGCAGCTGCAGCTCGCCAGGCAGCAGGGTCTCCAGCGCGGCATCGACGCGTTCGCCATGGAAGGTGAGCTGGCCCATGTGGCTGACGTCGAACAGGCCGGCGTTCTCGCGGGTCCACAGATGCTCGGCGATGACGCCTTCATACTGTACCGGCATCGCATAGCCGGCGAACGGCACCATGCGGGCGCCGCGGGCCCGGTGCCACGCATCGAGCGGCAGCATGGCAAGGTCACTGGTGTCGGTCGTCTCGGCCATGCATCGCGCTCCCAAAGTGGCTCGGCCAGGAGCGGGCCCTGCGGCCCTTCCCTTCCCGAACCCCCTTCTGTCGCTGCGGCCTGAGAGCTTTGCCCCTTCGGCGGCCTCTTTCGAGACACTTTCCAGACTGTCCAGGCGCGCGCGGTCCCTGATGCCTGAGAGATTCCGGGGGCGGTTGCTCCTTCGGCGGCCGGCCCGAAAGCCGGCGCTCTCCCGTGCGCGCCTCCGGCAAGCGAGCCCGCCGGAAGACGGACGGAGCCTTGGCCCGCCGAAAAGGCCGAGTCAATCGGACCGGGCGGTCGGCGGTTCTCCTAGCGCGTCGCGTTGTAGCGCAGCTGGTCGCGGGTCAGCTGGAATCCGATCAATTGCTCGAACGTCGCCTTGGCGACGGCATCGCGGATCCGCGGGTCGGAAAGCGGGTCGACGGCGGCGTCGGCATCGCCGGGCTTGCGGTTGCGGGTAAGCTCCCGCCGGATGTCCTCGGGCAGGACGACGGCGCCGCGGGCGACGCGGCCCGTGGCCTGGGCATTGGTCTGGGCGCGCAGGCTTCCGGCCGGGAAGTTGAGGGCGACATAAGAGATCTTCTTGGCGACGATGTCGCTGCCGCCCTGGGCGATGACATTGTAATAAGGCAGGGTCACCTGCCGCGCCTCGGCCGCGTCGCGGCGCGTCGCCACCACGTCGAAGCTGGCGACCGAGTTCACATAGGTCGCGTCCTCGCTGCAATTGGCGCGCAGGTTGGTGATTGTTGCCACGACGTCGATCGCCGCCGCGTCGGTCCGGCCAGCCGGGCTGAACAAAGTGATGTCGCCGGTGCCGGCCGGAATCCCGACCTGCGGGCAGGTCGAGCGGGTGACATAGACGCCGCTGGCCTCGACCGTTCCCTCCTTGTTGCAACCCGGAAGGACGGCGAGAGCGGCAAAAGCGAGGAAACCGGTCTTTACAAGGCGCAATGCAGTCATCCTTCGGACGAGGGGCTGATGGTTGGCCCGCAGTCATAGGAAGGCCCTACCAAGGCTGCAAGCGATGCCTTACATGGCGCCCGACATGGTTAGCCGTCCTCCCCTGAAAGTCCTGATCGCCGCGCCGCGTGGTTTCTGCGCCGGAGTCGACCGCGCCATCCAGATCGTCGAGCTGGCGATCGAGCGCTTCGGCCCGCCGGTCTACGTCCGCCACGAGATCGTCCACAACCGCTTCGTCGTCGACCGGCTGCGCGGGCTCGGCGCGGTTTTCGTCAAGGATCTGGACGAGGTGCCGGACGGACGGCCGGTGATCTTTTCCGCCCACGGCGTGCCCAAGTCCGTCCCCGCCGCCGCCCGGGACCGCGGCCTCGATTTTCTCGACGCCACCTGCCCGCTGGTCAGCAAGGTCCACCGCCAGGCCGAGCGGCTGATCGAGGCCGGCCGGCACATCATCTTCATCGGCCACGCCGGCCATCCCGAGGTCATCGGCACCTTCGGCCAGGCGCCCGAGGGGGCGATGACCCTGGTCGAAACCGTGGCCGACGTCGCCACCCTGGCGCCCGCCGACCCGGGGAACCTCGCCTTCCTCACCCAGACGACGCTGTCGGTCGACGACACCGCCGAGATCGTCGCCGCGCTCCAGGCCCGCTTTCCCTCGATCCAGGCGCCGCGCAGCGAGGACATCTGCTATGCCACCACCAACCGCCAGGCCGCCGTCAAGGCGATCGCGCCGAGCTGCGAGCGAATGCTGGTGATCGGCGCCCCCAACAGCAGCAATTCGCTGCGCCTCGCCGAGGTCGCCGAACGCCAGGGGGTCGAGGCCCGCCTGATCCAGCGCGCCGCCGACATCGACTGGGACTGGCTTGGGACGCCGCGCACCGTCGGCCTCACCGCCGGCGCCTCCGCCCCGGAAGTCCTGGTCCGCGAGGTGGTCGAGGCGCTGAAAGAGCGGTTCGACGTCAGCGAGGAAGAGGCCGACCACAATCCCGAGCGCATGGTGTTCAAATTGCCGCGCGAGCTCGTCGCCTAGTGGCCGAACTGCCCCTGGTCGAGGTCTTCACCGACGGCGCCTGCCGGGGCAATCCCGGTCCGGGCGGCTGGGCGGCGCTGCTGCGCACGGGCGCCAGGGAGCGCGAGCTCAGCGGCGGCGAGAAGCTGACCACCAACAACCGCATGGAGCTGATCGCCGCCATCCGCGCGCTCGAGGCGCTGACCAAGCCGTGCCGGGTCGAGCTTCACACCGACAGCCAATATGTCCGCGACGGCATCACCCGCTGGATCCACGGCTGGCAGCGCAACGGCTGGCGCACCGCCGCCAAGAAACCGGTCAAGAACGCCGATCTGTGGCAGGAGCTGCTCGACGCCGCCGCGCCGCACCGAGTCGAATGGCATTGGGTCAAGGGCCATAGCGGCCATGCCGAGAACGACCGGGTCGACGCTTTGGCCTGCGCCGAGGCCGATTCGCGCCGCTAGCGCGACACCGCGAAGTCCGCCGGGTCGATCCCTACCAGCTCGGCGGGCAACGCCTCTCCGCGGATCAGGCTGGCGCAAAGCAAGGAAGCGGCCGGCGCGGTCTGGATGCCCATGCCGCCCTGGCCGACGCACCAGAAGAAGCCCGGACAATCGGGGTCGAAGCCGAATTTCATGCGGCCGTCGGGGGCGAAAGTCCTCAGGCCCGCCCATTTGCGCTCGACCGCCTCGACCGGCCAGTCGACGGCCTTCTCGAACCGGTCGATGGCGGTGGCGACATCGATCTCCTCGGGCGCGGCGTCGCACGGGTCGACCGGCGTTTCGTCCAGCGGGCAGACCCAGACGCTGTTGTCGCCTTCGCCCTTGAAATAGAAGCTTTCGTGGCTGTCGGTGACGAACGGCAGGTCCTTAAGGCCGGTGCGGCCGACTCGCAGCTGCACCACCGTCCGCCGCTTCGCCACCAAGCCGATGCCGGCGATCCCGGCGCGCTCCGCCACCTGGTCCCCCCAGGCGCCGGCGGCATTGACGAGGAGCGGTGCGCTGACCTCACCGGCGCTGGTTTCGACCGTCCAGGCTTCAGTGGATTCGCGCGCGCGCAGGAATTCGGCGTCGGTGCGGACAGTGCCGCCGCCGCGGCGCACGGCGGCCAGGCAGGCATTGTGGAAGGCGGCCACCTCTATGTCGGCGCAGGTGCCTTCGTGCCAGGCTCCGGTCCACTGCTCGCGAAGGCCGGGAATCAGTCGGTCCAGCTCGGCGCGATCGAGCCAGGATGGCCGGTATTCGCCGGCAAGGTCGCCGATGTCGTCATAATCCTCGCCCCCCGGGCGGACGAGGTGCACCGCGCCGCGGGTCCTGAGCAGCGGCGACTCGGCTCCGGGCCAGCGGGCGTCGAACATCGGCCGCGACGCCAGGGTCAGCCGCCGCTCCGGCGTGTCCCCGCCCAGGCTCGCCTGCCAGAAGGCGGCGGAGCGGCCGGTGGCATGGCGCCCGCATAGGTCTTCCGACTCGATGATGAGGACCCTGCTCTCGGGGACGAGCCGCGCCCCCAGGCTGGCGCCCGCGATTCCTCCTCCGACGATGACGACGTCATAATGCTCCATCGCCGCGGCTGGTTACGGTTTGTAAAAGCCCGCCGTCTAGGGGGGAGCCATGATGAACGCCGGATTCACCGAACTGCTGCTTGGCCTGCTGGCGATCCTGCTGATCGTCGCGGCCGTGATCGATGTGCGCACCTTGACCATTTCCAACGGCCTCAACGCCACCGTCGCCTTGCTGGCGCCGGTCTACTGGTGGTCGATCGGCCTGCCCTGGTGGCCCGACGCCGCCGTCCATGTCGCGGTCGCGGCCGGGGTCTTCGTCATCCTGGCGATGACCTTCTACATGGGCATGATGGGCGGCGGCGACGTCAAGCTGGCCGCCGCCATCGCCCTTTGGTTCCAGCCGATCACCACGTTGAAATTTCTTGTCATCATGTCGCTGGCCGGCGGCCTGCTGACCCTGATCGTGCTGGCCATCCACAAAAAGCGCGGAAAACCGCCGGTCGAGGGCGAGGCGGAGCCGGCCAGGCCGGAAGTTCCTTACGGCGTGGCCATCGCCGCGGGAGCGCTTTGGATTCTCGCCCAACGCTTTCTTAACCAATTTGCCTGATTTGTGTGGACGATTGAGGGACCCTTCAGGGGAGGCGTGTTCGCCATGAACGTCAAGAAAGTCATGCTGCTCGTTGGAGCGCTGGTCATTGCGGTCGTCACCGCGGTCATGGCCAAGAATATGTTCGCCGGCGCGGGGGCCAATGAGGCCGCTGCCGCCCAGGCGGTCGCCACCGGGCCGAAAATCCTGGTTGCCCGCAAGGCGCTGCCGGTGGGCACGATCATCGACCAGGAAAGCCTGTCTTTCCAGGCCTGGCCCAAGGAGCTGGTGCAGAACGCCTATTACCAGGAAGGCGCGCCCGAATCCGACATGAGCAAGCTGCTCGGCACGGTTGTCCGCAACCCGATCACCGCCGGCCAGCCGATCACTCAGGGCTCGCTAGTCGGCCCGAACGATCGCGGCTTCCTCGCCGCGGCGCTCGGCCCGGGCATGCGCGCCGTCACGGTCCCTGTCTCCACCACCAGCGGCGTCGCCGGCTTCGTCTTCCCGGGCGACCGCGTCGACCTGGTGCTGACCCAGGAAGTCGCCGGCGGCGGCGACGGTCCGGCCCTCAAGGTGTCCGAGACCATCGTTCGCAACCTGCGCGTGCTTGCCACCGACCAGCGCATCGACAGCAAGGACGAGGAAGGCAAGACCGTCGTCAAGACCTTCTCGATGGTCACGGTCGAGGCCACGCCCCGCCTGGCCGAGAAGATCGCGGTGTCGCAGTCGCTCGGCACGCTGTCGCTGTCGCTGCGCTCGATCGCCGACAATACGGCCGAGCTCGAGCGCGCCGTCGCCAGCGGCGAGGTCAAGCTGCCGGCCGGCGCCAACCCGGCCGACGAGCGTCGCCTGCTGCTGGCCGTCGCCAACCGTCCGCAGGACAACAACACGACCTTCACAACCGGCGGCGAAGTCTCGCGCTTCCAGCGCACCAGCGTGCCGCAGCGCACTGTCAAGGAGCCTGCAGCCGGCGGTGCCGGTAGCGGCCTACCGGCGGTTCCTGCCGGACCGGTCGTGCGCGTCGCTCGCGGCAATAACGTAACCGTCGTTTCGGTGGGAGCCCGTTAAGATGAACAGCATCACCAACCGCCGCCGCGTCCGCCTGGGCACCGCCCTTGCAGCGCTGGCCATCGGCCTTGGCAGCGTCACCGCCGCGGCCCCCGCCACTGCCCAGCGCAGCGGCACCTTCCGCCCCAGCCAACAGGTCCTGCTGTCGACCGGCGAAGGCCAGGTCGTCCGCCTGCCGGCCGCCGTCGCCGACGTCTGGACCTCCAACCCCGGGGTCGCCGACGTCTATGTCAGCAACGCCCGCCAGATTAACCTGTTCGGCAAGGAGGCCGGCGAGGCCACGGTCATCGCCACCGCCGCCAACGGTTCGGTGGTCTATTCGGCCAACGTCCGCGTCAGCCAGAACATCACATCGGTCGACCAGATGCTGCGCGCGGCCATGCCGCAGGCGGACATCAAGGTGCTGAACGCCGGCCAGATCGCCGTCCTCACCGGCACCGTCGCCTCGCCGAACGAGGCCGCCCAGGCCGAGGAACTGGTGACGGCGATGCTCAACCCGGGCGTCGACATGTCCAAGGAAGGCGCCGCCTGCAAGATCTGCGTCGTCAACCGCTTGAGCACGGCGACGCCGCTGCAGGTCAACCTTCGCGTCCGCATCGCCGAGGTCAACCGCAGCGTCACCAAGTCGCTGGGCATCAACCTCCTGTCGCGCGACACCACCAGCGGCTTCCAGTTCGGCGTCGCCCAGGGCAATGCCGGGACCTTCGGCTCGCCTGCCAGCGGTGACACCGCCGCCGTTCCGAAGGCGTTCAACGCCCTTGCCGGCGGCACCACGCTGGGTGCGGCCGGCCGGCTGTTCGGGCTCGACCTGATCGGCACGCTCGACCTTGCCGCCAAAGACGGCCTGGTGACCATCCTCGCCGAGCCGAACCTGACGGCGCTGTCGGGCGAAACCGCCAGCTTCCTGGCCGGCGGCGAGTTCCCGATCCCGATCTCGCAGTCGCTCGGCGCCGTGACCATCGAATACAAGCAGTACGGCGTCGGCCTCGCCTTCACGCCGATCGTGCTTGCCGACGGCCGCATCTCGATGCGCGTCCGGCCGGAAGTCAGCGAGCTCTCCAACGAGGGCAGCATCCGCCTCAACGGCTTCAATGTTCCGGCGCTGACGACGCGCCGGGCGGAAACGACGGTCGAGCTCGGCTCGGGCCAGTCGTTCATGATCGCCGGCCTGCTGCGCGATGCCCACACCAATGACATCAGCAAGGCGCCTTTCCTCGGCGACTTGCCGATCCTCGGCATGCTGTTCCGTTCGACCAGCTTCCGCCGCGCGGAAACCGAGCTGGTGATCATCGTCACGCCTTACCTGGTGCGGCCGGTGTCGACCCAGATGGCGCTGCCGACGGACGGCTATCGCGTGCCAACCGACCGGCAAGGCCTGGTCGGCGGACAGTCCTACACCGGCACTTCGGGTCCGCGCCCGCAGGCCCCCGCGCCCGCTCCGGGCATGGGCGCCGGCGCCGCGGCGACCGCCGCTCCGGGCTTCAAGCTGTGACCCGCACTGGGAAGGAAATGAAGATGCGCACCCATTTCGCAATCGTGCTTCTGGCTTCCGCGTTCGCGGTCAGCACCCCGGCCCAGGCCGACCAGCCGACCCGCGGCATGCAGGCCGTCAACCAGCCGGTCGTCACGCGCAGCGATTACACCATTGACCTGTCGGCCCCAGGCGGCACCCTGCCCGCCGCGGAACTGGCGCGGCTCGACAGCTGGTTCCGCGGGCTGAGCCTGGGCTTTGGCGACCACATCTACGTCGACGGCGATTATGTCGGCGGCGCAGGCGCGGACGTCGCCCGGGTTGCCGGCAATTACGGCATGATGGTCAGTGGCGGCGCTCCGGTTACCGCCGGAGGCGTCCAGCCGGGCACCGTGCGCGTTGTCGTCGCGCGGACCCGGGCCACGGTTCCGGGCTGCCCGAATTGGGACCGCCCGGCCTCGCCGGACTTTGCCAACCAGCAGATGCCGAACTTCGGCTGCGCCGTCAGCACCAACCTGGCGGCGATGGTCGCCGATCCTCAGGACCTCATCTACGGGCGCTCCGGCGGCGCCGTGGTCGATGCCGTGACCGGTGCCAAGGCGATCCACATGTATCGCAACTGGCCGCTCACCGCGATCAACCCGGGGCAGTCCTTGCGGCCGCTCAAGGAGCCCAACACGAAGGAAGGTAAGTAGGATGAATGCTCCGTTCCAGGCACGCGCCGGTTTGCGCGACCCCTTCACCGCCTTCGTCTGCGATGATGCCACCGCCGACATGCTCCGCCCGGTCGCGGTCGAGCATGGCTGGTCGCCGGAGAAGGTCAACAAGGGCGGGCTGCGCAATGCCGTGCAGTCGCTGTCGGTTTCCGCCAGCCCGAACATCCTGTTCGTGGACCTGTCGGAATCGGCCGACCCGCTCAATGACATCAACGCCCTGGCCGAGGTTTGCGAGCCGGGCACGATCGTCATCGCTGCCGGCCAGGTGAACGACGTTCGCCTGTACCGCGACCTCGTCGCCAGCGGCATCCACGACTATCTCCTCAAGCCGTTCACGGTCGACCAGCTGCGCGACACCTTCGCCCATGCCCAGTCGATCCTGTCGGGCCCGCGGGGCGAAGCGCAGGTTGACAAGCCGCACGTCATGGCCGCCGTCATCGGCGTCCGCGGCGGCGTCGGCGCCTCGACCATCGCCACCTCGCTGGCCTGGCTGATGGGGGAAAAGGCCCACCGCACGACGGCGCTGCTGGACCTCGACGTCCACTTCGGCACCGGCGCGCTGGCGCTCGACCTGGAACCCGGCCGCGGCCTGACCGACGCCATCGAGAACCCGAGCCGCATCGACGGCCTGTTCATCGAACGCGCCATGGTCCGGGCCAACGAGCGCCTGAGCGTGCTGTCGGCGGAAGCGCCGATCAACCAGCCGCTGGTGACCGACGGCACCGCTTTCTTCCAGCTGCAGGAAGAAATGCGCAACGCCTTCGAGTCGACCGTGCTCGACCTGCCGCGCCACATGCTGATCCAATACCCGCACCTGGTGCATGACGCCCATGTCGCGGTGGTGGTCAGCGAGCTGACGCTGGCGGCGACGCGCGACACCATTCGCATCCTCGCCTGGCTGAAATCGAACGCCCCGCAGACCAAGGTGGTCGTGGTCGCCAACCGCATGCCTTCGGGCGGTGCGCTGGAGATCAGCAAGAAGGACTTCGAGCAGTCGATCGAGCGCGACGTCGACGTCGTCTTCCCAGACGACGGCAAGCTTGCGGCCCAGGCCGCCAAGCTCGGCAAGCCGATGGCCGAAGTGGCCGGCGGCAAGGTCGCGGCGCCCTTCTCCGCCCTGTCGAACATGGTTCTCAGCCATGCCAGCGAGGAAGGTGCCGGCACCGAAGCAAAGGTCGGCGCCAGGAGCCTGGTCGAAAACCTGAAGAGCATGCTCACCAAGCCGAAGGACAAGGCTGCGTAATTTTGGTTTGCCGGCGGCGTTCCTTCGCAGCCGGCAGCAGGAACGGACGGACCGACGATGCTAATGCCGATCCTCTTTGCCCTTGCCGTGCTTGCCGTGCTGGCGCTTGGCTACACGGCCTTCAGCGGCCCGTCGCCGGCCACGTCCGTCAAGCGCCGGCTCGAGCTGCTGCGCGAGCGGCACGGCGATGCCGTGACGGCGAGCGCCCAGGCACAGATCCGCAAGCTGTTCGCCAACCGCCAGAACAAGGTGGAAAGCGCGCTTTCGACCTTCCTTCCCAAGCCGGCCCTGCTGCGGCTGCGGCTCGAACGGACCGGCAAGAACATCTCGCTGGCCAAATATTCGGCGATTTCGAGCGGCCTGTTCGCCTTCGTGCTGATCGCCCTGAAGTTGAAGGGCGCGCCTTTCCTGCTTGCCGCGATGTTCGCCGCCTTTGTCGCCATCGGCCTGCCGCATCTGGTGATCAGCTTCCTGATCAAGCGGCGGCTCGCCAAGTTCAACTCCAACTTCCCCGATGCCATCGAGTTGATGGTGCGCGGCCTGCGTTCGGGCCTGCCGATCACCGAGACGCTCGGCATCGTCGCCCACGAGATCCAGGGCCCGGTGGGGCTCGAGTTCCGGGCGGTCGCCGACAAGATGAAGATCGGCCGGACGATGGAAGCGGCGCTGCAGGAAACCGCGGACCGGCTGGGAACGGCCGAGTTCCAGTTCTTCGTCATCACGCTGGCGATCCAGCGGGAGACCGGCGGCAACCTGGCCGAGACATTGTCCAACCTCGCCGACGTGCTGCGCAAGCGCGCCCAGATGAAGCTGAAGATCCGCGCCATGAGCTCGGAATCCAAGGCTTCGGCGATGATCGTCGGCTCCCTGCCGTTCATCGTCTTCACGCTCGTTTGGATGATCAACCCCGGTTACATGGACGACTTCTTCACCGACCAGCGGCTGATGGTCGCTGGGCTCGGCGGCCTCATCTGGATGAGCATTGGCGTGTTCATCATGGCCAAGATGGTCAACTTCGAGATTTAGGGAACTTGTGATGCAGGCTTCGGGCCCCACCATTCTCGGCTTTGACGTCATCTGGATCGCGACGCTGCTGTCGGCCGTCGCGACCCTGGCCGTGCTCACCGCAATCTATGCGGCAACGACCGCCAAGGACCCCATGGCCCGCCGCGTCAAGGCGCTCAACGAGCGTCGCGAGCAGCTGAAGGCCGGCATCGTCGCGTCGACCAACAAGCGCAAGAAGCTGACCAACAAGAACCAGGCGGCCGACAAGGTCCGCGGCATCTTGAGCAGCTTCAAGATGATCCAGGACGACCAGCTGAAAAAGACCCAGATCCGGCTGATGCAGGCCGGCATCCGGGCCAAGGACCTGGCTTTCTTCATCATCTTCGCCCGCTTCGTCATGCCGGTCATCGTCGGCATCGTGGTCGTCCTTGGCCTCTACGTCTTCGACTTCTTCCCCGACTGGGGATGGTTCAAGCGCTATGCGGTCACCGCCGGCGCGCTGATCGGCAGCTACAAGGCGCCCGACCTCTGGCTCAAGAACCGGGTCACCAAGCGCAGCCACGCCGTTCGCAAGGGCCTTCCCGACGCGCTCGACCTCTTGGTCATCTGCGCCGAGGCCGGCCTCACCGTCGATGCCGCCTTTGGCCGCGTCGCCAAGGAACTGGGCAAGGCCTATCCGGAACTGGGCGACGAGTTCGGCCTGACCGCGATCGAGCTGGGCTTCCTCAACGAGCGCCGCCAGGCGTTCGAGAACCTGGCCATGCGCGTCGACCTGGAGGCGGTGCGCGGCGTCGTCACGACCATGATCCAGACCGAGAAATACGGCACGCCGCTGGCCTCGGCGCTGCGCGTGCTGTCGGCCGAATTCCGCAACGAGCGGATGATGCGCGCCGAGGAAAAGGCAGCGCGCCTGCCGGCGATCATGACCGTGCCGCTGATCCTGTTCATCCTGCCGACCCTGTTCATCGTCATCCTCGGCCCGGCGAGCTGCTCCATCAGCGACAGCTTCATCAACGGCTGACCCGAAAAGGACCTGGGGGGTGGACCGCCGCCGCGTCGCCAGGCGCGGCGGCGGTTTCACATATGGAACGAACGCGCCGGCCGAGCCTTTAATCCTCCGAACACGCACAGGGGATTGAACGATGATTGCCTTCACCTCCGACCAATGGGCCATCATGGCGCTGGTCTTCGTCCTCGGCCTGCTGGTCGGGGCCTTCCTGTTCGCCGGCAGCGGCCGCAAGTGGAAGCACCGCTACCGCTCGGAAGTCGAGCGCCGCGAAGAGATCGAGCGCGAGCATGCCGAGCATCACCGGCAGTTCGAGGCCCGCGAGAAGGAGTGGCGCGAGCAGGATTCGCTGCGCGTCGCGGCCCTCAAGGACCGCGAGCCCGAAGCCGACCGGCCGCTCTAATGAAAAACCGCCGACGCTAGGCGTTGGCGGCGATGAATTTCTCGACGGCCGGGGCGATTTGCTCGCGCCATTTGCGGCCGTGGAAGATACCGTAATGGCCGACGCCCTTGGCGAGCAGGTACTGCTTTTTCGCCGCCGGCAGCTTTGGCGCGAGTTCGAGCGCCGCCTTCGTCTGGCCTATACCTGAAATGTCGTCGCGCTCGCCCTCGATGGCGAGCAGCGCGGTATCCTTGATCGCCTTGGGATCGACGAAGCGCCCGCGATGCATCATCTCGCCGTTGGGCAGCAGATGGCGCTGGAAGACGACGTCGACCGTCTGCAGATAATATTCGGCGGCCATGTCGCACACCGCGCGATACTCGTCGTAGAAATCGCGGGTGGCGTCGGCGCTTTCGTCATCGCCCTCGACGAGATGCTTGAACATCTCCCAGTGGCTGATGAGGTGGCTGCCGAGGTTCATGGTCATGAAGCCGGCCAGCTGCAGGAAGCCCGGATAAACCTTCCGGCCCGCGCCTGGGTAGATCATCGGCACGGTGGCGATGACATTGCGCTGGAACCAGGAGTGCGGCCGCTGCGTGGCGAGGATGTTGACCGCGGTCGGCGCCTTGCGGGTGTCGATCGGCCCGCCCATCATCGTCAGGCTCTTCGGCCGGCACGGGTGCTTGTCGGCGTTCATCAAGGCAACCGCAGCAAAGGCCGGCACTGCCGGCTGGCAGACCGCCAGCATGTGCGCGCCCGGGCCGATCGCCTCGAGGAACTCGATCAGATAATCGATGTAATCGTCGAGGTCGAAGCTGCCCTTGGACAGCGGCACCAGCTTGGCGTCGCACCAGTCGGTGATGAACACGTCATGTTTGGGCAGCATTCGCTCGACCGTGCCGCGCAGCAGGGTGGCATAGTGGCCCGACATCGGCGCCACGATCAGCAGCCTGGGCTGGCCTTCGACGCCCTGTTTCTGGAAATGCTTGAGCTGGCCGAAAGGCTTGCGGAGGACGACGTCTTCCTCGACCGCGACCGTCTTCCTGCCGACCTTGGTCTCGGTGATGCCGAACTGCGGCTTGCCGCGCGGCGCGGAGGCATGGGCGAAAACGTCGAGCCCGGCGGCGGCGATCGGCCCCATCGAGCCATAGGAAAGCGGATTGGCGGGGTTGTTCAGCCATCCGGCGCCCATCGACGCGACCCGGCTTGCGCCCGCAAGCCATGACCGCTGCACCTCATAGGCGTCGTAGAGCATCCGGTTTCCTTGGGAAGTTGCTGGTCATTGACCAACCGATGTGGGCCGCATTTGCTCCCTTCGCAAGCGAATGCTGCACCGCGGCTGCCGCATTGCGGCAATTGAGGCGCGAACGCCACACTGCTAGGCCATGGCGATGGCCATCGACGCGACCGCTCCCAAGGGCAAGTCCCTCTCCAGCCTGCGCATGGTGTGGAGCCGGGCGGCCCAATATCCTGGCCATATCGCCGGGGCCGCCGTCGCTTTGCTGATCGCCGCTTCGGCGACGATCGCGGTCCCCTATGCCTTCAAGCTGATCATCGACCGCGGCTTTTCCGGCGACGGCGAGATTGCCCGCTGGTTCGAGTATCTGCTGCTTCTGGTCATCATCATGGCCATCGCCACCGCCGTTCGATACTATTTCGTGTCCTGGCTCGGCGAGCGGGTCGTCGCCGACATCCGCCTGGCGGTCCACCGCAACCTCCTGCGCCTGGCGCCGGGCTTCTTCGAGGAGAACCGGCCAGCCGAAATCACCAGCCGGATCACGGTCGACACGACGATCATCGAACAGGTCGTCGGCACCACCGTCTCGGTCGCCTTGCGCAACCTCGTCATGGCCATCGGCGCCACCATCCTCCTGGTCCTCCAGGCGCCAAGGCTGGCGGCAATGATCCTGCTCGGCGTGCCGCTGATCGTCTTTCCGATCCGCTATCTGGGCCGCAAGGTCCGCGCCATTTCCACCCGCTCCCAGGACCGCATCGCCGACGTCGGCACCGTCACCGCCGAAGTGCTCGGCGCGATGAAGATCGTCCAGGCCTTCAACCAGCAGGGCCGCGAGGCCGAAAGGTTCACGCTGGCGACGGAAAACGTCTTCGCCACCGCCAAGAAGCGGATCGCCCTGCGCGCGATCATGACCTTCATTGTCATCGCGTTGATGTTCACCTCGATCACCCTGGTCATCTGGCAGGGCGCGGTCGACGTCGCCGCGGGCCGCATGACCGGCGGCACCATCGCCGCCTTCGTCCTCTACGGGGGCCTGCTTGCCGGCGCCTTCGGCGCCCTGTCGGAAGTCTATGGCGACCTGCTGCGCGCCGCCGGCGCCTCCGAACGGCTCAACCAGCTGCTCATTGCCGAACCGACGATCAAGGCGCCGGCCAACCCGAAGCCCCTCCCCGAGCCCGCGGAGGGCCGGCTCGAGTTCCGCGGCGTGGAATTCCGCTACCCGACCCGCCCGGACGTGTCGGCGCTGCACGATTTCTCGCTCGCCGTCCGGCCGAACGAGAAACTGGCCGTGGTCGGCCCCTCCGGCTCGGGCAAGTCGACCATCTTCCAGCTCGCCCAGCGCTTCTACGACCCCCAGGCCGGCAGCGTCCTTATCGACGGCGTCGACTTGAAGGATGCCGATCCGGCGGACGTCCGCGGGCGCATCGCCATGGTGCCCCAGGAAACCGTGATCTTCGCCGCCTCGGCACGGGACAATCTGCGGTACGGCAATTGGGACGCATCCGAGGACGAACTGTGGGAAGCGGCGCGCGATGCCCATGCCGAAACCTTCCTGCGCGCCCTGCCGGACGGGCTCGACACCTTCATGGGCGAAGGCGGTGCCCGCCTGTCGGGCGGCCAGCGCCAGCGCATCGCCATTGCCCGGGCGTTGCTGCGCCATGCGCCCCTGCTGCTTCTCGACGAGGCGACCAGCGCGCTGGACGCTGAAAGCGAGCGGCTGGTCCAGGACGCGCTTGAGCGGCTGATGGCAAAGCGGACGACGATCATCATCGCCCACCGGCTGGCGACGGTCCGCGCCGCCGACCGCATCATCGTCCTCGACCACGGCCGTATCGTCGAGGAAGGCACGCACAAGAGCTTGAGCGCCGCCGACGGCCTCTACGCCCGCCTCGCCCGCCTGCAATTCGACGGGCTCGCCGCCTGACCCATAGCCGCAGCGCATGACGCCGATACCGCATCAGCATCCCCGGCCAACGGCGAATGCGTTATGCAGCAGGGCATGATCCATCATCCCGACCGGCGCGGGCTTCTCGGTCTGCTTGGAAGCGCTGCGGTTGTCGGCGTCGCGACCCTTGCCCAGGGCCGCGCCCCGGACCGTCAATTCGAAGTCCGCCTAAGGGAAACCGAGTGGCGCCGGCGTCTCGGCCCCGCGCGCTTCCGCGTGCTGCGGCAGGCGGGCACGGAACGGCCCTTCACCAGCCCGCTGTTGAGCGAAAAGCGCAAGGGCATCTACGCCTGCGCCGGCTGCGGACTGCCGCTGTTCAACTCATCGGCCAAATATGACAGCGGCACCGGCTGGCCAAGTTTCAAAAAGGCACTTCCCAATGCCGTCATCTACCAGCGCGACCTGACCCTCGGCATGGTCCGCAACGAGGAATTGTGCCGGCGCTGCGGCGGGCACCTGGGCCATGTCTTCGACGACGGCCCGCCGCCGGCCGGCAAGCGGCATTGCATCAACGGGCTCAGCCTGGCCTTCAGGCCCGCATGATGATCTTCCTCCTCGCCTATCTGGGCGGCGTGCTGACCATCCTCAGCCCCTGCATCCTGCCGGTGCTGCCGTTTGTTTTCGCCCGCGCCGACCGGCCGTTCCTGAAAAGCGGGTTGCCGCTGCTCGCCGGCATGGCGGTGTCGTTCGCGGCGGTCGCCAGCCTGGCGGCGGTCGGTGGCGGCTGGGCGCTCGAGGCCAACCGTGCCGGCCGGGCGATCGCGCTGCTGCTGTTTTCCGGCTTTGCGCTGCTGCTGATCTTCCCAGCGCTCGCCGACCGCGCCATGCGGCCCCTCGTCCGCCTGGGCGAACGGCTGTCCAGCCCGGGCCGCGGCGATGGCCTTGCCGGCTCGCTGCTCCTTGGCCTTGCCACCGGCCTTCTCTGGGCGCCCTGCGCCGGGCCGATCCTCGGCCTCATCCTCACCGGCGCGGCGCTGTCCGGCGCCAGTGCGAACACGGCGCTGCTGCTGTTTGCCTATGCGCTGGGCGCCGCCACGTCGCTGGCCCTGGCGCTGCTCGTCGGCGGCCGGGTTTTTGCGGCAATGAAACGCTCGCTCGGCGCCGGCCAGTGGATCCGCCGCATTCTTGGCGTCTTCGTCCTGGGCGCCGTCGCGGTAATCGCCCTGGGGCTCGACACCCGCCTGCTGGCCAGGATTTCGAGCGGCCAGACCAATGCCCTGGAAGGTGGCCTCGCCCGCTTGCTTGGCCTCGGCGACATCATGCCGAGCGGCGGCAGCAAGGGGCTTCGCGATGCGGGGCCCCTGCCCTCCCTCGACGGGGCCAATGCCTGGCTCAACTCGCCGCCTCTGGGCGCCGCCCAGCTCAAGGGCAAGGTCGTCCTCGTCGACTTCTGGACCTACAGCTGCATCAACTGCATCCGCACCATCCCCCATGTCCGGGCGCTGCACGAACGCTATGCGAAGGACGGGCTGGTGGTGGTTGGAGTCCATACGCCCGAATTCGCCTTCGAACGCGACCTCGACAACGTCCGCAAGGCGGTCCGCGACATCAAAATCCGCTACCCGGTCGCGATCGACAATGACTGGACAATCTGGCGCGCCTTCAACAACCGCTACTGGCCCGCCCATTACCTCGCCGACGCCAAAGGCCGGCTTCGCTACCATCACTTCGGCGAAGGGGGAGAGGCGGCCACCGAAGCGGCGGTCCGCGCCTTGCTGATCGAAGCCGGCAGCCAGCCGTCGATGGCCACGGCGCGCGCCGAGGCCGGGGGCGCCGCCTTGGCCGCCGATTTCCGCCAGGTCGCCACCCGCGAGACCTACCTGGGGTTCGGCCGGGCCAAGAATTTCGCATCGTCAGGCGGCTTCGTTCGCGGCAAAGCGGCGGCCTACACCGCGCCGGCGCGACTGGAACTCGGCCAATGGGCCTATGCCGGCCGCTGGGACGTCAATTACCAGCGCGGCCGGCTGGCCGGTCCGGCTGGTACGCTGAGCATCCGTTTCAAGGCCCGCGACCTGCACCTCGTGCTCGGCAGCGCCGACGGCCGGCCCGTCCGCTTCCAGGTGACGCTCGACGGCAAGGCACCGGGCGCCGACCGCGGCATCGACATCGACCCGGCGGGCAATGGCCGGATCGCCGGCCACCGCCTCTACCAGTTGGTCCGGCAGCGGGGTGGAGCGAAAGAGAGGATTTTCACCATCACCTTCCTGGACCCCGGCGCCGAAGCCTACGCCTTCACCTTCGGCTAGCGTTTCTTCCTGGCCGGCAGCGGTCGCAGCGCCTGATCGAGGACCGTCCGCGCCGCCTTGCGGCCGATTTCCTCGCCTGCATCGTTGGAGAAGCGGTAGTGGACGCCGCCAAGCATCCGGCTGTCCGACACCTGCCGCACCAGATCATCCCAGCTGGCGACATGCTGGACCACCGAATTGGGATTGGGCAACGAGGCGACCCGAACACCGACTGAGGACTTTAGTCCGCTTTCCGACTTCATGATTTCGGCTATGGCGGCCACCACTGTGCAATGGCCGCACGGGTATTCCTGGAAATTGGGCGTTCCGAGCAGCGGTAACCAGGACAGATCCGGTTGGGTCCCGGGATTGCCGTCCTCGGCGCCGTTGCGGATCGCCGTCAGCGGCCGCCAGTAGTTGTAGTGAATCTTGGCCGCGACCATTGCCTGCGCGGCATCGTCGAATGCCATCTGGTAAAGTGTCAGCAACCGCGCATTGTCCACCGGGCGGCGCCCCGGCTGGTCGGTCGCCATGCGGATTGAAGGCGTGATATCGAAGCCCTGCCGGTATCGGGCAATCAGTGTCTGGTAGGGCGTTCGCTCCTTGCTCGCTTTACCGCCGAGACGTCGAACTTCCTCGTAATCGCGTGCATAACGCTCGCTGCCAAGCGCCGGCGGCGGCGGGGATCGCAGCGCGTGCGGGCTGGAAATCACCCATGGCTTCAGCGCCAGCCAATGGGATTCCAGAGACGGCAACGCCGTGCCAACCCATTCGCCCGGCGTCGTGCGGGGCCGGTAAGGCGGCTGCGGGATGGTCGGATCGATGCCGTTGGCGGCGACGGCGGCCGCCGCGGCGCGATCGCCAATGGCAACGCCCGCCTGTTTGGCGGCTCCGTCCGGGATGCCGGCCATGACCATGGCATAGCTTTCCTCGAGCGCCGACTTGTTGCCGGGATAATGCTGGAGCAGTACTTTGAAGGCGGCTGTGGCGGCCGCGGCCTCCTGAGAGGCATCCGGCTCACCGGCGGGGAAATCCAGGTAGCTTTGGTACCGCCGGTCGATGGCATTCACCGCTTCGAACATCGCCAGGGTCGCGCGGGTTGAAGCGCGAAGCGTTTCGGGTCCGAGCGAACCGGGAGCGCTCTGGGCGGCGTTAAAGTAGCGGTTGGCGACATCCCACCAGTCGGTCACCGTATCGGCCGACGCGGGCTGCGCCGTCACCAGGGCCGCAGCCGCTAATCCCAGACTTGTTGCACGCATGGCTTATTCCTTTCGCAGGTGATTGAACTTGCGTTGTAAAGGTGTCATGCTGTATTACATGGGCGCAACAGCTAGGGGCGTGACTTTGGGACTCAAAGACATGATTGCGCGTTGCATCGCCAAATTGCGGCAGGGCGATTGCGCGACCTGCGAGAACCGTAACAGCTGCGCCATTCACAAGATGGGCGCGTTCGCGCCGCCGCCGGCGGATGCCAGCCCGTTTGCATCCTTCATCAGCGGCCTTGCCGGCGCGCTGGTTTCGGCGATCGAGCGGCAGAGCCCGTTCCGACGCGAGGTTGAAGAGCGCCTCGCGGCCATGCTGGAAGCCGGCGACGTGCGCATCGACCGGGTCGCGGCCGACATGGGATTGAGCCGACAGACGCTGTACCGTCGCCTGAAGGACGAAGGAATCACCTTCGAGGAACTGCTCGACAAGCTGCGCCATCGCCTGGCCCTGCGCTACCTGCGCGAGGACCGGATGTCGGTGAAGGCGGCCTCCTATCGGCTAGGCTTCTCCGAGCCGGCGGCTTTCTCCCGGGCTTTCAAGCGCTGGACGGGACAGCCGCCGCGAGCAATGGCGGCAGCCTGACTATACCCGCCGAAGCACAAGCCACTGAAATTGCTGGTTGGCGCCCCGGGGCGTGCGGTGGGTCTCGCGCCAGTCGGCGAGGGGCGCGAATGCGCCGCCTAGCTCGGCGGCAAGCGAACCGGCGTCATAACGCTGCACCGGCAAACCGCTGCACATGGCCGGGCCGTCGGGCGCAAAGGTCGCCATGACGACATGGCTAGCCGGGTGCGTGCCTTCCAGCATGGCCCGCCTGTAGCCCGCGCGGTCGTCGGCGCCGGTCAGGAAATGAAACACGGCGCGATCGTGCCAGACGTCGAAAGCGCGCCCTGGCCGCCAGGCGCGGGCATCGGCGACTACCCATTGCACCTGCCGGGCCGCGTCCCCCAGCCGTTCCTTGCTGGCGGCCAGCGCCGGTTCGGCGATGTCGAGCACGGTGAGATCGCGCCAGCCCCGATCGAGCAGCGCATCAACCAGCGTCGATGCCCCGCCGCCGACATCCACCAGGGACAAGTCGGGGGACGCCCCCAGCCGATCGAGGGCGGCCAGCGACGGCTCCGGCGAAGGCTGGTACCAGCTGACCTCGTCGGGCCGCTTGCGGGCATAGACGTCTCGCCAATGGTCTGCCGGCTGCATCGAGCAAACCTAGGCGCGCTGCGCGCAAACAAAAAGGCGGCCCGTCTCCGGACCGCCTTCCTGGCTCCGACCGGAAGAACCGGTCAGAAGGCTTCCATATAGGCTTCGTTGCCGACGAACCCCATCTTTTCGACCCGGGCCCGCTTGGTGACGGCGAGAACCTCGTCGACCACGCCGTATGGCGCTTCCGGCTCGGGCTGCAGGTGCAGCTCGGGAATCGGGTTCATCTGCTGCGACACGTCGAGATACTGGCGCAGTTGGTCGAGATTGACCGGCGCGCCGTTCCAGGTGACCGTCCCGCTTGCCGTCACCGACAGCAGGTTCTTCACCGGGTCGACGGGCGGCGGAGCCTGGTTGGGCTGGTTCACCGGCAGGTCCAGCTTCACGGCATGGCTCTGCACCGGGATGGTGATGATGAACATGATCAGGAGAACGAGCAGGACGTCGATGAGCGGCGTCATGTTCATTTCCATCATCGGCGTGCCTTCGACATTGTCGGTGGCAGTCTGCATCGACATGGCGATGATCTCCTAGAGGCGGGTGGTGACCGCGCCGGCCGGCGGCTCGGAGATGAACCCGACCCGCGCGAAACCCGCGCGCTGCATGGTGAAGATGGTGCCGCCGATGCACTTGTACGGCGTGTTGACGTCGCCGCGGATGTGCGCCTCGGGCATGTTCTCTTCGGTGACGTTCTCGACGCCGCCCACGTCCTTGATCAGCTGTTCGAGCTTCTTCACCGCCCGGTCGAGCAACTCCTCGTTGTTGACCTTGGTGAGGTTCCAATAGACCTCGCAGGTGCCCCCCGGGCCGCCGCGGACCGACAGGTTGACGTTTTCCGGCTTGGTCTGGGTGGCTTCGAAGCGCACCGCCGGCAACTGGACCGGGACCGTCTGCAAGACGACCGGAACGGCGATTAGGAAGATGATCAGGAGGACCAGCATCACGTCGACGAGCGGCGTGGTGTTGATGTCGGACATGGGGACTTCGTCGCCCTGGTCCTGCTCGCCTACTTGCATTGCCATGGTTTGGCTTTCCTCGAAAAACTAACCGTTATCGTCGGCCCGGGCCGGCGCGTTCTGGGACGCCGGCCGCGGGCTTGGACGATTTAGCTGACGCGGTCGGTCGTGCGGACCGGCTCGGACGGAGCCGGCGAGGCCGGACGCGCCGGAGCTGCCGGCTTGGTGGCCGGGCCGGACATGCGCGGCTTCACCGCGCCGTTCGACATGATGTAGCCGTGGATGTCGTTCGTGAAGGCCGCAAGGTCCTCCATGATCGACTTGTTGCGGCGGATCAGCCAGTTGTAGGCAAGCACGGCCGGAACCGCGACGACGAGGCCAAGCGCGGTCATGATCAGCGCTTCGCCGACCGGACCGGCGACGGTGTCGATCGAGGCCTGGCCCGACGCGCCGATCTTGATGAGCGCGCGGTAGATGCCGATGACGGTGCCGAACAGGCCGATGAACGGCGCCGTCGAACCGACGGTGGCGAGGAAGGCAAGGCCTTCGCCGAGGCGGGCGCCGATGGAGCCCTGCGAACGCGCCAGGCTGTTGGCCATCCAGTCATGCTGGTCGATCGGGTCGGTCAGCTTGCCGTGCTGTTCCTGGGCGACGAGCGCATCGTCGACGATCGCCCGGTAGGCGCTCTTCTTGTCGAGCTTGGTTGCCGCTTCCTGCAGGTTGGCCGAGTTCCAGAAGCTGGCCCGGACCTTGTTGCCCTGGTTGATAATCTTCTGCTGCTGCAGGAGCTTGGTGAACAGGATGTAGAAGCTGAAGACCGACATGCCCACGAGGATGATGAAGGTCGTCCAGGAGATGAGGCCACCTTCCTGGAGGGCCTGCATCAGACCATAAGGGTTCTCGCCGGCGGGGGCTGCTGCTGGGGTTGCCATAATTCTGTTTCCCTTCGAAAATTCGTCTGTTGGTTCGTCGTTAAGAGCCTGTGGTCGTTACTGGTCCACCACCTGCCAGGTGATGGTGGCAACGTAGCTGTCATTGGTCGGCCCGCCGTCGCTGCCGATGGCCGGCGTGAAGCGGGCGCGGCGGGTAAGCACGCTGCACGTCGCGCGGTCGAGCGCGCTGTTGCCGGCCGATTTCTGGACCGAGCAGCCGGTGACGCGGCCCTGGGCGCTGATTTCCAGGCGCACGCGGACGGTTCCGCCGACACCCGCCTCAAGGGCGGAATCGGGATAGTCGTCGGGCTGGATCAAGCCCTGCAGGCTGCCCTTGGCCTTGGCGGTCTGGACGACCCTCGGCGGCGGCGGCGGCGGCGGAGCCGGCGGCGCCATCGGCGGCGGCGGCTGGGTGATTTCCCGCTGCTGGAGCTGGATCGGCGGCGGCGCCACGTCCAGCCGCACCATCGGCGGCGGGGTCATCGGCGGCGGCGGAATGTCGACCGGCTCGGGCGGAGGCGGCGGCTCCTCGGGGGGCGGCGGCTCCTCCTCGACGTCGAACGTCTTGAGGTCCTCGGCCGCTTTCTTGACCACATTGTAGGCCAGGCCGGTAACGATGGCATAGCCAAGAATCAGATGGATGAGCGCGACGATGATAATCGACACCGTGCGATTCGAGCTCATCTCCTTGCGTTGGGCGTAAGACATTAAGCCGCAACTCTCCTCGTTGCCCGCAGCGGAATGCCACGGAAAAGACCGGGCTCACGACGCGCGCCCTGCCTGACTGGGACCTGCCGATGTATCAACATATCATCGGTAGAATGCGCGCCTCCCTTAATTGAGGCAAAATGGCGGCGCAATGAATTTTGTTCCGTTTCAATCACCCGGCCGGGGCCGACGGCGGTGCGAGCCCGGCAAAGGATGCGATTTCGACGCCGACTGCGGCCGCGTCCGGATAAATGTCCGGCTTGGCGCTCTTGACGCGCAGCGCCTTGACCCCGCGCATCGCCGCGATCCGGCGATAGATGGCATGGACCAGGGTCTCCTGCAGGTTGTACCGGCGCTCCGCCGCAATGCGCAGGATCTCACCGCGCAGCAGGTCATAATCCCAGGCCGCCTGCGGGTCGTCGCCGGCCGGCAACGCCACATCGTCGAGCCAGATTTCCACCGTCACCAGCAATCGCTGCGGCTTGCCGATCTCGAAATCATGGAAACCGATGTCCGCCTCGATCGCCAGCGAATCGAGTAGGATGCGACTCGACTTCACGTCCAGTTCGCGCGGCACCAGACCGTCCAGGCTCATCAACGTCATTCGCTCTCCAGATATTGCACATCGCGCGGCAGGCCCCAGAAGCGCTGCCCGCCGTCGATGCTGATCACCTGACCCGTAACCGTTTTTGCCGCGGCCAGATAGCGCAGTGCGGCGACCACGTCGTCCGGCTCGACCCCTCGCGCCAGCGGGTTGAAGCGATGCATGGCGGCGAAGTTTTCCTCGTGCTGGCCGGGCGAGCGCAGCATCAGGGCCGGGGCGATGCCATTGACCCGAATTCCCTTGCCTGCCAGCGCCCGCGCCGCCAGCTCGGTGAAGCCGGCCAGCGCCTGCTTGGACAAAGTGTAGCTGAGGAAATCCGGGTTGGGCGCAGCCAGCTTGGCGTCGAGCAAATTGACGACCAGGGCATCGCCGCCCCTGTGCCGTGCGGCCAGGGCCTGGGTCAAAAGGACGGGGGCGCGAGCGTTGACCGCCATGTGCGCGTCAAACTCGCTGGTGCTGAAGGCACCTAAGGCGTCGGGCGCGAAGCGCGCTGCATTATTGACCAGCAAGCGCACCGGCGGCCTGCCATCGGCCGCGGCAAAAACGCGGTCGGCGCAATCGGGATCGGACAAGTCGGCGGCAACCGGGATGGCGCCGGCCGGAACGTCGTCGCCTGGGCGGTGAACGTGGGCAAGGACCGTCCAGCCGTCGGCGAGCAGCGCCTCGGCAATTGTCCTGCCGACGCGCCTGGCGGCGCCGGTGACGATCGCGGTTCTGGTCTCCTCGGCCATCGGCGCTCTGTGTCATTGCGAGCGAAGCGAAGCAATCCAGCGCAGAAACCGGATTGCTTCGTCGCTGCGCTCCTCGCAATGACGAACGATGCCCGAGAGCCGCCCGCCCCTCACTGTCGCCGGCCAGTCACTGGCCGCGCTGGCCGAGGCCATCGGCAGCCGGCGCCTGCCGCCGGTCGAGCGCTGGGACCCGCCCTTGTGCGGCCATTCCGGCATGCGCATCGCGGCCGACGGCACCTGGTTCCACTTCGGCGAGCCAATCAGCCGGCCGGCGATGGTCCGGCTGTTCTCCACCGTCCTCCGCCGCGAGAGCGACGGCAGCCACGTCCTCGTCACCCCGCACGAGAAGCTGGCGATCGACGTCGACGCCACGGCCTTTCGCGCCCTCGCCATGACCCAGGAAGGCGCCGGCAAAGATCGCCGCATTGCCGTCGAGCTCGACAGCGGCGACGCCGTCATCCTCGGCAAGAAGCATCCCTTGCGGGTTGTCGACGAGGGACATGGCCCCAGCCCCCGCGTCCTGGTCCGTCACGGCCTCGAGGCACTGCTCAGCCGGCCGCTTTATTATGAACTGGCGGAGATCGCACTCGCTGAGGGTCATGACCCGCCGGGCATCTGGAGCGACGGATGCTTCTTTCCGCTGCAGCCATGACGCTTGCCAACCGCCTCCGCCAATCCCTCGCTTTGCCGCCGCGCGATGGCCTGCTCATCGGCGACCTCGTCGAAGGCGCGCCCGACGGCGGCCAGCAGGCGGCGGTCTTGGTGGCGATCACCGACCGGCATGAGCCGGGGATACTTTTCACGGTCCGCCGCGAGCACCTGCGCACCCACGCCGGCCAGGTCAGCTTTCCCGGCGGCCGCTTCGATCCGGGCGAGGACGCGGTCGCTGCCGCCCTGCGCGAGGCCGAGGAGGAGATCGGCCTGCCGCCCAGCCAGGTCGACCTGTGGGGAGTTGCCGACCCCTATCGCACCGTCACCGGCTATGCTGTGACACCCGTGCTCGGCCTGGTCCCGCCCGACCTGCCGCTTGCGCCGCACGAGAATGAAGTGGCCGATTGGTTCGAGGCGCCCTTGTCCTTCCTGCTCGATCCGGCCAACCAGCAGCGGATGAGCGCCGATTATCAGGGACAGACCCGTCACTATTACCAGATCGACTGGCAGGGCCGCCGCATTTGGGGCGCGACGGCGGCCATGCTCGTCAACCTTTCTCGCCGGCTGGACTGGGCATGAGGCTTGACGCAGCGGGCTGGCGCAAGAAGCGCGGGGTGAGCCGGATCCTGAGGGCGCTCGGCTCGAAGCAGGGCCAGATCCGCTATGTCGGCGGCGCCGTGCGTGACGAGCTGCTCGGCCTGCCGGTCAGCGACGTTGATTTCGCCACGCGCCTCCGGCCGGACGAGGTCATCGAGCGGCTGGAGAAGGCCCACATCAAGGCGGTACCGACCGGCATAGACCATGGCACCGTGACCGCCGTCGCCGACGGCCAGCCGGCCGAGATCACCACCCTGCGGGCCGACGTCAGCACCGACGGCCGCCGCGCCACCGTCGCTTTCACCGATGACTGGATGGCCGACGCCTCGCGCCGCGACTTCACCATCAACGCGCTTTACGCCGACCCGGAAGACGGCGAGATCCACGATTATTTCGGCGGCCTTGACGATTTGCAGGCCCGCCGCGTGCGCTTCATCGGCGATCCCCTGACCCGCATCGCCGAAGACCATCTGCGCATCCTGCGCTTCTTCCGCTTCCACGCCCGCTTCGGCGCCGGTGAGCCCGATGCCGCGGCCCTCGAGGCCTGTACCGATCGCGCCAACGACCTGATGGCGCTCAGCCGCGAGCGCATCGCCGACGAACTGCTCAAGCTTCTGTCCCTGGCCGATCCGTCGGCGACGGTGGCGCTGATGATCGAACGGGGTATTTTCCAGCCTGTGCTGCCGGAGATCGACCGCGCCGACCGTCTCGTGCGGTTGATTGCGGCGGAGGCCGAAGGCGGTTTTGAACCCGACCCCATTCGCCGCCTGTCCGCGCTGCTGCCGCAGGACCCGGACAGTGCCGAGAAGGTCGCCGCCCGGCTCAAGCTGTCCAACAAGGCGCGCAAGCGCCTAGGTCTGGCGGCCGAGAAGGACCTGTCGGCCAACCCCCGTGCCCTAGCCTACTGGATTCGCCCGGAAAGCGCCCAGGACCGGCTGCTGCTCGCCGGCCGACCGGGGGATGCGGCGGCGCTCAAGGACTGGCCGGTCCCACGCCTGCCGATCACCGGCGGCCAGCTGATCAAGCGCGGCGTGCCGCAGGGCCCGGTGGTCGCGAAAACATTGCATGCGATTGAACGGGAATGGGTGGCCGCCGGGTTTCCTGGCGGCGAGCCGTTCGATCGCATTGTCGCAGGGGCGATCGCCGGCTAGGCCTTGCGCCGGCTCTTCCAATAATCGAGCGCCGCGTCCGGCTCGAGCGGCCTGGCGAAATAATAGCCCTGGCCCGAGGCGCAGCCGAGCGTCGCCAGGGTCGTCGCCAGCTCGACCGTCTCGATCCCTTCCGCGGTAGTCGACATGCCGAGTGCCTCGGCAAGGCTGAGCACGGCGCGGACGATGGCGACGCTGTCAGGGTCGACCATCATGCCGGTGACGAAGCTGCGGTCGATCTTGAGCACGTCGATCGGCAGGCGCTGCAGATAGGCCAGGCTCGAATAGCCGGTTCCGAAATCGTCCATCGCCACGGTGGCATCGAGCGCCTTCAGCGCCTCGAACACGCGCTGGGCGCGCGCCGGGTCCTGGACGATCGAGCTTTCGGTCAACTCCAGGGTCAGCCGCTCGCCGGCCAGGCCGCTGGACTTCAGCGCGCTGGACACGACCCCGGCAATGTCGTCGCGGGCGACCTGGATCGCCGACAGGTTGACGCCGACATAGACCGGCAGCGGCTCGCCGGCCTGCTTGTCCCATTCGGCCAGGGTCGTCGCCGCCTTGTCCATTGCCCAGCGGCCGAGCGTCAGAATCAGCCCGCTTTCCTCGGCCACCGGAATGAATTCGGAAGGACTGATCTCGCCGCGGTCCTCGTGGGTCCAGCGGGCGAGTGCTTCGAAGCCGGCGACCTCGCCCGATTTCAGGTCGATCAGCGGCTGGTAGAAGAGCTTGAGCTGGTCCCTGTCGAGTGCCCGGCGCAGCTCGGTCTCGATCGAGAAGCGGCGACGGGCGGCGCTGGCTTCCTTGGGCTCGTAGACCTGGGGCTTGCCCGCCGCCTTGGCCTGCTTGACCGCGAACTGCGCGTTGCGGAACAGTTCTTCCGGGTCCTGGCCCTTGTGCATGACGGCGATGCCGATCGCGCATTCGACGCGGATCTCCAGTTCCGACAGCTTGAACGGCGCCGTCATCACTTCCTGGATGCGCTCGGCCGCCGCCAGCGCATCGGCGATGCCGCGGCGCAGCGACACCAGGACGCCGAACTCGTTGCCGCCGGTTCGGGCCAGAAGGTCGCCGGCCCTCAGCGCCGAAATCAGCCGCCGCGCGAAGGTGATCAGCAGCTCGTCGCCGGCCAGTCCGCCCATCGATTCGTTGATGCGCGAGAAGCGCAGCATGTCGACCACCAGCACCGCATGATCGAGGTCGCCGGTGCTGCCCTCGCCGGCCTTTTCGACGAATTCGGTGAAGGCCAGGCGGTTGGGCAGGCCGGTGAGGCTGTCGCGCAGCATTTCGGCGCGCAGCGCGCGCTCGGCCTGGACCTCGACCGTGCGGTCGACAAGGCTCAGCAGGCAGCGCGGCTGGTCGCTCTTGCGGCGGGTGGGCAGCGGCGCCAGCTTGATCCGGAAATGCCGCGCAGAAACGCCTTCCCCGTCGCGGAATTCCAGCTCGTCGGCGTCTTCGCCATCGAAGAACCGCTGCATCAGCTCGGCGATCGGCCCCGCCTTGAGGCAGGCCTGTTCCTCCAGCCCCGTACAGGTCGAGGCGGCGACGGCGTCGGCAAAGCGGCGATTGTGGGAAACCAGGGCAAGGCCGCGCTTGCCCGTCCGCTCAATGACGGCCGAGGCGATCGGCAATGCGTCGAGCAGCGCCTGATGGTCCGCGCCGGCGCGGCGCGAGACATTCCCTGCATGGGTCGCTGGGGCGTGTTCGAACGCCTCCGCGCGAGGTGCGGCAGCCTGCATGGCCCCGAGTTAAACGGGAGAGGTTAATGTCCCGTTGCGAGGCCGGGTTAATTGCAACAAATGTTGATCCCCTCGCCGCGGTTGGAACGGTCGTCCTTCCGCGCATTTAACCCATTGGCAAATCAGCCAAAACGGTTGTTGCGAGGGAAGCCCAACGGCGGCATCCGGCCGGCGGCGCCGCGGGCCGCGCGCCACGGCGTTAAATCGCCTTCGGTCCGCACCCGCCCGCTGTCGCCGCCCTGCCGCCAGCTCAGGCCGTCGGCCAGCCTGACGGTGGTGGCGTCGGCCAGCCCGCCGTCGCGGTACCGCTGCAAGGTGACGCCCTGCCCGCGCGCCAGCTCGGGCAATTCGGACAGCGCGAAGACCAGCAGCTTGCGGTTCTCGCCGATGACGGCGACGGCGTCATCCCCTTCTCCAACCTTGCGGACGACCGCCACTCGGGCGCCGGGACGCAAATTGACCAATTGCTTGCCCTTGCGGGTCTCGGCGATGCACGCCTCACCGCTGGTGACGAAACCGCGACCGTCGCTGGCGGCGACCAGCAGCTTCATGTCCGGCTTGACCACCATTAGCCCGACGATGCCGACTTCCGCCGGCAGGTCGATCAACAGCCGTACCGGCTCGCCAAAGCCGCGCCCGCCCGGCAGCTTGTCGCCACCCAACGTGTAGACCCGCCCATCCTCGGCGGCGAGCAGCAGCTTGTCGGTGGTCTGCGCGTGGAAAATGGTCGCCAGCGCGTCGCCCTCGCGGAACTTCAGCGTCTCGGCCTCGCCCTCGGCGACATGGCCCTTCATGCTGCGGATCCAGCCGCGCTGCGAAAGGATGACGGTGATCGGCTCCTTCTCGATCATCGCCGACCAGTCGATCTCGCGGGCGGCGACGGCCACTTCCTCGATCCGCGTGCGGCGGACGTCGCCGAACTTCTCCTTCATCGCCGCCAGCTCGCGCTTCAGCCGGGTGCGCTGGCGCGCCGGGCTCTCGACCAGCCTGGCAAGCTCCTCGCGCTCCTTGGCCAGCGCCTCACGCTCCTTGGCGATCTCCATCTCTTCCAGCCGCCGCAGGGAGCGCAGGCGCATGTTGAGGATCGCCTCGGCCTGGCGGTCGGACAGGCCGAATTCGGCGATCATCACCGGCTTGGGCTCGTCCTCGGTACGGATGATGGCGATCACCCGGTCGAGGTTCAGGAAGGCGATCAGGAAGCCGTCGAGCAGCTCCAGCCGCTCGTCGATCTTGCCGATCCGCGTCCGCGACCGGTTGAGCAGCACCTCGATCTGGAAGGCGAGCCAGGCGGTCAGCGCCTGGCGGAGGCTCATCACCCCCGGCGTGCGGCTGGCGTCGAGGACGTTGAGGTTGAGCGGGAAGCGCACTTCCAGGTCGGTCAGCCGATAGAGGCTCTCGAGCAGCAATTGCGGGTCGACGGTGCGGCTGCGCGGCTCCAGCACCACCCGCACCTGCTGGTCGCTCTCGTCGCGCACGTCGGCGAGGATCGGCAGCTTCTTGTTGGCGATGAGGTCGGCGATCTGCTCGATCAGCTTGCCCTTCTGGACGCCGTAGGGAACTTCGCTGACTAGAAGGTGCCAGCCGCCGCCCTTTTCCTTCTCGATGCTGATCGAGGCACGCAGGCGGAAGCTGCCGCGCCCGGTCGCATAGGCCAAGGCGATGCTCTCGCGGCTGTCGACCAGCACGCCGCCGGTCGGGAAGTCGGGCCCGCCGACGAAGTCGACCAGCGCCGCGTCCTCGGTATGCGGGTTGTCGATCAGCTGGATGGCGGCGTCGGCCAGCTCGCAAACATTGTGCGGCGGGATGCTGGTCGCCATGCCCACCGCGATGCCGCTGGCGCCATTGGCGAGCAAATTGGGGAACAGGCCGGGGAAGACCTCGGGCTCTTCCTCCTCGCCATTATAGGTGGCCTTGAAATCGACCGTGCCCTCGTCGAGCCCGGCCATCAGCTGCGCCGCCACCGCCGTCAGCCGCGCCTCGGTGTAGCGATAGGCGGCGGCATTATCGCCGTCGATGTTGCCGAAATTGCCTTGGCCGTCGACCAAGGGATAGCGCAGCGCGAAATCCTGGGCGAGGCGGACCATGGCGTCGTAGACGCTCTGGTCGCCGTGCGGGTGATATTTGCCGATGACGTCGCCGACGACGCGCGCCGATTTCTTGTAGCCGCCGGCCGGGTCGAGCCGCAGCAGCCGCATCGCCCACAGCAGGCGGCGATGGACCGGCTTCAGCCCGTCGCGCACGTCCGGCAGGGAGCGGGCGGTGATCGTGGAGAGCGCATAGACCAAATAGCGCTCGGAAAGGGCGGCATCGAACGGCGTGTCGATGGTGGTCGAGGGAAGGTCGTCGGCTTGCATGGCCGACGCTTAGCAAGCGGACGCGCTCGCCGTCACGCGTTGAAGCACTTCTATCCACCGATTTTTGGGCGGGCCGGCCGCGGGGATTGACTGTCCCATGGCGGCACAGAAATGTCACATAACTGTTGTTGATTCAGTTTAAGTTAACGCGTAGTTAATCACCCGGCTGCACTGCGGGCAACTAGTGTCACCCTCCCTGCGGCCGTCCTTAAAAGGAGGGGCAAAAATGAAAAAGTTGATTGCTTTGGTCGGCATTGCCGGCCTCGCCACGATCATGCCGGCGACGCCGGCCATGGCCGAAGGCGCTACCGTCACCCAGGAAGGTCAATGCGGCGGGTTCATCCCGACGGAAGATGGCGGAATCGGTGATTTCCTGTGGGGCGAGCTGCACAGCGTCGTTACCAAGAAGGGGAGCACTTCTCTCGTCTGCAAATTTACGTTCGAGCCTGGCATCATCGACACTGCCCGGCGTGCGAGCGGATTTGACTGTCTCACGTTTGCCGGAACTACGACCGACTCAAAGATGGTCGCGAGCCCGGATGGTTATGCGACTCTGACCTGCAAGATCAACGCCAACAAGGCTTGAGGTCAATTGACGAGTTCCGCGTCAAAATCAGGCATGGCTTATGAGTAACAGTGCTCACAAGCGCCTGTTCCTACCAGCCGTGGCGATGGGTGCCATCGCCACGGCCTGGACGGGTGCGGCCAAAGCTGCCGATCTATCGATCCTCCCAGCCAGCGACGACTTTGCACCGGTCAAGGTGGAGTTGATCGACAGGAGCCGGCTGGGTTGCGCCCAGAACATTTCCATGGTGACGGCGAGCGGCGGCACTACCCAATGCGCGTTCGATAGCGCAACGCGCGGGGCCCGGATCACGGCGAAGCACGAAACCGGCTTCGGCTCGATCGAGACCTATGCCACGATTGCGCACACGACCACCGGTGCCTTCACCCCGGATCGGCTGCTCGCGCCGGCCAGCTCCCGGCGAAGCGTGGCGACCGACTTCTTCATGGTCGGCTTCAAGGGCAGCGCCTTCGACAACCGGCTGAAGCTCACCGCCGAATTCGCCCGCACCGACCGCGTCGTCGACGAGCTGATCCAGCGTGACTGGGCGCTGGCGGATTCGACGAGCCGGAGCGGCAGTTCCGCCATGGTCCGGCTGGACGCGGTGCTGGCGGACCGCCCGGGCCTCAAATGGTCGCTGAGCGGCGAATACCGGTCGGTGAGCGATGAGTATTATATCGGCGGCTCGACGGACCTGTTCCGCTATTTCGCCATGCCGGGAAGGCGGCTGGCGCTATCGACCAAGGCCAGGGTCGGCCAGTTCAGCCTCGATGCCGGCATCGAAGAGATACATAATCCTTTTGGCAAGTCGTCCACCCGCAAGGCGGGCCTCGACTTCCAGGGCATGACGCTGAGCCTTCGCACCCGCGATTCGAGCGTCAATCCCTTGGAGGGGTCGACGCTGATCGACAGCAGGTCGCGCTCCGACAGCGCGAACCTGAGCCTCGACACCGAAACCTTTGCCGGCTGGCTGTTCCCAGACATGGACCAGCTGCCGTTCATGGTCCCGGCCAGCATCAACCTTAGCTATCGCGTCGGCGAGACGGAAAGCCGCTTCCAGTCGTCGACCCAGGGCTATGAACGGACCAGCCTGGGCCTCGACGGCAGCTGGGATACGCCGCTCGGCGAGACCAGCCTCAGCTATTGGCGCGACACGCGCACCGGACTGACGGCGAATGTCAGCTCTCGCTCAAGCGAGACCTTTGACGTCTATCACTCCGTCAGGCGCGGCAACTGGCGCTTCGGCGCCGGCGCTACGCTGACCAAGGCCCAGGGAGAGGGCGGCTACGGCTATGACGAGCGCGGTCTCTCCTTCAGCCAGTCCATCGCCTATTCCGCCAGGGGCGGGCCGGAGCTGCGCCTCAGCCTCGGCCAGGACCGCGGCCGGACGCAGTCGGACTCCTATGTCTCGGACGACCGCTACTCGACCATCACCGCCAGCCTCGACCTCTCGAAATACCTGCAGAAGCGCTTCGAGCGTGACGACCTGCGCCTGACGCTCGACTATCGCAAGACCGTCGACCGCAGCGAATCCGAGTTCAGTTACTATGAGGACCTCGCCGATCGCTGGATCGACAGCGACCGCCGCGAAGGCTTCCTCATGTCCTTCGGGATGAAGCTGTAGCTCGAACAAATGGCGCGCTCAGGCCGCCTCGCGCAGCCCCGCCGTCGTCGCCGCCTCATGGTCGGCACGGGCGGTGGGCAGCAGCCATTCGCAAAACCGCTTGATCTTGGGCGACTGGCGGCGGTGTTCCGGAATCACCACCCAATAGCCCCAGCCCCGCGAGCTGACTTCCTTGAACGGCCGCACCAGCCGCCCCTCGGTCAAATCGTAGCGCCAGAAGAAGGGGGTCAGCATGGCGATGCCGCGACCAGCCATCGCCGCTGTTCCCTCCGCGGTCTGGGAATCGAGCTGGATCCCGGGCCGCCGCGGCCGGTCGGGGATTTCGACCCCCCGGTCGGCCAGCCATTGGTGCAGCCAGGGGTCGTTGTTGCTTACTTGCGGCAAGTCGATGAGGTCGGCTGGCTCCATCGCCCGGCCGCCATGCTCCGCCTGCCACTGTTCCAGGAACCAGGGGCTGCAGATCGGCGTGTAGTCGATCTCGAACAGCCGCTGCGCATGCAGGCCCGGCCAATCGCCCATGCCGGCGCGGATGGCGACGTCGACGTCGCTGCTGGCGAAGTCGATCAGCGCGTTATTGGCGTCGAGCTTCACCGCCAGCTGCGGGTGCTCCATCTGGAAACCGCCGATCCGCCACGCCAGCCAGGTGTTGGCGAAGGTCGATGTCGTCGAGATGCTGAGCATGTTCTCGTCGTCCGTCCGCAGCGCCGCGAACGCGCCGTCCATCCGGTCGAACGCATCGGTGAGGGGCGACAGCAGCCGACGGCCGGCTTCGGTCAGCCGGACCCGTCCCTTGGACCGCTCGAACAGCTTGACCCCGACCCGATCCTCGAGCGCCCGGATCTGGTAGCTGACCGCCGCCTGGGTCATGCCTAGCTCTTCGGCCGCGGCCGTGAAATGCTCATGGCGGGCGGCGGCTTCAAAGACCCGGACGGCGGACAAGGGCGGCAGCTTGCGCATTGCGTTATATATAAGGGTAACTTATTGCTTTTGTCGATCCTTCAATTGGCCTTTCCGCCCCGCTTTTCCTAATTCCTGTTCATCAGGCCAAGGCCCTTCAAGGCCCCGGCCAAGCGAGACAGGAGGAAAGCATGACTTATCAGCTCAGCAAGAGCCTGTTCGTCGAGAACGGCCCCGCCCTGGCCGCCGCGTCGGCCCGGGCCCGCCGCGCCAGCCTGGACGCATTCTACCTCGCCGAAGCCACTCGGCTGGCCGCCGCCGGCAAGGTCATCGGCACCGACCTGCGGCAAGCCGCCTGAAACGGATGAAAGGATGATCACCATGGTCGATGAAATCTATGACCGCGGCTACCTGGCCGGCCGCGCCGAGCTCCACGCCGGCATTGACGCCCTGGTCCGCAAGGTCCGCAATGCCCTGTTGCCCGCGCTCCTCGCCATCCACCATTTCGAATGGGATGCGCCGTGGAACACCAGCCCGAAGGGCAAGGCCAAAGTCTGAAGCCCCAAGCGCGGCAGCCGGCCGGCAAGCGGACCGTCGCCCAGACGGCCCGAACCGGTCGACCCCCTCACCTGCCGCGTCCCGCCGGCCCGCCCCGCAAGCTCCCAGGGGCGGGCCGGTCAATTGCGCCGGGGGGACCGCTGCCCTATAGGCTGGACCGCCGGCCCCGGAACCGCGACGCGGGACCGGGGCATTTCGACTTTTTCAGGAGCAACATGGTCCGCCGCCGCCAGATCTATGAGGGCAAGGCCAAGATCCTCTACGAGGGTCCCGAGCCCGGCACCCTGATCCAGTATTTCAAGGACGACGCCACCGCCTTCAACGCCCAGAAGCGCGGCACCATCAGCGGCAAGGGTGTGCTCAACAACCGCATCTCCGAACACATTTTCACGGCGCTGGCGACGATCGGCGTGCCGACCCATTTCATCCGCCGCCTCAACATGCGCGAGCAGCTGATCCGCCAGGTGGAGATCGTGCCGATCGAAGTGGTGGTCCGCAACGTCGCCGCCGGCTCGCTGTCGAAGCGCCTCGGCATCGAGGAAGGCACCCAGCTGCCGCGAACGATCATCGAATATTATTACAAGGACGACGCGCTCGGCGACCCGCTGATCGCCGACGAGCATATCGCCTGCTTCGGCTGGGCCAGCCAGGACGAGATGAACGACATCGCCGACATGGCGATCCGGGTGAACGACTTCATGTGCGGCATGTTCGCCGCCATCGGCATCCGCCTGGTCGACTTCAAGCTGGAATTCGGCCGAGTATGGGACGGCGATTTCGCGCGAGTCATCCTTGCCGACGAGATCAGCCCCGACGGCTGCCGGCTGTGGGACATGAAATCCAACGAGAAGCTCGACAAGGACCGTTTCCGCCTGAATCTCGGCGGCGAGGCCGAGGCCTATCAGGAAATCGCCCGCCGGCTCGGCCTGATGCCCGAGGAGGGCGAGGAGACCGCCGTCCTCGACCTCGACAGCCACCGCAAGAAGCGCGGCCGCTAGGGCCAGTGCCGGTTCCCCGCGTCCGCGTCGTGACGCTGAACGCGGCGCTCGGCCCACTCGATTACCGCGTGCCCGACGGCTGGGACGTGCAGCCCGGCGCGGTGGTCGTCGCGCCGCTCGGCCCGCGGCAGCTGGTCGGCGTCGCCTGGGAAGCGGAGCGCCTGCCGACCGAAGAGATCGGCGACAACCGGCTGCGGCCGCTCGCCGCCTTGCTCGACGTCCCGCCGGTCGCCGCGCCCCTTCGCCGCCTCATCGAGTGGACCGCCGATTATTACCTGGCGCCGCTGGCCGCCGTGCTGCGGATGGTGCTGCCGTCGTCAGCAGCGCTGGAAGGGTCGCGGCAGCTGACCGAATATCGGCCGACCGGCCAGTCGCCAGACCGCCTGACCCCGCAGCGGACAAAGGCGCTCGCCGCGCTGGAAGGCCGCCAGGGCACGATCCGCGAACTGGCGGCGCACGCCGGGGTCAGCGACGCCGTCCTGCGCGGCCTGGTCCATGCCGGCGCGCTAGAAGCCGTCACCGTCGAGGCCGACAAGCCGCTCGACCGTCCCGACCCGGACCACGCCCCGCCACAGCTGGATGGCGACCAGTCGGCGGCGGCGGCGAGCCTGGCCGCAGCCATCGGCAAGGGCTTCGATCCCGTCCTGCTCGACGGGGTCACCGGATCGGGCAAGACCGAGGTCTATTTCGAGGCGATTGCGCAGTGCCTCAGGGGCGGCAAGCAGGCCCTCGTCCTCTTGCCCGAAATCGCGCTGACCGAGCCGTTCCTCAAGCGCTTTCACGCCCGCTTCGGCTGCGCGCCGGTGGCCTGGCACAGCGACCTGCGCTCCTCGCAGCGTCGACGCGCCTGGCGCGCCATCGCCAGCGGCGAAGCGATGGTGACGGTCGGCGCCCGCTCGGCCCTGTTCCTGCCCTATCGCGACCTCGGCCTGATCGTCGTCGACGAGGCGCACGAGCCGAGCTTCAAGCAGGAGGACGGCGTCCAGTACCACGCCCGCGACGTCGCCGTGATGCGCGCCCGGTTCGAGGACATCCCCATCGTCCTGTCCTCGGCGACACCGGCGATCGAGACCCGCCACATGGTCGAGCTCGGCCGCTACCGCGAGCTTCGGCTGCCGGCCCGCTTCGCCGGCGCCAGCATGCCTGAGATCAAGGCCATCGACCTGACCGAGGACCCGCCCGAGCGCGGCCGCTGGCTGGCGCCGAGCCTGGTCGCCGAGCTGGAAGCAAATCTCGCCGCCGGCGAGCAGAGCCTGCTGTTCCTCAACCGCCGCGGCTTTGCGCCTTTGACCCTGTGCCGGCATTGCGGACACCGCTTCCAATGCCCCAATTGCACTGCCTGGATGGTCGAGCACCGGCTGATGCGGCGGCTCGCCTGCCACCATTGCGGCCATGTCATGCCGCCCCCCAAGGCCTGTCCCGAATGCGGCGAGGAAGACAGCCTGGTCGCCTGCGGCCCGGGCGTCGAGCGCATCGCCGACGAGGTCGCGGCCTTGTTCCCCGAGGCGCGCACCGCCATCGTCACCTCCGACACCATCTGGTCGCCGGCCAAGGCGGCCGAGTTCGTCGCCGCCATGGAAGCGGGCGAGATCGACATCGTCGTCGGCACGCAGCTGGTCACCAAGGGCTATCACTTCCCCAACCTGACGCTGGTCGGCGTCGTCGATGCTGACCTTGGCCTGCAGGGCGGTGACCTGCGCGCCGCCGAGCGCAGCTTCCAGCAGATCCAGCAGGTCGCCGGCCGCGCCGGCCGTGGCGACAAGCCCGGCAGGGTGCTGGTCCAGACCCATGACCCTGATGCGCCTGTAATCGCCGCCTTGGTCAGCGGCGACACCGCCGGCTTCTACGCCGCCGAGACCGAGGCGCGGCGCGGCGCGGCGATGCCGCCGTTCGGCCGGCTGGCGGCGATCGTCGTCTCGGCCGAGGACGCCGCCGAGGCGGAAGGCGTCGCACGCCGCATCGGCCAAGCCGCTCCGCCGATCGACGGCATGGCCGTGTTTGGCCCGGCCCCTGCCCCGCTCGCCATGCTGCGCGGCCGCCACCGCCAGCGGCTGCTCGTCCATGCCGCCCGCAACCTCGACGTGCAGGACGTCATCCGCGACTGGCTGGGCGGGCTCGACTGGGGCGCAAAGGTCCGCGTCGCGGTTGACGTCGACCCCTATAGTTTCCTGTGATTGACCTTCTTAAACAATGCGTTAGGTATTTGTGCGGCTCGGGGGAGGTGAAGCGTGATTTCCAGAATGATGCTTGGCGCCGCTGCCCTTGCCGCGTCGGCACCGGCCGCGGCCGCATGGCACAGGGCGAGCAGCGCCCATTTCGTCATCTACGCCGACGAGTCGCCTGACAAGCTTCGCGAGTTCGCCACGCGCCTGGAGAAGTTCGACAAGGCCGTACGGCAGGTCCGCACCATGAACGACCCGCCGATGGGCGACGGCAATCGCCTGACCGTGTTCGTCGTGCCGACCGTCGCCGACGTGCAGAAACTGGCCGCCCATCGAACCAACATGACGCCCAACCTCGCCGGATTCTACCAGGGCCGGGCCGAGGGTTCGATCGCCATCGTCCCGAAACGCTCGAACGACACCAAGATGGGCGATTTCGCGGACCAGGAAACCTTTTTCCACGAATATGCCCACCATCTGATGTTCTACGACCTCAGGGTCGCGACCCCGCTTTGGTATTCGGAAGGGTTCGCGGAATTCATGTCCACCGCCAGCTTCGGCAAGGACGGGTCGGTCACGCTTGGCAAGCCGGCACTTGGCCGGGCCTACATGGTCGACGACAAGTCGACCTTTCCGCTGGAGCGGATGCTGGCCTCGAAATATGAAAAGCTGACCGCCAACGAGTGGGGAGCGCTGTACGCGCGTGGCTGGATCCTCACCCATTACCTGACCTTTGAAGCGTCGCGCAAAGGCCAGATCGAGCGCTATTTGCAGGACGTGTCGGAAGGCAAGGATGCGCTGCAGGCGGCGCAAGCGGCCTTCGGGGATTTCAAGGTCCTCGACCGCAATTTGCACGGCTATGTCGGCCGCAGCCGGATCTCGGTCGTCAAGGTCGCCGGCCAGGCCCTTCCCGTCGGCCCAGTGGCCGTCGAGCCTCTGTCGCGCGGCGCATCGGAAATCATGCCCGTGCGGATTCGCTTGAAGGTCGGCGTCCCCGATTCCCAAAAGCCGGCTCTGGCGCAGGAGATTCGGGCGATCGCCGCGAAACATCCCGCCGACCCGCTCGCCCAGGTGACGCTGGCCGAGGCCGAGCATGGCGCTGGCCAATATGTCGCGGCGGAAGCGGCCGCCGACCGCGCGCTGGCCGCCGACCCGCGGCTGATCGAGGCGATGATCTTCAAGGGCCGGGCCATCATGGAGCGCGCCGGCCTTGGCGAGAAAGGCGCGGAATTTGCCGCCGCCCGCAACTGGTTCATGAAAGCCAACAAGCTGGATCCCGAAGATCCCGAGCCGTTGATGCTGTTCCACGAGGCGCAAATCCGCGACAATGGCAGGCCGACCGCCAACGCCGTCGCGGCGCTGCATTATGCGTCCGACCTGGCGCCGCAGGACCTCGGCCTGCGGGCGCAATCGGCCTATCAATATTTACGCGACGGCAAGCTCGCCGAGGCGCGCCGCGCGCTGGCGCCGATCGCGTTCGATCCGCACGGTGGAAGCTATGCAAGCATGGCGCGCAAGGCCATGGAGCGTATCGACGCCGGCGACGGCACAGGGGCCCAGGCCGCGATGCGGGCCGGGAATTAGCCAGGGAAGACGGAGGAATTCATGCGGTTTGGACTGTATCTCGGCGCCGCGGCGCTCGCACTGGCAGCGCCGGCGAGTGCCGCCTGGCAACAAGCCTCGTCGAAGCATTTCGTCATCTACGGCGATATGCCGGCCGAGGAGATAAAGGCCTATGCGGAGAAGCTCGAGAAGTTCGACGCGGCGGCGAGGCTGATCCGCTCAATGCCCGATCCGGTGGTAGGGGACGGCAATCGCGTGCAGGTGCTGGTCGTATCGAGCATGACCGAGGTCAATCGCCTCCTGGGGCAAGCCGGCTCGACGGTATTGGGCTATTATGTAGGCGAGGTTGCGGGACCATATCTCGTGACCCCGCGAAAGATCCGCCGGATGCGGGACGGCAGCACTCAGGATCCCGATACGACCTTCTTCCACGAATACACGCACCACCTGCAACTTCAGAGCACCAACAAGCCGATGCCAGCCTGGCTGTCCGAAGGCTTTGCCGAGTTTCTCTCGGACCCGATTTTTGGTGATGATGGTTCGGTTGGCCTGGGAACCCCGGTCAAGGATCGGGCCGAGCAGTTGTTCCAGTACCGCTGGGCACCCCTGGCCGATTTGCTCGAGGGCAATGCATACAAGCTATCCTATGCTGGATTCTGGCATCAGAATTACGCTCAGGGATGGTTGCTCAACCACTATCTGGCATTCGAGCCATCGCGAAAGGGCCAGATCGATGCTTATGTGAAACGCATCGAGGCAGGAGAGAATCCGCTTGCGGCCGCAAAAGCCACGTTTGGCGACATCGGCAAGCTGGAAAACGAGTTGCTCGAATATCGGCGGGTCAAGAATTTTCCCTATGTGAAGATCGAAACCTCGAAGCTGAAGGTCGCGCCCGTAACCGTAATTGCATTGAGCGACGGCGCATCGGAGGCAATGCCGCTTCGAATAAGCGCGAAAACCGGATATGAATCATCGTCCAAGGGCTATGTGCTTGGCAAGATGCGCGATATCGCCAGGCGGCATCCCAAGGATTCGCTCGTCCTGCGCACCCTGGCTCAGGTCGAATATGATTCAGAAAACTATGATCAGGCCGAAGCAGCGGCAGATGCGGCGCTCAAGCTCGAACCAAAGTCCACCGAAGCCCTGATTTATAAGGGGCGCGCCATCCTGGGCCGAGCAAAAAAAGCCAATTCGCCCCAACTCTTCCAGGAGGCGCGCAAGCTGTTCGGTTCGGCGAACAGGATCGACCCGGAGGATCCTGAACCTCTGTACCTGTATTTTCGCACATACACCGACGCCAACGTCCCTGCGCCCAAAGCGGCTCTCGAAGCAGCAAGATATGCGGTGATCCTCGCCCCTCGCGACTTCGACATCGCCGAGGAACTGACGTTCGAATTCTTGCGGCAAAATATGCTTAAGGACGCCGCGCAGACAATCAAACCGATCGCCTATCTTCCGCACTATGGGCAGGGACGGGAGAATCACGCACTGCGCGTCCTCGATCTGATCGAGGCCAACAAGCGCGAGGAGGCGATGGCGCTGACCGAGAAGGAATTGCTCAAAGAGGACGACGACTAAAGGTCCAGGCTTCCCTGTTCCTTCCAGCCAGCACCCTCGGCCGCCAGCAGCTTGCGCTTGCGCTCGAGGCCGCCGGCATAGCCGCCGAGCGTGCCGTCGGAGCGGATGACCCGGTGGCAGGGCACCAGGATCGCGACGGGATTGGAGCCGTTGGCCGTCCCCACTGCCCGCGTCGCTTTCGGATCGCCTATGGCGGCGGCGATGTCGGCATAGCTGCGCGTCTCGCCGGCCGGGATCTTGCGCAATTCCCGCCACACCGCTTCCTGGAAGGCGGTGCCGGCGACGTCGATCGGCAGGTCAGGGGCGGCCGCCGGCGTTTCGATCGCCTGCAGCACGCCGGAGATCAATGAAGCCATGGCGGTGTCCGCCGGAACGACATCGGCATTGGGAAAACGGCGCTTGAGGGCCTCCACGTCCTCATCGAAGGTCAGGCGGCAGATGCCCTTGCTGGTCGCGGCGACCAGCATCCGGCCGAGCGGCGTGTCGAGCATGGCATAACGGATGGTCTCGCCCCGGCCGCCGTCGCGCCAGGCCGAGGGGGTCATGCCCATCCGGTCCCTGGCGTCGGCATAGAAACGGCTCGGCGCCGAATAGCCGCTGTCGTAGATCGCCTCGGTCACGCTCTTGTCCTTGTGCAAATTGCTTTGGGCCCGCCCGGCCCGCACCCCGCGGGCATAAGCTGCGGGCGACACGCCCATCTCGCGGGTGAACAGCCGCTGGAAATGGTGCGGTGCGTAACCGACCGCGGCGGCCAACTCATCGAGCCTTGGAGCCTCCTCGGCCTCTTCGATCAGCTTGACCGCGCGGGCGACGGCGCCGCGATCGCGGCCGACCTCGTCGGGCTTGCAGCGCAGGCAGGCTCTATATCCGGCGGTGCGGGCCGCTTCGCCGTCGGGAAAGAACTCGACATGCTCGCGTTTCGGCCGGCGCGCGGGACAGCTGGGCTTGCAATAGATGCCGGTCGTCTTGACGGCGCCGATGACGCGCCCGTCCCAGCGGTGGTCGCGCCGCTCGAAGGCCGCCCAGGCCGCGTCGACATCGATGGTCGGCATCCTTGTCGGCATAGCATAAGCAAGGGTCATCTTCAGTTCCTGTCGATGCGGGCGGCAAAGCAGCCGCGGATGGCATTATGGGCGTCGATATGGGCAACGGCCGGATTGGCGAGCAGCTTGCGGATCGCCGGGTCGGCCTCACCGGGTTGGGCAAGGGCCGCATCGACCATCATCCCGTCGCCGTCGAACGCTCGCAGCGACAGGATCCTGCGGTCGAGTGCCGGCGGGATCGCGTCGACATAGTCCGCGGCCTGCGTCGCCGACCGGCTGACGAAGATGGCATGGCTGGCGCGATAGGGGTTGTTGCCGTCATGGCTGACATGGTTGAGCAGGATGACCTCGTCGCCGATGTCGCAGTCGCGCAGGGAGATGCGGCAAGGGAAATTGGGGTTGTCGACGGTCATGCGGGCCATGTCCCTGGATTCGAGCTCGGCATCGTCGAGCTCGAACAAGGGGGCGAAAGAGGCAGGCTCCAGGCCTTTGATTCGGTAGGTCATGGCGGCTTTCTACCGCCCGCCCGTTTCCGGGGCTTCCCGATGCTTGCGTTCAAAGTCGGCGCTTGCTAGGGGCGCGCCAACCCATGGGGGGCGCGCGGTTTTCGCAGCCGTGGGCGCCCCGTTTTTCCAATGGGGGCAACAGCTTTTTCTGGAGCTTAAAGCGCGTGGAGACATCCGGCGGCATTCGGGCCAGCTTAGCGGGGCGCTATGCGTCGGCGCTGTTCGACCTTGCTCGCGACAATCGCCAGATCGAATCGGTGTCGGCCAGCCTTGAGACGATCAAGGCCGCGCTCACCGAATCGCGCGACTTCAAGGCTCTGACCACCAGCCCGCTGGTCGGGCGCGACGGCGCCGCCAGGGCCATTGCGGCGACGGCCAAGACCCTCGGCCTCGACCCGCTGACCACGCGGTTCCTCGGGGTGCTAGCGGAAAACGGCCGGCTGGCGCAGCTCGACGCAGTGATCGGCACCTTTGCCCGTCTCGCCGCCGGGCATCGCGGCGAGACCAAGGCGGAAGTGACCAGCGCTTTCCCGCTCAATGACGACCAGCTGGCAGCGCTCAAGGCCCAGCTCAAGGCACGGGGCGACAGCGACGTCACCATCGACGCCAAGGTCGACCCATCCATCCTCGGCGGTATTGTCGTCCGGCTCGGCAGCCGGATGATCGACGCCTCGATCAAGACCAAACTCAATAATCTCGCCCTGGCAATGAAGGGCTGACGAAAGGCTGAAAATGGACATCCGCGCCGCTGAAATTTCCCGCGTCATCCGCGACCAGATCGCGAATTTCGACGCCGATGCGCAGGTCTCTGAAGTCGGCAGCGTGCTGTCGGTCGGTGACGGCATCGCCCGCCTGCACGGGCTCGACAATGTCCAGGCCGGCGAGATGGTCGAGTTCGAGGACGGCACCAAGGGCATGGCCCTCAACCTCGAAGCCGACAATGTCGGCGTCGTCATCTTCGGCTCGGACTCCGCGATCCGCGAAGGCTCGACCGCCAAGCGCACCGGCACGATCGTCGACGTTCCCGTCGGCAAGGGCCTGCTCGGCCGCGTCGTCGACGCGCTCGGCAACCCGATCGACGGCAAGGGCCCGATCGTCGCCGAGAAGCGTAGCCGCGTCGAGGTCAAGGCGCCCGGCATCATCCCGAGGAAGTCGGTGCACGAGCCGGTGCAGACCGGCCTCAAGGCGCTCGACGCCCTGGTCCCCGTCGGCCGCGGCCAGCGCGAGCTGATCATCGGCGACCGCCAGACCGGCAAGACCGCCGTCGCGCTCGACACCTTCATCAACCAGAAAGACGTCAACGCCAGCGGCAAGGAGAGCGAGAAGCTCTATTGCATCTACGTCGCCATCGGCCAGAAGCGCTCGACCGTCGCCCAGATCGTCCGCGCGCTCGAGGAAAACGGCGCGATGGAATATTCGATCGTCGTCGCCGCCACCGCTTCCGAGCCGGCCCCGCTGCAGTTCCTGGCCCCCTACACCGGCTGCGCCATGGGCGAATATTTCCGCGACAACGGCATGCACGCAGTCATCGTCTACGACGACCTGTCGAAGCAGGCCGTCGCCTATCGCCAGATGTCGCTGCTGCTGCGCCGCCCGCCGGGCCGCGAAGCCTATCCCGGCGACGTCTTCTACCTCCACAGCCGCCTGCTCGAGCGCGCCGCCAAGATGAACGAGGACAATGGCGGCGGATCGCTGACCGCCCTGCCGATCATCGAGACCCAGGCAGGCGACGTGTCGGCCTATATCCCGACCAACGTCATCTCGATCACCGACGGCCAGATCTTCCTTGAGACCGACCTGTTCTACCAGGGCATCCGCCCGGCGATTAACGTCGGCCTGTCGGTCAGCCGCGTCGGCTCCGCGGCGCAGACCAAGGCGATGAAGAAGGTCGCCGGCTCGATCAAGCTGGAGCTGGCGCAATATCGCGAAATGGCCGCCTTCGCCCAGTTCGGTTCGGACCTCGACGCTTCGACCCAGAAGCTGCTGGCCCGCGGCGCCCGCCTCACCGAACTGCTGAAGCAGCCGCAATACCAGCCGATGCCGATCGAGGAGCAGGTCGCGTCGATCTTCGCGGGCACCCAGGGCTTCGTCGACGCCGTCGAGGTCAAGGACGTCGTCCGCTACGAGGCGGCGCTGCTCAGCTATTTGCGCTCCGAGCATGGCGACATCCTCAAGGCGATCCGCGACACCAAGCAGCTCGACGACGACACCGCCAAGAAGCTGAAGGACGCGCTGGCCACCTTCGGCAAGCAGTTCGCGTAAGGACGACCGGGCAATGGCCAGCCTCAAGGCATTGAAGCTTCGCATCGGCTCGGTGAAGTCGACGCAGAAGATCACCAAGGCGCTCAACATGGTTGCCGCGGCCAAGCTGCGCCGTGCCACCCAGATGGCGCAGGCCGGCCGCCCCTATTCCGACCGCATGGCGGCGATCGTCGCCTCGCTGGCATCGAAAGTTACGCCCGGGCCGCAGAGCCCGCGGCTGCTGACCGGCACCGGCAAGGACGACGTCCACCTGATCGTCGTCGTCACCGGCGACCGCGGGCTCGCCGGCGCCTTCAACACCAACATCGTCCGCGCTGTCCGCCGCAAGGCCGACGAGCTGCAGGCGCAGGGCAAGACGGTGCTGTTCTACATCGTCGGCCGCAAGGGCCGCCCGGTGCTGCAGCGGCTGTTCCCCAAGGCGATCATCGCGCAGTACGACACCAGCCAGATGCGCGTCCCCGCCTATGCCGATGCGCAGGCGATCGCCAAGGACATCATCGACCGCTACCTGTCCGACGGCGTCGATGTCGTCCACCTGGCCTATGCGCTGTTCAAGTCGACTTTGGTCCAGGAACCGACCATCGACCAGGTCATTCCGGTCGCGCCGACGGCCGTCCCGGCCAACGACACCGGCAAGGCCGGCGTCGCTCCGGCAGCGGTCGAATATGAGCCGGAAGAGGAAGAAATCCTCGCCGACCTGCTGCCGCGCAACATCGCCGTGCAGCTTTACCGCGCGCTGCTGGAAAACAATGCCGGCTTCTACGGCAGCCAGATGACCGCGATGGACAACGCCACGCGCAACGCCGGCGACATGATCAACCGCCTGTCGATCCAGTACAACCGCCAGCGCCAGGCGGCGATCACCACCGAGCTCGTCGAAATTATCTCGGGCGCTGAAGCGCTCTAAGCCAAGTTCAAGAGGAAGCAGACCATGGCCACCGCCGCCCCGACCAAGCCCCGCACCAAGAAAGCCGCCGCTTCGGCCGAGCCCAAGGCGCCCGCTCCGACCAGCACCCTGGTCGGCCGCGTTTCGCAGGTCATCGGCGCCGTCGTCGACGTCGCCTTCGACGGCGAGCTGCCGCCGATCCTGTCGGCGCTGGAGACCGACAACAACGGCCAGCGGCTGGTCCTCGAGGTTGCCCAGCACCTCGGCGAGAATGTCGTGCGCACCATCGCCATGGACTCGACCGACGGCCTCACCCGCGGCCAGGAGGTCAATTCCACCGGCTCGCAAATCCGCGTGCCCGTCGGCCCCAAGACGCTCGGCCGGATCATGAACGTCATCGGCGAGCCGATCGACGAGCGCGGCCCGATCGGCAGCGACATGTCGGCCCCGATCCACGCCGAGGCTCCCGCCTTCGTGGACCAGTCGACCGAAAGCAGCATCCTGGTCACCGGCATCAAGGTCATCGACCTGCTCGCCCCCTACGCCAAGGGCGGCAAGATCGGCCTGTTCGGCGGCGCCGGCGTCGGCAAGACCGTGCTCATCCAGGAGCTGATCAACAACATCGCCAAGGGCCATGGCGGCACCTCGGTGTTCGCCGGCGTCGGCGAGCGCACCCGTGAGGGCAACGACCTCTATCACGAGTTCCTCGAAGCCGGCGTTATCGCCAAGGACAAGGACGGCAACCCGACCCCCGAGGGTTCGAAGGTCGCGCTCGTCTTCGGCCAGATGAACGAGCCGCCGGGGGCCCGCGCCCGCGTCGCCTTGTCCGGCCTCACCCAGGCGGAATATTTCCGCGACGTCGAGGGCCAGGACGTGTTGTTCTTCATCGACAACATCTTCCGCTTCACCCAGGCCGGCTCGGAAGTGTCGGCGCTGCTCGGCCGCATCCCCTCGGCGGTTGGCTACCAGCCGACGCTGGCCACCGACATGGGCCAGCTGCAGGAGCGGATCACCTCGACCAACAAGGGCTCGATCACCTCGGTGCAGGCGATCTACGTGCCGGCCGACGACTTGACCGACCCTGCCCCGGCGACGTCGTTCGCTCACCTCGATGCGACGACCGTGCTTAGCCGTGCGATTTCCGAGCTTGGCATCTACCCGGCGGTCGACCCGCTCGATTCCACCAGCCGCGTCCTCACCCCGGCCGTCGTCGGCCAGGAGCATTATGAGGTCGCGCGCGCCGTCCAGGAGACGCTGCAGCGCTACAAGAGCCTGCAGGACATCATCGCCATCCTCGGCATGGACGAGC
>Ga0073934_10001255_pt1 | contig 62756 bp, 46 predicted proteins | sample LarsenN4metaG_FD_76834 | JGI IMG/M metagenome (GOLD analysis project Ga0073934, IMG submission 76834) | Hot spring sediment bacterial and archeal communities from British Columbia, Canada, to study Microbial Dark Matter (Phase II) - Larsen... ... | reverse complement strand
GCCAGAGTGTCTAAAGACTTGTGCACTCAATGTTATAAACGGCAGAATGCGGGTTTCAGCCATTCATAAACGTTAAAACCGGACGTTTTTATGAGAATCATTCTCATATCGAGAATTGCTGGGCTGGGGTGATTAAGTCTGCTGCCATTAACTCTTCAATGTACTGTTTGTTGAGCTTAGACCAAACGCTATTTGGCTTGCGCGGGGTAAAGATCTGTTGGTAGCGATCGCTGTCCAACGATTTGACTTTACTATCAATCCAGCCAAAGCAAAGGGCTTCTTTGACCGCTTCAGGATAGCGAATGCTGGGTTTGCCGCTTTTAACCTTGTAGTAGACCAGCCAAATGCCAGGGCTAGTTTGATGGTTAATAGCTAACCATTCGCGCCACACCACACGACTTTGAGCATAGACGGTTGCCAGGGTTGATTCAAATGGCTGGTTCATTTAGCAACTGCTTTTTTGCCAATTTTGGGTCGGGAGCCTAACCTGCTGCAGATGAGTAAAATGACCCGCTTATTTTCGTTCTGGGCGCTCTGTTGCTTCCGAGCGAAGACCGACTGCATTAATGGTGTTAATTAGCTGGTAAAGTCGCCCCAGGTCACGCTGGTTAAAGTACAACAAAATTCGCGAAACGCCGACTGTCGCATCTTGGGCTTCTTGGGGTAGAGGTGCCGACTGTTCAATGCGTCCTTTCACCAAAATGTCGCTGAACTCCTGATTTAACATTTCCATGTCTTCTTCAAGCAGTTCACTATTGAGGCGAATCACAAGCCGATTGCCAACGTAACGACACGAGTGGAAGACTCGGTAGAAATGGGCGATCGTTTCGCAAGCCACATCAATATCGTCGGTAATGGTGTAAATGCTAGGGTCTTCTGGGCTAATTAAGCCACGGTTTAGCAGTTGTCGTTGAATGTAATCATCCCAATCATGCCAATAGTGACCACCGGGCTTATCGACCAGGACGAGCGGCACAGGGGACGATTTCCCGGTTTGGCAAAGGGTTAAACACTCAAACGTCTCATCTTGAGTACCAAACCCACCAGGGAACATCGCTAGTGCATCACTCTCTTTTAAGAAAAAGAGCTTGCGTGTAAAGAAATACTTGAAGGGCACCATCTTGTCGCCCTCAACGTAGGGATTTGACCCTTGCTCAAAGGGAAGCTGGATGTTTAACCCAAAGGATTGGTCTTTCCCGGCTCCTTCGTTACCTGCTTGCATAATGCCGGGGCCTGCCCCTGTAATGACCATAAAGCCATGCTCGATCACACGTTCGGCAAACTTACGAGCCATTTCATATTCAATTGTGCCGGGGGCAATGCGAGCCGAACCAAAAATCGCAATCTTTCGGGTGTGTCGGTAGGGATAAAAGCTTCTAAAGGCTTTCTCCATATCCCGCAGGGCAGCGTTGCAAATCTTCCAATCGAGACGATCAATCTCGTCATTTGCCATGTTGACGAGTGTCGTCAGTGCAAGCTGAATCAATTCTCCATGTTTGTGATGAGGGAGCCGCTCTAACAGGTGAAATAGATCGGCATGGAGTGATTCGAGCGGATGCGGCGTAGGAGCAGGGGTCATGAATTCCTCCAAACTGGCGATTCTCATTTTATCGAGATTCTTTGCTGTTTGAATTTAGGCTTTGTACGAAAAACGCCCCGGTGATTTCACCGAGGCGTTATGAATAGTGATTGATTTTGATGATTAGACGTATTTCTCAAGGGTATTAGCAAGAGTGGTCTTAGGTACAGCACCGACTACCATATCGACACGCTGGCCGCCCTTGAAAATCATTAGTGTAGGGATGCTGCGGATCCCATATTGGCTAGCAACACTGGGGTTTTCGTCGGTGTTGACTTTTACAACTTTGACTTTGCCTTCGTATTGAGAGGCAATTTCGTCCACAATCGGTGCGACCATTCGGCAGGGACCACACCAGGGAGCCCAAAAATCAACCAAAACTGGAACTTCGCTTTCAAGAACTTCTTGCTTAAAAGTTTCGTCTGTTACGGAAGCGGCTGCTGACATTTCAAAATCCTTGCCTAAATTACTGTTTGACCGAATCTTACCATAGCGAAAAACGCCGGATGTGGGCGACAGGCTGATACAGACTTTAATAAAAAAGCGCTCTCAGCGATCGCCTTAAAGAAAGTCTGTAACAGAGATGGCAATTGTGTTTCAGGTTAGGGGAAAAATTTACAAATAGGCGACTCTGCTATTCACAATTGACTCTGGAAATTTTGCTTTTTCAATCAGTCAAATAGGTGATTTGTATGACTCAAATGCTCTAGTCTCTGGGAGTTGGTGCTAAATGACGCGGCATCAGGGGGCGAGCTGCCGATCGCTCAGATTGCCTGCGGGTCGATTGAGGCTCTGTTTCCAGAATTTTAAGAATGTCGCTATCTTCAATTGCTCCACAGGGGTTTGTTATGGCTGGCGCAAGCGGTTCATTGATTTGGTCATCGGGTAACTGGGGCGATCGTGTTCCGCTGACGGGTGTGCCAGGAGTTGTACAGGCCGAGGTGCGATCGGTTTGGGTGAGTTGCCGTTCGACGGCTTGAGCCGCGTTGGGGTCAATTGTGACACCCCCTCCAGTTTCTCCTCCAGTGCCACCGCCGCCGGTACCGCCACCACCCGTACCGCCACCGCCGCCGGTACCGCCGCCGCCAGTGCCACCCCCGCCGGTAACTGGTCCAAAAACCTGGTCTTGAATGGCTGAGTAGAAGCCGTTGTCAGACCCTGCGGCGATCGTGATGCTGCCAACCAAACCACTCGCTGTACTGGGAAACGTCTCTGAGCCAAATGTAAGTGGGGTGTAGCTTTCATTCCGCTTTAAGCTTGTGATGCTATTTGTTACCGGGGTGTTGTCTGGTTGAATGAATGGATCGCTTCCCGGAATGATTTGCCCAACAATAGGACCACCCGAAAAGCCAGAGTTGCCAAATTTGACGCTGATCAATCCAATGTTTTGAGCTGGATTGGCTTCTGGATCGAGGTTTAACCCTGGAAAAATGGGAAAGGTTTGGCTAAAGCCACGTGAGCCATCTTCTGTGCGAATGGTAACGGGAGCATTTAAGCTACCAGGGGGTTTGTTATTGCTTGGTCGGGCGAAAATGCTGATGGGTAAATCTTCAACCCCAACAAAAACTCCGCTTAGAGGAATTGGGATGCCTTTGCTGTTGTAGAAATTGACCAATTCTGTCCCCAGTGGGCTGTTTGACTGCACCTTAACGACATTTCCCAGGTCTTCAGTATCTTTGAAGCCTAATGACTGAAACAGCCCGCCAGCTTGGATATCGACCCCATTTCCACCTGATTCGAGCCGCTGCACCACAATGTTGCCTGTTTGAGTTGATAAGACAATGGAGGTGCTACGAGCGGATGAGGGGGTCGTGGCAATAATATTGCCTGTGGCGATCGCGGTTTGAGCGGCTAGATCCACATTACCTTGGGGGGTATAAATATTTCCCGTGGTGATCCCCCCACGAGAATCAATCACAATCGCATTTTGTTCGTTGAACGCTGAGACAAAAATATTGGCGGAGGGGGTTAAAAAATCGCTGGTGGGTACAGGTGTCCCATCTACCCGGATCTCGCCCGATGTCAGCGCCAGGTTTGGGTAGTACTGGTTCGTCAGGTAAACGACGGAGGCTAACGGAGGGGGTGAAGCAGGGCCAAATACACTATCGATTTGAATGCTATCAATCTGAATATTGGCACTCGTCGCAGGTGACGAAAAGGTGCCAAAACCGGGGACTGATTGCCCCGTTGGAGTAACCAGGTTCGTATTTCCCGGTAGGCCACCTAACTGGCTCCAGTCAATGCCTGCCCGAATATCGACAGTCGGCAAGGTGCTGCCATCAATCACTAACGTAGTGGGATTGATCCGCTCGACTTCGTTTGCGGCATTAAGTACCGGAACGCCGTTATAAGTGACAGGCTGACCATTTGCGCGGGTAACGTTGGCTAAACTGCCCAGCGTTCGGGTTGGGTTCAACGCCAGAGGATTACCTGGATTAATCGTGTTGTTGCTGGTGCCAAAGTTAGTAATCACGATCGCCCCAACAGTGACGCTACCCCCTGCCAGAATATGCAGTGATTGGCCGGTGTAGGTATTGAGCGAGACATCGCCCTGAGCCAGGATGATCGGGTCGTTGGGACTCTCGACATTGCCAGGGGTGCCAGCGGGGGTCTCAAAGCTTAAATTGCCGCCTGTGATATAAAACGCATCCCCGCGAATCGTGTTGGGCGATCGCAGCACCAAGTCACCGCCTGCTTGCAAGACGCTGTTGGGTGAGGTGAGCGTAAAGATATCAATATTAGAAGCCGCGATCGTTAGATTCTCTCCCGCTTGAATCAAGCTGGGTTGAGTGGCACTGTCACGTAGTAGGGCGGTGTTGCCTGCCCGAAGTTGTAAGTTGCCCGTCGTCTGGAGCTGGCTCTCGACTAGCAAAAGATTGTTGGCTGCCTCTAGTGACGCTGTTTGGGCGATCGCCTGTTTCACTGCGACATCTCCTGGAGCCACAGCGGTTGCGCCTGTCGTCAGCTTCACCACCCCATTCTCAACTACCACCCCATTCGCAGGGCTTAAACCGCCACCTGTTACTAACTCTGGCAAACTGGCAGCGGGCAATAGACCGGGTAGCGTTGCGGCGACATCGAGGGGGAGTTCCAAACTCAGGAGGCTACCTGGTTGGGTAATGCGAACCAGTTTTTCACCTGCTACCGTTGTCACAATCAAATGGCCATCGGGGGCGTTTAAGGAGCCAGTGCTGAGGACAGTGCCACCCAGTAAAGTGAGATTTTGCTGACTGCCAACACTGAGATTGCCCGCGTTGATAATGCTGCCCGGATTCGTTGTAGTGAAGGCAAATTGCTCAGGGTTACCGAGGAGAGTGGCGTAATTGTTGTTGCCGACTGCGTTAAACCAACCAGTTGCAAAACCAATGCCGTTGGCGGTTGTGACTGTAAACGAAGCCGGAACGTTGAGGCTCGCATTGGCTCCAAAGATGACCCCCGCTGGGTTCATCAAATACAGATTGGGGTTGTTGCCGCCTGTAACGCGAATCAAGCCATGAATCACGGAAGGGTCACCACCTGTCACCCGACTCAAAATATTTTGAATCGCTGGGTTGGCAATAAAATTAGCGACCTGCTCGTTACTTAAACCAAACTGCTGAAAGCTATGGAATTGGTTTGTTCCAGCTGTTGTGCCACCAGTGATGTTGAACGTGTTGCCAACCGAGTTGACCACCGTGCCAGTGTTATCGCCAGCAGGAGTTACCTGGGCTGTAGCCGGGGCGATCGCGCTAACGAGCAACAGTCCAACAGGGAATAAATATTTCATGAGTGACAACTCACTTCAGGTTTTTCGCATTATGGAAAAAAAACTTTGCCCATACTGAACTAATTCATGAATTGCAAAGTTTATTCCGTAGCTCACATTGAGACGGAATAGTTGATGCCCTGAATTTGATAGCCACTGTCTGCCAACATTGCAAAATCAAGCTTTGTTGGGCCAGGTAAGGTGTAGAGGTACCCATACGACATAATCGAGGGTACTCGTGCCGCCGGATGTGCAAAGTCGCCCCCATCTTGCGTTTGCATCGGCACAGGTTCGCCAAAGACAGCAGTTGAGTAAGCCCCATTAAAGGTACTCGTTGATGGATCGAGTCGATTAATTAAGTTATAACCTTGCCAATTGAGACCGACTAATCCTAATACATGCCCCAACTCATGGCTGACTGCCTGATACAACACATCGTTGGAATAGTTGGAGTACACACTGGGATTTACAAATAATTGTCCGACTCTCGGCATGACATCGGGGGAGGTAATCCACCCACCAAACTCATAATCAGGCCCACCCAGTGCGGCTTCTGTGGGGCTTGAGTCAGAGGCAACGTTCACAAATACGAGCAAATCATCCACCGCTCGCTTGCTATTAAAGCCAACGGTGCGACCCCCAAAAGAGTCTAAGCGATTAAGTCGATTATTGAGCGTAAAGCCAGCCCATTCATTGGCGATGAGACTGCTCCAATCGGCAGCGGCTCGGCGTGCAACAGCTTGTCGTTCAGGTGTCCAAAAGCCGGTGTAATCGTTGCGAAAATCGAGATCGATATTGAATTCGTTAAGGTTGGGCGTGTTGGTGTTAAAGACGGTGCCAAAGTCTTGCACGACCTGAGCCATTGCTGTATTGGTCAAACTGTCATAAAGGGTAAAACTGACCCAATTACTGAGGGCGCGATCGCTGCCTGCATCGTCAATCTCAGCAATAAATGAGAGCGTTCGCGGTTGGTTCCAGTCTTCGGGAGTAAACACCAACGATAGTTGCGTTCCATCTTGCAAGGTGCCGTTGGCATCAACCACCAGGAAGTTACCTGTGTCTAGTACCAGGTTGACTGGGCTAAGGGGGGCGGAGGTCAGACGAATTTGAAAAGTTCCTGTACTGCCTTCTTGATGGTCAAAGCTAAAGTTGGTTAGCTCAAACGGAATCGCTGGGGTAGACGCAGGACTTTGCAAGACTTGCTGCCAGTTAACCCCCAAAGTGTCAAACTGGCGAGTCAGCAAGGCAAATGTTGCATCATCAACCGTTAAAGTCGCGTCAGAGTTGGTCTGCTTAAACAACAACTCGGTTGTGCCGTTGCCATCTAGATCGGCGATCGCGGCGAGGTGCCAATCTAAAATCGAGGTCACGGTTGGAGTCGGCGTACCCACAGGTGGAGTCTCAGTTCCTCCGTTGGGGAGCGGTGTCGCAGGTTCAAACACGCTGATTGGAACTGGCACAGGCACAGGTTCTGGAATCGTTGGTGTGCCCCCACCTGGCGGATTGGTCGGCAAGTTACTCAGATCGGTCACTGGTTCTGTGGCAACGACGGTCAGCCCATCCATGCGCCACAAAGTCAGTTGCCCAGTCAGATTATTCCGCCAGAGAATATCGGTCTTACCATTCTTGTCAAAGTCGCCTGTGATGCGGGGTGACAGGTTTACCCCCGGAATTGTTGGCAACGCAAACTCGGCGATCGCGAAGTCAGCTCCAACCTGCCAGACCTTGTTCTCACCCGTAAAGGGGTTGCGCCAGAGTAAGTCAGTGCCAGCACCACTAAAGTCTCCAGTGGCTTCGAGGCGATAACCGCTACCAATTGTGGGGAGTGCGACTTGAGTTAATAGCGTGCCTCCATCTAGCAACCAGACTTGGCTTTCAGTCGTACCAGGGTTGTGCCAGAGTAAATCAACCTTACTATCTTTGTTGAAATCTTCTATGCCTTGAATCTGCCAGCCCAAGCGATTCAAAGCAGGAAGGGTGAGCGTGCCAGTAAAACCTGTTTGATTGAGCAGCCAAATTTGTGTGGTATCGGTTGCTGCGTCATACCACGGTAAATCAGACCAACCATCCCCATTAAAGTCAGCCAAGAGTGCAGGTGGAGGGGCTGCGGCACCACTACTGGGTGGCTCAACTCCGAGAAACGAATCTAACCCAAGCGAAATGGGTGAGAGGCTAGCGGATCCTGTCAGGTTCGAGGTAAATAAGCCAGCCAGTAAGTGATCACCTAGTAATTGATTGCCGCTTCCTAAAGCAAGAAGGCCAGAATTACTTGCTGGTGGTTGACTACAGCAGACATCAGAGCTGTGAGCAAGAGAATTATCCAGTAGCATTTTCTGAAACGAATAAGGGGCTGAAATACATTCGCTAAGCGGATTCAACCAGGTAAACTTGGCTGCGACAGGTATAAAAACGTATCAGGTACAACAAATCACACTTAACTTATAGCGAACCATACCGTAAATTGCTGGATCTCATGAAAACTTAATTACTTCTTTGAAAAGATCTCACGTGAATTTACGGAGAATTTACGGATAGGCTTTTCGCTATACCTGAATTAACCAGGCATAGAAATCGATAAAGCCATGATATCTAGGGATAGTATCAAATAACACATCCCACGCCGATGGTTCAAACTAATTACTCGTTAGAAACGCTTAATGCGCGATCGCGTACCGTTAAAACGTGATGTTGTTACAAGTAAAATTTCGTAGTTTAAGCCATTAACGAATGGTCTCTAGTTAAGCTAACAGAACCAAAATAAAGGCGTAACCACAGTCGCTCCAGTTCCTATCGGTTGGGTGATGCACTGAATAATACGTCTGTTCTCTAGTTGGAACTGAAAGAACAGCTTTAAGGGGAATTACAGATGGCACCCGAAGACTTTTGGGCTTTTAGCGTTAAGCAAGTAGACACCCAATACATTCAGCAGGTAGTCAAAAAATCTATCTCAAACTTACCTGTAGGAGATATTTTAATCCAAGTTCAATTTTCCTCCCTTAATTATAAAGATGCTCTTAGTGCGACAGGGCACTATGGTGTGACAAAAAACTATCCGCATATTCCCGGAATCGATGCCGCAGGTATTGTTTTGGAAGATACTTCAGGTCAATTTCACCCCGGCGATCGCGTGCTTGTAACTGGATTTGATCTGGGTGTGAATACGTGGGGTGGTTTTGCAGAGCTGATTCGGGTGCCAGCCGCCTGGGTTTTGCCGTTGCCAGCAGGCTTGACTCCGGCAGAAAGCATGATTTTGGGGACAGCGGGTCTAACAGCCGCATTGTGCGTCGAAGCTTTGTTACAACACGCCATCCAACCAGCCAGCGGAGCCATTTTAGTCACAGGGGCAACAGGCGGGGTGGGTAGTTTAGCAGTTGCTCTACTCGCAAAATTAGGGTTTGAAGTGGTTGCGGTAACAGGTAAGCGCGATCGCCATGCTTACCTAACTGAACTCGGTGCTGCCAGAATTTTGAGTCGAGAACAGGTCAACGACACAAGCGACAAACCCTTGCTAAAAGGGCAATGGGCTGGTGTTGTCGATACCGTAGGGGGTAATCTGCTGGCTACCGCGATTCGCTCAACTCAGTATGGTGGTTGTGTCACTGCATGCGGTCTAGTGGGTGGGGTTGATTTGCCGCTGACGGTGCATCCATTTATCTTGCGGGGGGTGCGGCTGATTGGGATTGACTCGGTCAATCTACCCCTGGCCCAACGCCAGCAACTCTGGCACAGGTTCGCCACTGATTGGAAGTTAACCAATCTTGAGGCGATCGCAACAACGGTAACGCTGACTGATTTACCAGTGTGGATCGACCGCATTCTCAAAGGGCAGGTTGTCGGGCGAGTGCTGGTTCATGTTGCCAAGTGATACAGATTTTTTCCTGAATCGGAAGCGATCGCTAGAATAAATAAGTTTCTCGGCCTGACGAACCAGACCATCTTTGTAGACTTGCTAGCTTACTGTTGGCCTGCTACTAAATTTGCTCTGGTGACTTTAGATTGGTGAAACATTGAAGCTTTGAATCTTGTAATCTTTTAATTTTTTGAAAGAGCAAATTCAAGTAGACTGTCTGAGGAACTTTGAGCGGTGAACCCTGGTCGTCAGGAGAGTTATTCCTTAGCTACAGAAGACAGGGCATTTCCATTTAGTAAATTTTGGGCTTGGCATATGAGTGGGTTTAATCAGGCAGTTTTGCTGCCAATTACAGTCTTTCTTGCACTGGCATCACCGGGAATTAGTCTGCTTCTCCAAGCGGCAGAAATCAGCCCTGTAAAGCCAGATTCACCTCAAACGTTGGCACAAGTTCCGTCGGGTGCTACGGTTCTCTATGTCAATCCAGTGGCGGGAACGGATGCAACAACGGCGGGTTCCACGACAGCGCCCTATCGCACCATTACCTATGCTCTACAACAGGTGCGTCCAGGGTCAGTCACTGTGATTCAGCTCCAGCCAGGGACTTATACCCAAGAGACGGGTGAAACATTTCCGCTTGTCTTACCCGCAGGCACCATTCTGCGCGGCAATGAAGCGGATAAAGGTTCGACAACCAGTGTAATTGGCGGTGGGCCGTTTATTAGCCCAACGTTTGCGCGCCAAAGTGCGGCGATCGTTGCCGGCAAAAGCACTGAAGTGCGCGGGTTAACAGTGACAAACCCACTCACGCGTGGTACTGGCGTTTGGATTGAAACAAGCAACCCAACTGTAGAAAACAACACCTTTACTCGCAACAACCGCGAAGGTGTGTTTGTTTCAGGGGTAGCAGAGCCGCTCATCTTCAACAACGTGTTTGTCGAGAATGGCGGAAACGGGATCTCGGTTGCCAACAAGGCCAAAGGCCAAATTCGCAGTAATGTCTTCCAAAATACAGGCTTTGGCTTGGCGATCGGGGGGGCTGCAGCACCGCTGGTTTCTGGAAATCAGGTGACGAAAAATGTGGATGGTTTCTACATTAACGATGGTGCGGCTCCCATTTTGCGCAACAACGTGATCGAAGAAAACACGCGGGATGGCATTGTGGTGACGATCGCGGCGAAACCCAACCTGGGTGATAACAGTCAGGCTGGTAACAACGTGATTCGCAATAATCAGCGGTTTGACCTCAACAACGCCACCAAAGGGCCGGTCTATTTAGTCGGCAACACGATCGATGAAAAGAAAATTGCGGGTCTGTTTGAGTTTGCACCTCCTCCGATCGCGGGTCAACCCAGCATCTTTCCAGATGTGACGGGGCACTGGGCGCAACCATTTATTGAGGCAATGGCAAAAGCTGAGATTATCAGTGGCTTTCCGGGAGGGGTGTTTAGACCGAATGATCCGGTGACGCGGGTTCAGTTTGCCGCCATCATCAATAAGGCGTTTAACCCTCCTGCTGTGAAACCAGGTAAAGAGTTTTCGGATATCAACACCAGTTTTTGGGGCTATCAAGCGATTCAAACTGCGGTGCGGGGTGGCTTTATGCAAGGTTATCCCGAAGGTGATTTTCGCCCAGCTGAACCCATTCCCCGCGCGCAAGTTCTGGTCGCTTTGGGCGCTGGCTTAAGCTACCCCGATGGCAATCTTGCGAGTCTCAATCGCTTCCAAGATGCGAGGCAAATTCCATCTTGGGCAACAGGTCGGGTCGCTGCAGCCACCGATCGCAGTGTGGTGGTTAACTATCCCAGCTTGGCGTTGTTGAACCCGACCCGTCCAGCAACACGGGGTGAAGTAGCCGCGATCGTCTATCAAGCGATGGTCGATGCGGGTAAAGCGCCACCGATTGAGTCGCCTTACATCGTGCTTGGTAATCAATAAATTGCTGGTTGTTTGGGGTTCGTTTGGGGAGTCTCACCACTCCCTAAACAATGCCGCGCATGAGTCCCACAAAATAGCCTTGAATTTGCACTTCCTGCTCAGCCGTGTTAATCAGGGTCGCTTCGTAGTTTGAGTTCGCTGGCTGCAAGATAATAATTCTGCCATTGCGAGAAAAATATTTGAGTGTCGTTGTTCCGTTCACACGAGCGGCAACAATCGTACCATTGCGAATCGCTTTAGGATCTGTTTCCCGGCGTAACAGGACAACATCATCGTGATCGATGTGGGCATCAATCATGCTGTCGCCGCTGACCCGCAGGGCAAAGTACTGCGAAAGCTCGTGATTGGAGAGCTTGGCAAACTTGGGATAGAGCGATAGTTCTAAATGCTCAATGTTTTGCTCTGGGAAGGTTTCGACCAGACTATGGGCTGAGATGAGTCCCAATAGGGGAATGCCACGGCTGGACTTTAACACGCGAATGGTGCGGGTCTTGCCCGGTAAGCGACTGATAAACCCTTTGCTGCTCAAAGCATCGAGTCGAGTGCGAACTGGAGAAGGCGATCGATAGCCTAGCCCCTGCTGAATCTCGCGGACAGTTGGTGAAATGCCGTACTGTGCGACAAACTCTTCGATCCAGCTAAACACTTTCCACTCAAGTGCGTTCAGGAAAGATGCCATCTTCTTCTCCTAACCGTTCGCTGACCGTTTTTGCTTGGTTTGGTTTGCCTGTTCTTTTTGCTCGACCCGATTTTCGAGGCGGTAGAGCCACACCATCAGGGCTACAACTCCAACCTGCAATGCAAAGTTGGGCACCGTTTCTGAAAGTTCTTGTCCGGCCAGGATTTTGGCAAGAAAGACAAAGCCACCGATCGCCCCAGAAGCCCCAAACCCAATGTAAATAAAGCGGCGTAAGCCACGGTAGGGTGCTTTGGCTTCGGCTCTTAAGCGCGCGTAAATTTCGGGGTCGAGATTACGTGGGTTAGAGGTGTTCGGCGGTAGGTCAGGCATGAGTTTCAGGCAGGGATGCAAACGTGAGCAGATGTCTTAAATTAACATCAAACTTTGCTAACGGGGTTCTTTAGCAGAAGTCCAAAACGCGGAAATAAACAGACAAGCAACCCCGACGTTAATGAAAACATCAGCCAAGTTAAAAATCGGAAACTGAATGATGCGAAAGTCTAGAAAATCAACGACTTGATTCAGCACAAAGCGATCGATGCCATTGCCTAATGCTCCTGACAAAATGAAGCCATATCCGGCCTGCTCCCAACGGTTCCAGTTTGGGCCAAACCAGGCAATCACAAGCAGCACAATGCTGACCAGTAAGGACAGCCAGCGTAGCCAACTCACCCCCTGGTTAAATAGACTAAATGCTGCACCTGTGTTGACAACGTAGGTCAGGTGAAACACTCCCGGAATAATCGGTAACGTCTGGGGTGGAATGGTCAGAACAAAAAAGTAAGTCACCAAAAACTTGCTCAAACGATCTAATACTGAACCGATGAGCGCAGCTATCCAAAACAAGCGATTTTTAGCAAACATTGAAAACGGGGGCGATCGCGCGTATCAAACAACAAAAGTCAGAGCCACTTTCACAAAATGCTCTATTGGTTAGTAAAACATCATTTGCCGTAACGTAAACGCAACCACCGTAACAGCACACACAACCGCCAGTTGTCCGGGGATTTGCACAAAGGAAAATCGGGTAATCATGTCCCATAAGGAGAGGTTTGACGGATTTTCAAGCCAACCGCTGAGATAAGAGATAAATAAGTACCCCAGCCCCGTCAGGTGAATTAACCCCAAACCGCAGAGACAACTAAACGCAAGTGACTCAATCCGGGGTAGGCGATCAAAAGCTAGCTGCCCACAAACCCAAGCAGCGGGAATAAACCCCAACAGATAACCAAACGAAGGCTTGTGGATGTAATCGAGACCACCACCTTGATTAAAAATATCTAAGCCTGTTAACCCCAGCAGAATGTAAGCAATTTGAGACAAAGCTCCGGCATTGCGCCCCCCTAAGCAGCCCACCAACAAAACGGCTCCAATTTGGTAGGAAACATTCAGGCTATGAATTTGCAGCGAAAAAGAACCCGCATCAAAACTGGGTAGCGCAAGCACAGCACCTAAAAAAGTGCCACCAATCGTCAGGAACAAGCCAAACGTCGCCCACAGTAACTCATTAATTAGTGACATTTCATGCAATAAATTCCAGCATTTGCCGCAACCTTGATTGGTCTGCTGGCAGTCAAGCAAATAAAAAGACCCATCACCAAGTTAAGCCGCACGAATCACCCATGATGATAAGTGTGATAGCACCCTAGAAACAATTTGATTGCCTTAAATATTTCTCAAACAATCTCCCAAAATCCAAATATGGAAGCTCCTCTAGCTAAAAAACAAAATTTAAGTAATCTAAAGATTAGAAAACGACACTTGAGCAAATCAGATTCTAACGCTTGAATGCTCCACTCATAAACAAAATCTACTGGATCGTGATCAATGCACTGTTTTGTTAACTCATACGGTGGCGTAGCAGGAGAACTATGATACGAGTGAATCACAGGGGAGGCGTAGCCTGAGATGCTTCACTTTTATAAATCGTTGGGCTAGAAGCTTGACTGATCCACGATTCTTAGACGAAATAGCCTTCTTGAAGCTCTGTGTATTTCACCATTTCAGAGCTTGCTTGCCTCTCTTCTCGTGGGTATGATCCAACCATCCTCCATTTAAATAGTTGAACAGTGAATACGACTTCATCTCTGCATTCCGTTAGCCGAAAAGTATCCGTACTGTTTGGCTTAGGATTTTTTAGTACTTCTCTCCTGGCTGTGGTTTCCCCTGCAAATGCTCAATACGGCATTGAACCTGGTTTTGGGGTTGATGATGGGTCTTTTCGGCGTTGCACTGAGCAACTTTTATCGGCCAAGATTAATCAAGAGACGGCTCTAAACGCATGCGCTCGCGCCTTTAAGCCTGAAGAAACCTCAAACTGCGTCACACGCATTGCTCGCAGTACAGCGCTGGCACCTGCCGATGTGCTGACAGCTTGCCGCCAGGTGCGTCGTCCGCTTGAGTTGGGCAACTGCGTGGTTGATATTCGCAAAGAGTTGGAATCAGCAGAGGAAGCAACTGTATTGAACTTCTGTCGTCGTAGCCTGCTACCTGAGCGCTATGCAAGTTGCGTAGTTGGCATCTCTGAAGATACGGCGATTGAGCCAAACCCAGCGATGCAAAAATGCATTGCAGCGGGTGACTTCTACCCTGCCGAATTGGATCCAACGTTTTTACCTGAAGAATCGACTCCTTTGCTAAACCAATAAAGGTGTTGCTCGGATCGCGCCAGCTAATCTCTAATGTAGGAAAGAGCTAAATCCTCAAGGGGTTTAGCTCTTTAGTCATGGATTTGATAAATTTTTTGACCGCTATCAGGTCTTACGAGCAGGCTGCCGTAATTTTTTCTTAACCAATTCGGGCACTTGTGAAGGGCGGTCTGCAACTGGAATTTTGGCGCGACGAAACGCATTAATCTTGCTGTCTGCCGTGCCAATGTCGGGGCCTAACTCCAAGATGTAGGAGTCAATAATCGCGCCCGCATGTCCAATCCGGCGGCCTCTTGGTACGTTAAGCCCAGCAATATAAGCAATCACAGGTTTGTCGATCGCCTCGGCAATATAGTGGGCGGCGGTTTCTTCGCTGTCACCTCCAATCTCACCGACCAGCACGATTGCTTCGGTGCGATCGTCCTCTTCGAGGATTTGCAACCACTGGGGAAACGAGGAGCCAATCACGGCGTCACTGCCGATGCAAACACTGATGGATTGTCCAAGTCCCGCAGCAGAAAGTTGCATGGCAACTTCATAGGTTAAGGTGCCATTGCGGCTAATGATGCCTACTGTGCCAGGGGTATAGAAACTAGCTGGATGGGTGCCCAAGAGAATTTCGCCAGGAATGATAATGCCGGGACTGTTAGGACCTACCACCATGGTTTCGGTTGCTTCTGCCTCGCGCAACAGGCGCACCATGTCGAGGGGGGGCACACCCTCAGTCACAATGATGATTTGGCGAATTCCGGCAACAATTGCCTCTAAAGCCGCGTCTAAAACTGAATAGGGTGGCACGAAAATAATCGTGGTATCGATCGCCCCAACTGCTGCGATCGCTTCATCAACCAGGTTAAAAGTGGGAATGCCCTTCAGGTTTGAATCTCCCCAGCCGATACTGACGCCTGCAACAACTTGAGTACCATATGCACGCATCAAGGGTGCATAGGTCATGCCAGATGGCTCAAAGATTCCTTGAATCAGTACTTTATTTTGTGGGGAAATAATCATAATACTTGCCCTCTCCCTTCACATTCAATTGAGGATGCGAAACAACAAAAACTCCTCTGGAATGATGAATGATTGAGATCCGTCAATCCCTAGCATCGAATACCAGCCAATCAGGGAACATCTAGGAATCTTCCAGTGTAATCAGATCTCAACCTTTTTGTAAGAAAACCCTTTATCTTTTAAGAGTGTTAAAGAGATATTGCTCTACCATCTTTTCTTAGAGTTCTCTTAATAATGGCTTACCATTTTGATTGAGACTGCTATCCAGATCACACTTCAAGTAAATTCTTGCGGCGCAAATTAATTTTTACAGAGTGTCACTTAGCTCTGTATTGCTCGTGTCCCTTTAAGATCTAGGCTACCTTGCCCTTGCAAGAATTCCTTATCTCAATCGGTAGAATGGTTGTAAAGTCTAATCACTTTTATTAGAAAAATTAAAGTTCTTCTAGCTCGTGGTTGTCGCTCATTAGCGTCTGTTGCTGTGTCCGACGTGAAGGGCGGCGATACTTTTGAGTGGCCAGCTTTGGCTCGAGTTGCTCTTGCCCTTTTCGAGCAGTTTTGCGTTTAAAGGTCGCTTCAGGGTTAGCCTGCCGCTCGATCGTTTGCTTGTAGGCAATCGCGTCTTCTAAAAATTCTAAGTAATCTCGATAACGCTCCCACGCTCCTTTAACGGCGCAGTTGGGTTCTTCTCGGTGTAAACAGTCGCTAAATTGGCAGTCTGCTTCAGCCAAGCGATCGCGAATTTCAGGAAAGTAAAACGGCAGTTCTTCAGGCAAGCAGGTTAACTCTGGTTGGTTAAACCCTGGTGTATCGGCTAGCAGCCCCCCAGATGGCAACTCAAACAGCTCAACGTGGCGTGTCGTGTGCCGACCACGGGCAAGCTTACCGGATACCTCTCCCACCCGTAATTGTGCTTGCGGAATCAAGGCATTAATCAGACTTGACTTGCCAACTCCAGACGGGCCAGAAACAATTGTGATCTTGTGGCCAAGATGAGAAAAAAGTTGCTCTAGCCCTTGCTGTTGGCGAACACTGATAAAAATGGGTGAGTATCCCCAGTTTTGGAGGCGATCGCACCACTCTGCTTGCTTTTCAAGGGATACGAGATCGCTTTTGCTCAACCCAAGGACAACGTCTAGTCCGGTTGATTCGGCTTTGACTAAAAATCGGCTCAGTTGGTGTGCGTCTAACTCCGGCTCGGCTAAGGCAAAGACCAGCAAAATCTGATCCGCATTGGCAACAGGGGGGCGATCTAACTGAGAACGGCGAGGCAAAATATCCGCAATGGCACCTCGCTGACCTTGCCAGTCGGGTTCTTCGATCACCACGCAGTCGCCCACCATGACCTTTTGCCCAGTTTTCATCAGGCGCGACCGGCGGGTACACAAAAGCTGTGGTGGGCGATCGACCAGTGCAGCCGAGCCAATCGGGACTGTCTCGGTAGAGTGAGGATCTAAGTCTATATCGGTTGCATCAGGAGAGTTTGACAAATGCTGCAACTGCACCTGATAAAAATTTGCCTGGATAGCAACCACTATGCCAAGCAGCAAGTCTTGCTCTGCATCAGCACTCGACACTACGTCTGGCAAATCGTAGGGCATGATTTAATCTGCTTGCGGACGGCGCACCCACAACACAAAGTAACCAGACTCCGGTTCTAGCTTTTCAATACCATAACCTTCCATGCGGAGGCTATCGGGTACTTGCTCAACGGGTTCTCCGGCATCAATCCACACCTCAAGCAATGCATCAGGCTGCATCTGCTCAAGTTTCAGTTTGGTGCGAACAAAGTTGATCGGGCAAGGCGTTCCCCGTAGATCAAGCTGAGCATCGGGCTTTGACGATGTCTCTGTTGTACTCATCCCCCAAATACCTTGCCGAAAAAGCCTTCTATGCCACCTTTGCCAACGCGATCGCCCCGAATCTTGGCGAGTTTTTCGAGCAGTTCACGCTCTTCTGGTGATGTCTTGGTTGGAATGTCCACCTGAACGGTAATTAAATGATCACCACGGCTCACAGGGTTGCCTAAGCGGGGTACACCTTTCCCTTCCAACGGCAACACAGTATTAGGCTGTGTTCCAGGGGGGACGAGTAATTCTTCCTCGCCATCCACGGTGTTGACCTCGAGCCGACAACCTAAAATGGCTTGCAGGTAACTAATTTTTAGCTCAGAGTGGATGTTGATGCCGTCGCGTCGAAATTCTGGATCGTCGTTGATGTAGACGTAGATATACAGATCTCCTGGCGGCCCACCCCGCAAACCAGCGTCTCCTTCGCCTTGAACTCTTAGCTTTCTACCATCATCGACCCCGGCTGGAATGCCAAACTTGAGGTGTTTCGTTTGCTGGCGGCGTCCTTCCCCAGTACAAACTTCACACTTTTCCTCAATGACTTGCCCGGTGCCATTGCAGGTGGGGCAGACCGAAACTTGAGTAAAACTACCAAACGGAGTACGGGCCGCACGGCGAACTTGGCCTGCTCCACTACAGGTTGAGCAAGTGCGGGGGCCTGTACCTGGTTTTGCACCAGAACCACTACAGTTACTACAAGTTTCTAAATGGTTGATCCGAATTTCTTTCTCACCACCAAAGATTGCTTCCCGAAAATCGAGCCGCAAGTTTAACCGGAGGTCTTCACCTCGTACTGGGCCACTCGCTCGCCGTTGACCCCCCATGCCGCCTGAAAAGCCACTGAAGAAGCTTTCAAAGATGTCGGCAAACCCACCCATATCGCCAAAATCTTGGAAGCCGCCTGCGCCCATTCCAGCGCCAACGCCCGCTTCACCAAAGCGATCGTAGCGGGCACGGGTTTCCGGCTCAGATAAAACTTCGTAGGCCAGATTAATCTCTTTAAAGCGTTCTTCTGCCCCTGGATCTTTATTGACATCAGGGTGATATTTGCGGGCAAGGCGGCGATAGGCACGCTTGATTTCCTCCTTATCCGCATCACGAGATACGCCGAGGATTTCGTAATAGTCACGAGCCATAGGGATACGAGTTCTTTATTAAGATTGGGGACGCGATCGCATAAACATAACGAAAGCCAAATTTCTGAAACACGTCAGTCATCTGACTCTTCTTACCTTAACTAATCTATCGCTTCATAATCAGCTGTGATCGTTGCATCTTCGTCATCAAGAGCAAAACTTGACTCATCGCCGTCCCTGTCACCCGACGAGTGGGGCACAGTATCGCCTTGATATTCAACAAATTCGGTAGCTGCATCACCATAGCCAGAGCTAACTGGAGCACTGGCCTGCTGATAAACAGCCGCTCCGATCGACAACAGTACTTGCTGAAGTGAGTCTAACATTTGCTTGACTTCTTCAACCTGCGCCGCTGGATCAGACAGAGTTGCTTTGAGTTGAGCAACCTGATTGCTGGCTTGTGTCTTTAAGCCGTCTGAGATCAGCTCACCACTGTCGCGTAAGGTTGTTTCATAACTGTAAAACAAGCTATCGGCTTGGTTTTTAAGCTCAATCAGCCGCTTACGGCGCAAGTCGTCCTCAGCAAAGACCTCGGCCTCTTGTCGCATCCGCTCAATTTCACTGGGGCTTAAGCCGCCTGTATTGGTGATTGAGATGCTCTGCTCACGTCCCGTACCTTTGTCACGCGCCGAAACTTTGAGAATCCCGTTGGCGTCAATGTCGAATGAAACCTCAATTTGAGGGACACCTCGTGGCGCTGGCGGAATGCCATTGAGTTGGAAGCGGCCCAGGCTCTTATTGTCCTTTGCCATGGCCCGCTCACCTTGGAGCACATGAATTTCAACCGAGGTTTGCCCGTCAGTCGCGGTCGAGAAGACCTGGGCTTTGCTGGTTGGGATTGTTGTATTCCGCTCAATAACTTTCGTGAAAACCTCACCCAACGTCTCGATCCCCAGCGACAGTGGAGTCACGTCGAGCAATAGCAGATCTTTGACTTCTCCACCCAAGACCCCGGCCTGAATCGCAGCCCCTAAAGCAACGGCTTCATCAGGGTTAACAGACTTGTCGGGTGCTTTGCCGTTAAAGTAACTGCGAATGGCTTCCTGTACTGCCGGGATCCGAGTTGAGCCACCGACCAACAGGATGCGATCAATATCATCAATGGTCAAGTCGGAGTCTTTTAGAGCTTGCTCAGTAGGGCTGATGGTTGCTTGCACCAACTCGCTAACTAGCTCTTCAAACTTGGTGCGAGACAAGTCCATTTCTAAGTGTTTAGGGCCTGTCTCATCGGCTGTGATAAAGGGCAGGTTAATGGATGTACTGAGGGTGCCTGATAGCTCGATTTTTGCCTTTTCTGCGGCTTCACGCAAACGCTGCAAGGCCATTTTGTCAATTGATAGATCAATGCCTTCTTGTTCTTTGAAAGCTGAAACCATCCATTGCACAATGCAGTTATCAAAGTCATCACCGCCCAGGTGGTTGTTGCCAGAGGTCGCTTTGACCTCAAATACTCCATCTCCAAGCTGCAAGATTGACACATCAAAAGTGCCACCACCCAAGTCAAACACCAAGACACATTGATCGTGTTCTTGCTTGTCGATACCGTAAGCCAGGGCTGCGGCTGTCGGCTCGTTAATGATGCGTAGAACTTCTAACCCGGCAATTGTGCCAGCGTCTTTAGTGGCCTGTCGCTGGGCATCGCTAAAGTAAGCTGGCACTGTAATGACCGCTTGTGTAACCGGCTCGCCCAAGTAACTCTCAGCGTCTTGCTTCAATTTTTGCAAGATCATGGCTGAAATCTCTTGGGGCGTATAGTTGCGCCCACGAATCTGCACGTCAACTGTTTCGTCTTTGCCATGAACGCAGTTGTAAGGCACCCGCGATCGCTCGGATTCGGTATCGTCCCAACGACGACCAATAAAACGCTTGATGCTGAAGATGGTGTTTTCTGCATTCGTCACGGCTTGGCGCTTAGCAAGTTGCCCAACTAAGCGATCGCCCGACTTTCCAAAACCGACCATGCTAGGCGTTGTGCGCCCACCTTCGGCGTTGGTGATGACAACAGGTTGACCACCTTCCAAAACAGCAACACAACTGTTGGTTGTCCCTAGGTCAATACCGATAACTTTTCCCATAGCGAGTGTTGGTGAAGGTGCGAGAGTGTAACGAAATCAGAACGGAGCGGAGTGGGCAACAGCCCGGAGAACACAGCTTTGGCTTAACATTTTAGCCGGAAAAAAAATTACGGATCAGTTTTCTGTCTGAGGTTCTGAGCCTTCCTCAGACGCTACCACGACGTCTGGAGTAGCAGCAACTTTGACATAGGCATGTCGTAAAACGCGATCGCCCAACATATAGCCCCGTTGCAGTTCTTCTAGAACAGTGCCTTCCGGAAACTCGTTGGTCGCTTCACGCATGACCGCTTCATGCAACGTTGGGTCAAACTCCTTGCCTTCAGCGCGCATCGGGGTAACGCCAATGCTCTTAAAGCATTCGACAAGCTGCTTATAAACGCTCTGATAGCTCTTGTGAATGGTGTTTTCTCCATCCGTTTGAGGTTTGATCTGCGATCGGGCACGCTCAAAGTTATCGACAACAGGCAATAGTTTTGAGAGCGTATCGCACTTAACTTTTTGCTCTTGCTCTTCGCGCTCACGCTGAGTCCGTTTGCGGAAGTTGTCAAAGTCTGCTGCCATTCGAGCAAACTGGCTATTACGGTCTTCTAGCTGAAGCTTTAATGCTTGAATTTCACTTTCCTTTTCGGCAAGTGCAGCAGCCATTTGAGGCGTCGCGCCTCCCCCCTCTACTCCGTCCTCAATGACAACATCACCCAAGGTTATTGGCACGTCTCCCGCCTCGCTCTGATTGGAGGAGGCAGACGCTCCGGCTTCAGATGAAGAACCTGATGGGTCAACCGTGACGTCAACGCTATCTCCTGGCGTTGGTACTTCAGTTGTCTCAGTTGTCGCGTTCACCTGATTCTCTTCGTCAATCATTCTACGTAGCCTCTACTCTTCTCGTAACTTCTAATAACTCCTTCTCAACCTATGCTATACGGATACGACCTAGCCGCAGCATAATTGAGCAAACCTTTGAGCGATTTGAGCGGGAATAACCCTATCAATGATCTCCCGTAAAACAGCTTTCCCAATCTTGCCCAAAGAATTACTAAGGAAGACGTGCAATTTTTTTCGGCAATTTAGTAGCCTGTAAAAATATCTACCATTCCCTTAGCCCTGTTGTCAGAAATACTAAACTTTTTCCTATTAATTAAGCATCAGAAGAAACAGACAACGTTACAGAAAAGCTTGAAAAATCAATCGCTTTTATAGGAATCAGAAGATTGACCGTTTGAAGCAGTGACCTGTTTTCTAGCAACATATTCATTGTTATGAAGTGAACACTTTGTTTGACTAACACCATTTTTGTTCAGTGATGATGTTGCAAATAACACCTGGTAAAGATGAAATACGGATAAAATTAGTCAAATGAATTTTGCCTAAAACTTAAGAAATGTTAAGAGTGATTGTTGCTTATTTTATTACCGCTTGTTCTAGAAGCGATCGCACAGCCGACATAACATGCATAATTGCATTTGGGCGTAGATGTGATGCTTAACTCCGTGTTTCCCTGCTTTGCTTCAGGCAAACATCTGCGATCGCGCTATTTTTCTCCAATCAATTTAGAACCACAGCAAATTGTCACTAGCGCTAGAAATCTGACGTTTCTGGCTTAACAGGCTATTATTCTGGAAAAACAATTTGTCAGACTTGTGTTCAGCCCCTTTTTCTTAAGCTGTGCGTGGTTTGAACGATTTTTGCTAGAGTTCGCCTGTACTGGTCTGGGAAGCTTTAATTGGCTTACTGATTTAGTACAGGTTTGACTGACGTAATCAGGAAAACTGCTCCTGATCATCTCCTGAACCAGTTGGGAACACTTAGAAACTATCCACCGTTGCTTTTCTGCTATGGCAAATCCTTCCTCCAATCGTCGCGCTCTTGTCGTTCAAAATAATTTTTCGCCGTTTGGTAACAAGCTGATTCAGTCAGGCTATGTTGACAACGAGCAAATGCAACAGGCTTTGGTCGAAAGCCGGAAATCTGGTAGACCCCTAACAGATGTATTGGCGATGATCACGGGTCAACAACTGCCCCCTGATCTGCTGCGTCAATATAAAAAGCAACAGTTGTTTGAACTCAAAATCCTCTACGGGGTTGAGTCGCTTGATCCCGAAATTAACCAGATCCCAACAAATCAGGTTAGTGAGCTGATCAACAACTTGATTCAGGTCGATTTATGTCGGCGTCATCGATTAGTGCCGCTCTCGCGGATTGAAGGACCTCCGCAGGCTCTTTTGGTGGCGATGGTAAACCCCGACGATTTGGCGGCACAAGATGACCTCAACCGTATTTTGCGCCAGCATAATTTGGCTTTGCAGCGTTTAGTTATTACCAACGAAGACTATCAGCGCTTAATTAACCTCTATCTGGATGAGCAGGTTGAGCGGCAGAAGCAGGTTGAGCAGGAAGCAAAGGTTGATGTTCAGGCCAACCTCGAAGAACTGGGATACATGGATCTCAGTGAAGCACCTGAAGATGATGATGCAAACCTGGATACGGCAGATGCAGAGGCCGCCCCTGTTATCGCTCTGGCGAACAAGATTTTGATTAAAGCTCTGCAAGAAGGCGTTTCTGATATTCACATTGAGCCGCAAGAAGAATACCTGCGGATTCGCTTTCGTAAAGACGGGGTGTTACGAGAGGCGTTTGAACCCTTCCCGAAAAAGATTATCCCGGCGGTAACGGCTCGCTTCAAAATCATGTCTCAACTGGATATTGCTGAGCGCCGGATGCCGCAGGATGGACGGATTCGCCGGATTTATGATGGCCGTAAGATTGACTTCCGGGTGAGTACGCTACCCAGTCGTTACGGTGAAAAAGTCGTTTTGCGGATTCTGGATAACTCCGCAACTCAACTCGGCTTAGATAAGTTGATTAATGACCCCGAATCACTCACGACGGTACAAGAAATGGTTCGGCGTCCGTTTGGGTTGATTCTGGTAACCGGCCCGACTGGGTCTGGTAAAACGACTACTCTGTACTCAGCTCTAGCCGAACGGAACGAGCCAGGAGTCAACATTAGTACGGCAGAAGACCCGATTGAATATACGTTGCCTGGTTTGACCCAGGTGCAGGTAATTCGAGAAAAAGGGATGGACTTTGCCATGATCTTGCGGGCGTTTCTACGGCAAGACCCAGACGTGATTCTGGTGGGTGAGACGCGCGACAAAGAAACGGCCAAGACGGCGATCGAAGCTGCCCTAACCGGACACCTAGTTTTGACAACCCTGCACACAAATGACGCAGCAGGCGCGATCGCCCGTTTAGATGAAATGGGGGTTGAGCCATTTATGGTGTCGGGTGCTTTGCTTGGGGTTGTAGCTCAGCGTCTTGTGCGCCGCGTGTGCGATGAGTGCCGTATTCCCTACACGCCATCTCGTGAAGAACTGGCTCGCTTTGGCCTCACCTCAGCTAGTGATGGGGAGTTGACAATCTACAAGGCAAACACTCTTCAACCACAAGAGGTGCAAGAGGCAAAAGTGAAAAATCAGCTTTGCCCCAAATGTTCAGGGGTGGGTTATAAAGGGCGGTGTGGTGTGTATGAAATTATGCGGGTCAGTGAGAACATTCAAAATTTGATCACTCAAGGCGCGCCTACAGAAACGATTAAGGAAACTGCTGTTGAAGAAGGGATGCAAACACTGCTTGCTTACAGTCTCAATCTAGTGAGAACTGGAATGACGACTTTAGAAGAAGTTGAGCGTGTGACTTTTACAGACACAGGTCTCGCAGCCGAACTGAAAGCAAAGCGTAAGACTTCACTGACTTGTCGCGTCTGTACGGCTGACTTGAAGCAGGAGTGGCTTGATTGTCCGTTCTGCATGACGCCCCGCTTCCAAGATTAGTGTGTCTGATTTTGTTTCAACCCGCTTTGCAGTTTTTGTCTGAACCACGAGATCAACACAGACTAGAGCGTTTTCAGATGATTGCTGAGTGAGCAGCGCTGCGATGGCTTATAGCCAGAGAGTGGGTAATCTGATCCAGCGAGCCAAACAGCAAATCGAACCGTAACCCTAGAAGGAGCTTCTCTCATGGAGTTGATGATCGAAGATTTAATGGAGCAACTGATTGAGATGGGTGGCTCTGACCTGCACTTAACTGCCGGTTTACCCCCCTACTTTCGAATCAGTGGGCACCTTCAGCCGATCGGTGATCCTTTAAATACCGAAGAGTGCCAGCGCCTCATTTTCAGCATGTTAAATAACACCCAGCGAAAAAACCTTGAGCAAAACTGGGAACTTGACTGTTCTTATGGTGTTCGGGGATTGGCTCGCTTCCGAGTCAACGTTTATAAGGACCGGGGCACCTACGCTGCTTGTTTGCGGGCACTTAGCTCTAAGATTCCCAGCTTTGAAAAGCTCAATTTACCCGACGTTGTGCGGGAAATGGCGGAAAAGCCGAGAGGTTTGATTCTGGTGACGGGGCCGACAGGTTCGGGTAAAACCACGACGCTGGCTGCCATGATTGACCTGATTAACCGCACTCGGGCTGAACACATTCTGACGGTAGAAGACCCGATTGAATTTGTTTACGAGCCAGTCAAGAGCTTAATCCACCAGCGGCAGTTGGGTGAAGACACCAAGAGTTTTGCGAATGCGTTGAAAGCGGCTTTGCGGGAAGATCCAGACATCATTCTAGTGGGTGAGATGCGTGACTTGGAAACCATCGCGCTGGCAATTTCAGCGGCTGAAACGGGGCACCTCGTGTTTGGGACGTTGCACACCAGCTCGGCGGCTCAAACCGTGGACCGGATTATTGACGTATTCCCCTCTGAGCGGCAACAACAGGTGCGAGTTCAGTTATCAAACTCACTCGTGGCCGTGTTTAGCCAAACGCTGGTGCCGCGTAAGAATCCCAAACCCGGTGAATTCGGACGAGTTATGGCTCAGGAGATCATGGTGGTGACTCCAGCTATTTCTAACCTGATTCGGGAAGGGAAAACCGCGCAGGTTTATTCTGCAATTCAGACTGGGGGTAAGTTGAGTATGCAGACGCTTGAGAAAGTGTTGGCCGATTACTATAAGGCGGGTGTCATTACTTTTGAAGCGGCGATGTCAAAAACCTCTCGCCCCGACGAATTGCAGCGTTTGATCGGTGGCGCACCCCAGCAAGCGGCGGGAGCTGCTGCCGCTCGTCGATAAACCTCAATCATGTTGCGGGTATAATTTTTTGCTGCATTCGGCTTGAATTGTGCATGATATAGGGGAATAGCGATCGCATGGGATGGTGCGATCGCCCCCCTAGACAGTCACTCTTATCCATCATCTCGTCACAACAGGTAACCGAACTATGCCGACCTTTGTTGCTAGCGTTCAAGATGCACGGGGAAACGCAAAAAAAGAGAAAATCGTTGCTGAGACGATTAGCGAAGCCCGGACGACCCTGCGTGAGCGAGGGTTATTCATTCGGGACTTAAAAGAAGACAAAGGTTTGTCTCTGAACTTTGTCCTGAAGAGCATCAGTAGCTCAATGGCCAGTGTCAGTGTCAAGGACAAAGCCGTTTTCTCACGGCAGTTCGCAGCTCTAGTGAACGCGGGTGTGGCACTCGTGAGGGGCTTAGGTGTTTTGTCAGAGCAATGCCAAAATCCCAAGTTGAAAACAGCCTTGATGGGGATTAGCTCTGATGTTCAGCAAGGGATGAACCTGTCGGATGCGATGCGAAAGCATCCCCAATGTTTTGACAACCTCTACGTCAGCATGGTGCAAGCGGGTGAAGTTGGTGGTGTGCTTGACGAAGTTCTCAACCGTCTGGCGAAGCTGCTAGAAGACGTTGCTCGATTGCAGAACCAGATTAAGTCTGCGTTGACATATCCCGTTGTTGTGAGCTTTATTGCGGTTGTTATCTTTATTGGGATGACCGTTTTCATCATTCCTGTCTTTGCGGGAATTTTCCAGGAACTCGGTACAGAACTGCCGATGTTTACCCAGGTGATGCTTAACATTAGTAAGTTTCTCCGAAGTCCGGCAGTGGTGTTGCTGCCAATCACTTTCTTTGGGGCAATGTTTGCCTATCGTCAGTACTACAAAACACGACTTGGGCGTGAGACGATGGATCGTCTCTTCCTTAAAATGCCTTTGTTTGGTGACTTGATCCAAAAGTCGGCAACTGCTCGTTTTTGTCGGACATTTGGTGCGTTGACTCGTTCAGGTGTGCCCATCTTAACGAGCTTAGAAATTGTGCGTGATACGGCTGGTAACCAGGTGGTTGCTAATGCGATTGACGCAGCCCGTAAAGAAATTCAAACAGGCGGCTTGATTAGCTTGGCTCTGCAGAAAGAACAAGTCTTTCCCCTCATGGCGATTCAGATGATTAGCATCGGTGAAGAAACCGGGGAACTGGACAAGATGCTGATGAAAGTTGCCGACTTTTATGAAGATGAGGTAGAACAGGCAGTAAAGGCGTTAACCAGCATTCTGGAGCCGATCATGATGTGTTACTAGGCGGCATGGTGGGTTCCATCTTGTTGTCGATGTATCTTCCCATGTTCAAGGTGTTTGAAACGTTGGGTTAAGCGGCATCTACAGTAATCCTATCTGGGGGTGTGAGAAGTTTTTCTTTGGATACTTTTTCACAGAGTCTCTCTGATTTCACAGATCATTTAGGATTGCTGTATCTGTGTTTTGCTGCATGACGATCTTCTTTGCCAGCCTGAAATAGGTTGCTTAAGCCAATGACCGTTACTAAAGCTCAGTATGAAGAACTGTTGACGGGTTGCAGTAGTGCGGTCGGGGCGATCGCGCTACTTAAGGGTTATCGACCCTACTTAGAGATGCTACCAAGTATGCGTCGTCCGCTTGAAAGTGTGATCACGATTCCTCTGCCAGTCATCCGTTTTCGTGGTGGTGCCGGGAAGTCAAGTCAGGTGGGAGATCGCGAAGCCGTTTGCTTACCGTGTGATATAGCCTTTTTGATGTGCGACCCCGAATGGAAGATCAAAACTGGGGTTGAGATTTTTGTGTTTATTCATCAGCCCCAAGAAGATTTTTCAGATTTGCTGAGCCGTTGGCGGCAGACCCAGGTGTATTTGAGTCGTGGCTATGAGTGGGATATGCCACTTCGTTATCGGCACGTACTCAGTGAAGGCGCAGACAACACCTACCCACTGTTTGTCATCTTTGATGAAACGCCGGATCGCATCAAACGAGGTTTAAAGGGGGCATTTTTGCCCTACGTCTTGCGCTCAATCACGGTTGATAACGAAGAAGAAGCTTGTGAAGACACCAGTGCAAATTCTCTCTGGGCCGAGCAGGATGATGTCTTGCGACCCGAAGGTGATTTGAGCTAAAGCTGACGAGCGAGTTGAGTCAAAAATGGCGATCGCGGCGCAACTACACTACTAATCGAGCGATTAGCCGAAATCCACCCATTCCATTTAGACTATATCTGGCGCTCAGTGCTGAGTCACGCGAAGATGGAACTCTGGAGCCATGTCCCAAAGGTTTTTCTTCAAGTAACTGGTACAAAGGCAGCAGTGCGATCAGCCCATCTAGGTGGATTTGGAAACAATGGATTGGAGTGCAGCATTACCAACTTTTGTCATTACTCTGCGTGAAGGAGTTGAAGCAACTCTGGTAATTGGCATTGTGTTGGCTTATTTAAGCAAGGCTGGCCGATCACAGTTGCATTTTTGGGTTTACATAGGGGCGATCGCTGGGCTACTTGCCAGTATTGGGGTTGGCTTAACCCTTGCTTGGGTTTTACCCGCCCTTGCAACAGTCGATACGCGCTACAGCCCCATTGTCAAACCCTTACTAGAAGGCATTTTTGGTTTAGCCGCGATCGCGATGCTGAGTTGGATGTTGATTTGGATGACGCGTCAAGCACGCCAAATGAAAGCGGAAGTCGAAAAAGCGGTCACTGCCAGCCTTGCCAGCGATCAAGCAGCAGGTTGGGGAATTTTTACCCTAATTTTCTTTGCTGTCTTGCGAGAAGGCTTTGAGACAGTTTTGTTTTTAGCTGCCAATTATCAGCAGAGTTTAGCGTCGGCCACGGGAGCCTTAGCGGGACTGTTGGGCGCGATCGCGATCGGAGTTTTGCTGTTTCAGCTGGGAGTCAAGATCAATCTGCGCCAGTTTTTCCAAGTTATGGGTATCTTTCTGCTTTTAATTGTGGCCGGGTTGGCGATTTCTTCGATCAAGGAATTTGATATTGCCCTCTACCGCTATTCAGACTTGCAAGGTACGAATTTGTGTTGGTTTGGAGACTCTGCAAGCACACCACCTTCTTGTTTAATGGGGCCTCTTTTATGGGATACCAGCCATTTCCTGCCAGCTCGCCAGTTTCCGGGCATTATTTTGCGGATGCTATTCGGCTATACCGACCATTTGTTTTTAATCCAGGCGGTTGCTTACATCAGTTTTTTATCAATCATCGGTACAACTTATTTCCGTAGCTTAGGCAACCAATCATCCACCCAGTCGAAGCCAGCCCCACTCCCCCTGAATCAAAATTAGGGGTTACTTGGCGTGGATGCCATTTCCCTCTCTCCCAGTCTCTTTTCCTACAGGAGCAGGGTTGAGGTTGTATCGCTATGCGCTTCTTGCAGAGTGGACGAAAATGACGAAAAGCAAATGGCCTACCAGTTTTCTAGATATCAGATAATTCTATTTCTTCGGTGGGCATTATAAATAAAGCAAATCTTGCTGTTGAAAACTGGTACGAGTCTTTCTCTAAAAGCATCTCTTTTCTGATGCAACACCATCTTTAAGGCGTGTCTGAAAAGGATCCATTGGATTGGATATAGCCCTTGCCCTCTTCCATTCAAAAGGGAAGTGGAAACTTACTCCTCTTTTGCTGTAGGCAAAGGGGCTTTGAGAGATAAGGGCATAAATCTGGGACTTCTAAGACATTCCCTTAAGCCAGATTAGGTTAAGAGAAATTTGAGCTTCTTAACCTTTCACCTGTGCTGCAGTCAACGGACTTGCGGCAGGGATTACCTGTGGTTGATGGCAGCCTGGCAAATTAGGTTAAGATCTGGTTAAAAAATCTGCCCAATACTGCTAGAAGACATTAAAATCAGGGAAGTAAAAGGTTAAGTAAGGGTAAAGACTCGTTTCGATGCCACTTCAAAAATTTTGAAACTGGGGAGCATTGAAAATGCAAAAACAAGACTTTTTTTATCCATGTGCGCGTTACAGGGGGCCGTTTTCTCCGCAGAATCTGCTGTTTAACGCAAATTTGCAGGAGTTTTCGCAGCGGATTAGCTACATTTCAAATTTGATGTCAAACGGCAAGCTTTCACCAGAAGAGTCTTTTCTTCAGATCGAGTCTCTGTGGCATCAGCTTAAAACCAGTAGCCACGACCTTAAAATCGATGAATTCGAAGATTTTTCATCTTAACGTGCTTTCCTGTGGCTGATTGGTAGCCAGGTATTGATTTTTTTCAATAATTCCCTTTTAGTACAGGGTGAGCAAGAACGCAGTTAGAAGAAAAGAGAGCAGGGTTAATAGACCTTTTGCTCTCTTTTCTTTTGCCGCTTTTCACTCGCTTTGGCGTGTCCCGCATGTTGTCTGATTCCTTTAAGAATCATGGATTAAATCAGATCGAATATTTTGCCGTAAAAAGGGGCGAACGGCCGTATAGCCTGACGACATGCTGCGCTAACGCCCGTTCAAGGAATTGTCGAAGTTATTTAATTCTCGTTCCTATGTAGAGAGGCGGTATGAGCGCTTTGTCTTGATTTGAGCGATCGCGCACGTCGAAGGCTAAGAAAATTAATTGCATAAAGGATTTTTTCTCACGTCAGGGTTGAGCGCACGCGATTGTCGGGGTGAATAATCTTTTGGCGTCGTATTAATCAATCTGTTCCTTGTTTCCATGCCAAAAGAATCTACGCGGTGATGCTCAAGTGCTAAAATTTGTAAGGCTTTTATCGCTTTGACCACATGGGATCAGTGCTAGCAAGAATTGCGGTTGATGCAATGGGTGGAGATCACGCCCCTGCGGAAATTGTTGCAGGAGCCATTCGAGCCAGGGAAGAACTAGGAGTTGAAGTTTTACTAGTAGGAGAGCCTGATTCGATTCAAGCTTGTATAAAGCGGCATGACATTGCTTCTCCGTTGGAAATTGTGCCAGCGGACGGAGTCGTCGAAATGACTGAAGAACCGCTGATAGCTCTCCGAAAAAAACCAAAAGCCTCAATTAATGTGGCAATGGATCTGGTAAAGCAGAAACGTGCAGATGCAGTTGTGTCAGCTGGGCACTCAGGAGCAGCGATGGCAGCGGCCTTGTTGCGATTGGGTCGCCTACCTGGAATTGATCGCCCTGCGATCGGTGCCGTTTTGCCTACTATCGTGCCGGGTAAGTCCGTCATTGTTTTAGATGTTGGGGCAAATGTCGATTGCCGACCCAAGTATCTAGAGCAGTTTGCAATTATGGGGTTGGTTTACTCTCAACACGTTTTAGGTGTTGAGGAACCAAAAGTCGGTTTGCTGAATATTGGTGAAGAAGAATGCAAGGGCAATGATCTGGCACTTCGTACCTATGAATTGCTGCAAGGTAATCCCAATATTCCTTTTATTGGTAACGCTGAAGGGCGAGATGTGCTTTCAGGCCATTTTGATGTGGTGGTTTGCGACGGGTTTGTGGGTAACGTGTTGCTCAAATTTGCTGAAGCAGTGGGCAGCGTGATATTGCAAATTTTGCGCGAAGAACTGCCACGCGGGATGCATGGTAAGCTGGGAACCTCAATTTTGAAGTCAAACCTACGCCGAATTAAACAACGGCTTGATCACGCCGAACATGGTGGTGGTTTGCTGTTGGGGGTGAATGGTGTCTGTATTATTAGTCATGGCAGTTCTCAAGCTCCCAGCGTGTTTAATGCCATTCGGTTGGCTAAGGAGGCGATCGACCATCGCGTATCTGAGCGCATTCAAGCCTTTAACCAGGGGGATGACCAGGACTCGGTTGTGATGACTCAATCAACTGAGAGCTAATTGTTATCTAGCCCCACTGTATGACGGAGATAAAACATTGAATCAACCAGGGGTCGGCGTTGCAGTCACAGGGACAGGCTCAATGGTGCCTGCGACTTCATTAAGCAACGAAGGAATTAGTAGCCTTGTCGAGACTTCAGATGATTGGATTGCAACTCGAACTGGAATTCGGGCGCGTTGCCTTGCCAAGCCAGAAGAAACGTTAGCGAGTCTAGCCACTCAAGCTTGCCGTAAAGCACTCGATATGGCGAAGCTCGAACCAACTGAGGTTGACTTAATTTTGCTGGCTACCTCGACCCCTGATGATTTATTTGGTACGGCTGGTCTAGTGCAGGCTGAGTTGGGTGCGACTCAGGCGGTTGCTTTTGACTTAACGGCTGCTTGCTCAGGGTTTGTGTTTGGTTTAGTGACAGCCGCGCAATTTATTCGCACGGGCACTTACCAAAACATTCTGCTGATTGGTGCTGATGTGCTGTCGCGTTGGGTAGATTGGGGCGATCGCCGGACTTGTGTGCTGTTTGGCGATGGTGCTGGAGCAGTGGTTTTGCAAGCCAACGATCGCGACCAGTTGCTTGGGTTTGAGCTGCGCACCGATGGCACTCAGAATAAGTATTTGAATCTGGCTTATCATCCGGAGCCAAAAGAGTTATTACCTGAAGTAACAATCGGGCAAAATACCTTCCATCCCATTACGATGAATGGGCAGGAGGTTTACCGATTTGCGGTACGGCGGGTGCCTGAAATTATTGAGAAAGCTCTTTACCGGGCTAATTTGACGGTTGATCAAGTAGATTGGTTGCTGCTGCACCAGGCCAATCAACGAATTATGGATGCAGTCGGCGATCGCCTTGGCATTCCGGCCGAAAAGATCATTAGTAATTTGGCAAAGTACGGCAATACCTCAGCGGCTTCGATTCCACTTGCCCTAGACGAAGAAGTGCGGCGTGGCAGTATTCAACCTGGTCATACGATTGTGGCTTCAGGATTTGGAGCTGGTTTGAGTTGGGGGGCTGCGGTCTTTAACTGGGCAAGATAAGAAATTTTGTCCCATGAGTGTTCCCCTCAACCGTTAGAATAAGCAATTGTTCCTTTAGAGACATTTGTCTTATTTGGGTGAGGCTGAATGACGAAGACTGCATGGGTTTTTCCGGGACAGGGTTCTCAAGCTGTGGGTATGGCCGACGAGTTGTTGGAGTTGCCCGAGGCGATCGCGCGGTTTGAAGAAGCAGAACAGATTTTAGGCTGGTCGGTCGTTGAACGCTGCCAGAGCGATGTTGAAACCCTCTCTCGGACTCTTTACACACAGCCCTGCCTATACACCGTTGAAAGTATTTTGGTCGATGTGCTGAAAGCCCGAACTGCCCAACCGACTTGGGTTGCTGGGCACAGTCTGGGAGAGTACGTTGCCCTTTATGCGGCGGGTGTCTTCGATTTTGCGGATGGGTTGCGCCTCGTCAAACACCGCGCTGAGTTGATGGAAAATGCTTCTGGTGGTCTGATGGCGGCTTTGCTGGGGTTTGACCGAGAACAGCTCAAAGAGCAGTTGCAGCAAACATCTGGAGTTGTCTTAGCAAATGACAATAACGATGGACAGGCGGTTATTTCGGGGCAACCTGAAGCGGTGGAAACCGTGCTGCAGAATGTCAAATCAAAACGAGCAGTGAAACTCAATGTCAGTGGCGCGTTTCACTCGCCCTTCATGGCGACGGCGGCGGCTGAGTTTCGCTCTGTTTTGGATGCGGTTGCCTTTAAGGATGCGCAAGTGCCTGTCTTATCAAATGTTGACCCCACTCCAACAACGGTCGCATCAGAGTTGAAAGCACGCTTGATTGAGCAGATGACAGGCTCTGTCAGATGGCGAGAAATCACCCAACAGTTGCTCGAAGCAGGGGTAACACAAGTTGTTGAGATTGGGCCAGGTAAAGTGCTGACTGGAATTATGAAACGTGCTTTATCAGGGGTTGAGTTGATTAATGTGGGTAGTCTGAGCGAAGTGCCTGCCACCTTGTTGACTTGTTAATTTGGCTTACCTGAGTTCGTTAAAATCATGGCGCGATCGCGAGAACCTTTTATTAGTCTGCTTCTTTATCGTGCGTTTAAATGGCCGGTGGTAGCGCCGACCCTACGTTTCTACTTGCGCGGTCGCACTTATGGGCTTGAAAAAGTGCCCAAACAGGGACCGCTCATCATTGTCGCAAATCATGCAAGTGATTTTGATCCACCCTTGCTCGCTAGCTGTATGCGGCGTCCAGTGGCGTTTATGGCGAAGGAGGAGCTATTTAAGGTGCCTGTGTTAAAGCAGGCGATTACACTCTATGGGGCTTACCCAGTGAAGCGGGGTTCGGCCGATCGCAGTGCAATTCGGTCTGCAATGCAGGCGATCGCAGATGGCTGGGCGGTTGGAATTTTCATTACGGGGACTCGCACGCCGGATGGTCGAGTCACGGATCCCAAGTTGGGGGCAGCTTTAATTGCCCAAAAAGTTCAAGCTCCCCTGTTACCCGTATGTTTGTGGGGCACCGATAAGATTTTTCAAGACAAATCAGGTTTTCCTCGCTCGGTGCCTGTGACTTTGCGGGTGGGAGAGCTAATTCCACCACCCAAAACGGGCGATCGCGCAGAGTTAGAAGCCCTTACCAATCGCTGTGCAGATGCCATTAACGCATTGCATGATCTCGGCCGCTAGTCATTTCAGGAAGCCCTAACTTTAGGGCTTTTGTTCATTTTTGACCTTTGCTATAAAGAAGCCGTAGCCCCGTTCATTTACCACTTTATGATGCGTGCTGTCAGTCAGCGATCGCTGCCTCACATTGCTGCGAAAACTTTGATTTTGTGCCTGGGTCTGCTTCTTTTACCGAGTTGTGAAAATTCAACTCAGGCAAATAGGGCAAGTCACACTGGGTTGCAAGCTGTGGCCCAACAAAAAGCAGCTACCTCTAAGTTAGAGCCAGCTACAACTCAACCAGTGGCAATTTTTCATGCGTTTAATCAACGATTTAGCGATGTGAAAAAGTATGTCTGTGCAGTTGGACAACAGGGATATTCGCACATTCAAATTTCGCCAGCTCAAAAATCAAACCCCAGCAAGGATTGGTGGGCACGTTATCAGCCTGTCGATTACCGGGTGATTGAGGGCTTGGGGAGTGAAGCGGAGTTAAAAGCGTTAATTGATACGGCGCATCGTTGCAATGTGCGAGTGATTGCCGATGTCGTGTTCAATCACATGGCCAATATGCCTCAATATCAAAATCTGAAGTTTCCGACGTTCACGCCCCAAGACTTTCAACCGCGTTGCAACACCAATTACGACGACCCCAACGCTAAATGGACACTCCATCGCTGCTGGTTGGGCGACTTGCCTGATTTGAAGCTCGATCGCCCGCATGTGCGCCAAATTCAGAAGCAACACATGCAGAAGTTGCTGAACTTGGGGATTGATGGATTTCGCTTTGATGCAGCCAAGCACATGCCTCAATCGGCTTTGCAGGACTACATCAACCTGGCAAATACACGCCCCACCTGGAACTACCTGGAAGTGATTGAGGGGGGCAATACGCGGCTTGAAGAGTACAGCTACATTGCCGCCGTGACGGACTTTCGCCTGTATAACACGCTGAGAAGTGCCTTTAGCTATGGGGGTGATCTGCGGAGTCTGCGCGTCCCTCAAGCGCTCAACGATCCCCGCAGTGTGGTGTTTGGGCGCAACCACGACACCGCTCCCGATATTACCAGCACACCCGTCGGCCCCTTTAAAGATCAAGGGGATGCCCATTTAGCCACAGCCTATGTGTTAGCGCGGGAATCGGGTACACCACTGGTTTTAAGCAAAGATAATTTGTCGGTGCCCTACATCAAGTATGGGGTCAAGTTCCGGCGAATCATGCGCGATCGCGCTCGTGAAGGCAAACGGATCCAAGAAAACGTGTTGGCGGCAATTAACAGCCCAACGGTGCTGCTGCTGGAACGGGGAGCCGAAGGCTTTTTTGTGGTGAATAAGGGTGGGCAAGCATTCAACATTCCGGTGTTGGATCTGACCCTGACGAACTTAGAAGGCTGCTATCGAGAATTAAGAAATAACTTTACAGTGGCAATTGAGCGGCGATCGAATGGCAAAAAGTATGTCACTCGTTGGGGCACCTGGAAGCAAGGCGGCATGCGCCTTCAAGCCAGAGATGCGCTCTACTTCATCCGCGACCCGTGGGAAAAGTGCAATCAGTAAAGAGAGTGCCATTCTTCTACCGTCTGTTTCCTCGATTGCAGTAATCTTGATTTGGTAACAATTGATAAATTTTGAGGAGTCAACCTTGGAACGGACATTTCTGGCAATCAAGCCTGATGGTGTGCAGCGTAAGCTCGTTGGCGAAATCATCCGTCGCTTCGAGGCAAAAGGTTTTACCCTGGTTGGCTTAAAGCTGATGAACGTCAGCCGTGAGCTGGCAGAAAGCCACTATGGAGTTCACAAAGACAAGCCCTTTTTTGCGGGTCTGGTCGAGTTCATTACCTCTGGCCCGGTAGTGGCAATGGTGTGGGAAGGGGATGGTGTGATTGCAGCAGCGCGTAAAGTGATCGGGGCAACCAATCCTTTAAATGCAGAACCCGGAACGATTCGGGGTGATTTTGGGGCAAATATTGGGCGTAACTTGATCCACGGTTCCGACGCTCCCGAAACGGCTCAGTCTGAGATTGCCCTCTGGTTCTCCGACGCCGAGTTGGTTGCGTGGCAGCCAACCATCATGTCGTGGATCTACGAGTAGTCCAAAAAGTTTGATTCACTGCTACTTTCGTCAAATAGGTAATTGTGTTTGCTTCCATCGGGGCAGGCGCGATCGCTGAGCATTCAATCGGCAATTGTTGATGAGTGGAGGAGGTTTTTGCCTGCTCCGCTCTTTGCTTTAATTTGCCTGCCCCGCTCTTTGCTTTAAATGGGTCTGGTGATGGGCTTTGGCTGCAATAACGGCAGTCTGTCCCAAAGAAAATTCCGCCTGGGTGAACACAGGGTTGCAGCACAAGCGGAATAGCAGGTTTTTTAGGTTGAATTAGGCAACAAGCAGATGTTGAACTTTGTCTTCCTGGCGATCGCGTAACGATTCTGGGAATCGCAGTTCAAGCGCTAGTTGATTGCCTGTATCGGTCGAAACAAATTGAATATCATTGACGACGACCAGCAAGCGGTTTGTCTTCCCATCATTGAGTTCTGGGTCATCGATCAGCAAACCGACAACGGGTTTCTTCTCGCTAAGAATTTCCCAGTTGGGTAGGTCTTGCGGACTAATCATAAGGCGCAGGCTTTGTAAGCCCAGGTCAGTTACGATGCCTGAGTAGAGCCGTCCTTCCCAGAATAACTGCGCTTCTTTCTGCACTTGCTTCCGTACTTTCACCCCTTCCATCGGTTTTGGATCGCGGAAGGCGCGTCGAATCCCCGAAACGATGAATCGCAGCGAACCGAGTGGATCATCCACATTTTCGCGTCGCTGTGAGTACCACTCCCGCACGTCAGAGTAGAGGACAAGTGTGAGGGCATCCATTTGTTCACGAGTTGGTTCTAAAAAGTCCACGATCAGCAGCGATTGATTTTCATTCAGGGGCACGCCTCGCACAATCCGGGCTGTTAAGAAAGCACGGGCACTGTAGTCGCCCATCACCTCTAACTCGATCACATCGGGAATGTTTGGCCAGGAGTCAAGCACAATCCGCGCACCTGTTTCACTTACGTCAATCGTTCTGCCATGCCAGGTCTGCCCCTGGCTGTAAATAATTGCGTTGAGTTCACGGTTGAGTCGGTGCGATCGCCGCAGTTGAGGCTGTTCGTAGGCTGCTAATAGCGCACCCGATAACAGCAGCAGGTTAAAGCCGCCCCACATCGCGTTGACCAGCACCGCCTCAAAATCTTCCGGTCGCAACAAAATCCAGAAGGGCACTGCCAGCAAAGACGCCAACACCATGACCGTAACGACAATCAGAGGCCGAGCCGATTCCCAGTCAAAACTGCGCTCTGTGACCGAAAGCCCTTTATCAGTCACGTTGAATGACCCCATTTTGGGGTTAATGACCGCCATACAGGTGACGACCGCCGTGTAAAACGACAGGGCAAATTCAAACACCTCATTCCAAAAGGAGAAGCGCACGCGCTTAGAGGTGATGTAGTTAGTATCCATTGACAGAACGATATGGGGCACCGCAAAGGCTAACGTTTCTAACCCCAAACCCCGAATTGGGTTAATGCCAAACAGCAAGAAGAGGGTCGGGGCGATCGCGTAGACAATCCGTGGCACACCGTAGAAGAAGCCAAACATGGCGGAGAAGTAGCAGAGCCGTTGGGGAATCGTGAGATTGAGCTTGCGGTTAAACAACGGATTTTCGAGCCGCATAATCTGCGCCATCCCCCGTGCCCAGCGCACCTGTTGCCCCACCAGCGCTGAGAATTTCTCAGGCGCTAACCCTGCCACCATGATCTTGTCAACGTAAGCCGATTTGTAGCCCAAAGAGTGAAGCCGGAAGGAGGTATGGCAGTCTTCGGTCACGGTTTCAACCGCAATGCCACCAATCTGCAATACATAGTCTTTGCGAATCACGGCTGCTGAACCGCAGAAGAATGCAGCGTTCCAAAAGTCATTGCCCTTTTGCACGACCTTATAGAACAGCTCGTTACTGACTGGTACGCGCCCTTGCGTCAGCAAATTACGCTCAAACGGGTCAGGGTTGTAAAACCAGTGAGGCGTTTGCACGAGCGTCACTTTAGGGTCATAAAAGAACCCAACTGTATTTTGCAAGAAGTCGCGGGTGGGGATGTGGTCACAATCCAGGATCATGACCAGATCGCCATCGGTGCGCTTCATTGCGGTGTTAATGTTGCCAGCCTTGGCGTGGTTATTGTCGGGACGTGTGAGAAGTATGCAACCCACTTCATCACACATTTTTTGCAGCTCTTTGCGGCGTTCAGGATACTTACGTCCGTCATCCAGCACGTACACTCGTTTCTTGTCAGCCGGGTAATCGACTGCAAGCGCGGCAACGGCTGTCTTTCGCACAATTTCAACTTCTTCGTTATAGGTTGGAATGTAAATGTCAACCTTAAACCACTGGCTTTGCGGACGCGTATCAAGTGGAACCGGAGTGCGATCGCGCAGTTTGAGGGTCTGAAAGTAAGACAGCAACAGTCCAATAAAGGCGTACAACTCTGCCAGGTAAAGAACGGCGCAAAAGAACCCGTTGATCCACCCATCAAAGTTAAGCGTGTAGACAGTGCGGTAGTAGAAGTAGCGCAAGGTCGCAATGACGCTTAGCCCGATCAAAAAAAGGTGGAGGTATTCACTAACCTTTGAATCAGACTGCTTACTTTCAATATGAACGACAACCCAACCTAAAAGAATCAAGGAAATTGCAACAAAGCCTTGTTGCCAGATTTTTAAGGGGGTGATAATGAGCGGAATAGACGCGATCGCGAGGAGGACTAAGAGCAGCAATAACTGACGCTGGCCAAACCGCCCCAACACCTGATCAAAGAAATTGGGAACTGAGTTCAGCAGCAAGTTGAGAAAACGTTGTTGCTTACTTAGACGTGATTGAGGTTCTACCGTAGAGTTGGTCATTTTTTATCTCCTACCGCGAGCCGTTTGAGATAGAGTTGGGCGACGCCATACATGCCCAAAGCTGCCAGAATGATGCCTGTTGGCAGTAGATACCAGTTGTTGCTTAAGAAGTTAGAGACTTTGTTGATAGGTGAGGTGTTTTCAATCTGGCGGGTGCGATCGGCTTCTCGGAAGGACTCAAACGAGTAGTCGTTTACGTCGTAGGGTGAGGGATTATCCTTCGTGGTATTCACGACAACGGTGTCGTCTTTTAGTTGGAAGAAGAGGATATCGCGCTCAAACAGGTCTTGAACTTTGCCTAACCCGGCATCGTCTTGAGCGGTTAGCGCCAGCAAGACTCGGTTGTTGTTCCACGGGGAAACGACTTGCTTCACCACACCGCCTGTATCGGGTGCCGTCTGAACCTGACTTTGCCCATTAGAACGGGTGAAAAAGTTGCCCAGTTGGAAGCCTTTTGCTTCGTTGATCTCAGGGAAGGGGAAGCGTTCTCGACGACCGATGCCAACCAGGTTGCTCTCTTGTCTAACATCTTCGGGTAAGGTGCCAGCCGTGAAGACTCGCAGTTTAACTGTGTCAGATTGGCTCAAGCGTCCGAGCCGCTCGCTAAACTCCAGCAGGGTTTGAAGTTCAGCAGCGTTAGGTGAATCGGGTACCGCGATCGCAGTGGTCGAAAGATCTTGAGGTGCCGCAAAGGGATAACCCGCTTTCAGCAGGCCCAGATCGGGCAGTTGCACTGCATTTTCTCGTTGTAAGTCAAACGAGGTATCGCTATGTACCGTGCCCCAGAGTTGCTGGTCAGGCATAGTTTGACATTGACCCAGTTCTTTGGGAGTCAGGTTAAAAACAACCTGCATCTTTGAGTCGGGCTTGATCAAGTCGGGCGGTAAATCAAGCTTGAAAGTGTCTTTGGTAACGCCATCTTCTTTCGTTAATCGCTTACCACCAATTGGCACCCCATCAATGCGCACTTCTAAAGTCGATAAGCGCGGATTGACCTGGGGGCTGTGGCTATAGCGCAAGGTCATTGTGCTGCCACGCTTGAGGCGATCGTCTGGTAATGCTCGGAAGTTAAAGTCCACTGGTGGAGCGTAGGCTCCCCGCACTGTGACATCCTCCATCGCCTTATTTTCAGCACCCATCAGGTCGCTGAGCTTAAAGGAGTCATTTGCTGGAATAAAACGGGGCCAACTGCGAGGTGATGGCGAGGGCACATCTGGCACCTCACTCACGGTCATGTATTGTCCGGTTGTGAGCTTGCGCTGATCGGCCTGAACCAGGAGCTGAACGGCTTTGGAAACGCCATCTGGCCCGTTGCCAGTAATTACCAAAACAGGCACCTGCCCATTGCGGGTAGTGCCTAACATCAATACGCCAACATCTTCAGCAAGTGGGGTTTTAGACTCGTCAACGAGTTGGTTATTCACCACTTGGAGTGGCAGTTTCAAACCACGCAGAGCCGATTGCTCAGCCGGGGTGCCAATGATAACCAATCGTTGTCCTAGTGGTACTTCTTCTAGTTTCTTAAATAAGCGGGTTTCCAGAGGGCGAAAATCTGCCAGTCGCCCTAACCCTGCCTGAAACTGAGCCATCGAGGTGAGCCACGCTTCGTTCGGTTGCTCAGGTGTGAGATAGGCAATTCGGTTAGTGTCTAAGCTGAGCGGATCAAAGAAGGGATAGGGATAGTTGCTCAGGTCGAGCGGCACAGCCACCGGACGAAAATCAAGCATCACCTTAGAGTCGGGTAGCACTTCTGTCCAGAGAGTGGGGTCACCCGGATTTTCAGGACATTCGGGTGAGTTGTTTTGCTGGGCTACCAGAGTCACTTCGTTGTAGTTTTGCAGCACTCTAGGCGGAATTGACACGAGTAACTGCCCAATTTGCCCCGATCTCCGGTTGAGCGGCGTGCTACCAACGCTAACCCCATTCACCCGCACGGTTAAGTTAGAGCGATTGGCTAAAAGAGCGGGAGAGTGCTTGAAGCGAATCAAGGCTTTAACGGCTTGCACATTCCAGTCACGCGGGCGGGTAAACCCAAATCTTACTTCTGAGTAAGCGCCGCGCAGTTGCAATGCATTTCCCACCACAGGGCTGCGATTAAACTCGACTTCGTATCGACTCAGCGGCCCTAAGTTAGCAGCAGGCTTGGCAGCGGTTGCAGGTTCGGCTGGCCGACTAGGCGCACTTGGAGCCGATCTCGGTGCGGGTTCGGGTTCGGGCGCTGGCTCACTCACGCTGCGTCTGGGCGCGGGGGCAGCCGGGGGACGATACACGGGTGCCGGAGCTGCCTTGGGGAGTCGATACACGGGTGCCGACCCACTGGGGCTGTATTGGCGAATCAGTTGATCCTCTTGTCTTTGAATCGACTTATCCGTTTGGGCTTGGGTGGCGATTCCGGCTAGAAATAGCCACGCGGGAGAAGACAACAACAACCAAAAAGTTGCGCGAAAATACGATTTTTGGGTCGAACGTTGCTTAGGTAACTCAGGTCGGTGAGTGCCTTTCATGATTAGGTTTCGGTAAACGACGGTGGTAGGAAGTAAACGCGGTTTTTACACTTGCCAGAAGGAGCGCGATCGCCATTCACTTCTGGTGTTTTTTCAAAACATTACGGACGGATCAGCGCAGCCAGGTTTGCTGGAGGCACCAGTCCTAGCCAGATCAAGTTGTGCGTGTAATAAGCACTGTCGCTATCCCAATAACCATTGCGATAGGTGGGTGCGATCTTTTTTTGCTCAATTTCGCGGGCGATCGCTGGATCAATAATTTGCATTGCGAAGTACACCATGCCGTATTGAGCAGTTGATTCAAACTCGACGATAGGATTGCCCTGTAAATCGATCCGAGCGGGTAGTTTCTTTTGTGCTTTCCACACCTGTTTGAGGTGAGTCATTCGCTGTTCTAAAAACTTCTTGGCTCGTGGCTCTTTAAACCAGCTCCAGTCCAGTCCGACTCGCCACCAAACGCGGTAGGCATCAAAGCCATATTCACTGGTGCCAGGTGGGGGAGAAAGAAGTGGTGTCAAAATGCCAGTTTCTCGATCAATGGCGACCCAATCACCGGGTAAACGCACATTCGATATCTCTGTTGCAGCGTCTAAAAACTCATAGCTGCTATCGACTAAACTTAACCAATCATGCTCAGAATCTATTTGAGCAAACAGGCGAAATGCGTAAGGCGCTAGATAAGAGGGATTAAGGGTGACTAAATTGCCTTCTTGAAACGCGATCGCGGGGCCTGGTAAAAAGTGACGAACTTGTTTGCCCGCTGCATTCTTACCAACCAGAGTTGAGTAATTCCACAAATCCTTTAATTTCGTACGGGCCAGCGCTAAATAGGCAGGGTCTTGCCAACGCCGATAAGCAAAGATGAGAGCGGTGACAGCATCGACATCTGCATCACTGGCAAAGTTGGCATCAATAATGCCCCATTGACCTTGTGGTGTGCGTCCCCACTTCCAACTCCAGAGGTTGTCGATTTGTTTGCCGTTAACGTCTTTGCGTTGAAGATTGTTTTCAGCCCAGTTCAGCGTCAGGTCAAAGGTGGCGCGATCGCCAATCATGACCGCTCGTAACATGGCATAGGCTTGCCCTTCAGACACGGTACGGTTGTCAGCTGTTTGCTCAAGGTCAATCACACGCCCGTCTGACTGAATGAACTGTCGTCGATAGGCATCCCAACTTTGTTGCAGCAACTCATTCAGGGCTGCTGGAGCCGCAACCGCAGCTACAGGGCTGACACCATCAGTAGGTGTGACTGAAGGGGCTGGAGAAGCTTGGATCGCGGATTGCGAATTTTGAGCATCCCGACAGCTACTCAAGCCCAACATGAGGGCATTGAGAACAATAAACATGAGAATCACCGGGTGAGAAAAATCTCGCATGGGTTGGGATAGTCAAAACAGCAGAGCACAGTACGTTCAGACAAATGAATTAAGTAGGAACAAGTGAATTGAATTAGAGTCGATAGATAAATAATGAATACGCAGTCCAGGTGATAATCGCGGAGATGATTGCTTTAATAGCGCTCCCACGGTGGTTGAAAGCCGCGTCTTTGCAGGAAGTCTTCCTCAATTTTTTGACGCCGCTCGGCAATGCTCCTGTCTTCAGTCATCTGCCGCATTTGCAGGTCTTCAAGCTGTTTAATTGCTGTGAGGGGCCGATCCTGAGCAACGGTCACTTCAATCAGCGATCGCCGAATCCCCACATCATTTGGCCGGAAGGCAAGAGCCTGGTTAAAGTACTGCTCTGCGGCACCAAGTTGACGCTGTTGCAGGCGCAAGTTACCCAGACCCACCAGTGCATCTGTGTTAGCAGGTTGACGCGCAATCACGGCCTCATAAGACTTCGATGCTAAAGCCGTATCACCGACAGCCTGCGCCAGTTGCGCCTCTAGCAGATAAGCGTTGGGTGTATCGATGCCAAGTGCCTGACGACGGGCAACCAATTGAGCTACCTGCGCTTTCGCAGCGGCTGGGTCTTGCTGGGCCAGGACTTGAATGCGTCGGAGCTGGACTGGTACATAGTTGGGATCGACCGCAGTCAGGCGATCATACACAGCAACCCGATTGGAACTGGGCGGTAAGGCTCCCACCAGGCTGAATAATTCAGGTGGATTATCCGTCACCGGGCGCGTCTGTAACCAACCATTCAACACCGCTTCGGCCTGTTGCTCTGAAATTTGATTGGCCTGATAGGCAATGCTAGTGCGACCGAGAATGAGTTGGGCATTTTGAGGGTTGCGAGCAATCAACTGGTCGTAAATCTGAATTGCTTCAGTCATCCGCCCCTGGCTTAACCGAATTCCCGCTAGTCCTTGTAAGGCTCCATCTGCAACATCGGCTGGAGGATTGTTGGCTAACACCGCTTCATAACGGCGGGCTGCAGCTTCTAAGTTGCCTTCACGTCGCTCAATCTCGGCGGCCAGCAGTTGCGGCGCCAGGTCGCGGCTACCCGCTGGAGTGCTGGTGTAAGCTGCCAGGGCATTGCGAGCTGAGACGAGATCATTGCGCTCGATAAACATCTGCGCGATGCGGAAATTGAGGAAGGGTTCAGCCGCGATCGCCCCGGTTTGAGCCAGGGCTAGATACGCTGGCAACAGCTCTGGATCCGGATCAACCCCAACCAGTGCCTTTGCTAAAGCACGTTGTTCAATTGGATCGGTCGGTAACGGTTCCAGATAGGGGCGTAGTTGTTGCCGCAGATCAGCTTTTGAGATGTAGCCGAGCTGATTCTCTAACCCCAGTCGCCGCACCTGCAAAGCGCGATCGTTCGGTTGGGCGGCTGCGAGTCGGCGGTAAATTTGGAGAGCGGTTTCTCGTTCTTGCGGTTGCCCACTAAAGACATCCGCGACTTCTCGTAAGAATGCAGGTGAAGGGTTGGGCGTTTCACTCAAGGCGCGGCGGTAGAGCGCGATCGCGCGAGCGGTTAACTCAGGCTGATTGGTTCGTTGCCCAGTTTCATTCAAGGCGCGGGCCAGTGGCAAAATCGCATCTGAACGGCCCTGTAAAGGTTCTAGAACTGCCAGCGCCTGCGTCAGTTGGTTGTTTGCCAGGTAAGCCTGCGACAACTCAACGCGGGTTTGTACCGCCAAATCATCCGACTTGGAGGAAAGCTGGGGAGCCAAAAACTGAACCGCTTGAGAAGGACTTCCCGTTTCACGCAGTGCCCGTGAGTAGGCGATCGCGGCGTAACCTGTGATTTTTCTACCCGACTGTTGATAGCGGTTAAACAACTCTAAGGCTTTGGCTGGGTCGCCTGCGTAGGTGTAGCTTTGGGCTGCCCCGATCAACACTTCCGGCGAAGAGTTGGTGCGTAAGACGATTTCGTAGTCGGCAACCGATTCTTGAAAGCGGCCTTGATAGCCCAACAACAAAGCTCGTTGCGTTCTGGCCTCAACGTCATCGGGTGTGATGGTCAACAATGTTGTGAGGGCTTCAATGCCTCGTGTCTGCCACTCAGGCCGATAACCACCCAGCAAGCCAACGCTGCGCAATGCCAATCGGTTGTTCGGGTCTTGCACCAGCACTTGCTCATAGACCCGAAACGCATCCTCATCGCGTCCGGCGCGTCGGTAGGCGATCGCTAACCCTAGTTTTGCTTCAATCGACTGGGGATACCGTTGTACCGCTCGTTGTAAGGTGCGAATCGCGTCATTCACCAAACCTCGATTTAACAGCGAGAAGCCTTCCCGCACCTCGGCGGGTACAGCCTGAGCTAGCGTCACCTGTGGCATCGTTGCTTCTAACGCGAGAGATACGCTGGTTAGGAGAATGCCAAGCGAAAGAATTGGAACTGATAGGGAAGTGTGTTTCCGGCGCAGTCGGTTGTTGTGATTCATATTCAAACGTTTTGTTTGAGGAGTTGGGGGGCTTTTCCGCATCGGGGCTACCTCCTGGGCTGGATTAAATCAAATTCGGTTTTGACGCGAACCCCAAAAATGCTCTCAGAAAACTCGTTCAACGCCTGGTAGGAAAAACCAAGGCGCAAATTGGGGAGTACGGCAAAGTCGTAGAACACCTCAAGCACGTTTGGCGTTCGCTCGTCAGCGTCATCGCGCAGGTCTTTGTTTGAGAGCAGTTGTCCAAACGCAATGCCGGCGCGATCGTTGGGCGTGAAAACGTCTAAGAAACTAACACCGACGTTGAAGGTGCTGCCTGTTTCGCCAATTTCCTGGTTGTTGTAGTAACCATAACGAGCAAAAATGCCCATTTTGATTTCTGGAATAAATAACTCAGCATTGACTCCAAATGAATCTTCCCGATCGCCTCGCTTTAATCCCGTTTCTCCGTTGCCACGATCGACTTGAAAGATTTCTTGGAAACCCGTGTCAGCTCCAGCATCGCGCGCAGTTGCGTAGGTGCCTCTGACGATAAAGTTGCCATAGCGAAACCCAACTTCTGCCGCAAAACCATCTAGGCTAAAATCTTCTAGACTACGGGACGACGAGAAGACAGCGGCCTTTGCTTCAACGTTGTCGGTGATGCTCCAGTTAACCAGTGCGGCTGGGCGCGAGCCGATCGCAGTTGCAGCCAGTGCCGGGTTTGTTTGGAACGCTGTGTTGAAGAAGTGGGTCGCGCCATCTTTCGCAAAACTATTGCGATCGAAGTACGAGGTGAGATCGAGCTGACCTACAGCAAACCGCAGGTTGGGTAAAGCTGGAATCGAGGCTGCCAGGTATAACTCGTTGATATTCAAACCATCATCTGGCGAATCTGAAAATGCATTCCCTTCCGTAAAGTCAAGCGTTGCGCCTGCCAACAAATTTGGCGTGAGTGGATAAATTCCAGCCACGCGGGCGCGAGCTGAGAACTCATCACCCTGGTAAATTGCAACCCCTTGCAGTCTGAGTGAAGGTGAGTTGAGCGGCGCACTCCGGGTTGATGGACGTTGCTCGGTGGGCGGTGTCGCTTGCGTCGGCTGCGTCGGTTGGACCTGCCCCACGGGTTGTGCGATCGGGTAACCTGGCTGCGTCGGTAAACTGGAAGTGCCACCAGGGTAAAAGTTAGGTGCCTCAACGGGTGGAGGTGGTAAGGCTTGACCCGTTCGGCTGTTGGGTGGAGCCGATGGCACGGTTAACCCCGGAGTCGCACCGTAACAGACATTCATGACGCAGTCTTGCCCATAATTTGGAGCGGGAACCGCGTAAGGCGTTCTAACGTCACTACCAATACCCGTTGCAACTCCGGTTGGATACCCCATTTGATTGGGTTGCATCCCTGGCATGGGCGGTAAGGGTGCCCCTTGCACCATCTGAGTGCCATAGCTGCCCTGTCCATAGCCTGGTGCAGGTACGCCATAGGGGCCATTTCCCGGAGCGACTGGATACCCGTAGGGATTGGGTACCCCAGGCATCGCTACGGTTTGTCCAGGTGGAATCGGATACATTGGTTGCCCATAACCGGGAGCCGGATAACCCGGAGTGGCATATCCATAGGGCGCTGCAGGCATACTCCCCGGAGCCATGGCCGGATAAGCGTAGGGGTTCGGTGCGGGAGCCTGGTACATTGGCTGTCCATAGCCAGGTGCAGCATATCCATAGGGCGCTGCAGGCATACTCCCCGGAGCCATGACTGGATAAGCGTAGGGGTTAGGCGGTGGAGCCTGATACATCGGCTGCCCATAACCGGGAGCCGCATAACCATAAGGTGCTGCGGGCATGGTTCCCGGAGCCATGGCTGGGTAGGCGTAGGGGTTAGGCGGTGGAGCCTGATACATCGGCTGTCCATAACCGGGAGCCGCATAACCGTAAGGGGCGGCCATCGGTGCGCTACCCGGAGCCATGGCTGGGTAAGCGTAGGGGTTGGGGGCAGGCGCAGGATACATGCCCTGTCCGTAGGGCTGGGCCATTCCATAACCGGGTGGCATACCTTGGGCAGTGTTGGCTGGATACCCGTAAGGATTTGTTCCACTCTGGATAACAGGGGCTAAAGGCGGGTTGTTACCATAATTTCCCGCAACTGCATTGGGTGCAGCGGGGAACGAAGCATAACTTTGACCTCTGGCATTTCCACCGTTTTGCGGCACTCCGTAAGGATTCGCAACCGATGGGCTTCCGTTATTTGAAGCAGAGGGATTTACCGCACCGGGTAGGGGTGGCAATGGGGCAACCTGGGCTATCTTGACACCGCGATCGCCCCCAACTTCAAACCGGGCAGGTTGAGATGTAGGCGATGCTATGGGATTAGAGGTTGCTTGACTCGGTAAAACAAAAGCAGGCGCTACCGCTTGTGGCACAGGTTCGGCTTGCTTTGCAATTGATTGTTGTAAGGCAACGGGCTTAGAAGTTTTGACAACCGCTCCGATGGCAGGGGATGTTGTTGCAGATTGCAGCTCAAAGGATGCCGCGCTGGCTTCAGCAGCATGCCCTTCAGCATTGGGTGCCGGTGCTGCAAACCCTGAATTGGAAGCTACATTAGAGGTGTCGGGGGTTGGGGCTGATTCAGCAATGGGTTCCGCGATCGCTGTCTGACCCATAACACAACCCGTAACCCATGCAATTGTTACTGTACTGGCCAAACGAAAACCAGCAGATGCTGGCTTTAGTAAGAAACTCTCAGGGGAAGAATTGTGCATCGCCGAATGATTGTAGAGGTCGATAATCTTTCTAAATGGTCTGCAACCTAGTCAAAGTAGTTTCGAATCTAGAGTACCCATTCAAATTTGAAGAATATTCGTCGATCGCCGCTTTAAAGCCGGATTTAGATGAATTTTCAGAGAACACTTACGTGTAACTTGAGTTACTATCAGCGCCAAAGTAACTTATTTACTTTATTCAGGGGATTGCCAAACTATCCGTAATTTTCACTAGATAGATTTTACTAATTTTGAGTTTTACACTGATGAAACGTAATTATCCCTTTGCTTTAACCCGGTTTCGTTGGACTACGATCTTGCCCCTACTTCTTTTGACTCATGCTTGCATTCGAACAACAGAAACACCACTCGAAATGACCTTAGCGGTTAAAACTTCAGGCAGACCAGGCGTTTATCTGGCCTCTGGAACAACAAACCTCCCTGATCGCAGCAAGTTAGTGATTAGTGGAATTCGTTATCTACAACCCACCAACAATGTGACTCAATCTGCTGGAACTAACACGACCTACTCGATTCTGGCGCGGGAAGTTGTCGAAGTTGCTCAAGGCAAATGGGAGACAAGTCTGAATCTTTGGCAAGTTGCTGCGGATGGACGCTATGTCGAAGCCTGGCAACTCAATCAATCAACAGCGGAAACACCTTATAAGCCTGACCCTAGAATTGTCTTTACAGCCGTTTTTGAGCCGGGTAATCAACTGCCTGAGGTAAACCAAAAGATCGGAGAAATTTCTGAGCAGTCAGGTCGCACCCTGATGCGATTTACAGAAAGTGGTCAACGTTACTTTCAAGTGAATGAGGCTGTATCTATTTCGACGCCTGTAGGACGAACATCGATTCCGGCCAGCAACCGCTCTGATACCAATGATGGATGGGGCAACCGAAATACGCCAGTTGACTCGTCTGTCACTCGTAGCGCGCCTATGAAAGCACCAAAAGAGCCTCAGACTGACGCACCCCTGACACCTGCTGAACTTGTACGTTGATCGAGATTTTTGAATTGGCTAGGTGGGGGCTTCACCTAGCTTCTGATTTTCCCTAGGAAGGTGATTCCTTGACTGATGTAGATGCTGCGGCTTGTGCCTCAGAACCTTCTAGGAGTCTCAATCAACTAATCTGAGGAATTTAAGAAGCAGGACGTTGCTGCATCCAGTTTGACTCTAGGAGTTGGAGACGCCGATGCAGATGCTCAATCAGCTGACCAGAAGAATCGGGGATGTAAGTTGGCATTGCTTCTGTTTTCTCTTTAAGAGTGCTTTGCAGCATCTCCATCCGAGCAGCCATTTGTTGCAGTTGATCTTGCAACTCGCTGATCTCGCTCATGACTTCGGTGGCGGATTGGTTGGTAACAGGTGAAGCAACGCCATGCCCGTTACGGGTCTGCTCTACTGCAGGAGCTTTAGTAAAGGACGTGACGGCATGAACTGGAGCTTTGCCTTGATTGCCTTGGTTCATACCATTTTTGTTAGGCATCGCAGGCTTAGCGGCCTCTTTTTTAACCGGAGCTGCATCAGCCTTTAAGACTGGAATTTTGGGGAGTGCCTCAGAAGAACGGGCAACCGGACGAGCAGTCTCATTGGCTTGAGCAATTTCGGCCTCTGAACGCAACACGGGAATTTTGGGTAGAGCGCGAGGTTGCTGAGGCATTGCTGGTGCCGCCATTTCGATCGCAGTTTGAGGGGCGATCGCGTTAGCACTTGCCTTTTCAGGCTCCAGGAAATTACTCAAACCCGAAGTTTCTAAAAAAGAATCAGTTAATTGCAGCTCTTCGATTTGCTTCTCTTTCAATTGCAGCTCACTTTTCAGTTGGTTTAACTGACTTTTGATTTGAGAAGAACGCTTAGATGAGTTGCTCCACTCACGCATTGAAAGACCAGCAGCACCTGCACCTAAGCTCACCGCGGCGGCGATACCCAGGTAGGGGGTTGCAATATCTCGGAGCTTACCAGCAAAAATTTGTTCTTTTTGGAAGTCAATCGTAATCGTTTTTGAGCCGTATGCTGCCAGGGGCAGAGTCAGGCAGGAGAACGTCGCGCAAGATATTAACGCCGCTGGAAGTAATGAATCCTTCATGGGAGAACCAGTTCTGATTTCAGATGGGCAAGTTTCTACGATTTACCATGCACAGTGCGAACTCAGGGGTTCGCTCACGAATTCTCTCAGGTATAAAATCACACCTCTCAATTTCAACCTTGTCAGCCACGATCAAAAACCGTATACTTCGGGTTGAATTAGTCTCCTCAGAAATGATAACCATTTGCTGGTGAAACTTTGAGCGAGAGAACCCTTTTGGTAGAAGTTGAGGTTACAGTTCGACCTCTACTGCACCGAGAATAACTGAGCCTACGTGGTTTTTCGGTATAGCCAAAGTAAAGATGAAAAAATAAACTGACAAGTTTCAATAAAGATACGTAACAACCAAATATGCCGATTTACGACAGTAAAAAGCTGGCGATCGCCCATCAAACGACCACCAGCTAGAGATTTAAGAGATTGGCTTGAACTGCTTCTCCCGTAATTTCCTCATCTATTTGTGCGAGTTTTGTAAAGCACGCTGAGGAATAAATGGACTAAACATAAAGATTATTGAAAGCGGGAACCTTATTTTGGCAGCGTATTTGCTGTCAGTAAGTTGCTGCCAGATGCCAGGGTTTGACTGGAGTTGGGCTGTCCAAACTTTTCTTGCATACGGGCTAATGCACCTGTGAAACCTGCGTTATAGTCCAATGCGACTTCGTTGGTGATGTAGTTGGTGCGATCGTCAGAGTAGGCGTAATCATTGGCGGCAGAAGGACCACCGACAAGTGCCCCTGTCAGCAGGTGACGGTTGTTTACCGGGTCGTTGATGTTGTTTGTTGTGGAACCATGAGCGGCTCGATGGTGGGGATTTTTGGGTGAGTTGTTGCCAAACCCCACAACATAACTGCGACTATTGGGGTTATCACCCAGGATGTAATTAATTTGCGAATTCGAAAAATTGGAGTAGCGACCATTAATGTCATTCACGGTGTCGCTGTAAATACCTGCTAGCAGAGCGGTATTTGCACTGTAACGAAGTGACCCCCACTGGTCTAACCAGGCTAAGCCGCCGCTGGTATATTTCACGCCATTACCACTTTTATCGCTCCAATGGTTGAGCCAGTTTTCCACATCCGTTTTGTACCGTGCCTTACCCGTTTCTTGGGCTAGCAAAACGGCAGCACCGTTGGCTTTGTTATCCCACGATTGGGTCCAATTGGTAGGAATACCCTGGTAATAACTTTCAGCCTTATTTAGATAGGTGGTGTCGGTGCTACCCTTAGCTTCGATCGCCTCATGCAACCAGATCGCCCCCCACACTAACTCATCGTTGTAGCCACTGTAAGAGTTGTAGAACTTCGCCGCATCGGGGATTGAGTCGGAGTACTTGCCGCGATAAGTGTCGGCAAAGTTATAAAGTTGAATCGCATGATTCAGTAAGCGATCGGCATAAGCCTGATCCGTGGAGCGAAAGGCGATCGACGCAGAAGCCAGAGCTGCTGCTGCTTCGCCTGCCAGGTCAGAACCCGGATTTTGAGCCGTAATTTTGAAGGCTGGGCGGGCCATCGTCATTGTTTCCGGTGGACCCCAGTAAGCGTGGTCAACATCCCCCAGGCCCACTTGCCCGTAAAACTCGTTTGGTGCCGTGTGAGCTTTCAGAATGTAATCTGTGCCCCATTTAATCGCTTCTAACGCTTCTGAGAGCTGCCCGCTGCTGCTGTAGCCATCGCGATACTCGACGACGCCCCAGCTCAACATGGTCATCGCCGACGCCATTGGAAAACCAAATTTAACGTGGTCGCCCGCATCGTAGTAGCCACCTGTTAAATCAACTCCCACATCTTTACCATCGTTGAGAGCCGAGTCACCGCGCCAAGGCACCCGATTGTCAGCAGGGAGTTTACCCGATCGCTGCGCTTCATAAAACAGGAATGACTTGCCTAAAGCATCGCCATAGTTAAATTTGCCAGCGCTGACTGTCGCATCATTGTCGAGGATTGTGACAGTCGCTTCCCCATCCGCGATCGCCCCATTCAGCGGGCTAGACAGCACCACCTTGAAGGTTTCGGTAGATTCAGTCAGGGTGTTGCCGATGATTGGCACCGTAATCGTCTGAGTGGTTTGACCTGCCGCAAACGACAGCGTGCCTGAAACAGCCGTGTAGTCAGAACCTGCGAGCGCGCTGCCAGCCACCGTTGCGTAGTTGACTCTGACCGTTTGGCTACTGCCGCTAGAGAGCCTGACAGTTAACGTGGCGTTGCTGGTGCCGCTATTACCTTCTGTAACAGAGAGGTCGCCAATGGTGATTTGAGGAATGGCGATCGCCGCATCATCATTGCGAATCGTGCCAACCCCAGTGCCATCGCCGATGCTGGCATTCGTAGGGCTAGAAAGCCTGACTTGAAAGGTTTCATTCGCTTCGACAGCAGTATCCCCATTTACGGCAACACTAACCGTTTTGAAGGTTTCTCCAGCGGCAAAGGTCACTGTGCCCGACTTAGCCACGTAGTCAGAACCCGCGATCGCGGTACCGTTGGCGGTTGTATATTGCACCGTTACGGGTTGATTAAATGCCTTTGACAGCGATACACCAAAATTAGCGGAGGTTGTACCACTGTTGCCTTCATTCAGCGCAACATCCCCAATATTGATTTGCGGCAAAACCGTTGGAGCGGCATCATCATTGCGAATCGTGCCAACCCCGGTGCTATCTGCGATCGTGGCATTGGTGGGACTAGATAACCTAACTTGAAAGGTTTCGTCCGCTTCGACAGCGGTATCTCCATTCACCGCAATGCTGACGGTTTTGCGTGTTTCACCCGCTGCAAACGTGACGGTACCGGATTTAGCAACGTAGTCTGAGCCTGCGATCGCTGTGCCGTTAGCTGTGGTGTATTGCACCGTTACGGACTTGTCAAATGCTTTTGAGAGTGACACCTCAAAATTGACAGAGGTGGTGCCGCTGCTGCCTTCAACCATGCTGACATCACCGATCGCGATCGTCGGTGGTGTTACGGGTGCGGTCGGGGTTGTGGGTGTGGTGCTAATCGGCGCGCCATTAAAAGCATAGTTACTGGGCGTTGCACTTGCACTGATGGCTTTGCTGCCATTGAAGCCAAAAGAAACAGTGCCATTGTTGGCAAGGCTACCATTCCAACTGGCATTGCGAATGGTGTAACGACTGCCCTGGCGACTGACAATTTCAGCATTCCACAGGTTTGTGATTTCAAAGGGAGCGTCAAATGAGAAGGTCCACCCGTTGAGGCTGCTACCAGTATTTGTGATCGCAACATTCGCAGTAAAACCGACGCCCCAGTCGTTAACAACGGAGTAATTGATTGTAGTCATTCGAATTTTTTGTATTTCTAGAGAACAAGCGATCGCTAGCTAGTTTGAATAGCCAGCCGCTTTCCTAACGTGAGTAAAAACTTGCAGCGTGATTAAGCCAAACAACTGCAAGCACTCAAGCATGAAATGCAGTTCTACTGGCTAGTGCAAACAGCTAGAAAGAATTGAATCTTTGAAGCAGAGAATCAAGCCGATACTTGAAGTCAGTTAGCAATAGAGACAAGAAAAAGATGATCGTGATGGTGTCTAAAGATGCTTTTTCTTGGATTAAGCCTTGATTGTGTCTAGATAAGAATGATGATTGGCTCGAAATTGAATTTACGACTGATCGACCTGAGACTGATGCTAGATTCGTGTGAAATGGTGCATGTTGAGTCGTAAACCAAAAATCGAAGCAATAGTGCAAAAACATAAACAGTGGATAGTTTGGGAACACAGCGATCGCAATGCCTAGCGTGCGATTTAACTCAACTTGATAGAAAGTTCATACTGGTGATGCCCGCGCTTACTATAGCTTCACCATCTTTTTCTAAAGCTTGCTCTATGTGCGGAATCTCCACTGTCCACTCAGCGGCAGGATGTAAGAGTGATCTCGTAGAAGTACGGTTGCTCCACGCAATCCATCTAGGGATTGTACTGATTGAAACCGGATGCTTGGTTCAGCCAGTTCTGTAAATATACTGGTTCATCAGTTCAATCCAGTTTGATACATCTGATCCATGTCCTGCCGCAGTTCTAAACAATAGGTGGAGAGCGCAGTGTGGTGAAACGATTTTCCTCAAAACTCTTTCACAAATTTAATAGGATTGCGGTAGAAACTGTAGCAAATGAAGCGATTTGTGAGATCTACACTTTGCTTAGGTAAATCAACAAACGTACAAGCTAGATAATCAGTAAAAAGCAACTGCAATGACAGATCTTTTGCAGATTCAGTTCTGTTTGAGCTAGAAGGCAATGATGCTTTTGCAACCAACCAACTCAATTTCTACAGAAGTTTTTAAAGCAGCGATCGCAAAGCAACTAAGCTTCCTTCTAAAACACGCCACAGACCGATAAAAGCCAGGACAACTGTGATGAAACGGATCCATTCTTGTTGCTTACCATTCGACAAAAATGCTATTTTCTTTTCTAAAAAAGTATCTTTTGTAGATGATTGAGGTGCGTGATCGCGATCGTTGTGCTTCATCCGTGTGACCTTTGCCCCCATCAACTAGCTACAGAGAATCTCAAGAAAAATACACCTCGCATAATCATCTAAATGTTTTCTTAATTTTGTATTTTTAGTCACAAAATTGATCCCCTGTTCGCCATCAATATAACCCCTGTATGTGTTCTTTTGAACAGAGTTTCAGGAATCTATGGCGCTTTTATCACCTAATTCGAGTTTTGAGTCAGCCGTTATGGGCTTAAATGTCTGCCCTTGCGGAAGCTATCACTTGCCGGAAGATCATTGGAAATACACGGAAGGGATGCCGACTGATCCGGTTGAGTTGGTCAATGATTTTGTCAAGATGGGGCTGTATCAACCTAGTGCATTGACCCTGGCAGATAGCTTGACTCAAGCCGAGTTTCGTAAAGAGTTGCTGCTTCACAACATTGCTGGAAACAATCCGGCGCGGCGCAAATTTTGTGAGGAGTTAATTCGCGAAGCAGGTGGTTTAGAAGCAGCCTTTGCTGCGGCGTTTGGCCCAAATGCAAGCGAGTTTTTTGGTAATACGGTTCGTCTCGGAGAGTACAGCCGCCGCGAGTTTATCAAGCGGATTGCGGTTGCGGGTGCGTTAATTGCCTTGAGTAGCTGTGCGGGTGGGGAACAGCAGTCAGCCACACCAGACGCTTCTCCGGCAGGCAGCGCAGGTGATGTTGAGAAGAAAGATTTGACGATCGGGTTTATCCCCATTACGTGCGCGACGCCGATTGTGATGTCTGACCCGCTCGGTTTCTACTCTAAATATGGGCTAAATGTCACCGTTAAAAAGATGCCAAACTGGGCGGCTGTGCGTGACTCAGCGATCGCGGGTGAGTTAGATGCCTACCACATGCTGTCGCCGATGCCGATTGCAATCACAATGGGTTTGGGTTCAGCGTCCTTCCCCATCAAGCTGGCTAGCATTGAGAATATTAACGGGCAAGCGATCACCGTTGCGATGAAGCATAAGGATAAGGTGAAAGGCCCGGCAGACTTCAAAGGCTTCAAAATTGGGGTGCCGTTCCCCTACTCGATGCACAACCTGCTGATGCGTTATTACCTGGCAACAGGTGGGCTAGACCCGGATAAAGATGTGCAAATTTCGCCTGTTCCCCCTCCAGATAGTGTTGCGAAGATGACGGCAGGTGAGTTGGATGCGATGTTGATGCCGGATCCGTTTAACCAACGGGCCGTGTTTGAAAAGGTTGGCTTCATCCACATGCTGACGAAAGATCTGTGGGATGGCCACCCCTGCTGTGCCTTCGCAGCGAGCCAAACATGGATCGATCAAAATCCCAAAACCTTCCGCGCGGTCAACAAAGCGATCATCGATGCGGCTGCCTACGCAGACGACCCAGCCAATCGTCAAAAAGTGTCAGAAGCTTTAATTGAGCGGAAGTATCTCAACCAACCATTGCCTGTTGTGCAAGCTGTCTTGACGGGTAAGTTTGAGGATGGATTAGGTAACACCCTGGATGTTCCTGATCGGATTGGCTTTGACCCCTACCCCTGGGCGAGCTTTGCCAAGTGGATTTCGTCTCAGCTTGTGCGTTGGGAGCTGATGCCTAAAGAAAAGGCAGACTACGACAAGATTGCTCAAGACATCTTTTTGACCGACCTGGCGGCTGAGTTGCAGAAAGAGTTGGGCCAAACTCCCCCAACGGAGACGGCGCGGGTTGAGAAGTTGAAGTTTGACACCTTTGACCCGGCCAAACCAGCCGAGTATGTAGATGCCCAAATTAAAAAGTTCAAAGTGTAGCGATCGCCCCTGCAAAAGGCTTCTAGATCGTCTTTTAAGATCTTTTCTAGAAGCCTTCTATCTAAGTTCTCTGTCAGCTTCTTTCTGTCTTTTTAATTATGGCTAACAACGTCATCTCTACACCTGCAAAGCGGTCTTCGATGCCGCTACTCAACACCAATCAAAAGGCAACTTTGCTGTTTTTGCTGTTGCTATCCCTTTTCCTCATCTTTTGGGAGATTGGTGCCAGGAGCGGCCTATTTTTGCCAATTATGCCGTCTGCCAGTCAGACAATTAAGGATTTTTGGACGTGGATTGCGGATCCATTTTTTGATTATGGTCCGAATGACAAGGGTATTGGTCTGTTGCTCTTGACCAGCCTCCGCCGCGTGGCGATCGGGTTTTTGATTGGCTCGGCGATCGCCATTCCATTGGGCATCATCACGGGTTTATCGCCAGTGATTTCAAAGGCGATTGATCCGTTTATTCAGATTTTGCGACCTGTTTCACCTCTGGCCTGGTTGCCTTTGGGGTTGGCTCTGATGCGTGATTCTGAAAAGACGGCTTTGTTTGTGATTGCCATTACCAGTATTTGGCCGACCCTGATTAACACCCGATTTGGGGTGAGCAATGTGGATCCGGCTTACTTGAATGTGGCACGCACCTTGGGGGCTTCGCGTTGGCGTACCATCACTAAGGTGATTTTGCCTGCGGCGGCTCCCAGCATTGTCTCTGGTTTGCGGATCAGTCTGGGCATTGCCTGGTTGGTGATTGTTGCTGCTGAGATCTTGTTGAGTGGTGGTATTGGCTACTTTGTCTGGAACGAGTGGAACAACTTGAAAGTGACCAGCATCATCACCGCTATTTTGGTTATTGGCTTAGTCGGGTTACTGCTCGATCGCCTATTTGGGCTATTGCAAACGTGGGTCTCTTTTGGACAAAGGTCATAATATGCGTACAAATACCCGACCTGAATCAACCCCTTCAAGCATGGATACAACGGCTGGTAGTGTTTCAATTTCAAATGTCACCAAAGTCTATTTTGGTCGGCAGACGTTGGCTGACAAATTGTTGAAACGTACCTCGCCTGATTTTGAGGCGCTTTCGGCGATTAATTTAGAGATTGAACACAACACGTTTGTGTCGATCATTGGCCCCTCTGGTTGCGGCAAATCGACGCTGCTCAATATTGTGGCGGGTCTATCGAAGCCAACGACAGGCGAAGTGTTGGTCGATGGGCAACGGGTCACTGGTCCCGGTCCTGATCGCGGGGTGGTGTTTCAAAGCTATGCGCTGATGCCGTGGATGACCGTTGCCGAAAACATTCAGTTTGCGATCGAGACGGTGTACCCCACCATGCCCGTAGCGCAGCAAAAAGAGATTATGCAGGAATACATCAACCTGGTCGGTTTGTCAGGGGCTGAGCGCAAGCATCCCCACGAGTTATCGGGTGGCATGAAACAGCGGGTTGGGATTGCACGAGCTTTGGCGATCAATCCTCAAATTTTGCTAATGGATGAACCTTTTGGGGCGCTGGATGCGCTGACCCGTGGCTTTTTGCAGGATGAGATTGAGCGCATTTGGGAACAAGAGCGCAAAACCGTCATTTTGATCACCCATAGTATTGAGGAAGCCTTGCTCCTTTCTGACAAAATTGTGATGATGACACGGGGTCCGGCGGCTCGCATTGCAAAGGTGTTGGATGTTCCCTTCCCGCGCCCACGCAAACGCGAAGAGTTGGATCAATACCCGCAGTATCACGAGCTGAAGGCAGAAATGGAACGTCACCTGACTGCGGAAGCGCGGGTGGTTGAGGAGGCACGCGTGCGTGCTTCTGTTTGATTGGATTGAAACATTAAAGTTGATGAGGAGTGATTATGCCCCTGTCTGAAATTCCAGAAATTACTGATGAACTCTTAGCTGCAAAAGAAGAAAAGGGCGTTACCTTTGCTGAGCTAGAAGAGTTACTTGGGCGTGATGAAGTCTGGATTGCGGCTGTTTTCTATCGTCAGGCCAGTGCCTCAGCAGAAGAAGCCAAGAAGATTTTAGAAGCGCTTGACTTACCCCTAGATTGGATCCCAGAGTTGACGGCCTGCCCTTCAAAGGGGTTGGGGCCGATTGTGCCAACGGATCCCTTGATCTACCGTTTTTACGAGATCATGCAGGTCTATGGGATGCCGATGAAAGAAATTATCCACGAGAAATTTGGCGATGGCATCATGAGTGCAATTGACTTCACGCTTGACATTGAGAAAGAAGAAAACCCCAATGGCGATCGCGTCAAAGTCATTATGAATGGCAAGTTTCTACCCTATAAGAAATGGTAGTTTAGGCGCTGTTGAGTCGGGGCGTTGCGTTCCAATGTCCCGACAATTCGCTATGATCTGGCTACAGTTATTCCTGTACCAAGACGCTCACCTATGACGACGATTCAGCAAATTGCAGAGAAAGCCCAATCCGCCGCCCAGCAATTGGGAATTGCAAAGTTTGATATTTATGGCTCGACCATTGATGAAACGAGTGTCAAGGTTGACCAGGGTAAACCCGATCAAGTTAAAGCTTCAAATCGTTCGAGCGTAACCGTTCGCGTCTGGAATTCGGAGGGTAGCGTTGGGATCACTTCAACCAGCGATTTAGACCCCTCTGGCTTAGAAATGGCGCTTAAAACGGCTTACGAAGCCAGTGAGTTTGGGGTAAAAGAAAATGTGCCAGATTTTAGTCCTGAAGCGACCGCACCGCTGGCCCAAACGGTAGATGCTGTCGCGCCCCAGGCACCCGTTGCAAGTTTACTGGATACCTTAATTCAAGCGGAGCAAGAGCTGAAGCAAGCTCACCCTGCGATCGCGGCGGTTCCCTACAATGGCCTGGCGCAACGCGAGATTAGCCATTTTTATCTCAATAGTGATGGGGCTTTGCGTAACGAAGCATACTCACTCACCTCGATGTATCTTTACACCAAGACGGAGCAAGAAGGTAAAAAGCCCCGTAGTGCGGGTGCCTTTCGGATTAGCCGCAAATTTGACAATCTCGATATTGATGGCTGTCTAAAAGAAGCGGCTGAGAAAACGATCAGCCATTTGGATTATCAAAAGATCCCAACTGGAAAGTATCGAGTGGTGTTTTCGCCTGAAGCTTTCCTCAGCTTGTTGGGGGCTTTCTCGAATATCTTCAATGCCCAAAGTGTTTTAGATAAGCAAAGTCTTTCGACGCCGGAATCGATTGGCACCCAGATTGCTTCCCCCCTACTTTCGTTGGCCGATGATGCACTTCACCCTGAAAACTGCGATGTGACCAGCTTTGATGGTGAAGGCACACCAACCCGACGTGTACCGCTGATCACCGATGGCGTTCTGACGAATTTTCTGCATAGTGCGGGGACAGCGAAACGGTTTAACACTGCGCCGACAGGTCACGCTAACATGGGCGCAAAAATTACCGTCAGTCCGCACTTTTACCATGTGCTGGGGGGGCAAAATGCGGATCCATCTTTTAATCTCGATACGGTTGATAACGTTATCTTGGTTGATGACCTGCAAGCCTTACATGCTGGGGTGAAAGCCTTACAAGGTGCTTTCTCACTCCCCTTTGATGGCTGGTGGATCAAAGACGGCAAACGCATCAGTGTTGAATCTGCCACAGTTGCAGGCGATTTCTTAACTCTGCTCAAGTCGATTGTTTACGTTGAGCCGACTGAGCACTTGACTCCAGGCGGAATTTCTCCTTACATCTGGGTTGATGAACTGTCCGTTACTGGAGAGTAGTTGATGGATCGCACCCAAAAGATTCTTGCCCAACTGTCTCCTTCAGAGCAAGTTGGGCTAGAGATTGGGCCTTTATGTAACCCGATCGTGACACGTGAGATGGGTCGGGTCTATTACGTAGACCATGATTCAACTGAGGATTTGCGGGTTAGGTATGTCGATAAACCGTGGGTCAATATTGACCAGATTGTGGATGTTGATTACATCTGGGGGGAAAAGCGGTTACCCGAATTGACGGGCGATCGCGCCCCTTTTGATTATGTGGTTGCCTCCCATGTGATTGAGCATGTCCCCGATCTGGTTGGCTGGTTGGCCGAAGTACACCAGATTTTGAAACCGGGCGGTATTCTGTCGTTAGTGATTCCAGATCGCCGCTTTTGCTTTGATTATTTTCGTTGTGACACGCGACTTGCAGATGTGATTGAGGCCTATCTGATGCAGGCAAAAGAGCCTTCTGCGCGCCAGTTTTTTGATTATTTTGTATCTGCTGTTGCGTGGAATGGCAATATTTCTTGGGCTATGCCTGCTGTTGAATCTGAATTAGCAAATGTGCATTCTTTGCAGGAGGCCTGGAAACGGACAAAAGCGATTTCTCGGAAAGAAGCCACTTGGGATATTCACTGTTGGGTGTTTACCGAAACTTCTTTTTTAGAGCTGTATGAAGCATTGGTCAGATTAAATTTAATCGAGTATCGAATTGCTCAGTTTTATGGCACGGAGGGCAGCGAGTTTTTTGTAAGCTTAGAAGCCCTCGATCTGTCGCTAGATACCTATCAACGGCGATTGTCGCAATTTCAGAGCTTTCTCCCTCGAACAGGTATTGCTCCCTCAATGGCTTAGGCCGCAATCATTGTTTGAAGCAATTGCGGTGGTGGCGGTTTGGGGTGATGGCTTAAAACCCATAGGCCGTTCCTTCGCCGCGTGGGTCAGCAGCTCCCTCAAGCCATCCGTCGCGCGATCGCACAATCACATTTCCGTTCCCCCAACTGCCTTGCTGTTGAATCTGGTGTCCCCGTTGGCGCAGGTTTTCTAGGGTCAAGGCATCCAGGCCAAACGACTCGACCCGCACGACATCGGGCAACCATTGATGGTGTACTCGTGGGGCTGAAATCGCTTGCTCAGCGTTCATTTCATACACCAGTACGTTGAGTACGACTTGCAAAACGGTGGTGATAATCGTGCTACCGCCGGGGGCACCTGTGACCAGGCGCAATTGTCCGGCTTCGGTCACGATAGTGGGCGTCATGCTAGAAAGTGGGGTTTTGCCGGGAGCGATCGCGTTGGCATCATTGCCCACCAGTCCAAACGCATTGGGCACACCAGGGGCGATCGCAAAATCATCCATTTCGTTGTTCAACACAATGCCAGTGCCGGGAGCCACTACCCCTGCGCCAAACCCAAGGTTAATGGTAAAGGTGAGACTGACGGCATTTCCCGTCTGACCCACAACGCTGAGATGGCTCGTGTCGTTCGATTCCTTGCTCAGCCGTTCCAACAGTTTGGGATCCCCCGGTTGACGCTGCTTCGATGGGGTTGCCTGGTTCGGATTGATTTCTGAAAAGCGTTGGCGAGCATAGGCTGGGCTAATCAGCGCGGTAACTGGCACCTTAACAAAGTCAGGATCACCCAGATACGTAGCGCGATCGGCGTAGGCGATGCGCATCGACTCGATCATCAGATGCAGTGCATTCGGATGACGCCAACCCATGCCTTTGAGGTCGGTACTGCTGAGCAGATTCAGCATTTGCAAGAGGTGTACTCCACCCGAAGATGGGGGCGGCATGGAACACACTCTGGCCTGTTGAAACGTGCCACAAACTGGCTCACGCCAAATCGGACGATAACGGCGGAGATCTTCTAGAGAGATCAACCCTTTGTTTTGGCTCATGCTGGCGGCGATCGCCTGGGCGGTGCGACCTGTATAGAAATCTTGGGGATTTTGGGCAATCCGTTTAAGGACTTGAGCTAAGTCTCGTTGCACCAAGCGATCGCCGACGCTGAGAGGTTTCCCCGTCTGACTAAAGATTTTGGCTGCTTCAGGATCCTGGTTGACTTGACTCCGCTCAATTGCCTGTGCGAGTCGCCAACTCACCGGAAAACCCTGCTCTGCAAGGCGAATCGCAGGTTCTACCAGCGATCGCCAGGGTCGTTTTCCATAACGGCGATGCACTTCATACAAGCCTGCAACCGTGCCAGGTGTGGCAACTGCGAGATAGCCCTTGGTGCTGGCTCCGGTGATAACTTGACCCTTGGCATCAAGATACAGGTTGCGCTTAGCTGCGAGGGGGGATCGTTCCCGAAAATCGAGGGCATTAATTGCGCCAGATTTCCCTTCTCGAATCAGCAAGAAGCCGCCACCACCAATCCCAGCCGAAAAAGGCTCAACAACTGAGATGGCCAGGGTGGTTGCAACGGCTGCATCAACCGCATTGCCTCCCTGCTTTAAAGCTTCGACCCCAGCGGTGCTAGCTAAGCAGCAATTCTCATTTTGAAACATTTGTACTGAAGTCAGAGCCTCTAAAGGCTTGTGCGCTCAATTTTATGAACGGCAGAATGGGTATTCCAGCCATTGATAGCTGTTCAAAATGAATATT